>FWPV01014289.1_pt1 | contig 11687 bp, 13 predicted proteins | sample 2228371 | NCBI WGS metagenome assembly FWPV01 (sample SAMEA103939776, study PRJEB20133) | metagenome | reverse complement strand
GAATTCAATGACACCTTTGGAGCAATTTAAAATGTTACATAATAAAAGCACCTCTAGTGCGTAAGATGTATGCAACCTGTGCACGGACTTGCATTTAAATTTTATTGTCAGTAAAATCAATCAATTACTTTAGTACCAAAAAAAAAAGAAATGAAAACTAAATCATCACCTTCTAAGAAAGCATTAAAATTTGTCTTTTATGGGGCTGCAGCAGTTGTTGGTGTGATTCTAGCTTTTACTACTGTGAAAAATAAAGGAGAGCGACTTCGCGATGGGGGAAAACGTTTATTGAAGAAGACTATGATAATGGTAAAAGCGAATAAAGATAAATTAAACAAAAGGCAAAAAAAGGAATTATCTCTTTTTGAAAAAGAGCAAAGAATAACAAACGAGATGATAAGAAGTGTTATACCAAATGTAACAGAAAGGACTATACGTAGGGATTTGAGTCTGCTTGAGGAAAAAGGTTATATTAGGAAAATCGGAAAAACAAAAGGTAGTTATTATGAGCTTTGTTAAGTGATTAGTAGTTATCTCCAAAAATTTTTTATGTTAATTTTCTTAATAAAACTTCAAAAGCAAATCGATTTTTAGTTACTTGGATTAATTTTATTATTTCTATGTTGCATCCATGTGTGTGCATTCCTACAATTAGTTGCATGTTCTTTACTAGTTTGGGAGAAAATGGTTTATTAATTCTTGGTATATTTGCCAATTCTTTTATGCCGATTCTGTTCCCATCTAAATCTGTGAATTTTTTAAGTAGTGGCTGATTAACTGGGTCGATTACTGTGCTCTGCCAGCCACTTTTTATCAACATATAAGAAAGCATTCCTTTCCCACCTCCTACATCGGCAACTGTAGTAAGTAGTAAGCCACTTATGTAGAAGCCCCCAGCGGAATTTTCTATTTTTACACGGGTTTTTGCGAGGTTTACTATTGCGTTGCATATTTATAATGGACTAGCAATTTTTTTAAGTGATGGGTTAGTTACTTGTGTATATCTTTGTGTTGTTCGTATATTTTGATGACCTAACAATTCCTGTACGTATCGTATATCTGTCCCATTTTCTAATAAGTGGGTTGCAAAACTGTGTCTTAGGCTATGAAATGTTGCTGGTTTTGTGATGTTAGCTTTTTTCAGTGCTCTAGAAAATATTTTTTGTACTGTTCTTGTTGTGAGCTTTCCGCCTCTCTCGCTTTCAAAAAGATAGTCGTTTGAGCTCTTTCCATTTGTTAGAACCTGGATATCAGGTATTATCTTTGGGGAAATAATGGTAATTCTATCTTTGTGACCTTTGGAATTTTTTATATGAATTGTGAGTTCTTTAGTGTTAATATCTCTTACTTTAATAGATACGGCCTCACTGACACGAAGACCAGATCCATAGGTTAAAGCAATTAAAAGTTTATGTTTTGGATTATTTGTGTTTTTAAGTATCTTTGCAATTTCTTCTTTTGATAGTATTATTGGAAGTTTTTTAGGTTTGTGAGCTGTTTTTATATTTAACCTAAAATGTTGGTTGAGTATATTGTAGTGATAGAATTTGATTGCGCTTATAATTATATTTTGCGTTTGTGGGGATGTTTTATTTGTAAGTGTTAATAGGTAGTTTTTTATAGTTTCTTCTACTTTATCTTTTGGGGTTTGTGACTTATACTTTAAATACTTTTTAATTGCCGATGTATATGCTTTTATTGTTCTTGGGCTATAATTGCGGATTTTTAGCTCTCTTTCCAATTTGAGCTATGAAAAAGTTACGAAACATATGAGACTGGGATGTGTAAAAGAAGATGAAAGGAAAAGTATCCTGTAGTACTGATTTAAGGAATATATTTTTTGGTACAGCCTTGTATAATCAAGGTATTATGACCAAACTAATACAAATATCCTCATATACTAAATCCAAACAAGCAAAGTTTAGATTAAAGGTATTGGAATTTCACGAAAGGTATGGTACAGAAGCAACAATAGATAGTTTTGAAGTATCAAAATCAACAATATATAGATGGAGAAAAGCATATATAGAGAGTAATAAAGATTTAAGGAGTTTAATACCCAAATCACGTTCACCTAAGAATAAAAGGACAATGATGGTAGATTATAGATTAATAGATTTCATAAGAGATTTAAGAAGAAAATGGAGAATAGGCAAGGAAAAAATTAAACCTCTTTTAGACGAATACTGTCAAGAAGAAGGTTTAATTACAATCTCCGAATCCACCATAGGAAAGGTGATAAAGAGATATGACCTATTCTATTCTCCAGATAAATCATATCAGAAAAGGAGAAAGAATGTGTACAAGGAGAAAGTGAAAAAATCTCCGAAGGTGGATCAATTAGGGTACATAGAAATAGATACAATAGAGATCTTTATTCATGGTTTGAGAAGGTATATATACAATGCGATAGACATAAAATTAAGATTTCAATTTTCATATGCATATCATAGAGCAAATAGTAAGAATGGGTTAGATTTCTTTAAGAAATTAGAGAGGGTATATCCAATAAAAAATGGAATACATACGGTGCAAACGGATAATGGTAGTGAGTTCAAGTCAGTATTTGACAGATATTTAAGGACAAAGGGGATAATTCATAAGTGGATATATCCGAGGTGTCCAAGGATAAATGGTTATATAGAGAGGGCAAACAGGACATTACAAGATGAATTTATTAATCATAATCAACACTTGATAATAATGACGAAACTTGATAGATTTAATGCTAAGTTAGCAGAATATTTGGTCTGGTATAACACGAAAAGAGTGCATAAGGGATTAAAAAATGTTAGTCCTATAGTTTACTTATTAAAACTATCTCCAGAGTCTCATATGTATGTAACTTATACATGATCTTGTGAAAAGAAATTATTTATGATATAAAAGCTTTGCCAAAGCAAATAAAAATTGCTAAAATTAAGATGATAATTGTTTAAGCTAGAAATATAATGAAGTATGAGTTAATGATGATTTTAAAACCTTTTTTACCTGAGGATGTTAGAAAAAAACTTTTAGAAAATATTGAAGGATGTATCAAGAAATTCAAAGGTGAAGTTGAAAAGGAAGATATATGGGGAAAAAGGCATCTTGCTTATAAAATAAAAGGTCATGAGGAAGGGTATTATGTTCTTTATGACCTAAGTCTCCCAAGTAATGAAGTTAAAAGCCTAGAGGCAGAATTAAAGCTTATTGGAGATATTTTGCGGTTTATGATAGTAAGAAAGGAGAAGGAAAAAGAATAGGGAGTTCTTTACGCATTTTTATTTTTTTTAAACAAAATTTATTTTATTTTTTTAGTGTTTGTAGATATGGCAACAGCAAGGTCGTTAAATAAGGTTATGCTAATTGGAAATCTTAGCAGAGATCCAGTTATCAAAACTACTCCAAATGGCGCTACTGTATGTACATTTGGAATTGCCACAAATACCGCTTGGAAAGATGAAAATGGCGAGACACAAGAAAGGGCGGAATTTCACAATATAGTTTGTTGGAATAAATTGGCGGAAATTTGTGCACAAATACTTTCAGTTGGTATGTTGGTTTATGTTGAAGGAGAGATAAGAACAAGAACATGGGATGACGAAAGCGGAGTAAGGCATTACAGGACTGAGATAAGGATTTCTGATATGAAACTACTAGATAGCAAAGGGAAGAGTGGAGTGGGAATAGAAGGTGCCAAGTCGGCATCAAGTGATAAGAAGTTAGCTGAAGGCGAAGAAGTTCCAGTTAGTGAAGAGGAACCAATTGAAGAGAAAAAAGATTCCGGCAAAAAAGAAAAGACTAAGAAAGAGGAGAAGAAGGGAGATGATGAGAAAAGCGATGTTGATCCAGAAGATTTACCATTCTAGTTTATACTTATGAATCAGAAAAAAAGGAAAAAACAAAAAAAAGTGGTAATGGAGAATCTTACCTGCCCATTTAAAGGTCCTTGGGAGATAAGTTATAAAGATGTATATAGACTGAAAAGGTTTATTACTACAAGAGGCAGGATTTTGCCAAGATCTAGAACTGGTGTTTGTTCTAAATGCCAGAGGAAATTGGCAAAAGAAATTAAAAAAGCTAGATATATGGCTCTTCTCCCTTTTTGCAACTATAGCTAATTTACGAGAAAACTCCTATGTGCTAAAATTTCTGTGCAATAATTTTTAGCGTGCCTGTATATTTTGTTGGCACCGTGTAATTTTAACTTTTAAATCTTCTTAATGGGAGATAAGCGATATTTGTTAATTTTTATAGGGAAATATCATCTTGATCTTCTTATTGCAAGAAAAACTAGTTCAAAAGTAAAAATTCTTTTTTCTAAAAAGCTTAGAATTTATACTTTTACGTATAACTTTTCAATTTGTGAATATATACTTGAAGCTCTTAATGAATGGGGGAATGAAACCGGTTGTAAACTTGTTAAAGAAAATGTGCCAATAATCCCGCGAGTTGGAAAAAACGGCGTTGACGATATATTTATTTTTTCGCGTTATTGGATAAGTGAACTTAAAACTCTATCCCAAAATATATTTGAAGTAGGCAAGGAGTTGAAACCTGAAGGAGCTAAATTAATACTAGATTACACTAACTTTAGAAATTTACTTTTTATAAGCTTTGATTTTGATAGTACAGTTATTGCGCGATATTCAAAATGCAAAGATGGCTTGATGAAAGTTGTAGCAGAAAAGATAAAATTTGATACAAAAGAAGCGGTTTCAAATATAAATTTGTATTCTGAGCTGAAAGAATATTATCAGGTGGATAAAGATTTGAGGAGCAGATTTTTGAATCAGATTAAAGTTCCAATTTTTAATTTAAATGAGCCTGAAGAAGTTTTATTGGAGTACGTTTTGGCAAATTATAAACTTAAGCCTTTTACTGAATTTGAAAAGCTTGAGCTTAATAAGTTTGGAATGGGACGAAGAGAGGACAATTTACTTGTGCTTGGAGGTGAAAAAGTTACAATGTCAAATAATGCTCAACTATATATTTTATCAATTCTTGAAACTTTAAATTTAAGTGGTATTTTTGGATTATGTATAGATACCTATGGTATGTTTGATTTCCTGCAGAGAAGCGATGAAAAATTAATTGATGATAGCTTATGCACTAGCTTGATTCTTGATTACTGGGGATTGGTTATGACTATAAGAGCAAAAAAAAGTGTTAAGTTTGATGAAGAGCTTGCAAAGGTTAATGTAAAAGATGGAGTGATAGATAGACAAATAATACCTATGGTTGGAAGGATAGCAAGATTTACATTCCTTGAGCGCGGTGATATTGATATAAGAATTTTAGATAATGCTGAATCTATAAACAAAAGCAAGAATTTGAGATTTTCAAATATGGAGAAAAATTTTGTAATTGATTCTAGATTGAGGCCGGTAAAAAATAATTTTCATTTTAGGCCAAAATCAGATTTAGTGATAAGTTGGATGAAAAGTGTAGGTGCATTGTGAAATAAATATTATTTTAAAAAATATGTTTGTACCTGTAAAAAACAATGTAAAATTTGACGAAAAGTATTTATTTGAAAGGGAATTACCTTTGGGATTGAAAGTTCAAGTTGAGAAGGAGGCTAAAATAAAGCCTGATACCGTAATAGCGATAGGCGAAATGTATGAAGAAAAGATGAGAATAGATGTAGCAGGATATCTTGGCGTTAAGGTTAAAGATACCTCTAAATACGTAGTGTGCTTAAATGGGGAAAGGGTTGAAAAGGGTGATACTTTAGCTTATAGAAAAGGTGGTTTGATGGGACGTGAAAAAAGGCTTATTGCTCCAAATAGTGGTGTGGTAAATCTTTCGCAAATTGACAGCGGAATATTAATAATATTGGGCGAAGCGGTTGAAAAAACATTAAGCTCTGGATTGGAAGGTAAGGTTGTTAATATTATCAAAGGCAGGCGTATTGGGGTGGAATGTAAGGTTGTAAGGATAATGCCTTTTGTAATTTATGGAAAGAGTGTTCAGGGAAATATATATTTTGTAAAAAGTTTTGGCGCGGGAATAGAGTCAAATTCTATTTATAAGAATTCAATAGTTATTCTTGATTACCTGCCTGAAGCAGAATATGTGAAGAATCTTGCTCTTGCCGGGGTGAATGGAATTATTGTTTCAAGCATTACTGACAGTTTAAGGCATTTCGTCACAAATGAAGGATTATTTGGAGCTACCATTTGTTCGCTTGATGGATTTGGAGAGATTGTGTATGACCAAAGCCTTAAAACTATATTTAGCGCAAATGATGGTCATTTTGGTATGATAGATTCAAGAAATGGCGAATTAATTTTTACAAACACCACAAATGCTAAAGAGTTGAAGTGTAATCATCAGATTGAAGTTTTGAATTTAGGTGATAAAGTTCAATGTCTTGAGGGAAAAGAGGTGATAAGTTATGGTGAAGTCATTGAGATTGGAAGTGAATTTGTAAAAGTGAAGACAGATAAAGGAAATACCATTGAAGTGCACAATTTAAATTTACTTAAAATAAATTAAAGATGAATAAAAGAAGCAAAGTAAATTTTTCATTTTTCTTTTTTACCATTGTATTTGCCGTTCTTGTATTTTTAATTGGTTATGTACTTGGAAGAGCTGGTTTTAATGTTGCTTGGGAGAATGGAGATTTTAATTACACTTTTAAGGGTAAATTTTACCCTGAAAATAAGGAAGTAAATTTTGATATGTTTTGGGATGTTTGGAGTAAACTTGAAAATGAATATGTTGACAAAAACATAGACGAACAAAAAATGTTTTACGGCGCCATAAAAGGTATGGTTGCGAGTCTTGATGATCCAGGAACTTTTTTTATGACTCCTGAAGACGCTGAAAAATATAAATTGGAAATGTCAGGCAATTTGGAGGGAATTGGTGTTTTGCTTCAGTATTACAAAGGAGAGGTAATATTACGAGAAGTGTATCCTTCAACTCCGGCATCGAAAAGCGGATTGAAGAAGGGAGATATAATTGTTAAAGTTAATGGGAAGAAAGTTGGAGATTTTGACAATCTTACTGAGATATCGGAAAATATCAAGGGGAAAAAGGGGACAAAAGTTACTTTAACAGTTGATAGAGGGGAAGGCTCATTTGATTTGGAAGTTGAGAGGGAGGCCGTACATATAGATAGTATTAGGTGGCAAAAATTAGAAAATAATATTTTTTATATACAAATTATCCGTTTTTCTGATTCAACAGAAGAGCAATTTTATCGTTTGTGGGATAAAGTAGTTGAAGACATTAGGACTCAAAATCCATCCGGCATTATTATAGATTTACGCGATAATGGAGGAGGCTATTTAAGAGGGGCCGTTTATGTTGCTGGAGATTTTTTGAAAAAAGGTGAGATTGTTTTGTATGAACAAGATAGGGAAAAAAACTTAAATGCAATACCTGTTGATAGAATTGGTGCTTTTTTAAATGTTCCTGTAGTGATAATTGTGAATACTGATACTGCCTCTGCTTCAGAGATATTTGCTGGAGCTCTTCAGCATTACAAGAGGGCAACAGTTATAGGTAAAAAGACATTTGGCAAAGGAACAGCTCAAACGCCGTATGAGCCGGCTAATTGGGGTGGTGCCAGAATACATATTACAACTCAGAAATGGCTACTTCCAAGTAAAAGGTCAATTAAAAAAGATGATCCAATTTATCCTGATATTGATGTGGATTTTGATATATCAATTGAAGATTTAAGACTTGGGCGAGATCCGCAAATGGAGAGAGGTGTTGAAGAATTGATGAAGTTGTTGTAAACTAGAACATAGCAATAATGGCGTTTTAATGTGCGAAACTTGTAATTCTCTGTCTTTATTTATCATTAATTTGTATGTAATAGAAACATTATATTTTACTTTGTAAATAAATTTTTAATTTTAAAACATTATGGAAAAAAGAAGTGAAAGTGCGGATCCAAAAAGGGTAAATGTCAAAAAAATTTTTTGCTTTTCTGGCCTTTTTACTATTTTATTTTTATGTTGTTTTGCAGTTGGCGCTTTTCTTTGGGCTGGAGGATGGGTAAAGAAAGGGGTTTGTTCAGTTGTTTTAGATGATTCAGTTATTTGGAGAAGATTTAATTGTGGAAAGTTTAGCAATGAAAAGGAAAGTTCTACTTTTACAATTAATCAGGGTGATAATGTAATTGATATTAAAATCCCAAAGGATGGATATTCAACGGAAGAGCTAATTACAAGCATTATTGAACAGGCAAGCCCTGGAGTTGTCACTATTAGCGTATCTACATTTGGTTTTGATTTTGAGAAAGGTTATATTGAAGAGGGGAGAGGGATTGGAAGCGGATTTATAGTTGATTCCAATGGTTTAATAATAACAAATCAGCATGTCGTATCGGATGAAAATGCTGACTATAATGTGCTTCTTCCTGATGAAAAGGATCCAATTCCTGTGGAAAAGATTTATCGTGATAAAACAAATGATATTGCAATTATTAAGGTGAATAAAATAAATCTTCCAGCACTAAAACTTGGAGACAGCGATAAATTAAAACGAGGTAATCTTGTAATTGCTATTGGAAATCCTTTTGGAGATCTTACCGGAACCGCAACAGTTGGTTATGTAACAGGGTTAAATCGTGATGTGACGGCAGGATCCGGGTTTTTTGGTTCTGTAACACATTATGAAGGGGTTATTCAAACTGATGCGGCAATTAATCCTGGGAATTCCGGCGGACCGTTGTTAAATTCATCAGGCGAGGTAATTGGAATAAATTTTGCGACAACTCAAGGAGCGGATAATATATCTTTTGCTATTCCTATAAATAGATTGAAAGCAAGATTGGAACTTTTTGAGAAAGAGGGAAGATTTCCACAGCCATATATTGGCATAGCTTATACAAACCGTACTGTTTTTTTGAAAAAAGGAATCATTTCAGGAGCTGTGGTTGTCGGTGTTGAAAAGGATAGCCCGGCATATAAAGCTGGCGTGAAAAAGGGAGATATTATTTTAAAAGTAAATGATTATGATATGTCTTCGCATGATCTTGGCAGTATAGTACAATCTTCTGAAGTCGGGGACAAATTAAGTTTAAAAATTTTTAGAAACGGTGAGACGATAGAAATAGTGGTTGAAGTAGGGGATAAGGGGGATTAAAGAGGCAATACGATTATTATAAAAATGGAATTGTAGTGAAATTATTTTAAAAATTTGACTTTGGAGCTTATATAAATGAGAAAGCTTTTATAAGTAAGATTGTGATATTTTTTAAGATCAAGGATAGCCTTTAGCAAATTTTTTGACTTACGCTTTTTTGTGTGTTAGATTTTGAAAATGAATAACAATTCATTTTTAGCAAAAATTTCGCGGAAAACAGTATTCATTTTTACTATATTTGTGCTGGTTTGGTTAGCTTTTAATCAGCCTATCTATGCGCAGATTGCTATGCCTGTGCCAAAGGCGACTTTTGTTTCACTTGGAGCGTGGGGGAATCCTGCTGCGACACCTTCTGTAACTGCTGGCGATATAAACAACGATGGATACAGTGATCTTGTTATGGGTGACTGTTTTCATCCTTCTACAGGGATTGCATATATTTTTTACGGGAAAGCCGAAGGAATTAGTGGTAGTCACTCTATGGCTGAAGCTGATTCTATATTAACTGGGGAAGGAGATAGTTTTGGCTTGTTCCCGCTAATGGCAGATTTAAACAAAGACGGCTACAGTGATGTTATAGTTCATTCAAGTAAAAAAGTTTATATATTTTAGGGTAATGAAGAGGGTATAAGCTCAAAAAACGCGGGACTTGCAGATTCAATTATCTCGGGAGGGGGAAGTTTTGTAAGATCCACCATTGGAGATATCGATGGTGATAGTAATATTGATTTAATTACAGTGAATCGTTTATATGATTCGTCGAGAGGAAGGGTTTATGTTTTTTACGGGTCTTCTTCAGGTATTGCTAGTAAAACTGTAGCTGATGCCGATGTTTTTTTTACTGGAGAAAGCCAACTATCTGGTTTAGGGTCTTATGGTCTTGACTGTGGGGATATTAACAAAGATGGTTTTGATGATATTGCAATAGGGCATGGTTATTTTGATTCGGGAAAAGGGAGGGTTTATATAATATATGGTTCAGATACACTGGAATCAAAGACATTGGATTAAGCAGATACGATTTTAGCGGGCGATATTATAAATCGTTTAGAATGGTCAGTATCAATTTCAGGTGATGTTAATAAAGATGGTTTTTATGACCTTCTTGTTGGCAATTTAGCAATTAACAGCAAAGTTTATCTTTTTTATGGTTCACAAGAAGGAATTTCAAGCGGAACAGCGGCTGATGCAAATGTAACTTTTACAGGGCTTCATGGTAATCACTTCGGTTTTACAGTAACTTTGTCTGATTTAAATAATGATGAATTTGCTGATATTCTCATCGGAGCGCCAAGGACTGGGGTTTCTTACAGCTCTTATATTTTCTTTGGAAGTGTTTCTTTAGTTTCTAAAACGGCCGATTTAGCCGATATTATAACAAGCCAACCGACGGGAAATACGGGTTATTTTATCGCTTCTGCAGGTGATTTTGACAAAGATGGCTGGAAAGACTTTGTTATGATATCACAAAATTATCAGTCACATAGTGCGGTTTTTCTCTATACGATGAATTACAATACTTCACCCTCCATAACGCTTCAGGATACTTTATATACAACATCTTCGGGCATATTTAGCGGGACGGCTATAGACAGCGGTGTTAATGTCGGCGGAGTGGAGTACAGCCTTGATGGAGGGAGCTGGACTTCCTGCAGCGCGTCAGACGGAGGCTTTGACAGCGATAATGAGAGTTTTTTTTGTAATCTTTTAGATATACCAGAAGGAATGCATGAAATTAAGGTAAGAAGCTATGATGAAAATTTTGTTTATATGCCTTCAAGATATTATAAGAGTGATAGGTTTATTACCGATTTTACAAGTCCAATGCTTATAAGCTCTAAAGTTGGAATTGAAGCAAGTGGCGGTAAAGTAGTGTTAGATCTTACTGCAAGCGATAATTTGACAGAAGTTAAATGGATGCAGATATCAGAATATTCTGACTTTAGCGGGGCAGAGTGGATGCCTTACAGTTCAAAAGTTGAATATACTTTTAGAGGAAGCGGAGGAAAGCTTTATATAAGGTTTAAAGATGGTGCTGGTAATGTATCGGAAGTCTATGAATTTACCGTCACACTTCCGAGAAGTGTGCAATATGTTTTGCAATATGAGCTTCTTGGCCTTTTAGCGATCGGTGCGTTTATAGTTAAGTATTGCAAAACGAATTCTATCTTTAAGAGAAAAGGAATTAAAGATTAATATGTTTTTATTCGATATAACACTTCAACACATCTTGTAAAAGTTTAAAGCGTTAATGATCTGTTTTGGATTGTATTCTTTCGTAAAATCAAACATTCTTCCGGGTATGTTATTTAATTTATTACAAAAATCAACAAATTCTTTATCGTTAAACATCTTTAGACCAAGTTCTTTTGAAATTTTCTTTAGATAAACTTTAACTCCTTTTTCTTTTCTTTTGCTAACCATTTTTTCAGCTTCCCAATAGTAGTATTCATATTTTTCTTTTTTTTGTGGAATTTTAACTATAGACCAAGTTATATTTTTAAATTTAAAAATGTGCGTTTCTTGAATATTTATTGTCCCGACTTTATGTCCAAGTAGATAAAAAATTCTAATTAATTTTTCTAAATATTTCATAT
>FWPV01014283.1_pt1 | contig 11692 bp, 11 predicted proteins | sample 2228371 | NCBI WGS metagenome assembly FWPV01 (sample SAMEA103939776, study PRJEB20133) | metagenome | reverse complement strand
GAAGACCCGGTGCGCATTTTGCGCATGGCGCGCTTTGCCGCGCGCTGGCCCGACTTCACCGTGGCCCCGGAAACCCGGGCACTGATGCGCGCCATGGTGGCCCACGGCGAGGTGGACCATTTGGTGCCGGAGCGCGTGTGGCAGGAACTCTCGCGCGGGCTGATGGAGCCGCGTCCCTCGCGCATGCTGCAGGTGTTGCGCGACTGCGGGGCGCTGCGCGTGCTGCTGCCCGAAGTGGATCGCCTGTGGGGCGTGCCCCAGCGCGCCGACTACCACCCCGAGGTGGACACCGGCGTGCATCTGGAAATGGTGCTGGACATGTGCGCGCGCCTGCAGGCGCCGCTGCCCGTGCGCTACGCGTGCCTGTGCCACGATCTGGGCAAGGGCACGACCCCGGCCGAGATCCTGCCGCGCCATTTGGGCCATGAGGAGCGCAGCGCGCGCCTGGCGCGCGCCGTGGGCGAGCGCTGGCGCGTGCCCACCGACTGCCGCGAGTTGGCCGACGTGGTGGCGCGCGAACACGGGCACATCCACCGCAGCGCAACGCTGTCGCCCGCCGCGACCTTGCGTCTGCTGCAGCGCTGCGATGCGCTGCGCCGGCCGCAGCGCTTCGAGCAGGTGCTGCTGGCCTGCGAGTGCGATGCACGCGGGCGATTGCACCACACCGAGCGCGCCTACCCGCAGGCGGCACGCCTGCGGCAAGCGCTAACGTCGGCGCTGGCCGTAGATACGGCGGCGGTCGCGGCCCGGGTGCAGCGCGAGCACACGCACGCGCGCGACCTCGGGCCACGCATCGGCGCCGCCATCGCGCACGCCCGCGAGCACGCCATTGCCATGGCGTGCGCGACCCCGCAGGTCAGCGCCGCCTGACCCTCAGGCAGCCCGCGCTCGTGCCTCGTGGTGGGCGCGCAGGCGCTCGATGAGCGCTTGCGCGTCTTCGCCTTGGCGCATCGAGGCCAGGGCCTCGCGCCACAGCGCCGGCATGTTCCAGCGCGCGTACCACGCTGGCCAGTCGGCGGCTGGCATCGGGCGGGCGATGCCGTAGCCCTGCCCTTCGTCGCAGCCCAGGGACAGCAACACCGCACCGTGCAGGTCGGTTTCCACCCCTTCGGCGACCACCTGGCGCCGGAAGTTGTGTGCCAGGCCGATGACGGCCTGCACCACCTCCAGATCCTCCCGGTCGGCCAGCATGTCTTGCACGAACGAGCGGTCGATCTTCACGTGGTCGGCAGGCAGGCGCCGCAGGTAACCCAACGAGGCGTAGCCCATGCCGAAATCGTCGATGGCAACGGTCACGCCCAAGGCGTGCAGCGCCTCGATCGCCTGGGCCGCCTGCTCCAGGTTGTCCAGCGCCGCCGATTCGACCAGCTCGATTTCCAGCATCGACGGCGCCACGGCCGGGTAGTCGCGCAGCAGCACCACGAGTCGGGGCACGAAATCGGCGCGCTGGAAATGCCGCGCCGCGATATTGACCGCCAGTGGCACCGCGCAGCCCCGTGCTTGCCACGATTCGAGCTGCGCCAGCGCGTGGCGCAACACCCACTCGCCGACGGCCTCGATGAGCGGGTCGTGCTCGACGTCGGGCAGGAAGCGATCCGGGTACCAGAGCGTGCCGTCCGGCTGCGTCCAGCGCACCAACACCTCGGCGCCCACCACCTCGCCGCGGCGCAAATCCACGCGCGGCTGGAAATGCAGACACAGCTCATCGCGCTCGATGGCCACGCGCAGCCGCTCGCGCAGGCGCTGCTGCGACTGGGCGCGCTGGCTCAGCGCCACGTCGAACAACACATAGCGGTTGCCGCCGGCCTGCTTGGCCTGGTACATCGCCTGATCCGCGTGGCGCAGCAGCGTGTCGGCGTCACTGTCGTTGAGCGGGTACAGCGTCACGCCGATGCTGGGGGTGACGAGCGCGCTGCCGCCGCCGGGCATGGTATACGGTTCGACGATGGCGGCGCGCAGACGCTGCAGGACGAGATCCAGTTCCCCCGGCTCGCGCAGCCCCTCCAGGAGCAGCACGAACTCATCCCCACCCAGGCGGGCCACCGTTTCCTCGGCGCGCAAACAGCGCCGCAAGCGGTGCGCCACTTCCACCAGCAGCGCATCGCCAATGTCATGTCCCAGCGAATCGTTGACGGCCTTGAAGCCATCCAGGTCGAGCATGCACACCGCCAGCAGCGTGCCCGTACGGCTGGCCCGCGCCATCGCTCGTGGCAGACGGTCACCCAACAACAAGCGGTTCGGCAGGCGCGTCAAGGGGTCGTGCAGGGCCTGCCAGCGCAGCCGCTCCTGCGCCATCACCTCCTCGGTGACGTCGCGCACCAGCCACAGCATCCCCTGCGTTTGGCCGTCCCCGTCGACGATCGGCACGCAGTCGCGCGACAGCAAGCGGCCATCGGCACGCCGCACCGGGACGGGCCCGTTGCCACCCATCGCACCCCCACTGGCGCTCGTAGCCGCACTGCTCGCCGTACCGCCGTCGGCGTCGAGCCGGCAGGCGGCGTCGCGCCAGGTGTCGCGCGGCAGGGCCGAGAGGTCGAGTACCGCGGCAAGCGGCTGCCCTTGCCAGCGCACGGGCCCACCGGGCAGGCCGAGCAGGTCGCAAAACGCCTGATTGCACACCGCCACCCGCTCGTCACGATCCAGCGCCAGCACGCCCTGTCGCATGGCTGCCAGCACTGCGCTCAGGCGCCCGCGCTCCAGCGCCAGTGCGTCACGGGTCTGTCGCAGCGAAGCCTCGTCTTCGGCCAGGCGCTGCAGGGTGCGGTTGACACCCTCCATCAACTCGCCCAGCTCGTCCTCGCGGTCGACCGCGATGCGCTCGTCTAGGTGACCATCGCGCACCCGCCGCATCAGGCGCTGCAGCCGGCCGACGTCGCGGCCCAGGTTGCCGGCGATGCCGACCGCCAGCAACAGCCCAGCGGCGACGGCCAACAGGCCGTACCAGGCGCCCCCGCGCAGGATGGCCCAGGCGTCGAACCCACTGCGGCCGGGATCGAGGCCGATGCGTACCCAGCCTATCACCTGTGCGGCCTGGCGCACCGGCGCCCAGATGTCTTGCAGCGTCGGTCTGTCCTGGGCGATCCACGGCAGCGTGACCCCGCCGCGCCCCAGCTGCGCTTGACTCAGGGGATCGATGAGGTACTGGCCGATCAGTGTGGCATCGCTGTGCGCCAGCACACGCCCGCTGGGATCGAGCACCATCACATAGCGCACGCCGGCGTGCTCCCGCACGGGGTCGATCTGCTCCCCCAGCGCCGCGATGTCGCGCGCCAACAGCGGCGAGCGCACCGCCGTGGCCAGCTGCCGCGCTTCCTGTAAGGCGGCGTCGCGCTGCAGGGCGGCCTGGGTCTCCAGACCACGGCGTCCGACATCGAGCAACGTCACCCCCAGCACCGCCACGTGCACCAGCGCCATGGCCAGCGCCAGGCGCCGCAGAAACGAGGCCCGCCACAGCCATTGCCACAGGGCGCCCAAGCTCACGGCAGCTCCCCGAACACGCGGACGTATTCCTGCAAAAAGGTCTGCACGGGCCGATAGCGGCTGTCATCGGCCCGCTCGAACCCGGCCATCCCCGCCTGCGCCAGACGGCGGCGCCCCTCCTCGTCGGCGGCGACGTCCAGCAGCGCCGCCACCACCGCCTGCACCAGCCGTGGATCCAGATCGGCCCGCGCCACCACACCGTTGTTGACCAGGGGCGGCGTGCGCCAGGCCACTTCCAGCCCCTGGGCCAGCGCCGGTTGCTGAGTTTGGAACAGCCGCCACGGCGGCGGCCAGGTCAGTCCCAAATCGACCAACCCGTGCGCCACGTTCAGGATGCTCGATTCCTGGGAGCCCACCTCACGCACCTCGATCGGGTGGCGGGCGTCGAGCCCCTCCTGGTGCAGCTGCCACAGCGGCAGCATGCAGGCGGCGAGGGCCGTGCGGGCGGGACAGCTGACCGTGATCGGTCGTCCCGCGGGCGGTGGCTGCCAGCCCTTGCGGCGCAACACCAGGCCGTGAAACTCGTCGTCGCCCGCCACCTTCGCCACCACCCGATAGCCCCAATCCTGCGCCCGCACCACCTGGTACGGGTTGGGCAGGGCCAGCTCCGGCTGACCCTGCCGCAGCTTGTCCTCGAAATGGGCGTAGTCGCGCGAGGCTTCCAGGCGCAGCTGCACGCCGGTCAGGCGCACGTTGATCCATTCCACCAGCGGGCCATAGCGCTGCTGCAGCAGCACCGGGTTGTGCAACGGATGAACGGCAAAGCTCCATTCTGCCGTAGGGGTCTGCGCAGGCTGAGGGCCGTAGGCAGGCCACTGCACGGGCAGCTCGGCCTGGCCACAGCCGGCCAGCGCCAGCGCCGACACGGTCAACCCCGCGGCATGGCGGCCCGCCCTGCCCCGGCGGACCCACGCGGCCAAGCCGCGGCGGGCACACACCGCCAGCCGCCACCCTGCCCGTATCGCCTGCCCCCACATGGCAGCGAGTGTAGCCCCTGAGCGTGCCGAACCGCAATGCCTGCGCGAGTCCACACCGCACGCCGCCGGTCACGCAGACCGGCGTCAGCCGGTCAACGGGGGCCACGGCACGACCGCGTCAGCGCAGCGCTGCCTGCACCCAGCGCACGATGTCGGCCTGCCCCATGGCACCGGCCTGCCGGGCCACCTCGCTTCCGCCCACGAACAACGCCAGCGTCGGGATGCTGCGGATACCGAAACGCGCGGCGAGCTGCGGCTCGGCTTCGGTGTCCACCTTGGCCAGCCGCACGCGCGGCTCGAGCTGACGCGCCGCCGCCTCGAAGGCCGGGGCCATCATGCGGCACGGGCCGCACCACGGAGCCCAGAAATCCACCAGCACCGGAATCTGGCTGCGCCCGATGTGACGCTCAAACGCGTCGGCGTCCAGCGCCACCGGGTGCCCGTCGAACAGCGGGCGGTGGCAGCGCCCGCAGTCGGGGGCTTGGCCCAGCTGATCGGCCCGAACGCGGTTGGTGGTGTGGCAATGGGGACAAACGATGTGCAACGATTCGGTATTCACGTCAGGCTCCCGTCGCGCCCATGGTGCGCAAACCTTTTCTGATAGCTGGGGACTGGAGGGGTGGTTTTCAATAGATACCCCGGCACGTATCAAGTCAGCCCGCCGCGTCTGTCTGTAAGGGCCTGGGCGCTGGAATGGCGCAAGGGGCCGCGCCAAGACTTCCCGCAATGCACGTTCACACCGGCCGGCTGTGGATCGAGCTCGCTCGACGCAGGACGAACCCCGTACTCCCCACGCTCATATCCAGCGCGCGATGGCCGACGCCAGCAGGCTGAGCAGGAGCGTGCTGGTCAGGGGAATGAACCACTCGCGCCCGAAGAGCCGAAAGTGCAGATCCCCCGGCAGACGCCCCAGCCCGAGCCGACGCAGCAAGGGGGTCATCCAACTGATGAGCACCAGCGCCAAAAAGATGACGATCACCCAGCGGAGCATGGCGTCATAGGGTATGGGTGCGGTCGCCACGCACGAAGCCCAGCGGCGCCCAGCCGCCGGCACTGGCGGTCGGTGCCAGCGCGATCACCTTGAACAGCTCGCCCATCTCGTGCTCGTGCACCAGCTTCAGCGCGGCCGCGCGCTCAGGCAGCGGGGCCACCTCCAGCCCGTCCAGCAACCCAGCGTTGAGCAGAAAACGTCCCTGGCTGGTGTAGCCCAGCACCTGCAAGCCCGCTTCCTGCGCCGCCAGCGCCACGCCGGTGAAGTTGACGTGCGCGGTGATGTCCTTGGTGCCCACGTCGGCCAGCGGGTCGTCGTCGCTGCGGTGGCGGCGGTGGCAGATCAGTGTGCCCATGGCGCGCTGCGGGTGGTAGTACTCGCGTTCCGGAAAACCGTAGTCGATGAAAAACGCCGCGCCGCGCCGCAGCCGCTCGCCCAGCGTGCGCACGAAGGCTTCGGCCTGCGGGTGGATCTCGGTCAGATAGTCGTGCGTGCCGGGGATGTCCAGCGTCGGACGCCGCTCGGTGGGCCGGTCGGCCCAGACGAAGCGCTGGGCAGCGGCATCCCACGCCACCCCGCGTTCGCACCAGCGCCCCTGCACGCGGTGCAGCACGGTCACCGGCATGGCATCGAGCACCTCGTTGCCCACCAGCACGCCTTCGAACGTCGCGGGCAGGCGCTCGTGCCACGTCACGCGCGACGCCCACGGCATGAGCCGCTCGGCCTGGCGTTGCCGCAGCGCGGCCGACACCTCGACGATGTGGTAGTGCACCGTCCCTGCTTGGGCGGGCGCGCCAGCCCCACAGCCGGCGGGGCCCGTCCCGTCACGACCGGACGCCGCATCCGCATGGGCGTGGCGAGCGTCACCGGCCGCCGCCGCGGCGGCCCAGGTCTGGGCATCATCCAGTGCTGTCAGCAGCTGCGCGGCCAGCGCGCCGTCGCCCGCACCAAACTCCCACACGTCGCACGTGCCGGTGGCCGCCAGCGCCTGCGCCACCTGGCGCGCCAGCGTGGCACCGAAACGCGCACTCAGCACCGGCGCGGTGACGAAGTCGCTGCCGTCGCCCAGCCCGGTGCCGAACAGTGGGGCGCCGCGCGCGTAGTAACCCAGCCCCGGCGTGTAGAGCGCCAGCGCCATGAAGCGCTCGAACGGCAGCCAGCCATCCGCCTCGGCGATGGCGGCCGCGATGCACTGCGTCAGGGCGCTCGTTACACTTGCGTGTTCGTCAGGATCTGGGGCGTTCACCCCAGCATTGTCCTTCATCCGCGCGGGGCCTGTTCATGTTGTCTGCTCTGTCCGATGTTCCAACCGTCCTCGTCACCGGGGCGGGCAAGCGCCTGGGCCGCGCCATTGCCCTGACGCTGGCGCGCGCCGGCTGGAACGTGGCGGTGCACTACCGCCACTCGGCGGGGGAAGCGCGCCAGACCGCCGACGACTGCGCCGCCGCCTGCGCTCGGCCCGGCTCGGCGGCAGCGTTTTACGCCGATCTGGACGATGAGACGAGCGTGCGCGCGCTGCTGCCGGCCGTGCAACGCCACTTCGGGCGGGTGGACGCGGTGGTCAACAGCGCCTCACGCTTCGAGTACGACGACGCGGCGCAATTCACCTACGCTCACTTCGAGGCGCACCTGCGCAGCAACACCGCCGCGGCCATCGTGCTGGCGCAGCAGTTGCACGCCCATCTGGGCGCGACCCCTGAGCCGCGACTCGGCGTGGTGGTCAACCTGCTGGACCAAAAGCTCTGGAACCCCAACCCGGATTTTCTGAGTTACACCCTGTCCAAGGCGGCGCTGGAAGCCGCCACCACGCTGCTGGCGCAGGCGCTGGCGCCGCGCGTGCGTGTGGTGGGCGTGGCCCCCGGCCTGACGCTGACCAGCCCATTCTTGAGTGACGAGCGCTTCGCCGCGCTGCACCGCCAGTCGCCGCTGGGGCGCTCCTCCACCCCCGAGGAGGTGGCCGACGCGGTGGCGTTTGCGCTGCGCAACCGCGCGCTCACCGGCACCACGCTGCTGGTGGATGGGGGTCAGCACCTGATGCGGTTCGAGCGCGACTTTTCCATGATGTGAGCCCGCCCCCGATGGCCAAACCCCCACTGCCGGACACCGGCCAACAAATCCTGACCCTGACCGGGCTGCGCTTCGACGCCAATCTGGGCATCCTGGAGCACGAACGCCAGGGACCACAGCCGATCCTGGTCGATGCCGAACTCAACCAGGGAGCGCAGCCGCTGCTGCCGCACGACGACGACATCCACCACGTGCTCGACTACCGCAAGGTGCGCCAGATCATCATCGACGAGTGCACCGCCGAGCACGTGAACCTGCTGGAGACACTGATCGGCAAGCTGGCACACCGGCTGATGCAGCTGCCCGGGGTCATCGGGGTACGGGTGCGCATCGCCAAGCTGGAAATCTTCGACGATTGCGAAGTGGCCATCCGCATGGAATGCGGGCAGTGGTGAGCGGCGACGCGCCGTTTGCAGGACAATCGCGCCCCATGGACGTCGCGTTTGAAAACCGCAAGCTGGAAAAACGCCTGTGCCGGCTGGTCGGTCAGGCCATCGACGACTACCGCATGATCGAAGATGGCGACCGGGTGATGGTGTGCCTGTCGGGCGGCAAGGACAGCTATTCGCTGCTGGACATTCTGATGCGGCTGCAGCGGCGCGCCCCTGCGCGCTTCGAGCTGGTGGCGGTCAACCTGGACCAGAAGCAACCTGGCTTTCCGGCCGACGTGCTGCCCAACTACCTGCGCCAGCTCGGCATCCCGTTTCACATCGAAACGCAGGACACCTACTCCATCGTCAAGAAGACCATCCCCGAAGGCAAGACGATGTGCAGCCTGTGCAGCCGGCTGCGCCGCGGCATCCTGTACCGCGTGGCGCGCGAATTGGGGGCCACCAAGATCGCGCTCGGCCACCACCGCGACGACATTCTGCAGACCCTGCTGCTGAACATGTTCTTCGGTGCCAAGCTCAAGGGCATGCCGCCCAAGCTGGTCAGCGACAACGGCGAGCACGTCGTCATCCGCCCGTTGGCCTACGTGCCGGAGAAGGACCTGATTCGCTGGGCCGAGGTCCAGCAGTTCCCGATCATCCCGTGCACGCTGTGTGGCAGCCAGGACAATCTGCAGCGCAAGCAGGTAGGCGACCTGCTGCGCGAGTGGGACAAACGCTACCCCGGGCGCATCAACAACATGCTCAAGGCGCTGCAAAACGTGGTGCCCAGCCACCTGATGGACCGCAGCTTGTACGACTTTGCGGCGGTGCGCGCCACGGGGCGGCCCGTGGCGGACGGCGACCTCGCCTTCGACGCCGAAGCCCTAACGCCTGCCACTGCTTGGGCCGACGACGAAGACGACGACGGGCCCGAGGACGGCGGCTGGACGCCAACGCCCACCGGCTCACGGCCCGCCACGGACACTGCCGCCCTAGGGCAACGGGCGTCATCGGCTAAGGCGCAGGCGACCTGGCCGGCCGGAACCGGCGAACCGACCACAGGATCGAAAGCCCATGGGCTGCCGCGGCGCGTCATCGCGCTGACCCCTGAAGCGTAAGCGCCCTCGCGCCGGCGTACCCGCACTGTCTGCTCACCCCATGCTGGAGACCGACCCCATGCGCACCGCACGGTTCATCGGCCTGGTCGCTCTGACGGCACTGCTGGTCGGCTGCGCCAGCACCCAACGCGTGGAACATGAGGTGCGCAGCCAGGCGGCCTGGACCTCCCAGCCCCCCGCGGCCGGGGAGCGCTATCGTTTCGAGCGCCTGCCCTCGCAGCGCAGCGGCGAGGCCGAGCGCGAACAGGCACTGCTGGAGCGGCTGGCCGAGCCGGTGCTGGCCCGCTACGGGCTGCAGCGTGCCGATGCCACCGAAGCCGTCGGCGCGGTGCCGTGGAGCGTACAGATCGTGGCGCGGTCGGTGCGTTACCCGTACGCCCCGTGGGATGCGCCCGACCCACGCCCCGCCTGGCTGCCCTACGGCCAGGTGACGGTCGGGCGCGGCGTGGTCAGCAGCATCGGCCTGCAGTGGTCATTGCGCCCGCCCTACTACGTGCGAGAAGTGGCGCTGACCCTGCGCGACCGGCGCAGCGGTGAGGTGGTGTTCGAAAGCCGCGCAATGCAAGACGGCCCCTGGGCCGACAGCGAAGCCCTGTGGACAACCCTGCTGCAAGCGGCGCTGGACGGCTTTCCCACGCCACCCGACGGACCGCGCCGCGTCGTCATCGAGACGCCGCCACGCTGACGGCGGCCTACCTGCTGGTCACGCCGCGGCGGCTGGGGCGCGTGCCAGCACACCGCGCAGCGCGTTGGCCAGCTCCTTGGCGGCGAATTTCGCCACGTACGCGTCGGCGCCGGCGCGCTGCACGTGGTTTTCGTTGGTGTCTCCGGTCAACGACGAGTGGATCACCACTGGCACCGAACGCAGTGCCGGATCGGCCTTGATCTGGCGCGTCAGTGTGAAGCCGTCCATCTCCGGCATTTCCAGGTCGCTCAGCACCACGGCCACGCGGTCGGTCACCGGCTGCCCTTTGGCCTGGGCGTCGGCCGCCAGCTCCTGCAGCGTCTTCCACGCCTCCTGACCGTTTTTGGTCATGATGAAGGGCAGCTTCAGCGCCTTGAGCTCCTGCTCGATCATCGAGCGCGCCACGAACGAGTCGTCCGCCGCCAGCACCACCGCCCCCGGCTTGAGCTGCATGGCCGCGCCGACGTCTTCCTGCTTGACTTCGATCGACTCGCTGGGCATGACGCGCTGCAGAATCGACTCCACATCCAGCACCTGCACCAGCTTGACGCCCCCCTCACCATCGTCCAGGCGGGCGATGCTGGTGACCAGCCCACGCGCCACCGACGCGGTGTGGTCCGCCGGCAGAATCTGGCTCCAGTCCAGCCGCACGATGTCTTCCACCGACTCGGCGGCAAAGGCCTGCGTGGAGCGCGCGAACTCGGTGACCAGCATCAGGTTCAGCCCGGTTTCCGGGGTGCAGCCGATCACGGCGGGCAGGTCGATGACCGGGATCACCTGGCCGCGCAGGTTCACCATGCCCAACACATGCTGCGGCGCGCCAGCCATGGCGGTCAGCGGCGGCATGGCCACGATTTCGCGCACCTTGAAGACGTTGATACCGAACAGCTCCGATTGGCCCGAGTTGGGCGCCTTACCCAGCCGGAACAGCAACATCTCGAACTTGTTGGAGCTGGTGAGGTTGGCGCGCTCGTCGACTTCTTTCTGGAATGCCGTGCTGCTCATGGCGAAGCTTTCGGTGGATGGAAAAAGGTGTCGGCTACCATTCTAGGCAGTTCCACCTCCGCCCCGCAAGGTCCACCCATGCACGCCACCCGCATCCTGGCCATTCGCCACGGTGAAACTGCCTGGAACCGCGACGCGCGTATCCAGGGCCAGCTCGACATTGCGCTCAACGACACCGGCCGCTGGCAAGCGCGGCGCGTGGCGCAGGCACTCGACGATGAACCGATCGACGCCCTCTACGCCAGCGACCTGGCACGCGCGCGCGAGACGGCGGCCGCCATTGCCCAGCGGCGTGGCCTGGCCTTGCACACCCACCCCGGTCTGCGCGAGCGGCACTTCGGTGTCTTTCAGGGCCGCACCTGGCGCGAACTCGAGCAGGAGCACCCGGACGTGGTGCGCGCCTGGAAGGCGCGCGTGCCCGAGTTCGCCCCGCCCGGCGGCGAGTCGCTGCTGGCGCTGCGCGCGCGGGTGGAGCGGACCTTTGCCGAACTGGCCGAGCGCCACCCGGGCGGGCAGATCGTGGTGGTGGCGCACGGCGGCGTGCTCGACATCCTGTACCGCGCCGCCGCGCGCGTGGACCTGCAGGCGCCGCGCGCCTGGGCCATGGGCAACGCGGCCATCCACCGCGTGCTGTGGACCGCCGACAGCGGCTTTGCCCTGCTGTCGTGGGGCGACACGCGCCACCTGGAGGAAGCCGACGAAGCGGGGCCGCTCGATGAGGCGGCGCAGTAGGCGACTCGCCTACCGCGCGGAAGCCGCCGTCGGCCACGGAGGCGATCCGCGGTACTATCCGACGTGGCGGCGAGTTGCTCTTGCGTGCCGGCACCGTGCGCCGGCACCCGCCGCTTATGTGGCGTCGAACAAATCCCCCCGCGCCGGCGGCGGCAGGCCCAGGTGGCGGTAGGCCGCCAGCGTCGCCACCCGTCCGCGCGGGGTGCGTTGCAGGTAGCCCTGCTGGATCAGGTAGGGCTCGATCACGTCCTCGATGGTGCCGGGTT
>FWPV01014282.1_pt1 | contig 11693 bp, 11 predicted proteins | sample 2228371 | NCBI WGS metagenome assembly FWPV01 (sample SAMEA103939776, study PRJEB20133) | metagenome | reverse complement strand
TCGTCGAGCGCAGATGCCCTCGGTTGAAACCGAGGGCTGATTTATTTCAAACCCGTTGAAACGGGTTGGGGGAGCGTCTCAACATGCTTCAGCATGTTTGAACCTATCAGGCGTCGAATTCATTCGACGCAGGCGGCAGGATCGCATCCCGCCCTACGGAATCCCCCTCTCCCATCTGTGGGAGAGGGGGCAAGGGGGTGAGGGCAGCAATCCCTCCAAAAATTTTCAACCATCACGCTGCCTGCTTGACCTTGATTTTTCTCTCCTTCTTCAAGGAAGGCATCTTGATTTTCGGCAGGTTTACCTTGATCCGCCGGACGAGCTTCTTCTCCCTCTCCAGCTTCGGCAGCGAGATGGTCAGCACGCCGTTCTCCAGCGTGGCGTCGGCGTGATCCGCGTCCACCCCCGCCGGCAAACGCAGCGACCGCTGCCAGACGCCGTACCGCTTCTCGCGCAACAACCATCCGGCTTGCTCGCGTTTCACATCCGCCTTGTCCGTCGCGCGGATGGTCAGGAAGCCATCCTGAAGCGTGATCTCCACGTCCTCCTTGCGCACGCCCGGCAAAGCCGCCTCCACCACCAGGCGGTCATCTTCCTCATACAGATCAATCGCCAGGTTATCCCCCGGGAAGAAATCCTGCAGATAATCGAAGGGGGAATAGCGCAAAAGGTCAAACGCGTCCGGGAAGCGCAACGAGAACGGATCCCACGCCGCAGGGTACAACGGATCATCCAGGAAATTGCGCATCAGGCGCATCGCCCGCCGAAACTCCTTCTCAGGTGAATATCGTACCAGATCAGACATATCGCACCTCCTGAAACAGAAGTAACCTTTTAATAATCCACCAGGATAAGATTCTTGTAGGAAACGGATAGAAAAACGTAAAAAAAAACAGGCAGAAACGGGTCTGCCCGGTTTAACCCCCACCGCGCCCCCGCACCGCAGAAAGACGAGCCGGCATTGTTACAAACTGATTAAGCCCCAGCTAAGGTCTAATTAAGATTGCTAAAAACACTTGATTTTCATTAAATTTTGTTTACAATGGTAGGTAGCGAATGAAGATTGCGCTGATCAGCGTCTCAATTGAATATCTCTTATCCTTTCATCTCCAGTCGCCCCACCTGGAAGACACTCTGATACATAGAACAGGAGGCTTATATGTCTAAGAAATGGTTTGCTGTATTTGTTGCCGTGGTATTGCTGCTGGTCACCTTCAGCACGGTCTTCGCTGAGGCGGCGCCCGGCGCCTGCCCCCATCGCGGAGCGGTCAAGGTTGGTCGTCAGGGCTTCATGTCGTCCAGCCCCGATTTCCCCTGCCAGATCAAAGCCAGCCGGGTGAGCGCTTCTGCCGCGCCGGTGCCGAGCAGCCTCAAGTTCGTCCGCCCGCTCATGCGCCTGGAGAGCAAGACCGTCCAGCCCGCCAGCGTGGTCTTCAGCGGCAAGACCCAGGTGTACTTTGACCTGAACAAGAACCAGGAGAAAGCCTGGAAAGCCGGCGTCCTGGCGATCTACTTCTACGACCCCGAAACCAAGACCTGGACCAAGCTCTCCAGCTCGCAGGCGCCGCTCAAAGGCAACACCTTCCGCGTGGCTGCCTCGATCTCCAAATACGGGCTGTACGGGCTGGCAAAGACCAGGTAACCCCCACCCCTGCCAACTTTCGCCAAGCCTCCGGGGCATCTCCCCCATCCTCGGAGGCTTGCTGGCGTTAAAAAATAGCTGTTCCTGCCGATACCCTTCGACTCACTCAGGACCGGCAGCACGGATCGTTGACGTATATATAAATTCTCCGCGCTCTCTGCGTTGAGAACTTTAAACCCACACTTTTCAGAATGCCGATTCTCAAATATGGTTGAATTAATTCGTGGTTATCTGCCGCGTAAAAGCTGCATAAACCAAATTGGTAAGTAAAGCAACCAAAACAATCCTAATCCAAATAGGATAAAGCCTGCAAGGCGCACCCATAGTGGTTTCAGCTTCAGAAATGCCGCCACTCCTGCGATGGTCATTGCTGCTAAAAGGAGAATTAAGGAAGCACGCCAATGGTTCTTTTGAATGAGTGTGTAGCTTCACGGTACTATACCATTATACGCAAACAACTGATCCATTACGATGGTGCTATTGGGTGGTTCATCCTGGTCCTGATTCACGACACAAACAATCGGTTGTGAAGCCGTAATCGTCGCTGAACTGATAAAATTTATAGGAACATTAGACAGAGCAGGATCCGTGCGTTGATAAAACATATGATTGCTTCTTGGGGGTATAGAGGGAGAGCTTGTTTGACCGTAAGGGTAGGGATAGTCAATTGTCATGATGGTCTCTGATGTTCCAACATTCTGACAAGTCACACTCGAATTGAAATTATAGTATCGTTTCATGACAATCGGAACTCGCACTGAAGTGCTTCCTAAAGAAAACCCATTATAAGTCGCAGCGCGATGATAAGCATTCGATTCATTAACTACAACGATAAGATTCCTTGGTGGAGCATCGACGCTAAGAATTGTTGCTGAGTATAAATTTCCAGAAGGTAACAAATTTTCTTCAATGTCTTGGATATTTATAGACTTTACTGAGTTAGGTTGAATATAATAAGGCAATGTTAGACCGTTTGAGAACTGCACATTGATTTCTGCAGTTTGTGAATCTGCAGTATTGTATCCATAATAGTATTTCATAACCACCGGAGCGTACCACTTCGTGGCATTGGAAGTTAAGGCATTATATGAATAGAGTTGATCATCCTTTGGATAGCGCCCATAAATATTTACCGTAACAATAGAACCGACCCCCTCGATTTTTGCCGAATAATATTGATTATTATTTAGCTGGCTAAGCCCTTCTTGATAAAATATCCTTGTGCCGTTGGCTGGAATCACTTCATACGTTGTATATACAGGTGTGGATGAGCTACTAGAATAGATGTAAAGAAAAACTGGTTGGTCGTAGGGTGTCGTATTACGAACATAGATATTCGAGTAGAAATTATAATAATTATCATAGACCGCGGGGGCGTACCAGGTATTCGCAGGTTGGGCGATTCCGTTATGACTGGCTCCACTATCGCTGTCACTAATATTGGCAACCGCGGCTGCATTCCTGGAACATCTTACGGTTATCGCATAACCTCCATCCATTAGTGATGTAACGTTAGGCATGTAAACATATAAACTATCACCAGGATTGACCGGAACAGACGAACTGGTAAATTTAAGCTCTCCTCCTGTTTCATAATATTCGCTGTAGCAATTATTTTGTAAACTGGGATCAAGGTTTTGAACCCGATAAGCAGTATTGAAGAAACCACCTGGCGCTGGAGCTTGGGCGCGGGCAATGGGAGATGATAAACATAGCGAGAAGGTAAGAACAACCATTACCATAAGCAGTTTCTTCATCTTTCCTACTCCTATTTAGGTCTATTGACCTTTCTTGGCGCCTGGTTTCCCAAAATATAAAAAACGAAGGTTAATCCTGCCGTGTTATGGGTATGGGTTCTCATATATCGGTTCAGTCACTGGCGTTGGTGTGGGAGGGATTAGTTCAGGATTCTGGATATAATTAATAAGTTCTTCGAGCGGTATTCTAAAATCGTAAAGAAATCCACCAACAAAATAAACAAGTTTTACCTCTTGTGGATCGGTGATATCGAATATTCCGGGAGCAGTTTGATGGTAATATACACCATTTGGGATCTCGGGATATAAATCATTGGCATTCCACGGATTAAGAAACATAAGGTACGTCTTCTCCGGTTGTAAGGGGTCGCCTTTATAATCGAAATCTCCTATTTCTAACTTCGCTGTTATTTCTTCCGGTGTTTGACCAGATGTCATCCCAACGCTATACGAGATATAGAACCTATCAGGTCCATCGCCTTTTAAATACCTGTTGACATCTACCTCATATATCTTTGACAGGGTATAAAATGTTGGGTGGGGTTCGTGGATATTATCGCCTCTTCGGGCTGAATTATACGTAAAACCGGTATCGGTCACTTTACCGATTATGATCACCTCTGCTTGATCGATGATTTCTTTATAAGTATTTGTGCTTATTCCTTCACTATATTCGGTTATCACGATGCGCTCGCTTTCAACCATTTTTGTAGCGCTCGGTGAGCTGGTGATCGATAGTGTCGTGGCAGGCATCTCAACCGGTTGTACCCCGCACCCTGAGAGAGCAAGAACTATCATAACAATTTGTGAGATCCGGATTGGATGGAACAATTTATTAACCATTTTTATCTCCTTCTAATAAAAAATCATCGAATATTTATCTTGGATAGTTTTCATGTACTGCATCAACCAACTCGACATCCGGCGGTTGTGGAATTGTGAATACACCCCAGGTTTGTCTTCTATACATTATGGCATTATTTGAACTGGCGTGTTGGAGTCCTAGCCCATGCCCTAGCTCATGACCTGTAATCGTCTTTCTTTCGGCTAACGTATCGACATCGATTGCAGCTATATTCGCTTCAACTATTACTGAGATGATTAAACCGCCAACGCAAATTGTTACAGTCCTACCACCGATAAGAGGATCGTCTGTATATGTTCCCATAACAACGTCCGGGGATTGGGCACTATAATAATAATTTTTATAGAGTGTCACTGCATTCCAATCCGCGATTGACTGGGTGAACGCGACACGCCATGGGTCGCTAGGATTACTCAGGGTACTCCCCCATTTGTAGTAAATATTTATTTTATTCTATTCCCACCGGCAAATCGCGCCCCATTCTTCTATCCCAAGTTTATATTTATACCCCATATTTAAATATAATACTGTACCGGCTTCCGGCGATAATAGCGATTTCGCGGCGCTATTTTCACCCATTCTGTAATTTAGGTTTTCTGCAATCTTATACCAATTTGCCAACCCTGGAATGGCGGTCGTCGTAAGGACAAATATAGCTAGAGTCACTACCCATAACCATCGTTTCATTTCCCACTCCACTAACGAGCTATCTTTATGCATATTCGAAGAATTCATCTTGACCCTAACTCCCCCCCCCGCTTGTCAAGTGATTTTCATCATCATTTCCTTTGCTGATTGTCATATAATGTATATCGTTGAGTGAATATCTTGACATGCCCACCAGCCTCGACCCCCAACCCGCCGAGAACGAGATCGAGTGCGCCCGCTGCGGGGCGCACTTCTACTACGAGCTGACCCGCTGCCCGGTTTGCGGCGTGAACCTGTACGAGCCGGAAGACGAGCAGGAGGCGCACCTGCCTGCCAGCCTGCCGCGCCCGGGTCTGCTGGAGAAACTCAGCAATTTCTGGCACCGCCTGACCGGCAAGCCCTACCGGGCAGAGGACGTCTTCGGCAATAGCCTGCGACAGAAGAAAAGAAACCCGCCATAGAGAGGCGAAGCGCGCGGAGGGTTATCGCAACGCCCCACACGTTTCGTGAAATTCGCGCCATTCGCGGCTGGTTCTCCGAATCCGGCGCCGCAGCAGAAACCCCTACACGCAGCGGTTTTCCGCCGTCCTCGGAGTGATTCAAACCCGTTTCTCCGCCTCAGCCACGCAAAATTAGCGTATAATCAGCATGCACCATGACCGACGCCCCACTCAACAACCACAAACCCCCCAAGAAGAACGCCGAAATCGAGCTTCCGGCGAAAGTCGCCATCATCTATAGCGACGTCCAGCGCAAATTCTTCCCCACCGAAGCCCAGTACATCACCGAGAAAGACGCCGAAGACGACGCCCGCCTCATCGGCGAATACCTGGCGACCCTGGGCGTCACCGTCTTGCTCTACCCCGGCAACGCCTCCCTCCCCCAGCGCCTGCGCCAGGATAACCCCGAAATGGTCATCAACCTGGTGGACTCGGTCAAGGGCGATGAAAGCCTCGCCGCCGCCATCCCCGGCGTGCTCGAATTGCTCGAAATCCCCTACACCGGCGCCGGCATCCTGGGGCTTTCGCTGGACACCAACAAATTCCTGGTCAAAAAGCTCCTGCAGCAGAACGGCGTCCCCGTCCCCCACTACCAGCTCTTCAACACCCCCGAGGATTTGCTCGACCCAACCCTGCGCTTCCCGCTCATCTCCAAGCTCAACGCCATCCACGGCTCGGTGGAGATCACCCGCGACGCCGTCTCAGAAAATGAGAAGCAGTTGCGCAAACGCCTGCGCTACCTGATGCGCACCTACGATCAGCCGGTGCTGGTGGAAGAATTCATCAGCGGACGGGAAATCACCGCCATCGTCCTCGAAGAGAAGAAAAAGAAAGTCTATCTGGCAGAAAAAGTCTTCACCCGCGTGGGGATGAAATACAACTTCCTCACCTTCGAAGACCAGTGGCTCTCCCAGCCCAATGTTGCCTTCTACTACACCCGCTACGGCGACCCCCTGCTCAAGGATTACGTCCGCCGCGCTTTCGATGTCGCCCGCATGGCAGATTACGCCAAGTTCGATGTCCGCCTCGACCAATCCGGGCGCTACTTCTTCATCGACTCCAACTGCAACCCCGCCATGGGACCCAAAGAGCTGGATGTGGCGCTCTCCGTCATCCTCGACCTGTACGGCATCTCCTTCTACGAGACCCTCAAACGCCTGGTGGTCAACACCCTGCGCGACGCCCGCAAGAGACCAGTCGCTTTAGAAAATACCTGACTTACCACCGGGGAACCCGCCGACGCCCTGCTCTGGCAGTTTTCGGCAGCCATATACACGAGCGGACCTTCGGCGCCGAAAACAACCCCGCCGACTGTACCTCCACGCTAACTCCAAGATATACGCCGGGCAACAAATCCTACCAATTCAGTCTTATATGTTACAATGGTGGCGGAGGATGCCGAGTTTATGAGCGATATTCTGACCGATTTAACCCCCGCGGCTGTCATCTACGCCGCCAAGCGCAACCTGTACGATTTCTTCGGTTACCTGCGCCATTGGGAGGCTTGCGAGTTCTACGAGACTCCCGTCCTGCAGCGCTGGTGGACGCCCGTCCCCTATCCGTGGTTCAACGGCGCCCTCAGCCTGCAAGCGCTCAACGGCGACGCCCCCAGCATGATCCGGGAGACGCTGGCGTACTTCAAGGCGAAGGGCAACCAGGTGGTCACCTGGTGGTTGCCGCCCGAGCTGGAGCGCAGCGCCTGGGCGGATCAGTTGCAGCGCAACGGGCTGAACTACACTGCTGACACCCCCGGCATGGCAGCCGACCTGGGTCAATTGAACCAAGACCTGCCCTACCCTACCGGGTTGGAAATCCAGGTGGTGGCAGACGCCGATGGGATAGCGGAGTGGGCATCGGTCTTTGTGGAGGGCTACGGCTTGCCTGTGGATTGGGAGTCGGGCATGCTGGGTATGATGCTCGCCCTGGGCTTGGGGGACGCCATCCGGTGTTACCTGGCGCGGCTGGAGGGTGAAAACGTGGCAGCATCATGCGTGTTCTACTCTGCCGGCGCGGCGGGCATCTACTGCGTGGCTACCCGGCGGGACTGGCGCGGCAGAGGCATCGGCGCGGCGGTCACCTTACAGCCCCTGCTCGACGCCCGCCATAAGGGTTACCGCCTGGGGGTTTTGCAATCCTCCGAGATGGGCTATTCGGTGTACGAGCGCATGGGTTTCCGGGAAGTGTGCAAGGTGGCGCATCATTACTGGACGGACAGCGCGTGATTTTTCACCTACCCTCACCCCAGGCGATAAAGAGCATCGCCTTGCCCCTCTCCCGCCTGCGGGAGAGGGGTTGGGGTGAGGGAAACGACTTGGTGATTTATTTCCCCTCAAAATGGGTTGGCGCAATATAATGAAGCTCAGCCAAATCGTCGTTTTCTGAGAGCGCATACCCTTGACCAATCCTCCTCCCACCCCCTACCCCGAGATCAACAATCTGCTGGATAGCCTGCTGGCGCAGGTGCGCCTCATCCTGGCGGGGCATTTCGTCGGCATGTACCTGTACGGTTCACTGGCTTCTGGCGATTTCAACCCGCTCACCAGCGATATTGACTTCATCGTGGTGACCGACGACCACCTTCCAGCACAGGTCATCACCCGCCTGGGCGAGATGCACGCCGCCCTGTGGCAGGGTGAGAACGCCTGGGCGCGGCGCATGGAGGCTGACTATATCCCCCTCGCCGCTCTGCGCCGCTACGATCCCGCCAACTCCACCTACCCCCACCTGGGCAGCGATGGTCACTTCGGCGTGGAGTGGCACGAGAGCGGCGCGGTCATCCAGCGCTGGTTGCTGCGCACAGAAGGCGTTGCCCTGGCGGGTCCGCCCATCGCCACCCTGATTGATCCCATCGCGCCGGATGAGCTGCGCGCCGCGGTGCGTAAGTTGCTGCAGGAGTGGTGGCTACCGCAGCTCGAGGACCAGTCGCACCTGCAGGATGGCGAGTACCGCGCCTACGCCGTGCAGACCATGTGCCGCATGCTCTACACGCAGGTGCACGGCGAGGTGGTCTCCAAGTTCAAGGCGGCGTGTTGGGCGCAAGCGAACCTGTCCTCACCCTGGCGCGAGCTGGCGCGGCAGGCGCTCGCCTGGCGGGATGGCGGTGCCGCCCCGGCGTTGCCGGAGACCCTGGCGTTCATCCGCTACACGATTGATTTGGTTTACGCCTAATGACTTTATCACCACGGAGACACAGAGAACACAGGGTTATTTAATACATCTCTGTGGACTCTGTGTCTCTGTGTTGAAGAATAAACTCTGCGTTCTCGGCGTCTCCGCGGTGATTAAAATAACTCTGCGTACTCTGTGTCTCGGTGGTGAAAACAACCTCTCCATATTGACGAATTCCCCATTATCCTCAATAATTGGGCTATGCCCGAATCGCTGAACTGCCCCAATTGCGGCGCGCCGCTCAAAATTGGCTCCGGGCAGACCCGCGCCGTGTGCCTGTACTGCAGTTCCACCCTGCGCTTGGCGCCAGACGCCCAGCCGCCCGCCGCCGAGATTGACACCACCCTGGATGAGGCGGAGATGGGCGAAATCAAGCAACTCGTCCTGGACGGGCAGATCGCCGCCGCCCTGGAGCTTTACGCCCAGAAGACCGGCGTCGGCGAAGACGACGCCCGTCAGGCGCTCACCGACCTGGCGCAAAAGCTCTCGCTGGACGTGGTGCGCCGGCAACAGCTCTCCCCTGCCGGCATTGCCATCGTGGCGGTCTTCGCCCTGCTCACCCTGGCGGGTCTCTACCTGTTAATCTCCGGACGGGCGCACTGGCTCATTGCATTTCTGGTGACCTTCTTCGGCGCCTGGAACCTGTATTTTTACTACCCCGCGCTCGCCTCCACCCTGGCGTTCCGCCAGGGCAAACCCGCCCGGGCGCAGGTGCTCAAGCTGGCGGAAATTGGCAGGACGCGCCTGGGCAGAACGCCGGTGCGCGTCTTCAAACTGCTGGTGGAAGTGCAACCGCTGGATGGCTCCCCACCTTACCCGGCGGAGATGCTCCTGCCGGTGCGCGAACAAAACACGCCCCGCGCCCAGCCCGGGACGAACATCCGGGTGAAGTATTTGCCGCATCAACCAGAGCGGGTGATATTCGACGTGGATTGAATGGTGTGCCCGTAGGTTGGGTTGAGCGCCCCCCGCGAAACCCAACCTACCGGCATAACCATTTTCCTGGGAGGGAAAAATGCCAGATATAGAGAATAAACTCCAGCGCCAACTGCTCGCCGATATCGAGCGCGAGTGGAGCGCTTTGCAGGCTTACCTCAGTCGTCTCACCTCTGAACAACTCTGCAACCTGCGCGATGCCCAGGGCTGGTCGGTGAAGGACCACCTGATTCACCTGGCGTATTGGGAGCGCAGCGCCCTCTTCTTCTTACAGGGCAAGCCGCGCCACGTCGCCCTCGGCGTGCCGGAGAGCCTGTACCTGGACGGCGGCTTCGACCAGATCAACGCCGTCATCCAGCAGGCGCACCGCGAGCTGCCCCTGGAGGAGGCGCAAAGCCTGCTGGAAGATGTCCACCGCCAGATGCTCGAAAAAATCGCCAAACTGAGCGACGCCGACCTGAAAAAACCCTACCGCCGCTACCTGCCCGATGAGCCGGGTGTGGGCGAGGGTCCGCCTGCCCTGAACGTTATATATTCCAACACCGCCGATCACTACGCCGAGCATCTTGCCTGGATCAAAGCCCTGGTGGAAACTAAAAAATAGGAGGCACAGCGAGATGAAGGATTATCGCGACAAATCCTACTGGTTGGATCATTTCGGCGAGTACCAGCCCAACCCACCCCTGCAGGGGGAGCTTCAGACGGATGTCGCCATCATCGGCGCGGGGTTCACCGGTTTATCCACCGCCATCAACCTGCGCCAGCAAGCCCCCGGCTTGCGGGTGACGGTGCTGGAAGCCGAAGTGGTCGGTTATGGCGCCAGCGGGCGCAACGGCGGCTTTTCCATGACCCTCTTCGGGTTGGAGCCGGCGGTAACCAAGATGCTCTTCGGGCACCAGCGCACGGTCGAGGCGCACCGCTATATGGAGCGCGCCGTGGACTACACCGACGCCCTCATCAAAGAACACAACCTCCAATCGGATTACTGGTTCCCCGGCTTCCTGCGCGCCGCCACCACCCCCGGCTACGTCAAACGCATCCAGCACGACCTGGAGATTCTCACCTCGATGGGCATCACCGGTATCGAGTGGATAGACGCCCAGGCGATCCGGGCTGAGGTGGATTCGCCGCGCTTCCTCGGCGGCTGGTGGGAGCCGCGCTGCGGCTTGCTCGACCCGGCGAAGCAGGCGCGCGAGTTGAAACGCCTCGCCCAGGAACTGGGGGCGTCCGTCTTCGAGGAATCGCCGGTGACCGAAATCCGCCGTGAGCAGCGCTTCACCCTGCTCACCCCGGGCGGTCAGGTGAGCGCCGAAAAGATCGTCTTCGCCACCAACGCCTACTCGCACCTGATTCCCGAGCTACGCTCGCGCCAGGTGCCCGCCTTCACCCATATGGTCGCTACCGAGCCGCTCAGCGAGGCGCAACTGGCGAGCATTGGCTGGCAGAAACGCCAGGGCGTCGAAGACGCCCGCAATCTGGTGCATTACTTTCGTCTGACCAAAGACAATCGCCTGCTGATGGGCGGCAGCGATGTCAGTCTGGCGTACGGGCGCGATATGGAGCGCGACCTGAACGAACGCATCTTCAAAGACCTGGAGCGGGATGTGGTCTGGCTCTTCCCCAGCCTGAAGGGCATCCGCTTCACCCATCACTGGGGCGGACCGGTCTCGGTGCCGGTAGATATGGCGCCCGCCATCGGCTTCCTGGGCGACCCGCGCGCCGTCTATAGCCTGGGCTGCGTCGGGCATGGCGTCTCACTCACCCACCTGAACGGCGTGACCATTGCCGATCTGCTTTTGGAACGCAAAACCGACCTGACCCAGGTGTGGTTCGTCAACCGCCGCACCATCCCCTGGCCTCCCGAGCCGTTGCGTCTGGTCGCCAGCCACGCCATTCGCGCCTACCTGCGCCTGGAAGACGCCCTCTACGAACGCGGCGTGTCCAAGAAGGTGTAAAGCTCTGCGCCTGCCATCCCCTTGCGTGGCTTGTTGCCGGAGCGGAGGGCATCAAGAGCGCCGCAAAAGCCGCCGTGTGAGGCAGCGTCATCGGGCAGCAGTACGCCATGAACACCGGGGACATCAACGGCGTGCGCGGCAAGGGCAACTTCCAGATCACCCCCGGCTTCTCCGACCCCGCAGCAGCAGCACGAGTCGGCAGAATAGGTTTTACCGCAACAC
>FWPV01013882.1_pt1 | contig 11693 bp, 14 predicted proteins | sample 2228371 | NCBI WGS metagenome assembly FWPV01 (sample SAMEA103939776, study PRJEB20133) | metagenome | reverse complement strand
CGAAGCCACCATCAAGTCCTCGCGGGTCGCCAACGAGCAGCGCTACGAGATCGTTGGCGCCCCTCTCGATCAGCTACCCTGGTTGAAGAGCATCGGCTGTTTCACCGAGATCATTTCGTTCCGCACTAGGGTGTTCATTCCGACAAAGGCAGCAGAGGCCGTGCTGGCGGCGCTCCTGATGCAGTGATGGGACGCAGCGCCGAAGGTGCTCAACCCATGGCGACTGCGACAAGTGCACAGGATCTTGGACGCTTGAACCCCGCAAACAAGGGGAGGGGGAGGGGATCTGTGCCCCGGTGATGGCCGGGAGCAGATCAGGAGTGACCGAGATGCTGATTCCCTTTTCCAAGCTATATCTGAGCGATGCGAACGTGCGCAAAACACGCAATGACCAAGAAGATGCGCAGCTCTCTGCGGACATCGAGGCCCGCGGGCTCTTGCAGAACCTGCTGGTGACCAAGAGCAAGAAGCGCGGCCAGTATGCGGTGATCGCCGGTGGCCGCCGCCTGCGCGCCATTGGCATGATCATCGATCGCGGTGCTTGGGCTGGGGATGCCGAAGTCGAATGCAAGCTGCTCGAGGGTAGCGAAGATACCGCGGGCGAAGCCTCGCTCGCCGAGAACTTCCAGCGGGTCGGCATGTCTCCGGCTGAAGAATGCCGCGCGTTCCAGCACTTCATCAAGGAAGGCAGCGATATCGCGGCCGTGGCCAAGCGTTTCGGACTCACCCAGCGGTTCGTCGAAGGCCGGCTGCGCCTTGCCAATCTGGCAGTGCCGATCTTCGAGGCACTCGCCGCCGGCGACATCACCCTCGAAATCGCCAAGGCCTATGCTGCGACCGACCAGCACGAAGTGCAGATGCGCGTCTTCGAGCAGATGCGCCATGCCTACAACCCCAGCGCCGACGCCATTCGCCGCATGGTCGCCACCGGCTCGATGCGCGGTAATGACCCTATCGCGCTTCTGATCGGCGAAGATGCCTATGTGGCTGCCGGCGGCAAGGTCGAGCGGGATCTGTTCAGCGATGCGGGCGAGGATCGCTGGATCGATATCGAGATCGCGCACCGGCTCGCCTCCGAAAAGATGGAAGCGGAAGCCGAGCGTCTGACCTCGGAGACCGGTCTCGCCTGGATCAGCCCGGTGGCCGCCAGCAATTCCTGGCAGGCGCGCAGCGAGATGGGCGTCTCCGCTGTCCGGCTCCCGCCCGTGCCCCTCTCGGAAACGGCGCGCGCCCGCATCGACGAGATCGATGCCCGGATAGATGAGATCAACGCGATCTTCGATGAAGGTGAAGAGCAAGAGGACGTCGATTTCGGAAAACTCGAGGCCGAATACGAGGCTCTTGATGCCGAACGCAGCGACCTCAGCAATCCGGTTCGCGAGCTGCCCGAAGAATGGCGCGGTGAAGTCGGCCGCTTCCTCGTGCTTACCACCCGCGGCGAGATGGTTCTCGAGGCCGATTACTACAGCGAGAAGCGGCTGTCGTTCGAGACCGATGACCAAGGCAATGTCACCGCAACGGCAGAAGAGCCAGCGCCGACCTCAGGGAGCCGCGCAAGTGGTGCTCCCGCACGGCCTGAGGCGATCGCACCCGGAAGCGAGAAGCCGATCAGCGCGAGGCTGTTCGACGAGCTCGCCGTTCAGCGCCGCAATATCCTGTCGGCCTGCCTGCTTGGCGATCCGGGGCTTGCCCTCGATTTCGCCATCTTCGCGCTCGCGGACAATCGCAGCTATGAGGGGAAGGGCACCTCGATCAAGGCGGGACGGCCGAGCGATCCTGCGACCGGCGAGGTTCCGCAATCAGCGGCCGAGGGCATTCTCGCCGAGGCCGAGGATGGTCTCGACAAGGCGTGGCAGGAGCAGGGCAGTGTTGCGGCCCGTTTCATCGCCTTCCGCGACCTCGAAGATGACGCTAAGGCGGCCTGGCTTGCCTATGCGGTGGCGCTCTCGCTCGAGGCCAAGAAGGGCTATGGATCCGAGTATCATCCGGTTCATGCCGTGCTTGGGTCGATGCTCGATGTCGACGTTGCGGCTCTGTGGCGGCCGACTGCCGAGAATTTCTTCGACCGGGTGAGCAAGACTTCCTGCCTCGCCGCGCTGACCGAGGTTGGCGGAAGTGACCTCGCTGCGCGCTATGCGGCGTCCAAGAAGGCGGACCTCGCCAAGACGTGCGAGACGATCTTCGCCGGTAAGGCGATCATCGAGCAGGAGGTCAAGGAAGCCGCCCTTGCCTGGCTGCCCGAGGCCATGAAGTTCAGTGCGGCCATGCCGGAGGGCGCACAAAGCGCTGATCCTGATGCCTCCGAAGACGGCAAGGCCGACATCGACGCGATCGAGGGGGTGGTCGCACTGCCGGATGCCGAAGAGGAACCCGAAGGCGCCGCCACAGACACGGCAGTGGCTGCCTGAACGCCTCACCCTCCTCCTGATGTCCTGGCCCGGTCGCTCACTCGAGTGGCCGGGCCTTCTTCTTCCACGAAGGGAAATGCCGATGCGCCGCGGACCAAAGCGCGATGTCGCGCAGGAAATTACCAATCTCATCATTGCACGGATCGAGGCCGGCACAATGCCCTGGCGGCGGCCCTGGAAAAAGACCGGGGCAGGGGGCGCGCCCTTGCGTGCAGGCGGACTGCCCTACACCGGGATCAATCGCCTCTATCTCTGGGCTGTCGCCGACTGCTTCGGCTACGCCTCGCGCTACTGGATGACCTATCGTCAGGCTCAGGAACTGGGCGGGCAAGTGCGCAAGGGTGAGACGGCCGAGCCGAGCATCTATTTCAACAGCACGAGCAAGACCGACGTAGATCAGGCGACTGGCGAGGAGACGTCGAAAACCATCCGGTTCATGCGATCCTACAGCGTTTTCAATGCCTCGCAGATCGAAGGCCTGCCGCCGCATTTCTATCCCAGTCCGGTCCCCGAAGCACCGCCGCAACCCTCTGTGAAGGCAGCGGCCATCCAGGCCTTCTTTGCTCCGATCCCTGCTGATATCCGCCATGGCGGTGACCGTGCATTCTTCTCTCCGGGCGGAGACTATATCCAGCTTCCAGAACGCGGCGCCTTCCGCACCGAGGACGGATATGTCGCCACCAAAGCGCACGAACTCGGCCACTGGAGCGGGCACCCCTCGCGGCTCGCGCGCACATTCGGCAAGCGGTTCGGCGACAAGGCCTACGCCTTCGAGGAACTGGTCGCGGAGCAGGTCAGTGCCCGGATCTGTTATGAGCTGGGTCTCCCCGCAGACCTCCATGAAAGCCACGCCAGCTACATCGCCCATTGGCTCGATATCCTGAAATCCGACAAGACCGCGATCATCACGGCTGCCGCCAAGGCCGATCAGGCTTTCAACCTGCTTGCAGCCTATTCGGGCTATGAGAGTGAACCTGCGGAGGAAGCCCATGAAGAGGCGCCAGTTCCGGCTTACGCTTGAGCCAACCGCAGACGACGCGGTGCGGCTTGCGCAGCTGAGCCGCTATGCCAGCGACCTTGCGAGCAGAGGTTCTGCGGACATTGGCGCAGCGCTCGGCGGCCATGTTGGGGTGCTGTTCCCCGGGCGGAACCGTCATGCGGTCCTGGAGAGCCTCCTCGGCAAAGGAGAACCCGGTTGGTCACTGGTGTCCGATCCGGGGCAGGGCGGCTCCCTGGTTATCCAGACAACCGAGGCTGGCGCTGCGGTCTCGGCGATTGCGAGAATCCTCGAACAGGTCGCTCCCGGGGCTCTCTTGCGGCCGATGATCTATGAGCCACTGTCCCTGAGAAGCTCAGGGAAACATCACCGCAGTCTGCATTGAGGGGAGGGGGAGGAGGCCATTGCACTTGCAATGGAAAGGAAGCCGCATGTCCTGCGACATCGATTATCGTTACCGCCGCGCGCTCGAGCCCGATGGGCTGACGACGTTCGAGACCGCGCTGCGAGCATTGAACGAGGCCGTCGATGATGTGCGCCTCGCAGGCCGGCAGGTCGCCACCTGTCCCGCGGTTCTGCTCCTCACTCGCCACCTTCAGCGCATTGCCGACGGAAGGCCGACAACCTGCGAGGCCGACGACCAGATCTTGCGGGCACAGTGCATCGAGCGCCTCGGCGAGCTCAAGCACCGACCTGCGATCATTGCGCTGGTCAAGCGCGGGATCGACTATCGTCCTGAAGAACTGCGACACTACCGGCGCGAGGGTACGCGCGCGCTGCGCCAGATCGCAGCCGGGATCGGGCTCGATCATTCCGCCTACCGCATCAGCTACTACACCTCGCAGGAGGCCCTCGCCGGTGAGCATGTGCTCGAAGCAGACGGTGTCTACATCCGCATCAGCCCCGAGCGGTTCGGCGAACCGGGTCTCGCCTGGCGGAACCCGTTCTGGAAGCCCCCCGGCGCGGTCATGCGCAAGGCTCCGATCACCGCGCTTGCCGACATTCCGGCAGTCACAGCGCGGATCGCCCGCGAACTGCAAATCGCACCTCCGGCTCAGCCGGGGCTCATCTGAAGGACACGCACATGGGCTGGCTCTACATGCACCGCGCAGGGATGGGAGGGCATGAAACGCCCAAAGCCTATCTCGACGATCAGCTGACCTACGAACGGGAGGCCTGCGAAGATGCTCCGTTCCGGGGGTGCCGGGTCCTCAAGAGCGTTTTCACCGGCAGCACCTACTATGCAGCCGTCGAGCGCTACGGTGAAGATCGCGAGAGGCTCTACGTGACGGCGGTTATCTGCTTGGTCCGCTGGAACCCGAAGGCGGCCGATGGCCTGATCTTCGGGTACAAGGACAGTGCGCCGTTGCGGCGCTGAAACGGAGTATCAAAGATGATGAGGTGAGTTGAGATACCTCTGCCCGCCAAGCTTACCTCGGACCCAAAAGGTCTGAAATTCCGAAAGGAACGGGGGACCATAGCATGCTTGGAGCAAGGCCGAATGCATCCCAGTCGCAAAGGGATGATGCCGGTCAGGGCAAGACGCGCATGGTGAAAGCTAAACTGCTTAAATCCTAGTCTGCAGCATTTTATGTACGCGAAGCTGGCGAAAGCGACTGACACGCCAGATCCGGACGTTGGCAACGGTCTCATGTCTTGGCCGTTTGTTCTCAACCCGTCCGGTGCGCCCCTTGTCCAGGGGTTCAGCAGGCGAAAGGGACACCTAAACGCGTCGCATCTCCGTTCAGCGTAACTACGGGATGCCCTAAACAGGCGGCTTCGGCTGACCTGCATGGGTACGGAGCCGCCATAGTATTCAAATGCCCGGGGTAATGCCCGGGACAGCTCCCGGAAGGGAGACGGTGCAACCGCATAAGGACCGGGCGACCGGGCCGAAACCGGCGACCACCGGGAGAAGGGCGGCAGTTGCGATACTTCAACCGCAAATCATGGGGTGTGCTGATGCTACCAGATACTGTGATGGCCCGGTTGGAGGCCATTCCGACGATCTCTGCGTCGGGCAAACGGGTAAATGGGCTTCATCGTTTGATGAGGTCCCCGCTTCTTTGGGAGCAGGGACTTCGGAAAATTGCCTCCAATCGGGGGGCGATGACGCCGGGCATCGATGGCAAGACATTCGAGGATTTCGGTCCCGACCGTCTCGCTCCGTTGATCGCCAGCGTTGCGACCGGAGCCTAGAAACCAATACCTGTGCGTCGGGTGTTCATCCCGAAAGGCAAAGGAAAGCGGCGTCCGCTGGGGATTCCCACGCGAGACGACCGCCTCGTCCAGGAAGTGGCACGCCAACTGCTGGAACGAATCTATGAGCCGGTCTTCTCGAAGGCCTCGCATGGATTTCGACCGGGAAGATCGTGTCATACGGCCCTCGAGCACGTGAAGGCTGTCTGGACGGGCGTCAAATGGCTTGTCGACGTGGATGTCGCCGGGTTCTTCGAGAACATCGACCATGACATTCTGCTGAAGCTGCTCCGGAAAAGGATCGATGACGAAAGGTTCATCGACCTGATCCGCGACATGCTGAAGGCAGGAGTCATGGAGGGAAGGGCTCACACCCAGACCTATAGCGGCACACCACAAGGCGGGATCGTCTCCCCGATCCTGGCCAACATCTACCTGCACGAACTCGATGAGTTCATGGCGGGTCGGATCACGGCCTTTGAAAAAGGGAAGACCCGCGCCACGAACCCGGAATACCGGAGACTGGCGGGCCGGATCGCCAAACGGCGAGAACGGCTCAAACGACTGGAAGCCAGTGACAACGCTGATCAGGTAACGGTGAAGGCCATCTTGGCCGAAATCAACACCTTATCAAAGCAGATGCGTTCGTTGCCGTCGAGAGACGCCATGGAAGCCGGGTTTCGCCGACTTCGCTACTGCCGTTACGCCGACGATTTTCTTATCGGTGTGATTGGCAGCAAGGACGATGCGAGAGGGGTCTTCGCCGAAGTCAGGACCTTCCTGACCGAGGTACTGGCCTTGACCGTATCCGAGGAGAAGAGCGGAATTCGAAAAGCAAGCGATGGTACCAAATTCCTCGGATACGAGGTGCGGACTTACACGGGACGCCAATGGACAGTGCGAAGCCAGAACGGCACACAGCACTTCAAGCGGCGCCCGCCATCGGAAGTCATGCAACTCAATGTTCCGTGGGATAGGGTCACTGCGTTTGTTGCCCGGAAGGCATACGGAGAATGGTCCCGATTGAGGGCCAAACACCGCAACCACCTTCTAAGCTGTAGCGATGTCGAGATTGTCCTTGCCTACAACGCCGAACTGCGAGGGTTCGCGAACTACTACGCTCTGGCGCGCGATGTGAAATTCAAGCTCAACCGGCTTGAATACCTTCAGCGCTGGAGCATGTTCAAAACCTTGGCAAGCAAGCACAAATCCAGTGTGCGAGTTGTTGCCGCCCGCATGAGGCAAGGGCTGGAATACCTCGCCGGCTATGAAGTCGGCGGCCAGCCCCGATCAGTCAAAGTCTGGAAAATGACCGATCTGAACCGTGACCGGATAGACCCGGACAAGGTGGACGTCCAACCTTGGACGCAAATCTTCTCCGGCTCGCGAACAGATTGGGTCGACCGGCAGAACGCCACGCAATGCGAAGCGTGCGGCCGATCCGACCTCCCCTGCCATGTTCATCATGTCAGGGGAATGGCCGATGTTGCGCACAGAGACCAAGCCACGAGGAAAGCCATAGCCAGAGCGCGCAAGACGAAGGTTCTGTGCGTCCCTTGCCACAAGGCGATCCATGGTGGCCCACTACCGGAGCAGAGAACATGAATGGTATTATCGCAATGGAGAGCCGCATGCAGCGAAAGCTGCACGTGCGGTTCGGTGGGGGGAACAGGGCTGACTCCCGGAGCAGCACCACTCCTACCCAACTGGATGAGCAATCCGGCCCCGTCGAGGCGAATTGCCCGCGAAGCATCCTGGAACTGCTCACCTCATCCTCGCACCCCTATGCCCTGGACTGGCGCAACCGGTGTTACGCCATGCTGCGTCTCAAGGAGCGAAAGGTTGCCGATGGCGACATCCTGCGGCTTCCCGAACCGCTGCGCTTTACTGACGGCAGCGAACACCGCGAGTTCCGGGTCAGCAAGCGCGGGAGCAAGATCGAGCTGCGGACACCCGATGGCTTCGGGGCCTATCGTATCTCCCGGCTGATGGAGCGGCGCTTCGAGATCATTCGTCCCGCCCGAAGGATCAAGACCTTCTTCCCGATAGCCCAGTAGCGAGGGCCTCTTCCATGACTTCTGCCAGCCTCGATCTGCGCCGCCGTGTCCTTTGCGGGCGGGCCAATGCCGAGCGCGTCGCCACCCGGATTAGCGCGAAAACCGGGAAGAGCCACGCTGTGGTCAGAACCGGCAACATGCTCCAGCCCTTCTGTGTCATGCCGACGGGAGAAAACCCACCCGGTGCGATCGAACTGCAAGTTGCCGTCCTGTGACGAACTCGGCGCCAGCCCTATGGCAGCTTGAAAGCCACGCAGAATGACGCTATATCGCGTCAGAATTCATGGAGCTTTGCAATGGCGATTCAGAACTATGCGGACAATGGCGCGTTTGCTCCGCGCAAAATCGTCGATGCGCTGCGCACCACCAGCGACGAACTGGCGCGCTCGCTGGGTCTCGGCAAGGACGCGATCCAGCGCAAGGACCGGATTGCCTCCGATCGTACCCAGCGCCGCCTTCGGCAGATGGTCGAAGTGCTCAACAAGGTCGAACCGCGGTTCGGTTCAGCCTTGCTGGCCTATGCCTGGTACCGCTCTGAGCCGCTGCCGGGCTTTTCGGGCCAGACTGCAATGCAGCTTGTGCAGAACAACCGGGCCGATGACGTTCTGACCTATATCGACGCCGTCGACGCTGGCATTCACGCCTAGCCTCATGCACTTCACCGGGCTGCTCTACCGCGCCCACAATCCGGTCTGGTCCCGCGAACCCCTCTCAGGGGAGGGGGCGGCCCGGTTTGGCGGACGGTTCAATCGCATCGGGCGCAGCGCGCTCTATACTTCCCTCGCCCCAGAGACCGCGCTGCGCGAGGCCAATCAGGTTGGCACCCTCCAGCCCACCACGCTCGTCGCTTATCAGGCCGATATCGAACCGTTGCTCGATGGCCGCGATGCGGCTGCATTGCGGCCTTTCGGTATCGCACCGGCTGAGCTCGCCGACCCGGCGTGGCGCGATTGGATGCTCTCAGGCAAACCGGTCCCGACGCAAGATCTGGCGGAGGCCGCGATCGCGCAAGGCTATGTGGGCATTGTCGTGCCGAGCTACGCCCGCGGCGCTCCCGCCGACGCTCTCAACCTTGTCCTGTGGCACTGGGAAGGGCGCATCACGCTCGTAGATGACGACGACCGGCTTGGCCTGCGCGATCCCTGATTCTGCCGGTGAGGCCGGCAAGCTGATGCCTGCCTAGTCCTCGATCCGGCCGCCAAGCGACGGATCGAGATACCACGAGGGTCCCTCGACGAAGTCGGCCGAGCGTGCCGGAACGGGCCCGTCGGGCTCGCTTGCGACATAGGGATTGACCTGCGGTGCAGGCCTCTCGCCGGAGCGAAGGAGCTTCCCCGACATTTCGCAGCGAGGGCGCAGGAGATCGAGCAGCCATTCGAGATCATCCAGCATCTGGACGATGCCGCGCCCCGCCAGCGTGTAGTAGAGACACCGCTGATAATCATCGCACTGGCACGAAAGCACCTGCGTCAGCTTGTTCTTGGCACCGGGTGTGCCCAGGAAAACCCCCTGCAGCGCTTCGTAGAGTTCGCGCGCCGAATAATAGGCATCGAACGCTTCTATCCCGATAGAGGCATTGCTGAGCGAGCGCCGCGTAGGCGTCACCAGCGGGTCAACCGATGCATCGCGCAGCGTCAGATCGAGGTCGAATTGGCCGAGATCGAATACCTTGTTCATAAGACAAAATTCCTCTATGTGACGAACATAGAGTGAACAAAAGGGGCGGTCAAGAGCGTCAGACCATGTGGTTGGTGGCCAAGGACACCACAGGTAGCACCGGGCGCGTCGCCATTGGCGACGGTCTGCGGGCAGCCTTGGTCCGCTGGTACACGGGCCATGGTACCGAGGCCGATCACCGGGCCTGCGTCTCCCTCGTCGTGACAGCGCGCGAGAATCACAAATGGCTCGCCTGCGATTGTCTGGGCGAGGTCACCGCGCCGCCGCTGCTGAGCCCGGCCTACCTGAGCTTTCAGGAAACCTATTACCTGCGGCGGCTGACTTCGAGGCCGATGCATGCGCCGGCGTGTCCATTTTTCCTGCCCCAGGCACCGCCGCGCATCCGCGAGACAGCAAGGGATTCGCTCTACGCGCTCGATGTTCCAGATGGCCTGTTCAACGCGCACCAGAAGGCGCCGGAGAAACTCGCCCAGAAACCGGACCACAGTGAGCCAGACGACCGGTCGCGTGGTGTTGCAATCCCGCGCCTCGGCAAACTGCTGTGGCTGCTGCTCGAGCGGGCGGGTTCCAACGTGCTGCGCGAGCTTCCGCCAGCAGGGCCACGGGAGGGCTCGATCAGCCAGGAGATGCGTTTCCTGCGCCGGGCTGCGCAAGGTCTCGAGATTGCGCCCGGGGTTCCGCTCTCGGCCCATCTCTACACGAACGCCATCGATTACGAAAAGCGGCGGGTTCACGCCCGGCTGCGCGCTGCGGCCGAGAGATGGCCTCATGAATTCGCGCCCCAGGCGTTTCTTCTGCTCGAGGCCAATGCGGTCACTTCCACCGAGATCGTCACCGGTCTCGGCACGATCTCGGTCCGAAACCGCATCCAGCACACCGGGATCATCCGCGCCGAAGTTGAGCCGCCGTTCCTTGTGCTCGCCGTCGTCGGCGAGCACAGCAGGAAGGAGGGCTATGTCGCGCTGCGCGCCTACGCTCAGCCTGTCTTGAGCGGCAACCAGTTCGTGCCGACAGAGCGAGACCACGACCGAGACGTTCTGCGGGCGCTCCAAGACGCGCAGTATATCCTGCGACGCCGGGACATCCGGATGGCGGTGAAGAAGATCCTCTTCGATCTGCCATTTGCGGACGTCTCCGTAAGGCCGGATTTCCTGATCGCCCTTCTCGACGACAACACCGGGCAGGAGTGCCGCTTTGCGCTGCAAATCCTCCGGTCGTCCGACGAGGATTATCTCGCCCTCAGGGCAATCGAGCGGACTCGTCTTTCGCAGCTTGGACCGGTGGCGGCCCTCGCTCTTGGAGACGTCACGCCCGAGATCGTTGCCCGGACCGCTCTCGGGATCCTGAGCTGAAGAAGAGGGGGAGGGTCTGAGCGAACCTGCAACAGGAGAGTTCGCTCATGCCATGTTTTGCCCCATCACCGCGTCCCTCCACTTCCATCTGGGGCGCCGTCCAGCAGGCCGATCAGCTGGCCCCCGGCATATGGTCAGTTATGACCGCCAGCCACGGCGGTATCATTCTGTCCGATCAGAGACAGGCCGCCATGCCAGCGGCGCTACGGATCGAAGGCGGGGCCTACGAAGAAGATTGCGATTGGGGGCTCCCGATCCTTGCCTTCACCAGCGAGCTTGAAGGGCAGGGCTCCTGCTCTGCGGGCTTGCTGCAGCTTGCCCGCGATACTACCCGATGTTGGCACCCGGACCGCTTCAGCGCCTTCACCGGCGAGGCCATAGAGGAGAATTCCTCTGCGATCCTGCGGACGCGCAAGGCCTATATGGCCGCGATCGGCGAATTCTGCGTGACCAGCGCCTGGGGCGATTGGGCCGAGTGGGTGCCGGACGGCAAAGTCGGCGTGATTGCCCGGCAAGTCGAGCGCGTCGATCACCTTGGCCGCCCAACCTATGGCGAGGCCGAGGTCTGCGCGCTCATCGCCAAGGACCTCTACGCCGCGCGCGGCGAGGTTAAGGCGCTGCGTGATACGGCGCACGACATCATCCCGATTCCTGAAGCCCTGCGACCCAAGCGCGTTGGCTGAAGAGCAGGCCAAGGCAGCCGGGCTCCGGCCAGGCATCAATCCGCTGTTCTGAAGGGAAGGGGGAGGGGAAGGGCGAAACAGTGCGCTGAAGGACCCCTTGTCATGAACCCGACAGTTATTCGACCCAGCGTCAGCCCGAAGACGATCACCAAAGTCACGCGCCTCTTCAATGGCACCATCGGCGATATCCTCGGCGAGCTCCTCCAGAACAGTCGCCGCGCGGGCGCTTCCCGGATCGATATCGCCTGCTGCGCGGATCAGGACGCAGCGCGCCTGACCCTTGTCGATGATGGAACCGGAGTCGCCCATCCGCAGACCAT
>FWPV01010678.1_pt1 | contig 11694 bp, 7 predicted proteins | sample 2228371 | NCBI WGS metagenome assembly FWPV01 (sample SAMEA103939776, study PRJEB20133) | metagenome | reverse complement strand
CAACTTCACCGATCTTACCGCCTTTGAATATGGCAGTGTAAAAGTTAACCGCCTGTTCTGCCTGATCATTGAACCATAGGAATGGGATAATCTTTTGCATGTCGTTGCCCTTTCATCATAATGTAATCAATACAATCGCCGCCACTGCCGTCGCGACGCCGGCCGCCTGGACACGGGCCAGCTTCTCACCGGCTGCGAGCCAGGCCAGCACGGCTGTCACTGCCGGGTAGAGAGAACCCAGCATAGTGGCTACGTCCAGCCGACCGGCCTGGGTGGCCAGCAGGAAAAACAGGTTGCCGACGACGTCCAGCACGCCGGCCAGCATCATCACGCCGAGCAGCCCGCGCGGCACGCGCAGCGGCCGGCGGGTAGCCAGGGCGAAGGCCAGCAGTACAGCGCAGCAAACCAGCCGCCCGGCTGCCAGCGGCCAGAAAACCGCGCCTTCTCCGACCTGGTCGAGGGCGATGAAGAACCCCCCGAAACCCAACCCGGCTGCCAGCGCCATGAATAGCCCGGCTGGGCGGCTTCCCAATGCTTCTGGCTGCGACAGCATCCAGATCCCTGCCAGTGCCAGCACAAAACCAAGCAGCTTTCCGGGGCCGGGAAGGCCCTCGGTCAGCGCGGTGAACAGCACCGGGACCGCTGCGGCCAGCGAGGCTGACACCGGCGCGACGATGCCCATCCGCCCGGCCGCAAAGCCGCGCAGCAGGAAGCCCAGCCCGGCCATCCCCAGCAGCCCGGCCAGCGCTCCCCACAGGAGGTCCTTTCCCACTGGGAGAGCCTCGCGGGTGGCCAGCGCCACGATCACCAGCGCTGACAGCCCAACTGTGTAGGAGATGAGGATGGTGCGGAAAGCGCCTGCTTTGCGGGAGGCAATCCCCCCTGTGAAGTCGCCTGATCCCCAGGCGACCGCGGCAGATAAGGCCAGGGCGGCGGTCAGGAACGGTGAGGGGTTGGGCATAATTGCGCTGCGAGGCTCCGAATTCTGGATAAAAATAGTACATATATTCAAGAACTATAGCGAGTTTCAGGGGAAAAGTCAAGTATTTTTGAGCGTATCAACCCGAAAATTCATGGTTCCATTAAGACCAGAAGACGCAAAGATTTATTTATATAAGGTACTGTATCCGCTTTGTCGGAGATTTCCGGACCTGGAACTGTATGGTTCGGCATTGGACATTTGCGAAAAGACAGGATATTCATTTTATGATTCGCTTATCGTCGCGGGGGCACTGCGCGGTGGATGTGAAATTTTATATTCCGAGGATTTACATTCCGGGCATCAAGTAGACGTGGTAAAAGTAGTGAACCCGTTTGCCTGATGCGGGTTAATACACACGCCTCATTAATCAGTACAATTACAGGTGCTGTTCTTTGTACTGTCGATCTCTAAAAATGAGGCAGGCAACCCCCATGCAATCAAAAGCAACCTGGATCTGGTCTCTTGGCGACTTCGAGCTGTACCACCACCGCAAATTGTCCCTCTCACGTGAGGAGCGCGGCCACATCGTCCCGACTTTCTGGCAACTGTATGGGCCAAACTGCCTGGTGAAGTTCCGCAAACGGGTGCAGGTCGAGCAGGATGAGACGATCATCGTCACGTCCGATGGGGATGGGTATATGCAGCTCGGTCGGAAGCGCATTTCATACGCTGAGCCGGTGCTAATCCCAAAGGGGGAGCATGTGCTGCAGTTTGTGGTTGGGAATGCGGTCGGGATTCCTGCCCTGTACGTGGAAGGATCGACGATCTTCAGCGATGCTGGCTGGGAAGCGACTGCCTTCGATGGGACCTGGGGACCGGTCGGGTCGTGGAACCTGGACGACCGGGAAATCCCGCCGACTGCCTTCGAGCTCCCGTGCACGCGGGTGGATTACGTCTCTAAAACCGGGACCTCGGGCGGCGCGCTGTATCATTTCGGCAAGGAGACGACCATCAAGCTTGTGCTGGGCGGCCTGGAGCCTGGCGCGACCTACCAGGTGTGCTACGGCGAGAGCTTGGAAGAGGCCATGGATTATGAGCGGGCGGTGTTGCGCGAGACGTTTATCGCCAGCCAGTCCGAGCGCGTCCTCAAAACCAGGGCCTGTCGCTACGTGTGGATCACAGGAGAGCCAGAGAGTGTCCACGGGTTGTACGAATACCTGCCGCTGGAAACGAAGGGGGCGTTCCGGTCTTCTGACGCGCTGATCAACCGGATTTACGCCGTTTCGGATTACACACTGCGGTTGTGCAGCCGCCTGTTTTACCTGGATGGGGTCAAGCGGGATACCTGGGTGTGGGCCGGCGACGCGTATCAGAGCTTCCTTTTGAACTATTACTGTCACTTTGACCGGCCAATCATCCAGCGGACCATCCTGGCCCTGCGCGGCGGAGACCCAATCGTCTCGCACATCAACACCATTGTGGACTACTCGCTGTACTGGCTGATCGCGCTGGATGACTATTATCTTTACATCGGCGACGAGGATTTTATCCGCAGTATTTACCGGCGGGCGGAGAAGCTGATGGAGTTCTGCATCCTCCGTCAAAACCAGGACGGGCTGCTGGCGGGTCTGCCGGGCGATTGGGTGTTCATCGACTGGGCGGATATGGACAAGAGCGGGGTCCTGTGCGCGATGCAGATGCTGTACTGCCGGGCGCTGGAGGCCATGGCCGCCTGTTCCGCGCTGGTAGGAAATTCTGCGAATCAACAGCGGTATTCGCAACTGGCCGGAAGTGTGCGCGATAAAATCGAGACAATCTTCTGGGACGAGGAATCAGGCGCGTATGTGACCAATGCCGTCGATGGGAAGGCTACCAAACAGGTCCGCCGGCATGCTAACATTTTTGCCGTCCTGTTCGGGTTCGCGGATGAGAAAAAGCGCCAGAGCATTCTCAACAACGTCCTGCTCAATGATGAGATTCCGCCCATCACCACGCCCTATTTCAAGTTTTACGAACAGGATGCGCTCTGCAAGCTGGGCCGCCTGGATAAGGTTACCGAAATCCTGCGCAGCTATTGGGGTGGCATGCTCAAGGAAGGCGCGACTACCTTCTGGGAGGAATATGACCCGCGCATGTCTGGGACAAAACACCTGGAAATGTACGGAGAGCCATATGATAAGAGCCTGTGCCATGCCTGGGGGGCAAGTCCCCTGTACCTGCTGGGGAAGTACTACCTGGGCGTATCACCGACCCGGCCCGGCTACGCAGAATTTGAGGTATCGCCGGCCCTGGGCGGCTTGGAGAGCTTCGAGGGCGAGGTGCCAATCAACAACGGCTATGTGCGTGTAAAAATGGACGGCGCGACCGTTGCGATCGAGACGAATGCGGGCGGTGGGTATTATGCCCGGGGCGGGAAGCGGGTCGCGCTTGTGCCGGGGCGAGTCAACCGATTTCCCGCAGCGCCTTGATGGACTGGTTGAGGTACTGGATGGCCTGGTAGTACTGCTGGATTGCTTCCCAGATCTTGGCCGGCCGGCGCTCGTCGATGCCTTCCTTGAGCAGCCGGTTGGCATCGGTGTAGGTTTGCGAGGTCAGCGCCAGCAAGCGCTGGACTTCCTGCACCTGGCCAGGCAAGGGGCTGGCCGAATCGAGCGTGCCGCAGGCGCTGCGCAGCTCTTCCACAGCCAGGCCCGCCTCGGCCCGCCAGTCCGCGTCAAAGATGCTCAAGGGCGAGCGGGTGAACGTAGTGCTGACCTGTTCCAGGCGGTCCAGCGCAGCAGCGCACTCGGGTGAGAGAATCTGCAGATCGTCTTTGTCATCCCCACTGGTATCATCCGGGGGCGCGGCGGTGGGCTCCTGTGGGACGGGAATAGATGTTTCGGTTGGGACAGGGGCAGAAGTCTCTGTCGGGACGGGGGTAGATGTCTCGGTTGGGGCCGGGGTGAAGGTCGGCCAGGGAGTGGGTGAAGGGAGCGGGGTGGCGGGCAGGGGCGTCTCGCTAGGTGCTTCGAAGAAATCGTTGACCTGGCCAGCCAGGCTGTTAGCGCCGCGGTTAGTGGCTGCCCACAGCGTCAGCACGGCCAGCGAAGCAGCGCACAGAAAAACCACACCCAGCACGACGATCAGCGCGCGCGAGTTGCTGAGCGAATCCCAAAGAGACTGGGGAGCCGGTGCAGCGGGTGGAGGTTGTACGGGATGGTACGCGTTAGTGGCCGTTGGCTCGGTATATTCCGCTGGGGCAGATGGCTCGGTATACCCCGCAAAAACCGGCGCCTCTGCCGGGCGGCGCAGCGGCTGGGTTCGCTCCGGGTCATCTTCGGCTGGCGGGTTCCAGGTTGCGCCGGGCGAGGGCGCCTGGCGCAGCCCGCACACCGGGCAGAAGGCGGCCGACTCATCGATCCAATTCAAACAAGAGGGACACTGCTTCATGTTATGTCTATGACGCTGCTTTCACCAGATAGTTCCTGGTAGTGGCGATTCTACCTTATTTGCGAACCAGGTGGGGGAAGTCATGAGATGTGGTAGAAGCGTATATGGAAAAAGGAATGGCATCCAACGTAGATTTGGCAAGCGGATTGTATAGAGTTTAGCGGAAAACATTATACACTTGGTTCGATTTTACCTGCTAAATCTGGATAATTATAGTGTAAGTATATTGTAGCTAACCATTTATTCGAATAAACAGGAGATAAAACATGTTGCGCTCGAAACTTATGGTAGTAGTAACCCTGGTTGCCGTTATCGCTATTGCTTTTGCCGCTGTTGTACCTGCGAAGGCTGCCCCAAAGGCCGCAAACAGCATCGTTGATGTCGCTATCAGCGTCAACTCCTCCGGACCGTTCGCCGGCTCGTTCGACACTTTGATCGCGGCTCTGCTGGCTGCTGATCCCTCCGTCATTAATACGCTCAGTGGAAAGGGACAATTTACCGTCTTCGCCCCCACCGATGACGCCTTCGCAAAGCTTGGTCTCACCCCGGCTAATATTGGCTCGCTTGATAAAGCAGCGCTGACCAATATCCTGCTGTATCACGTAGCGCATGGTTCCCGTTATGCTAATAGCGTGGTTTCGGCCAGCCGCATTCGAATGCTGAATAAAGGCTTTACCTTTGTGATGGTCAATGAAATGGGCGCTTTTTTGGATGGCAAATCCAGCGATCCATCCAAGATCATTGTCACAGACGTGCCTGCCTCGAATGGCGTCATTCACGTGATTGATAACGTGCTTCTGCCGTAAGCCTGTTTGCACGACTCTTAAGGCAGGATACGCCCGTTTGCAAAACAGGCGTATCCTGCTAATTTTTAACTTTTCTCCGGCACCCGCAAGACCGACAGCGCAACCGGCTCAAAATACTTGGTCCAAAAGACGGCTGCCTCGGGGTTGAGCGACTCGAAGTCGACCGCGCAGCACCGGTAACCCCGCGCGGCATAATCACGCATGGCTGCGTCCAGCAGGGCCGGGGCAGCGTGCCTCCCGCGGTAGGCCGGGCGGGTGTAAGCCCCGGTGATGGCGAAGGTCTCGTCCGAACGAACGATGTGCGCCGCGCCCTGGCTGGCGGCCTCGCAGCGCATGTAAGCTACCGCACGCCCGTCTTCCAGGGCCAGCCAGGCGCTGTTTTGCGGGTCGTTCAACAGCGCGGAGAATTCATCCGGGCCATCCGGGGCCTGGGGCACCATCAGCGTCGGCGGTTGGGCGTAATGGGTCCAGTGTTCGGCTTCTATTTCGGCCAGCAGGTCCACATCGGCCAGGGTGGCTTTGCGGATCAGCAGCTCACCCGGGGCGCTCACACCCAGCGGCGTAACCGGCCGCACCGCATCGATCACAGTCAGCCCAAATCCGCTCCAAAACCAGGTGCGCTCGGCCACCTTGTCGTTGGCCAGCAGCGATAGCGCGTGGGTCTGGCATCCGGAATCTAGCCAGTGATGGGCAGCCGCGCGGTACATAGCCCGGTAGATGCCGGGGCGCGAGGCTTCCATTCCAAGGGTGATCGTGCTGTGGCCCCACTCCGGCACGCAGGCGGCCCGGCGCTGGGTGCCGCGGAAGGCGTCGATCGTCCACCAGCCCATGTAGCCCACCAGCCGGCCGTTCTCCACCGCTGCCACCCCCGGACAGGCATCCATGATTTGCGTCAGCAGATCGCCGACCCGCCCGGGATCTTCCATCGTGTTGGGCAGTGTGGGTACGGCCTTACGCAGCTTCTTGAAGTTATTGATAAATAACGCCGCGGCCTGCGGCACGTAGCTAATTTTGAAAGGAGTAATTTCCATGGAGGCTCATCAATTTTTTATTGGTAAGCAAATTATAACAGAGGACCGATAAAGGTAGATTAATCGGTTTTTTGGTGGTCCTATTTTATCAAACCAGTTATCGGCCTCATTCCTCCTCGTCGTCCATCACAATTTTTACATCTTTGAACACATATCCCTTCACCTGGTACGTAACCGTGCCGGTGCAGGTGGTAATTTTCTCCACTTGCTGATCCAGTACTACCGCCCAACTGACCGTGTTCAGGTTGACGTTATACGTGGCCTGCCCGGTCATCTCCCACAGCGGCTGGCCCTGGGGTGGAGCTGTGATCGTTACCGTGGCGGTATCCTGACCACCGATATACTTGACCTGGTCAAAAGTCGCGTCTGCGCCGACCGTGCCATAAAAGACCAGGCCGCCCGAGCAGCCGCTGAGCGTGCTCAACAGCAGGCAAGCCGTGGCCAGCGCCAGCAGGGCCCTGCGCCGGTCTTTGCGGATGAACACGACCGGGATGAAGATGCCCGCCATGCCGATCCCCAGGCCAGGTGGAAACCGGCGGCTTTCCTGCCTGGGCAGGTCGAGGTTGGCCTGGTAACGGATGGCTTCCCTGGCCTGCAGGGCGGATGCCTGGTATGTAAACTCGCCTGCCTCAGCATCGGGAGGGAGGCGGGAGGGCACCAACGCCCAGTCCAGACCGCGCCCGGTGGCTTCAGACTGCATCTCGCCCATCGAGCTGATCAGGTAGATCAGCAGCGAGGAGAGGGTTGCATCGTCTTCGGCCGGGTTTTCTCCCTCGTCGATATCACCGGTGCAGGTGAGGTTGTTGGCCACCAGTTTTTGCGGGAAGATCACCCAGGTCCCGCTCAGGTCGAGCGGCTCGATCTTCGCCCGCAGCACCTCGCCGCCGCTGCGGCCCAGCGCCACCAGGCGCACCTTCCCGGTGCCCAGCTTGATATGGATGGGCTGGATGATCACTTCTTTTGTACCATCAGAGAAAATCGGTTCGCCGTTGTCGAGCGTGTACCAGAACGCAGCCCCTGGCTGGATGGTCAACTTGACCGGGATGGCGGCATACTTGGCTTCAGCGCTATTTATCGCCAGCGGGTAGACTGAGTTCTTTTCCAGCCCGGCTTCGATCACAAGCTGCTCTTGCGCGCCGTTCATTTCTTTGCGCATCTGCGGCGGATAGCCGTTGACTTCAAAGGCCAGGTCCTTTTTTGTATCACTGGTGATATTGACAAATTCCCCATACCCGCTGCCGCTCACCAATGGGGTTGAAATCGGGATGGCGGTATTCGCTCTTTGGGGCGTCTTGCCCAGCAGATAGCGGGCGTAGTCGTCCAGGTTGGCGGTAAGGAGGGCCTGTTTGGCTTCATCGAGCAGCGGGTAAGTCCCTTTGTTGATAATTTCGACAAAGCCGGCCTGGCTGAATGGGCAGGCGGCGCTGTCGCACATGTTTAACTTGATCATCTGCGCGTGCACGTAATACTCTCCCGGCCACTGGTTCGGACCGGCCTGGAACGTGATCTGATGCCCCTTGTGGGAGATGGTGCCGTAGGTGGTCAGGTTTTTGGCGATATAGCTTTCGTCCAGCAGCATGACCATGTTTTCGGCCGCGGTTTCCAGCCACCAGGTTTTGGGCTCCGAGTAGTAAGCGGCGGTGGAGACGTATTCCTCATCCTGGATCCAATGCGCCATCTCGTGATACAACTCGTGCGGCGAGGAAGAAGCAATATTCTCGACCGTGTCGACCGGGATATACAGTACGCCGTTATAGCATTGGTACTTGGGGCTGCCCGTGCCGGTAAAGACGCGGATAATCATGCGATTATCCTTCGACAGCCTGGCGGCGGTGAAGTTCAATTGGCCGTATTTGGCCATCGCTTCTGAGATGCGGTCGACCATCGCATCGACCTGGGACTTCTTGCTCAGCTCGCTGGCTGGGACATCGACCGTGATCGATCCGTCTGGGCTCTGACGGCAGTAAGTGACAAGCTGGTAAGCCGCGTCCAACACAGGTTCGCACCCACGCTGGTCGACAGCCTGGCGCTTCAGGCTCACCAGGGAATCGGGGCTGTTGCGGCGGGCCGGCTGGCGGGGCGTGATGACCGCGTAACGCACGAGATCGGTTTCACCCAGGCCATCGCCGACCGAGGCTTCCCCAGGCTCTGAGGGGCCAGCCCGCACCTGGAGGGTGATCTGCCCGTTCTGCGGCTCGTTGCTCAGGAGGGCCAGGCTCTGGTTGTCGATCACTGCCAGTACGCGGGACTCGGGCGAAGGGGCTGGGAAAGTCAGGGTCATCCGGCCGGCGCCGTCGTCTTTGCCCAAGGCGGCGGCCGTGTAAAAGGGCGTATCGATGGTATAGTGCTTCTCGAGCGCCGCCGCCCAACCGCCCTCAACCGTACTTGCGCTCAACTGCGCCTGCCCGCCTTCTGGCAGCGCTTCGCCGGGGACAGCCAGCGCTACGCCGTGGCTGTCGGCATGGCTGGCGCCGTCGGCCGGCACTGCCAGCGTCTCAGCCGGCAGGATGCGCACCTCGGGTGGGGCGGGTGGCTCGCCCAGCTTGCCAGGCAGGGACAGCGAGTCGGGCGCCGGCTGCCCGGTCACTTGCGGAAGCAGGTACTGGTAAGCCAGCCACCCTCCGCCTGCCAGAAGCGCGCAGGCCAGGCAGGCGGCCAGGATTCCGCCCACGGCCAGCAGCCAGCGCCGTTTGGCCGGCGGTTGGGCGACCGCCTGGGCGGGGGCGGCCTGCCGCGGTGCTGCTTTCGGACGCGGCTGCTGCACAACCTGCGGAGGGGTCTGAACCTGCCGTGGGGGCTGCGCTGCCTGGAAGGGGTTTGCTTCCTGCCACTCCGCGCCGCGCAGGACAAACCATTTACCCGTGCGCTCCTGGAGCTGCCAGCGCGCGCCCTGGCGGTCGACTACCTCCAGAGCCCGCAGCCGGCGTCGGTATTCATCCGGTGAGATTTGTTTTGCCTGGAGCAGCTTCTCCAAACTGCGAAACTGGTCTTCAGCCTGGCGGAAATCCATATCTTACCCCCCATTGATGCCAAGAAAAGGATGCGTTTTTATGAAACAGGATACATGTATATCATACTGCTTTTTGGTACAGCCAGACTTAAAAGAAATGTAAAATTTTTAAGGAAGGACCTGGGAGAGGCAAATATGCGCCTGTCGGTGCAGCGGGGAAACCGTATAATATAGCGAATAAGCGCGATCTTCTTTTTATGTATGGCAATAAAACCAGGCTTGATCAAATAAACCTCACGAAAAACGAACAAAGTCCGGAGAGGTTATCCCACAAGGAGCAACGATCATGACTTCGCTTCCCTTTTCCTGTTTTCACCCCGAGCCGCTGCGCGGGGTTCGCCCATCCGGGTGGCTGCAAAATTTTTTGGAGCGCCAGGCCAAGGGCCTGACCGGGCATGTGGCTGTGTCCGGTTACCCGTATGGCTACAAGTTTTGGGGCAGCTCGGCGGACAATACCAAAGGGTCCTACTCGACCTGGTGGCCTTTCGAGCAAACCGGTTACTGGATCGATGGCGCTCTGAAATGCGGTTACCTAACGGGCGACCTGGATTTGTATCGCCAGGCGCTGGAAGAGGTGGAGTTCGCCATCGCGAACGCCGGCCCGGATGGATTTATCGGTCCAGATTTTCTGCGCGAGCAGGACCGCTGGCCGCACGCGGTGTTCTTCCGCGCCGTGCTGGCACAGTACGAGATCACCGGCGACCGGCGTTACCTGGATGCACTGATCCGCCATTACCGCTCCATGCCGCACCCCATGGGAACCGACCGCGACGTCACCGGGGTGGAGATCTTGCTGTACCTGTACCAGGAGAGTGGGGAGGCTGACCTGCTGGATATGGCCGAGGACCTCTACCGGCGCTTTCTCGAGCGCTGGCCGGAGCATGATGCTTCCCTGAAAATGCTCCTCTCTGATAAGCCGCAGACCGAACACGGGGTCACATTTAATGAAGAGGCCAAGCTGGCGGCCATTTTGTACAGCGCAACCGGGAAAGAGGAATACCTGCGTGCCGTGACGCACGGGTTTGAAAAGCTGGCGCGCAACGCTCGCCTGGCCGACGGCCTGCACTCCTGTTCGGAGAACATCCGCGGGAATGATGCGCGCGACATGCACGAAACCTGCGATATCACCGACCACACCTGGGCGCTAACCTATCTCTTGCAGGCCACCGGCGACGCCCGCTATGCTGACCGGATTGAACAGGTCATTTTCAACGCGCTGCCTGGGGCAATTACCAAAGATTTCCGCGCCCTGCAGTATTTTTCGGGCGTCAACCAGGTGGTGGCGACCAGCAGCTCGAACCATAACCTGAATCATTTCATGCGCGGGCTGAACTGGATGAGCTACCGGCCGGACCATGAAGTGCAGTGCTGCCCCGGCAACCTCCATCGCGCTATGCCGAACTACATCTCGAAGATGTGGATGCGTTCCAGGGACGGCGGCATCGTGGCGGCGCTGTACGGGCCTGGCACTCTGCGGACGGTCGCTGGTGAGCCGCAGACGCCGGTGACGGTCACGGCCGAGACGCGCTACCCATTCCAGCAATCGTTGACCTTTATCATCCAGCCGGAGCGGCCAGTTTCTTTCCCGTTCAGCGTGCGCATCCCGGGCTGGTGCCGGCAGGCCCGGCTGGCGGTTAACGGGCAGTCCATTGCAGGTGAATTGCAGTCGGGGAGCTTTTTTACCATCCGGCGCACGTGGCAGGCGGGAGATGTCGTGCGGGTTGATCTGCCCTTCGAGCTGGCGCTCGAGAGCTGGCCCAGGGATGGCGTCAGCCTGGCTTACGGCCCGTTGACGCTGGCGCTGCCGGTCCCAGCGCAGGCGGAGATCGAGACGGAAAATTCGACTACTCGCCAGCGGCAGAATACCCTGGGCGCCGCTTATGAGCCCCGCCAGGCCCTGGTGCTTCCAGAGTTCCCGGCCTGGAACCTGTTCCCGGCCGGTCGCTGGAACTATGCCCTGTGCGTGGATGACGGATCGCTGCAAGGCCTGAAGGTGGAATGGAACGAGGCCTGCGCCGACCCGCTGGACGCGACGAACCCTCCGCTTAAGCTGAAAGTTAAGGCCCGGCGGGTGCGCGGCTGGCGGGTTGTGCATACCCGGCGTGTCAGGCAGTTTGGGCACTGGTTTACCGAGGGAAGAATCCGCCAGGGATTCCGTACTGTCGAAGGTGATTTTCTATTCACTCCGCCCCTGCCTGACCCGGCGCGGCTACCAGAGAAGCTGAGGGCGGAGGTGGAAGAAATTACATTGATCCCTTACGGGGCGACCCTGCTGCGGGTGACGGTCTTCCCGCGGGCAGGGTGAGCCATCTGGCAAAACCTGGGAGGCTGCCTGGCTATATCTTCAGGCCTGCTTTTTGTTACAATTGGGTAAAGATCAAGACCTGTCTGGCATTTTCAGCGAGCATTTTTCACAAGGAGAATCCGATGAGTGCTGTAAAACGCGTACACAACTTTAATACCGGGCCGTCAACTCTGCCGCTGGCGGTGTTGGAG
>FWPV01014278.1_pt1 | contig 11696 bp, 11 predicted proteins | sample 2228371 | NCBI WGS metagenome assembly FWPV01 (sample SAMEA103939776, study PRJEB20133) | metagenome | reverse complement strand
CAGGTCGGCAGTGATATTTGTCGGCACCAAAGCGATCGGCAAGTGCTGGTATGGGTATTCCAACGGTGTGGAGTACCCTTTAGATGAACCGCAGGATCCCAGAGCTTATCCCAAAACGCCTGCATTTCCCCACGACCAGAGGGGATGGTGGTCCAGAGACATCAGGGCACGGATAATCTTCTACGACCCGGAGGAGCTGGCGGCGGTAGCCCGCGGGGAGATGCAAACATGGGAACCTCAGCCATACGCTTATCTGGACGTAGACCAGTACCTACTTGATCCTGGCTTTGACTTCGAAAGAGGTAAGCGCTATTTGCTCGGGGATTGTTGCCTTGACCGTGCCAGAGGCTATCTGTACATGTTCGAGCGCATGGCTGATGCCGATGAAAAGAGCATCGTGCACGTGTGGAAAATCAAGTAGTGGGCACGTGCCGGCCGATTGACCTGCACACAATAATCATGCTACCTGGTAACCTCTCTTTGCGCTTTCTGACGAATCGTGCAGTCTGGATGAATTTGAATTACTCTTGGTGGGCCATTGTGGATTCGAACCACAGACCCCGGTCTTATCAGGACCGTGCTCTAACCGACTGAGCTAATGGCCCCTGGTGTAAAGGAAGTATAGCTTTTGCACAAGTACACTGTCAAGGACGCGCGGTCGAAAAATGCGTTCAAGTGACCAGACGGATAGTCGGTCGTCCTAGTCTGCAGTGTTTTTAGCAGTAATACGGCTGGCAAACCGGTCTGCTGATTCATAATCCCGGCGCGAGGGAAGCCCTGAACTGGCAGGGTAGTAGCCGCCAGTCTACCGTAATACACAGGCCTTTTCCGTCAGTAGGGTCAGGTTTCAGTCTGCTAGTCCGTGTGCTATACTTAAATCAATAGAATCGGCAGATTACTGGCTGTCGGTGAGCAAGAAAATGGGTATCGTCCTGTATCGAGAACCGGAATTAGAAGCCCCGATATTAATAGCGTCCTGGCCTGGAATAGGCAACATAGGTATCATTGCAGTCGACACTTTGAGGCGAGCGCTTAAGGCGGAAGAACTGGGCGAGATAGAGCCCTGGGAATTCTTTTACCCTAAAAAGGTTGTGATAAGGGACGGTATATTGAAGACCTTGGAATTCCCCAGCAGCAAGTTCTACTTTAAGAGGACACCAAAATATGACCTGCTTTTCTTTATCGGCGAGGAGCAACCTGATACGGGAACAAAGGTATACGCAGAAGGGGCTAAAGCTTACAGAATGGCCAACCTGGTTGTTGACGTGGCGTTGAGGTTTGGTTGCCGGCGCATATATACATCCGGGGCGGCGGTGGCGCCAATCCATCATACCACAAGTCCCAGAGTTTGGGCGGTGCCTAACAACAGTCTCCTGCTAGGGGAGATGAAGAACTATCAGAATGTCGTGTTAATGTCAGACATAGAAGGGCACAGCGGACAGGGTAACATTACAGGGCTTAACGGGCTGCTGCTAGGCGTTGCCAGGCGGAGGGGTATCGATGCTGTCTGTTTGATGGGTGAAATACCAATCTATCTGCACGGATTTCCTATCCCCTATCCCAGGGGGTCACGGGCTGTGGTCGAGGTTTTGAGTAAGATACTCGGAGTTACGATCGATATGACTGAGCTGGACGATTTTGTTGAGCAGACGGGAAGAGAGATTGAGGCTATATACTCTCGGCTTCCGCTGGAGATAAGAGAGCATTTGGACAAGCTAGTAAGTGTAAGCCATCGTGGGGAGGTTGAGCCGGGGCCCATAACCGAGGAAGACAAGAAAAAGATCCTGCAGGAGATTGATAAGCTGTTCAAAAGAGAAGCCAGTGGCGACTGATACCAGTGGAATAACGCAGGTCAAAATTTTTAGCGAACCACCTGTAAAAGTAGCCCCACTGATCGTTACCTGGATGCCTGATGCCGGCAAAGTAGGCAGTGGGGTCAGCCAGTATTTGGTCCAAAAACTAGGTGGCTTTGTTTTTGCTGAAGTGGAGCCGGTAGGTTTTTTCCCTTTAGACGGAGTTGTTGTTCAGGACGACGTAGCACAGTTCCCGGAGACCAAGTTTTATTTTTGCCCACGGAAGGACTTGATAATTGTTAGCAGCAGCTTGCCACGGTTAGAATGGTATGCGTTTTTGACAACAATCTTGAACGGTGTTGAGAAAGTATGTAAGGTGAAGGAAATGTATATTATCGGTGGAATGGCATCGGCAAGTGCTCATACCAGTCCGCGGGCATTGCTGTCCGTAGCAAGCTCTTCGCAGACCAAGGACATTATCGGACCATATGATGTAGTTAAAGATATGGAGTATGAGACTCCAGAGGACCAGAGGCCTACTCTTAATGCCTTTCTACTGTGGACCGCTCAACAGCGTGGCATACCTGCGGTGAATCTATGGGTCCAGGTGCCATTCTACTTAGTGGCCAGGGAGGACCCCCAGGCATGGAAAAGGATACTGGACTTCCTTAATCAACGATTAGAGCTGGGGGTTGATTCTATAGAGCTTGATAGCATGATCGCGAGGCAGAATCAAAAGATAGCACGAGCGAGGATAGCATCCCCGGAACTGGATCGTTGTCTAACTCGCCTGGAAAGTAACCTTGGCTTGAGCACCAGCGAAAGCGAGAGTTTGATTCGTATGATGGAAGAGCTGCTGGACGAACGGGACCAACCAGGAAACTTTAGCTAGATTCTTCAAGGACAGCATTCTGGTTATCCGGTATTGAGGCCGTTCAGATAGATAGGTGACACCGCTGCTAATGTTTTTCACCCTCACCCTAACCCTCTCCCACCAGGGAGAGGGTAGCATAGAGCCGTCCCGTTTAGGGAGAGGATAACATAAACGGGGATGGAAGCCGGCCCTTGCGGTCTCAGAAATTTAACACTGAGGTGTCGCCAATCTACTGGACGAGTACAGGTATTTGCGGATAGTTTGCCGAAGGGCTAAAATTTCTCCGTATGGCCAGAACTAGCGACTCCTAAAATAAAGTTAAGGCAAGGAAAATGCAGGAGATATTTTTGTGTTCTACGTGCGGTGCGCAGAATGTTGTGGGGCAAGAATACTGTCAACACTGCGGACAAAGGTTTCAGTATAACTGCCCTTACTGCGGGGCTGTAGTAAATTCGACGCTTATAAATTGCCCCGGCTGTCGCGAGAGACTATACTGGCCGACTCCGCGTAGAATAAAGCCATTTCCTAAGGAAGCGGCTGGGTACCCTCCTCGCAGGGAGCATGAACCTGCAACAGGAAGAGGGGCAGGTGAGGCCGGAGGCAAAAAGCAGCAAAAGTCAGACCCGTGGCTCACAGGGTGCCTCGGCATTGTTATCATTGCCATTATTATTATGGTGGCATTTTTCCTGTACGATTGGTTAAGCCGCCCATCTGTGCCAGAGGAGCCCGTGCCCTCAGGTGCTGTTAGAGAATTGATTGTTCTTAAGTTTCAGTCGGGCTTTTCCCCATCTTTGATCAGCAAACCTTAAGGCATTCAGTTTACCTTTGCTCTTAGTAGCCAATGTGAGCCTGAGTTTTCGGAGGGGGACATGGTTATCGGAGTCATGTCAGATACGCACGATAGAGTCGATGCCATCGAAGCAGCCATCGATTTTTTTAATCGGCAAGGAGTAAGTGAGGTCTTACATGCCGGTGACCTTGTGTCGCCATTTGTTGTGCCAAAGTTTTCCCGGCTTAAGGCCAGGCTACATTATGTTTGGGGGAACAACGAGGGCGACCGTGAATACATAAGGGTAAGGTTTGGCGAGTTGGGTATTGTTCCTCTGGGAGATTTTGCTGCTTTAGAATTGGCAGGACGTAGAATAGCCTTACTGCACGGAACGCAGGAGCACATTATAGATTCACTGGTCAGGTGTGGTCTCTACGATGTCGTTATAAGAGGACACAACCACCGGGCAGAGGTTGTCAGTGGTCCAACTCTTCTGGTTAACCCGGGCGAAGTCTGTGGTTATCTCACAGGGCATCAAACGGTGGCATTGCTGGATTTGGAGCGGCTAAAGGCAGAAATTATTGGACTCTAGAGGAGGTTTTTGATGTTACAAGAAATGCTCCAGTTCTTTCCTTATTTCTTCTCTCATCCATCTGCGTGGGGAATTGGGCTGGCACTTATCTTCGGGGCAGTTTGGCTGGCATGCTACAGGCCGCCACTTTTGAAAAAGCCGTGGCTCTGGGCAGTACTGGTTGCTGGGGCTGTATTGGCGCCAATAACACTCGTCATTCTGGCATATCCACTGAGGTACGGTATCTCGACAGTATATGGGAAATTCTTGACCGCGGCGACGATAAACCAGTGGGCACTGCTGGCAAGCCTGCCATCGATGTATGTGTTTGGTCTCGTTCGGGAGGGGTTTAAACTTTTACCTCTGGTCGTCGTCTGGTGGCGGAGGGGTTGGCAAATTACCCCGGGGCTTGGTTTGTCCTCTGGGGCCGTGTGCGGCGCAGGTTTTGGTATTCTGGAGGCGATGTGGACACACAACTATATTTTCTCTACCGGCTGGAGCTGGGAGAGTGTGCAGTTACAAGGGATCACCCAGCTTGTAGGCTTTTGGGAGAGTTTCTTTCTCTTAGGCGCCAGCCTTGCTTCCACTGCTCTTGCTGGCTGGGGTATAGGGAAGGGACGCTGGTGGCAGTTCTATCTGCTTTCGGCAGCGGTCTATATGGCAATAAATTACAATTATGTGCTGGTGCGTAAGGAAATTGTGAGCGCCGCACAAGCTGAGTTTATAATCGCTGCCTGTGTACTGTTGATAACCGGCATCGTGCTCTGGCTCCGAGAGAAAAGCCATGGGGCAGACGCAGCTCCAAAAATGGATTGAGTTTGTGATATGATAACGTCAAAATAGTACCGTGGAGGTGACATGGGGAACATTGAGATGGCCAGGGATATCGTTATCTGCGTTAGCGGGATTGCAGTTAGTGTCGCTGTTGTAATCATCACCATACTTGCTTATTCCCTGTACAAGAGGGCTAAAGCAGTCCTGAATACACTGGACACGGCCTCATCCACAGTTTACCAGATGTCAGTCACAGTGAAAGAGGAGGTGGTCGAACCTCTACTTCGCTTTGCGGCCCTGGTTCGCGGTATCGCAGGCGGCATCGATTTTGTCAGCAAATTTTTTCAAAGGAGGGAGGGCAGTGGCAATGTCTGAACGGGATGGCGGTAGCTTTGTTGCCGGTTTCATCGTTGGAGCAGTCGTGGGGGCGATACTGGGCCTTTTCCTGGCTCCGCGGCCGGGGGAGGAAACCAGACAGATAGTAAAGGAGAAGCTGGAAGACATTAAAGAACAGGTGTCTCAGACCGCCAGGAAGGCTCGCGAAGTTGCCGCAAGGGTGACCAAAAAAGCCCAAGAGACGACATAGGTAGAGCAAGCTCACCCTGTGGGATGTCCGGGGATTCCAACCTACTGCGTTGCGGTTTGGTTAGCGCGTTACCTGTCCGTGATTTCCTGTTGGTGCAGCCAATAAATATAATGGAAGGTTGAGAAAGGTTGACCACAGAAGCTAAAGGTTGGCGCAGGACCTTGCGCCCGACTTTTATTGCTCTGGGGTTACTTGCGATCTTTGTAGTTCTGTATCTCCTGAGAAATGTCCTGCTGCCATTCGCCTGTGGCTTTTTGTTAGCTTATCTTTTAATGCCAGCCCTGCATCGCCTCGAAGCGAAGCTGCCTGGACAAGGTAGGTGGGCACAGGCTAAGCGCATCGGGCTCATAGTTGTCAGTTTTCTGGTCATTTTTGGCGTGCTGGCACTATTAGGCTATTACATGGTCACCAGCGTTGCCGATTCTTTTGCTGTACTTGTACATAATGCTCCACAGTACTTGACCGGGGGGCTGGCGAACCTGCAAAGCTGGCTTGGTAGCTTTCGGGAATGGCTGCCACCGGAGTTTCACAAGGAAATCGACGGTATGGTTGAAGAACTGTCCTCGCTAACGGGCCAAGCAATACGGAGCGTCATTGCCAGAACCGCGTCAGCAGTATCTGCTAGCACGGGGCTACTCCTTAGTCTCTTTTCTCTCCCTATCTTTCTTTTCTATGTCATGAAAGACTGGGAGAGACTGAATAAAGGTCTTTACTCACTTGTAGGGCCGGGGCTGGGTCGGAGGGCTAAGGACATAGCAAATATTCTGGATTTTGTGGTCGGGCGCTGGTTGAAATCTCAAATCGTGCTGGCATTGACAGTGTTCGTCATGTGTCTGCTGGGACTATCTGTCATGGGAATTGGTCCGGCCCCTGCCCTGGCAGCTCTGGCCGGGCTGATGGAATTTGTTCCCATAGTGGGGCCGTGGATTGGAGGTATTGCTGCCGTGGTGGTGGTTCTGGCTATTGCGCCGGCGAAAGCTTTGTGGGTTGCAGTCCTGTACATTGTAGTCCAGCTTATCGAAAATGCCCTGCTTAGGCCCAAGATACAGGGGGCATATCTGCAGGTCCATCCTGTAGTGATAGTAGTTCTGCTTCCGGTGGCAACATATTTTGCAGGCGTCTGGGGAATGGTGCTCTACGTACCCCTGGTGGCACTTGCTGTAGAGGTCTTCAAGTACGTACAACAGTCTGTCTCAGCAGAATAGTACCGGAACTCGTCTGGCGTCTGGCTTCCGTTAGATTCCTTTTGTTTGAGAGGCGTCTGACTCAAGACCTTAGTGAGTACTCCGGTTCCCGTTCACACAGTATCCTGCGTAAATATCGTCCGGTGACAGAACTTTCTATCTTTGCCACCTCCTCCGGGGTACCAGTGGCGATTACGTATCCTCCCTCCTCTCCGGCGCCGGGACCCAGATCAATGATGTGGTCAGCATTTTTTACCACATCCAAGTGGTGTTCAATGATGACCACTGTGTTGCCGGCATCAACCAGCCGTTGCAGGACATCCAGCAAACAGGCGATGTCAGCGAAGGACAGTCCGGTGGTCGGTTCATCCAGTATGTACAATGTCCTTCCTGTCGAGCGGCGGGAAAGTTCAGTCGCCAGCTTCACCCTCTGAGCCTCGCCGCCGGAGAGTGTTGGCGCTGGCTGTCCCAGGCGTATATAACCGAGTCCTACATCTCGCAATGTCTCCAGTTTGCTTTTGATACGCGGGAAATGGTTAAAGAAATCCAGCGCCTCATCAACAGTCATGTCCAGAATGTCGGCGATATTTTTTCCCCTGAAATATATTTCCAGAGCTTCGCGGTTGTAGCGCTTGCCCTTGCAGACTTCGCAGGCAACGGTCACATCAGGTAGAAACTGCATCTCTATTTGAATAAACCCTTCGCCCTCACAGGCTTCACAGCGTCCTCCTTTGAGGTTAAAAGAAAACCGTCCCGGCTTGTAGCCGCGCACCCGTGCTTCGGGAAGCGTGGCAAAAAGTTCGCGGATGGGCGTGAATGTACCGGTATAAGTCGCTGGATTACTGCGTGGTGTACGACCGATTGGAGACTGATCGATGTTGATAACTTTGTCGATGTATTCTACCCCTAGAATGGCATCAGACTGTCCAGGCCTAACCTTTGCCTTATAGAGCGATTGGGCAAGCTTCTTGTACAGCACCTCATTTACCAGCGTACTTTTGCCGCTCCCGGATACGCCGGTTATGCAGACAAATTTGCCCAGCGGTATGACAACATCTATGTTCTTCAGGTTGTTCTCCCGTGCTCCCTTGATCACGAGCTCTTTCCCCAGGCCACTGCGCCGCCTGCGAGGCAGTGGTATCTGTTTGGCCCGGCTCAAATACTGCCCGGTAATCGATTCGGTACAGTTCATGATATCACCTAGCGTTCCGGTAGCTACGACCCTTCCGCCATTCTCTCCAGCCCCCGGCCCCATGTCTACGATAAAATCCGCAGCCCTCATCATAGACTCGTCATGTTCGACTACTATGATGGTATTACCCAGATCCCGCAGCCGCTTCAATGTATCGATGAGACGGTGGACATCGGCAGGATGCAGGCCAATAGTGGGCTCATCGCAAATATAGAGCACTCCCATCAAACCGCTGCCTATCTGCGTCGCTAACCGGATCCGTTGCGCCTCTCCACCGCTCAAAGTCGATGAGGGCCTATCAAGTGTCAGGTAACCGAGCCCGATATCGACGAGGAACTCGAGGCGGGCAGCGATTTCCTTTAAAATCTGTTGGGCTATCCTGCGCTCATATTCAGTAAGTCTTGGTCTGCTGCTGGCGCCCTCCAGGTCGCGTATCCAGCCCAGTGCCGCCCTGGCAGACATTTCGGTAACTGCTATTATGTTTCGGCCGTCGACGGTGACGGCTAAAGATTCCGGCTTTAATCTTTTGCCATCGCATGCCGGGCAGGGATACGAGGTCATGAACCTCTCGATGTCGGCACGGGTATTGCTAGATTCAGTATCCCGGTAGAGTCTCTCGAGGTAAGGGATAACTCCTTCATATCCGGTAAAATATTCTCTGACTCGCCCGTATCTATTTCTATATTTGATAAGCTGGCCCTCTTCTCCGTAAAGCACAACATCCAGCTGTTCTTTGCTAAGTTTATTTACCGGCGTGCGGAGCGAGAAACCATAGCGGTCAGCTAGCTCCTGTAGTTCGCCCACATGCCATGAAAACCATCCCCAGGCACGGATGGCGCCTTCTGCCAGGCTGAGGCTCTTATCAGGTATGAGAAGGTCAGGGTCAACCTCGAGTCTGACCCCAAGTCCACTACATCGCGGGCAGGCACCGTGAGGACTGTTAAAGCTGAAGGTACGCGGAGCAATTTCTCCCAGACTGATGCCACAATCCACACAGGCAAAATGTTCTGAGAAAAGCAGCTCGTCGCCATCGATTATTGAGACGAGTACCGTGCCACCTCCCAGTTTGAGCGCTGTCTCTACCGAGTCGGCGATCCGACTATCTTCAGTTTCCCCAATAACAAGACGATCAACCACAGCCTCGATGCTGTGTTTTTTGTTCTTATCCAGTTGGAAATCCTCAGCGAGGTCATAAATTCGCCCGTCAACCCGGACGCGAACGAACCCTGCTTTGCGGAGGTCATCAAAAACCGCCTGGTGCTCCCCTTTTCTGTCTCTAATCAGAGGTGCCAGGATCATGACCCTTTTGTGCGCGGGTATTTCCCGAACAGAATCCACTATCTGCTGTACAGTCTGTCTTGAAATCTCCTTGCCGCATCTCGGACAGTGAGGGTGACCAATCCTCGCAAACAGAAGGCGCAAATAATCGTAGATCTCAGTGACCGTGCCCACGGTCGAGCGGGGATTATGTGTGGGCCCTTTTTGATCGATGGAAATCGCCGGGCTCAGCCCCTCAATATAATCAACGTCTGGTTTCTCTAACCTCCCCAGGAATTGACGGGCATAGGCTGAGAGAGATTCTACATAACGTCTCTGCCCTTCGGCATATATCGTATCGAAAGCCAGTGAGCTCTTGCCGGAACCGGAGACACCTGTTATGACCACAAGTTTATCTCGCGGTATGGTGACATCTATGTTTTTTAGGTTATGTTCCCGTGCTCCTTTGACAATTATGTGTTGTAGTGCCATTTCACCACTCGCTGTTCAGCGCCCAGATAATTGTAGCATGCGCTTGCCCGGCTTTCACTCTCGCGCCTGAGCTTGCGCTGGTATGCCAGGGTCGATATTGTGAAGGACGTTCAGCACCGCTAACACAACTTTTTAGGCAGGTCCACCGCCTTCGAGAATGCCCAGCTGGGGCTGATTACACCGTTGTCGGGGGTAATTTTTCAGGAGGGATGATCTCTACCTGATTTAAGTCAACAAGTGGCATACCGTCAGTGTAGTGGGGTTTAGGTGGCAAAGCCTCCTCGTCTGCGGAGTATATCCTCTCCTCCCTCACGGTATTGAGAAATGAGTACATGATCTCTATGGTGCCTTCGTGTTCTCCTGAATGTCCCCGTGGAGACAGACAACGCATAATCTCCCATTCCTGGTACACGTCCCGCGACCAGATGATCGCTATCTTGCCCCCAGTTTTGTCGTCCTCAGCGGGAGGAGCTAACGTCTTTGACTCCCTTTGTCTCCATTCTGTCACTACCGTCCGCAGTGCCTTCTTTGTAGCAAAATCACAGGTCGCCTGCTCCTGGGTCGGGACAACCTCGGCTTCGACTGTGGCAGAAGATGCACCCGGCGTTGGCAGACCTCTCTCCAATGTTTTTGTTTCCGGCAATTCTTTGCCCAAAATTGTAGCTCTTATCTCCTCTTCGTATTTCTGCAGCAACTCTCCGAATTTTTCCATCAATTGCTCTCTGGTTGCTGCCGGGCCAAGCTTCGGTTTCTCGCCGCCTATCATTACCACAGTAGTTTGCGGGGGTGGCATCTGTGGAGGTGGCTGCGGTGGCGTAGCCACATAGGGTGGTGGATAGAAAACCGGTTTGGGCTGAGTGCTCCTCGCTAGGACATAAAAGCCATAGCCAATTCCGGTGAGCAGAACCAAAGTCAGCGGGATCAGAATAATAGGCAGGGTGTAGTCAGGATCCCATTGAATATCTATCGTCTTGGGCTCGTCCATATTCACTGTGCCTTGTGCTGTTACCGCCTTCAATTTGCCACCAAAGACACCCAGAATGCCGGGCATGCGCACCTCTGTAGTCGCTATTTTCCACTCGGCAAGTGTCCCCGCCTTATACCAGTTACTGCTTTCCGGGCCCCCGTACTTAGATGTAAGAGTCAATTTGTAATATGTATCGTACTTCGCAGTGCAGGTCCCTGGCATGCTGACCCTAAAGCTTAGTTGTCTGCTGGATGCAGTTTCACCGTTGGGCAAAACCCAGTAGGCAAACCTGTATTTGATGTCCGGTCGTTCACTGTCTATCACTTCTTCGAAGGCAACGTTCCCCAGCACGTAACCTTCTTTGAACCATCCTGAACCAGACAATTGTCCCACTTTGGACGGGTCGGTCTTGAAATCAATATAATATTCAGTGAAGTACGGAAACACAGCTTCTGGCGACGATTCGCTTATTGTCCTTTTGTCTATTTCTGCCCTGAACCTGATGCCAGGCTCGGTGGGGTGTTCTATTATTGGGTCTACACTTACAGTCCGCATGGCACCCAGGTCAAGGTTGATTTTTACGGATTCGCCGCCACGTAAAGTAGTCAGCGGTGTTGCACCTACAAGCACTCTGGTCTCCCCTGCCTTCAGCCCGGTCCCTATGGTGATGGTAGCTTCATAGCTACCTTTTTCTACGGTGAGGATGAAGCTCTGCTGGGTGGTGTTCGGTGGAGTAGAATTGTCGGTCACTGCAACGATTACTGAAAAGATGCCGCTCTGCGTAGGGACACCGGAGATATATAGGGTGTTTGTGGCCGATGTGCTGGCGAGACCAGGGGGTAGTCCAGTCACAGCCCAGACAAAAGGCGGAGTGCCGCTTGCAGTTAATCGCCCGTAATATGAGACCCCAACCTGCCCTTTTGGTAGGTCAACACTTGTTATCAGCGGTGGTTCTGCATTGGTTTCGGCGGCGGAAAAGAGGGCAAAGACCAGTACAAATACCAGTACCCCGAAGTGCGGCAACCAGTGTAAGAGGGAATGTCTCTCTGCTACCACCCTTTCCCGACCGATTTTTAATGACAATGTTAGCCTCGCTGAATCTATTATAGTAGTTGTAACAAGTTTTGTCGATGTTCAATAGTCATCAGAGACCGTTTAGCAATGAGTAATTCTTGTTACCCTTCCCCTGGCAGGGCTTAGTTTTGCTTTTCCAGCCCTTGTTTAAGGCATTTACACT
>FWPV01004826.1_pt1 | contig 11696 bp, 14 predicted proteins | sample 2228371 | NCBI WGS metagenome assembly FWPV01 (sample SAMEA103939776, study PRJEB20133) | metagenome | reverse complement strand
TGCACCCTCCCTTAGTTCTTCTGTTGCCTTCTGTGTCGTTGTCAGGGTATCCTGAAGAATTTTTTCCATACGCCGGTAATCCTCAATCTTTGCATCAAGGTCTTTAACCTTTTCGTTCAGACTCGCATTTTCACGCATTAGGTTTTCAATCTCATTTGACACCATCTCAAGAAAGGAACGTACCTCGTGTGGATCATAGCCACGTAAACTTTTTCTAAATTCCTGTTTCCGAATCTCCAGTGGAGTAATTGCCATAGAACCTCCTTATTACATGAAAACAACGATCTGGTTACCACCCTTTTCTTTTGCTTTATAGAGGGCTATATCAGCCTTTTTTATCAATTCGTAGGTACCACCAGCATCTTCAGGAAAAGAAGCAACACCAATAGAAACACCAAGTTCTTTAATTTTTAGATTGCCTCTGAAAAAATCATACCGCTGAATTGCATAAAGAATGCGGTTAGCAGTCTTATATGCCGATTCTTTCTTTGTTTCAGGAAGAAGAATGATAAACTCATCTCCGCCATAGCGAGCAATAACATCAACGCTGCGAAGATTTCTTTCCAGAATCTGTGCCAGTTCCAGAAGTACCTGATCACCGGTTTGATGGCCCAATTCGTCATTCACCTTTTTAAACTTATCAATATCCATAAATAGTATGGACAGTGCGTGTTCGTACCTTGATGCTCTTTGCAATTCTTTGCTCAATTGATTTTCAAAATACCGGCGATTGAAAATTCCAGTTAGCGGATCAAGCCAGATGCGGTGTTTTACCCGTGAATAGAAACAGTTTGGTTTTAAGAGATGTTCAACAAAGACATAAGGATGATTTTTCAAGATCTCAAGTAATTCACCAGAACTTATGTTTTCAATACGATACTGACAGAGCACGAACAGTTTCAAATCCGGCTGGGTATTAAAATCATCAAGCAATTCTTCAAAACTCAAAAACTCCTCGCAACTTTCCAGAAATATTCGCATACCCTGATGCGTTTTCGTCATCTTGTCATACTCGTTTTTCAACCACGGTAGAAACAGTGAGGCTTGCATTGTTTCTTCAAGAACCGTAATATTGTTCTTGAATTCATTCTTCAGGTCTTTTATGCATGGCTCCCTGCCAATATAAACACATCGCTCTTTACGTTCTATACCTTCCTTTATCAACGGTCTAATATTTTCAAGCAACTGTGTCTCGTCCCGATAAATATATAATGCATGCACAGGGAGTTCAAGTTCAATCCCCTCATAACCAAGTTTAATATAGCGATTCATGGTTCAACCCTCCTTGCATGATAATATTCCTTCATGCGCGGTCTGCTCCTGCAATTTGTCTTTTTAATAGCACTTTTTCAAGAACATCCAGAGCCCGACCCACTTTATTTATTGTGTAGTTACCCATATGTCCGACACGCAGTATCTTGCCTTTCATTTCACCCTGTCCGTTTGCGAAAAGTATACCGTATTTCACTTTGCACTCTCTAATTATTTCAGTGCTATCAAGATTGTCTGGCATTTTCATGACAGTCAAACCATTAGAAGGGCTCTGAGAGAATAACTCGTAGCCCATATTGATTATTCTTCTACGCACATACTCTGCTATTTTCTTATGCCTTTTAAAGTTCTCTTCAATTCCGATTTTCGCGATCTTTTCAAGTCCTTTTTTCAATCCGTACAGAACAGTCATTGCCGGCGTAAAAGGAGTTTGGCCTTTTTCCAGAAATTTTTCATAGAGCGTAAGGTCAAAATAGTATTTTGGCATATCAGAATTTCTGATTTTCTCATGGGCACGCTGCGAAATGCCAACAAAGGCAATACCCGGTGGCGCCATTAATGCCTTTTGTGAAGCACCACAGATCACATCAACATGCCATTTTTCAAGATAGAAAGGATCAGCACCAATTCCCGCAATACCATCAACAACGAGATATCCCTCGTACTTTCTTACGATTTCACCAAATTTCTCAATATCATTTACTACACCGGTTGAAGTTTCTGTCAAAGTTGTGAACACAATTGCGGGCTTCTTTGCATTCTTCAGTTTCTCTTCAATCTGGTCAGGGAAAATTGGTTTTCCAAATTCCTGTCTGATAATTACAGGTTCAATTCCCGAACTCTTGCATAACTCTACCCATCTTTCGCCGAACTTACCGCACACCGCGACAATTGCACAATCAGATTTTGCCATAATATTCACATAAGCAGTTTCCATTGCACCCGTACCTGACGAAGTAAGTAGATAAACACGATGGCTGCAATTAATCAGTTTTTTCAGCAAATCTGTGATTTCTTCCAGAAGGACACGAAACTTATCCTCACGGTGATATATGCACTTATGTGCTGTTGCACTTAATACATCATCGGGGATATCAATTGGTCCTGGAGTAAATAGTTTATAAGTCTTCAAATTTCCTCCTGCAATTAATACACAGACTCATATGCTTCTTATCTGTGTCTTCAATCGTATTGGAAAAATGCATAACGCAGGTTGGCACCGGGCAGTGTTCGAGCCCAAACAAATGCCCAATTTCATGAATGATTTCTTTTGCCAGCCTTCCCTTGATACAATTGTTACCTGCAAGACGATAAAGTGACACTATTGCGGCTTTTCTTCGCGTCTCTGCAAGTCCGAAAATGAAATTGTATCTTGGTGTATACAAATCAACATCAACAATCAGAAGGTGTTTGTCACACTTTTTAATAAAACCATCGCTGACAAAATCAATCAATCGCAAAGCATCGTATTGATCCCTGAGAGGATTAAACGACTCTGCAGGAATACTAAACTTGCCAACACTGGTAATTGTTTCAAAATATTCCCTTTTCAAAATCTCGCTAACAAAACTGGAGTATTCCAGCCCTTTTTGCTGATACAAACAGATCATTCCTTTTCAGTCATTTTCTTCAAAAAGGGTGTGAAAAGGTCAATGGGAACGGGGAAAATAGTTGTGGAATTCTTTTCCGTAGCAACCTCAGTAAGTGTCTGCAAAAATCTGAGCTGGATTGCTGTGGTTGTCTGTCCAATAATCTGGGCTGCCTGGTTCAGTTTCTCAGCAGCCTGTAACTCACCTTCGGCATGAATAACCTTGGCACGCCGTTCTCGTTCTGCTTCAGCCTGTCTTGCGATTGCCCTCTGCATTTCTTGAGGAATATCAACATGTTTTATTTCAACTGTTGATACCTTTACTCCCCAGGGATCAGTCTGTTCATCTATAATCTTCTGTAATCTTAGATTGATTTTTTCTCTTTCAGTTAAAAGATCATCAAGTTCATATTCACCGAGAACACTTCTCAGGGTGGTCTGAGCAATCTGGCTTGTCGCATAGAGATAGTCCTCCACTTCAAGAATTGCTTTTGATGGTTCAAAAACCCTGAAATACGCCACCGCATTAACCTTTACTGAAATGTTATCCTTTGTTATTACATCCTGCGGAGGAACATCCATAGTAATAATTCTGAGTGACACTTTTGTCATTCTATCAATCCCGGGCCAGAGAATGAAGATACCCGGACCCTTCACACCAACAAACCTACCCAAACGAAAAATAACAGCTCTTTCGTATTCCCTTAATACCTTTATTGAACTAAGAATTATCAACAAAAGTACTATGATAATAATGGTAGTCAAGCCCATTTTACCTCCTAATACTATTTATTTTATATTATAGCCTTTTTTGGAGACAAGTCAAGCCTTACCAGAAGTATCCTTATAATATTACCAGAGCCTGATTATTCTCGTACCCGGATAATAGTGCTTTAGTATTTCGCGATATTTCCTTCCTTGCTTTGCCATACCAATAGCACCGAATTGACACATTCCTGTCCCATGACCAAAACCCTTACCATCTATTACTACACTGTCATCCTGAAATCTCATTGAAAACCAGCATGATTTAAGCATACCGGCAGGATCTTCTGGTGTACCAAAGACTATACGCACTTTATCAGCAGAAACAGTCATTTCTCTTTTGCTGGTAATGATTTTCACTTCAATAACTCTTTTACTCTCCTCATTTCTCTTGAATCTGAATTTCTGTATCAATTCGCTATCACCAATGACAGAACCCATTTTGCTTAGATTGGTTCTCAAATTGCTGAAAAACTCCTGTTTACTCTGTTTTTTTGTCCATGAAAAATGCGGGCTATTATTACAGAATTCACATTCCACAGATTTCAGATATGGAACAAATTCTCCACCCCATGCATCATTGTAGTTAGCAGTTCTGCCGCCGCAGGTTGAGTGGTACTTAGCTTCAATTGGTGCATTATTAAATACAAGTATCTCTCCTTTTGTTTCGGTAATTGCCCTGGTTATTAGCGGTTCTTCCACTGCAATACCCCTGTAGACCTGGTCCTTTGTTGTTGCATAAAGATCAAATCCCAATCTTTCATTTTTTCCTAAATGGGCGCGGGCATAAGTGCGGGCTGCAACTGCCTGAGCCTTTGCCGCTTGAATCAAATCAGGTGTAATCCTGCCAAGTTCGCAGGGTACAACACCTTTTAGATAATCCTCAATATTCAAAATGTTGATTACCCAGATTTTGCCGTGATTTTTTCTCACTTCCAGATAACCATAGTAAGGCTTATTGTTAACAAACACAACATTGGCATTTGGTTCAACATAAACAGGCAAATTATCATTCAACTTGATTGCATAATTTTCACAGTATCTCTTATTAACAAAACCTGTTATGGTTACTGAATCAAGATCTGTTGCTATGGCAACACGGATATATTGCTGGAATTTTGTCCTTTGTGCAAAAGGTACGCAACTGGCATAAAGTAACCAGAAGGCAACGAACAGAATATTGAGCCATCTATTCATTCAAACAATGTATTTCTTTATGGTTTCCACCATTTTTTTATAATGACTTCCCTTCCAGTAAATTCTTTTACACCGCGGGCATTCTGCAAATTCATCAAAATTTTTATAAGTATAAAATGGAACAAGTTCTCTTACTCTCTCCTTATCTACAGCAAGCAGTCTTTCATTACAGCACAAACAGCGTGAAAAAAAATTGATTTCTTCGGTTAAGTTGAATTTGCAGATAATTTCGTTCAATTGCTCAAATAGATTCTCTGAACTGATAAAAAATACATTTTCTTTTTTCTTCAGGTTTGTGTTACGTGTGAGAAAAATTCTATTCTCTCTCTTTGCAACAATCAATGCTTTTATACCCTGATCTGAGTATGTTGTATCAATACCGCAGATTCTCAGATACCGACAGAGTTTACCAAGCATTCCGTTGCACATGAACTTCATTTTTCAAGGCAATTTGAGCAGAGTATCAAATAAAAGAAGCAAATGATTGGGATTCTGGCTGAGCAGATTAATACGCCGATTCAGCATATATAAAGTATTGATAATTTTTGTTTGATCCAGTTTCTGAACTTTCCTTGTAATATCAGCTCTAAATTCCTGCGCAACCTCTCTTCCGAATTTTCTATAAAGGGCAGCGCGATAGAGCAGAAGCAAGGCATAGAACAGATCAACCAATCTTTCTTTTTCTAAATCCCTTGAGTATTTTGCCACTCCTGACATATTCAGTGGTGCTTTTCGAAAAATATCACGGGCAGTTTCAAAGAGGCTGTTGTTTTTAACATAAAGTATTTCACCAGGGCTGCCCAGATAAAACTGGTCAATACCTTCAAAAATGACATTCTGGATCTGATTCGGTTTTAAATAACCAAATCTGATGGTGCGACAGCGTGAGCGAATTGTTGGTATTAAATAGTTTGGCCGGGAAGAGGTGAGGATAAAAACTGTATCTAAGGGCGGTTCTTCAAGGGTTTTCAAAAAGCAATTCGCTGATTCTTCATTCATTCGGTCCGCTTCAAGAATGATGGCAACGCGTTTGGTTTGTTTTGCCGGCATCAACAACAACCATTCAATCAAATCTCTTATTTGATCAATTGTGATATAGGTGCGATCTTCAACGGGTGCAATCGGATTCTCCGGCAGATAGTTTTTCATATATTCAACAATCATTTCTTTCTTATCCTTTTCTTTAAATGCAGGAATTGGTGCAATTAACATAAAATTGGGCGAACCGGGATGACAGTTTATGGTCTTTGCAAGTGCAAATGCTGTTTGCCTTTTGCCAACTCCCCTTGGACCCGCAAACAATAGATTATAGAGCTGGTCTTTTTTTATGATATTACGCAGAAAATCTTTTGCAATATCCTGACCAACTATCTCATCAAGATAATCCACAACTTATTATAATAATTTTTATGATCAAATCAAGTTATTTTCTTTAAATAGTTACGAAATTTTCTTAATGCAATTGCTCTATGACTTATGCGGTTTTTTATAGCGGGACCGAGTTCAGCAAAAGTCTTTCTGTAACCCCGGGGAACAAAAATGGGGTCATAACCAAAACCCTCATTTCCCCTGGGAACAGAACTTATTCTGCCCTGCAGTTCGCCTGTGAAGACCTCATATTTTTTATGTGCATAATAATATACATAGACTGCACAAAATTTTGCCCTACGGTTTTTTTCTTGCCCGAGTTCGCGGAGAACTCTTTGGATTCTATCTCTATCATTTGTTCCGTATCTTGAAGATAAAACTCCGGGCGCACCATCAAGGGCTTCAATGAATAGACCTGAATCGTCTGCCAGACTTGGTTTATTTGTAATCTTAAAGATACATTCAGCTTTAAATAAACTATTCTCAAAAAGTGTTCTTCCTGGTTCAGGAATATTGATATCAATGAACTCGGTATATGGACGAAGGATAATAGTTTTGAAATTAAGGATTTTCCTTATTTCGTCAATCTTGTGCGGATTTTTTGTTGCCAGAATGATCTCAAGCATTTTAGTAGAAAAGGGCTGGTATACCAGCCCTTTTCTATTTCGTTTATTATTTTTACTACGGCGTGACCATTGTTTCAACTACAAAAGCACCGCGAAAACCCTTATTAATCGCAAGATTTTTGAGCGATTCTGCTTCTTCTTTTGTTAGACAGTCGCCAACACGCACCTTATAATAAGGTGGTGTATGCTCAATATAGACTTTACCGCCAAAAATGCCTCGTGCGTCATTGGCAACCTTATTTGCACCATTTTGTGTGGATGAAGCAAAAATTTGAACGCGAAAGCCATAGACTGTAGCTGGTGCACTGGAAATACTTGGCGCAGGTGACGATACAGGTGGAGTAATTACAACTTCCTCAACCGGTAAAGGAGTAGTTGAAGGTGCAGGCAGGGGTGGTGCAACAGAAATCTCTTCTATTTTAGGCAATTCTTCCTTAATCTCTGGAGCAGGTGGCAGTGTTTTTGAAATTTCTTCAGCAGGCAAGACTGCGACAGGTTCTTCTATTGCTGGTGGCGCAACCGACACATCTGGGGCTGACGGTGTTGTTGTCGTGGGTGCAGAAACCGGATAAACCGGTTCTTCAGATACATTCTTCTCTTCTTCACCAAAGACCACAACTTCCTCAAGCCCTTCGGTCTTTACTGTAGTTTTTTTGGGTGCGCAAAAAACAAAGAACATTATCACACCCAGGACCATCAATTTCTTCATCATAACCTCCTTTTTGTATTCTTCACAGAACCAAGGCTAAGCAACTTTTTTATGTCCTGTGCATTGTCCTTTCTGCAGACCAGAACCCCTTTCGGGCAGGCAACTACGACAAGATTACTTATACCGTAGAGTCTGACCGGAACACCAGAAGTATATACAATTGAATCATTGATTTCAAGACCCAATGCATCTCCCACAAAGACATTATTTCTTTCATCCTTTTTGAAGTACCTGCCTAGGGCAAGCCATGTGCCAACATCATCCCAGTCAAAGGATGACTTAATAACGCAAATCCTTTCGCTCTTTTCCATAACCCCGTAATCAACAGAAATTGCATCAACACTATCAAAACAGCTTCTATCATGGGTTTTCATATATTCTGCAACCCCTGAATATACTGAAGGAATATGCCTTTTCATTTCATCAAGAATTGTGCTGATTTTAAAAGTGAAAATACCACTATTCCAGAGATAATTTTTTTTCTTGAGATAAACTATTGCTTTTCTCTTGCTTGGCTTTTCTGTGAAACCTTCTCCGTGGAATGATTGCAATCCATTCAGTTCTAAAATTTTTTTACCGTATTTTATGTAACCATACCCGGTTTCTGGTCTATTCGGAACTATTCCATATGTCACCAAAAAATCCTCTGCCGCCATTTTTTCCCCGAACTTCAGACATCTGAGAAATTCCTCATTCTTCTTGATAATGTGATCAGCGGGCATAATGTGGATAATACCATCACCAAATTTATTCTGGAGAAACATTGCAGCAAGACAAATGGCAGGCGCGGTGTTTTTTCGTGCAGGTTCAACAACCATTTTCTTTTTGCCAACAAATCTTCTGGTAATACTCTCCAATTCCCGGGGAATCACAAAAAGTATTTCATTACTTCTGAAATATTTTTTTATGCGGTCAAGCGTTAGATTTATCAATGGTTTCTTATAGAAAACTGAAATGAACTGCTTTGGGAAGTCGGGCTGACTTAATGGCCAGAATCTCTCGCCCTGACCACCGGCAAGTATGACAGCAAATTTTCTAATGGCTCACTCCCGTCAATCTAAAAATTACCGTGCCGAATTTCAGTTTCGTTTTTATTAGAACCGGATAGCGATTATGGTCATCGCTGTACCAGATATCCATTGCACCACCAGTACCGAATAGGCCTTTACCTTTTGCCTGCGGTGTTACCCTTATCGTGTTAAACCTACCAAGAGGGGTTTTAATAACTTCTCTTTTACCTACAACACACTCTATCTTATGTTGCTGTCGGGTTTCAAAAATTGCCATAAAGAATGTATCATTTTCAATCAATGGAATTTGTCTTAGATAATACCAGAAACTCAGCAGATCCCTTGTGGGCTCGGTAGTTTTTATTATCAATGAATCGTTAAGAACCACCTTGAGACTGTCCTGAATAAACATTAATTTCTCATATCTTGCGTATTTGCCTTCGTGCAGTCTCTTCTCATACCGCAGTGGTAAAAATTCGTCAATCGTGGTAACCACCTCTATTGAATCATTCAGCGAGAAAATAAAACTCAGGTCAGGATTGGAGTTGAGTCGTGATGAAATAATGTAACACTTTTTACCATTACAGACAACCGTGTCAAGGACTTCAAGTACCATGCTTCCCAGATTCATAAAGCCAAATCTTGCTTCATATTCAAGCCGTTCATAGACAAGATTGGAGTCAAAGGACTTGGAAAATGGAATCCTGGCAAACATCAGGATAGAGAACAACAAAAAAGCAGAAATCTTTGGACAAAGAACACTCGAAATCTGTTTTTTCATCAAGTTACAAAACCAGGCTGTTAAGCCTTTCAATCCTCTTATCAATGGGTGGATGGGTTGCAAAGAGATTTGCTATCTCAAGTCGATCTTTACCAAATGGACTTGATATGAAGAGGTGGGCGTTTGATTGTGAAGCACGAGCCATTGGTTGATACCTCTGCTTCAATTTGTTCAGTGCCTGGGCAAGCCCCTGGGGATACCGTGTAATATATGCACCTGATGCATCAGCAAGATATTCACGCTGGCGTGAAATTGCTGCTCTTATCAGGGCAACAAACAACGGTGCAATAATGGCAAGTACCAGACCAATGAGTAAAAGCACCGCGACACTATTACCAGCACGCCGGCTATCCCTTTTCCTGCCGCCAAAGAACATCCCCCTAAGAAAGAAGTCTCTCAGTAAAATAATCAAACCACCAATTGCTGCAACCACGGTCATCAATAAGATATCATAGTTTCTAATATGAGCCATTTCATGGGCTATTACACCCTGCAATTCTTCACGGTTCATAATCTCAAGTAAACCTGTGGTAACAGCGATTGAGGCATTTTGAGGATTTCTGCCAGTAGCAAAGGCATTGGGTGCGGGTGTTGGCATGATATAGACCTTAGGTTTTGGAATGCCTGCAGCGATCGCAACCTCTTCAACAATATTGTGAAGTTGTTTGAATTCCTCGGGGTCTGCGGGAACTGAACCTGTAGATGCAATGGCAATTTTATCAGAATTGTAATATAGGACGAGATTGTACACGATAATGAAAAGCGCAAAGAATACATAACCTGTAATCCCCCAGTTTAACAATTCCACAACAATATAACCCAGGACCCCGAGAAAAAGACTCGTGACTACAATAAAAATAAATGTCTTTCGTTTGTTCGCCGCAATCAGGTCGTATAGATTTTCGCGCATTTTAGAATTTGACCTTTACAGCCTCTCTTTCCTCGGCGGGTGCTGTAAAGAATTCTCTTACCTTGAAGTTGAACATAGAAGCAATTATGGTCTGAGGAAATTTTTGTATGGTTGCATTGTAATCCATTACCACATCATTGTAAAACTGCCTTGCAAATGATATCTTATTTTCAGTAGCAGTCAGTTCTTCCTGAAGACGCATAAAATTTTCGTTTGCCTTCAATTGCGGGTAATTTTCAGCGACCGCAAATAAAGTCTTCAATGTTGCAGAAAGCATATTGTTCGCCTCGGCTGATTCCTTAGGGCTGGTTGCACCCATTGCCCTTGACCGTAACTCTGCGACTTTTTCCAGTACCTCTTTCTCATGCGCTGCATATCCCTTAACTGTTTCTACGAGATTCGGAATCAAATCATACCGCCTTTTTAACTGCACATCAATCTGTGCCCAACCATTATCCACCCTGGTTCTCTTCACTACCAGGCTATTGTAAATAGCAATAACCCAGATCACCAGGAGGATAATGATAATCAGAAGTATAATCATTTAACCTCCATTCTCATTAAGTCTATATAAAACTTACAGTTTGTCAACTGGGTATTGACCTGAGTCCTCTCCACTTTTTTCTTGACATAATTATGAATTATTTATATGATGATGGGGTAAGGAGGATATATGAAAAAAATGCGAATTTACCTTACCCCATCAAATCATACCAAACAGTTGAATAAATTTATTACAAATCTGATGGTCGACACCCTTCATGGCCATTCGCTTAAAAACCTCATTATTATAGCCCAATCCCTCTTTGAAGTCAAGCGCCCAATTCTTTCTGAATTAGCAAGAGAAATACCCTGGCTGATGAAATTTAATAATCGCCTGCGCCGTATCTGGCGATTCCTTGCGAAATCAAAATTTCACTACCAAATCGCCTGCCACCCATTATTAGCTGGATATTAACCTCTCTTAAAGATCGTAAATGGCTGGAAATCATGTGTGATTGGACAAAAATCCGCCAATACCCAGTTCTTTTCTTTAGTATTCCCTATCATAAACGAGCAATACCGCTTTTCTGGCTGGTTGCTGAGCCCACTGATTTTTCACCCAATAAATTAGAACGCGAAGCTATTTGCCTTTTTCTCAGTCAAATCCCAGCTGAGATCCGGTCTAAATTAGTCTTTGCGGCAGATCGGGGTTATGCGAAGACTGAGCTCTTTCATTTTCTTAATGAAGTTAAGATGAATTTTGTTATTCGGGTGTGTGGCAAGGTTTGGATAACCACTAAAGATTATCAGGGGTGGATAAGTAGATTTCCGTTAGCTGGGGAGGAACAGAGATGGTTGCCCTGGGTGAGGTATCGGAAAAAGAATTATACTGAGACCCCTTAGGGACTGGACACGGGTGATTTGTAGAGGTAAAATAGAATAAATAAATTAACAGTAGGAGGCAAGCGATGAAAAAGAGAAATTGGG
>FWPV01014277.1_pt1 | contig 11697 bp, 11 predicted proteins | sample 2228371 | NCBI WGS metagenome assembly FWPV01 (sample SAMEA103939776, study PRJEB20133) | metagenome | reverse complement strand
AGGAGGTTTTTTTATGCGATCGGTTATTATTGGCGTTGCCGGGGGAACCGGATCCGGCAAAACTACCGTAGCGAACCGCATTTTGGAGCGGGTCGGCGCCGAGCATATCGCGTATATTTCGCACGATGCCTATTACAAGGATTTGCGCCACCTGACTTTGGAAGAACGCAGTAAAATGAATTTCGACCATCCCGATTCGTTGGAGACCAGTCTGCTGATCGAACATTTGAAAATGCTGCGCGATTGTCATCCGATCGAGATGCCGGTTTACGATTTCACCCGCCATGCCCGCACCGACGAGACCGTCCACATCGAGCCGGCCCCCATCATCCTGGTCGAGGGCATTCTGATTTTCGCGGAGCCGCTGCTGCGGGAGTTGTTCGATGTCAAGTTGTTTATTGATACCGATGGCGATCTGCGCCTTATCCGTCGTCTGCAGCGCGATATGCAGGAACGGGGACGTACCTTTGCCTCGGTGATCGAGCAGTATCTGACCACCGTACGCCCCATGCATTTGGAATTCGTCGAACCGAGCAAACGTTATGCCGACGTGATCATCCCCGAGGGCGGCTTCAACGAGGTGGCAATCGAGATGGTGGCGGCGCGGATTCGGGGGTTGTTGGAAGAGCGGGCGTAATTTCTGTTAGCAGACAACATGAGCGATGTTCTCCGCCAAAGATGAAAAGGGCTCAAAAGTTGTTGGACGTAGATTTGCGCAGATTCACACGGATTTTTTTCTGCTTGCTGATTTTACCTGCCAAAATCTGGGTGAAGCTGGGTACAATTTCAGAGTGCTGCGTAAATCCTGTATTTTCGGAATAGGGCATGAATGACCTCAGGGGTATCAAAGAGCTACTAAAACATACCTTCCTTTTCAATGCCTTTGTGTATTTTCGCCAAATGCTGGCGGTATGGAAGTGGCACCATACAGGCCGCCCCTTGCCACCACCATCCCTTGTCAAACAAAACACGGTCAAGTACTATGCCCGGCTTTTTGACACTCAAATATTGGTAGAAACCGGAACCTACTTAGGTGATATGGTTTATGCGGTCCGGAAAACCTTCAAAACGATCTACTCCATAGAGCTTGACGAGGTGCTCTGCCGGAAAGCCCAAGAGCGGTTTGCGAAATTCCGGCATATCACAATTCTTCCAGGGAACAGTAGTGAGGTATTACCGGAAATTTTGACAAATATACGTGAATCGGTTTTGTTCTGGCTTGATGCCCATTATTCGGGAAGTGGAACTGCCAGGGCTGACCTGGAAACCCCTATTCTTCAAGAGTTACGATATATCCTGGCCCAGTGTGCTTTGGATTGCGTCATTCTCATTGATGATGCACGCCTTTTTACCGGAGAAAATGATTACCCGTCGCTGGAACAGTTACATACTATCGTTAGCCAAAGCCATCCCGACAGGGTGGTAGAGGTTCATAATGATATTATTCGGATTCACAAATCAATCGAGCAAAAGCAAAGTGGTAAGTATGCCTCGGTTTCAAAAACTCACCTCTAGGCAATTTCAGCGACTTGGACGCGAGTTTTTATGGATTGGATTAGGGCAGGTGTTGGCGACTCTAGGCTCCTTAGTAGGGGTACGTTTGCTTACGGGTGTGCTCTCCCCTAAGGTTTATGGCGAACTGGCGTTAGGACTGACACTGGCAACGCTCTTGAATCAAGTGCTGCTAGGGCCGTTGAGTGGGGCTGCATTGCGTTTTTTTGCACCAGCGCGTGAAGCCAATGAATTGGGATCCTTTCTGGCGGGATTGCGTCGGTTGTTGGCCAAAGCGACCGGCATCGTAGGGTTGGCGGCGGTAATTACAGCTCTGGCCTTATGGCTTGCCGGGCAAATCCATTGGCTGGGATTAGGGGTGACGGCCCTGGTATACGCTCTACTCTCCGGTTATAACGCCATCTTAAATGGCCTGCAAAACGCCGCGCGGCAAAGAACGATTGTGGCCTGGCACCAGGCGCTCTATGCGTGGGCTTATCCTTTGACGGTGATGGGTTTAGTATGGTGGCGTGGCGCCAGCAGTGTAACGGCAATGTTAGGATATACGCTGGCTATGCTGCTGGTGTTGTTTTCACAGTTCTGGTTTTTCCGTCGCGTAACTCGGTCCGTGTCTGGTGCTTCAGGGATCGGATCAGACAGTCTGGCCCATTGGGAATCTCGCATGTTCAATTATGCCTGGCCCATGGCCACGTGGGGAATCTTTTCCTGGGCGCAGATGAGCTCCGACCGTTGGGGATTGCAAATGTTTGGGACCACTCAGGATGTGGGATTATATGCCGTGGTATATCAGTTAGGATATACGCCGATCACCATCCTGACGGGATTGATGGTACAGTTGGTGACGCCGGTGTTTTTTCAGCGCGCGGGGGATGCTTCCGACGCCACCCGCGTGCGACAAGTCCATACGTTCAACTGGTGGCTGACGCTGGGCGCTTTGTCGCTGACCGGCGTTGCAATGCTGTTCACACTGGTGCTGCACCGTTTGATATTCCAATGGCTGGTAGCGCCGGCCTACCGCGAAATATCCTGGTTGTTGCCGGGCATGGTGCTGGCCGGGGGCCTCTTTGCGACCGGTCAATTTGCGACTATCTCCTTGCTCAGCGACGTCGAAACGCGCAAGCTCATCGCTCCCAAGATTATGACGGCCTTGATAGGAGTGCTGTTAAACAGCATTGGCGCCATCGAGTGGGGCATTACCGGCGTTGTAGGGGCCGGCATCGTCGCCGGCGTCATCTATCTGAGTTGGATACTCTGGCTGGTCAGAAAACGGCGCACCCAGATTCAAGCGACGGAGTAGCACACCATGCATCCCTCTCTGCGCACTGCCTATCGTTGGATCGTTCAGTTGGCAGACCCGTTCAAAATAGTGCGGGGGGTGTTGAACCTGGGACCCTATCTGAAGGATTGGCACAGATACGCACATCTTTCAGGTGCAGAGCCGGTGCGCTGGATAGATTCCTGGCCACAATTGCACGACCGCACGGCCACAACCCCTTTTGATCCTCATTATTTTTGGGTGAATGGATGGGCTATGCGGCGCATCATAGCCCAACAACCGACGCGACACCTGGATGTCGGCTCACAGGTGGTGTTTGTTAACTTACTCAGCGCCGTTCTTCCCGTCACGTTTGTGGATTACCGCCCCCTGACAGTGCATGTTGCAGGGTTGACCAATTGCAGTGGCGACATTCTGCATCTGCCCTTTGCCGGTGGATCTGTTACGTCCCTTTCTTGCCTACATGTGGCCGAGCACATCGGCCTGGGGCGCTACGGCGACCCGCTTAACCCCGACGGCACGCGCCTCGCCTGCGCCGAGTTGCGCCGGGTGCTGGCGCCGGGCGGCAATCTTTATTTTGCTTTGCCCGTGGGCCGGCCGCGCGTTTGCTTTAACTCGCTCCGTATGCACGATGCACAGACCATTATGGCGTACTTTGAGGGCCTGGAACTCGTCGAATTTTCGGGTGTCCACGACGACGGTCGCTTTGTGGAGCGAGTAGGTCTGGACACATTCGCCGCCAGCGACTATGCCTGTGGACTGTTCTGGTTCAAGAAATGCTAGGAGAAAATTCGCTTATGCCTCGTAAGATTTCACTCGGCAAATGGGTGGATGCCTTACCCCTCAACGAACTGTTGTATCGCTTTTGCAAGCGTTACGTGGATCGCTATCACGGCGAAAACAACCCCGATATGTATACCAACGGTGAATTAGCCTGGCTGCGCCAGGTTCTCCCGCAGTGTGAAGTCGTGTTTGATGTCGGCGCCAACGTCGGCAACTGGACGGCGCTGGCTTTGAGCCTGAATCCGGCCTTGCACGTTCACTGCTTTGAGCCAAGCGCGGCAACCTTTCAACGTCTGCAAGCCCGTGTGTTTGGAAGTGACAAAGTCGTGCTCAATCGGTTTGGATTGAGCGATTCCCCTGGCGAAATGACGCTTCACTTGTTTGGGGAAGCAGCGGGAACGAATTCACTCTATCGGCGAGAAGGATTGCCCATTCAACAGGTGCAAACTGAGCAGATCCATTTAGATACCCTGGATGCGTATTGTCAAAGGCAAAACATCGCTCGCGTTGATTTGTTGAAACTGGACGTGGAGGGACACGAACTGGCTGCCCTACAGGGGGCGGAGTCCATGCTTTCCCAGGGGAGAATCCGGCGAATTCAGTTCGAGTACGGTGGCAGTTATATAGATGCACGCACTTTGTTAAAGGATATGTTTGAGCTGCTCGCCTCGCATCAGTATCGGCTTTACAAAATCTATCCGCATCAACTGCGCGCCGTGGATCGCTATGCGCAGCGCCTGGAAAACTTTCAGTATCAAAATTGGGTCGCCATCAGGCCGGATTGAATATGGATCAACAGCAAACTTCAGTACGCAAACTGCGGATCTTCTACGCGGTTGCCGATGCAGCAACAGCACAGGTGCCAGGGTCGCGCATCTGGTATTACAATTTATATCAACCTCTCTGCGATCTGGGACACGAAGTGTTGCGATTTGATTACGATCTGACCGAACATACGCGGCACCGGGATCTCAATGTCCCCGCGCACCGCGCCTTTGTGGAACAAAATCGCCCCCGCCTGGAACAAGCCCTGCTGGAGCAAATCGAGCGCGCGCAGCGGGAACGGCCCATAGACCTGTTCTTCAGCTATTTCTACTCCGCCGATGTCACGCCGGAAACCATCCGCAAAATTCGGGATATGGGCATTGTGACGGTGAACTGGTATTGCAACGGCTCCTATCAATTCCACCTGGTCGCCGACATTGCGCCGGCTTACGACTACTGCCTGGTTCCCGAAAAATTCCGCCTGGACGACTATCGGCGCATCGGGGCTAATCCCATCTACAATCAGGAAGCCGCGAACCCCAACATCTACAAGCCTTATCCGCTGCCGGTTGAATTCGATGTCACGTTTGTGGGGCAGAAATACGGCGACCGCCCGGTATACATCAAGTACCTGCTGGATCAGGGCATTGACGTGCACGTCTGGGGGCCGCAGTGGCGAGAAGCGGCTTCGAGAATCCCGTTGTGGCGGTTGGTGGGCAGCCGCGTCAAAAGGTTCCTTTTCAGCCACGAACCGTTGTTCCCACCGAGAATACCGGCGGAACGGTGCGGCCCCCCCTTGAGCGACGAAGCATTGGTGCAAATGTACAGCCGCAGCAAAATCAACCTGGGGTTTTCGAGTGTGGCCGACACCACTACCGGCATCAAGCAGGTGCGATTGCGGGACTTTGAAGTCCCCATGAGCGGCGGATTCTATATGGTCGAGTATATGCAGGAATTGGAGGAGTTCTTTGCGATCGGCAAAGAAATCGTCTGTTATCATGACAAAAAGGACCTGGCGGAGAAGATCAAGTATTATTTGACGCATGACGCAGAACGCGAGCAAATTCGTCTGGCCGGGTTGGCCCGCGCGCGCCGCGATCACACCTGGCACAAGCGCTTTCAGGATAGCTTCGCGCAGATGGGACTGATCTGAGACCGCATCGGAGCGAAACCATGCCTGAAGTCAGTGTGAACATGAGCGTCTACAATGGCGAAGCCTATCTCAAGGCCGCCATAGATAGCGTGCTCAATCAGACTTTTCCCGATTTCGAGTTGATCATCGTGGATGACGGCTCCACCGACCGCACGGCGGAAATTCTGTCCGGTTATACAGACCCGCGCATTCGGGTGATCACCCAGACGAACCACGGCATCTCCCACGCGCGCAATCAGGCTCTCAAAGCCTCGCAGGGGCAATTCATTGCAGTCATGGATGCCGACGATGAGTCGCTCCCGACCCGTTTGGAGCGCCAGGTAGCGTTTATGCATACCCACCCCGAAGTAGGACTTCTGGGCAGCGCGGCGTTTTTTCGGGATGAACTGGCAGGGCGGACATGGGAGTATTCCCCGGCTCTCACCGACAAAGAATTACGCGCCGGCTTTATCAAGGGCAATCCGTTCATCCATACCTCTATCATGATGCGCCGCTCCCTGCTGGAACTCGTCGGCGGATATAACGAAGCCTTCCCCTTCCTGGTGGACTATGAACTCTACACGCGCCTGGCGCCGCATACCCGCATGGCGAATCTGCCGGAGCCGCAGGTGATACGGCGCTATCGCATGGGATCGGTCTCCACCACCCTGCGCACCGAACTCCTGCGCCTGGGGCTACGGTTGCGCCTCCATTATCGGATTTTCCGCACCGGGAAATATCCACTGCATTACTTTGTTTACGTTTTGCGCCCCATCGCGTTCGCCATCATCGAATTGGGGCCTAAATTGAAAAGGAGAAAATCATGAATACCGCCACGACGCCGGGAAAAGGCCGCCACCAGCCCATTACTCGCGTCGCCGTACTCTGGGCGCATGTCACCGGTTATCTCCAGGCCGCGCTCCGGGCTTTGTTGGCGGATGAGACCGTCCGTTTGCTCGTCGTTCAAAGCGCCGAAGAGCCCAACGCGCGCTTCGATGTCTTCTCACACGAACGGTGTGATTTCATCAACATTACGGAACAGTCCCTCGAAGCAACGAATTGGCTGGCAAAGCTGCAAGCCTTTGCGCCGGAGATTGCGCTCATTACCGGGAATCCCTATCCCCATTATTTACAAGCTGCGCGCCGGCTGCATGCCCAGGGCGCCATCACGGTCTGGGCTAACGACCGCATCTTGCGCGTCCCCCTACGCGACGCCTACCAAATAGTGCTGGGCCGCATCGGGAGGCGCTGGCGATTTTATGACGCAGCATTTGTGCCCGGCTACGCGGCAACGCAATATGCGCGCGCTATTGGTTTTCCAGAAGCGCGCATTTTCCAGGGCCTGTATACGTGCGACACAGCTCTTTATCACCCGGTTGGACTGGCGCGCCATAGCGATGCGTCCACTCCACCCTGGCCGCGCGTCTTTCTGTTTTTGGGCCAGTGGATTGAGCGCAAAGGGGTGGACATTCTCATTGAGGCGTATCAACGGTATCGCCGGGCAACCGACGCGCCGTGGGAGCTGTGGTGCGCGGGCGCCGGCCCTTTGGCGCATTTACTCACGGCGCAGGAAGGCGTCAAACTGTTGGGCTTCCTTTCGCCCCAGGCCTGCGCCGAGGTGATGGGACAGGTCGGCGCGTTGGTGCTGCCCTCTCGCTGGGACCACTGGGGGGTGGTCATTCACGAAGCAACGTGCGCCGGGCTGCCCGTGATCACCACCAATCGGTGTTACGCGGCGGTAGAACTGGTGCAAACCGGATACAATGGCTACGTTGTGGATGTCGGCAATGTGTCGAGTTTGACGCACGCCCTCTTGTGGTGCTCCCGGCCGGCGCAGGCTCAGACAATGGGGAAAAACAGCTTGCGCCTATCTTACCGGTTCACGCCGGAATTGTTTGCCTGGCAAGTCCTGGAAAATATTCCTGCGCTGGTTCGCCCTGTCTTATGAATCTTTTGATGATCACCCCCCTTTACCCGCCGGCCCTGGGTGGAGCAGCGACCTACTTCAGGCAAATCGTACCGTATTTGGTGGAACACGATAAGATCACGCACCTTACGCTACTCACCGAACGGATGCCCGGTCAACCGCGCGTGCAGGTGAATGGGAAACTCCAACTGCTGCGGCAATTGCCCAATCGTATCAGCTCGGGGCAGAAGCCGTTTATTTCCCATGCCGCGACTTACATCCTTACACAGCTATGGTTTGCGCTTAACCTGCGAACGCTGGTGCGCCATCATGCCATAGACATTGTTCACTTTCACACCCGTTACCGGGGGCGATGGTTTTATAACACGCTGCAATCTCTCCCTGTTCCTATCGTCGCCGACTTACGCGACAAGCTGAGTGACCCGCTCCAGTTGGCGCAAACGGCCGATCATGTGCTGTGTTGTGGACGTGGGGTGTACGCTTTTGCCGTCGCAGGCGGTTGTCCTGCCGCTAAAGCGTCTATGATCCCAAATATCTTCGTGCCGCCCCCCATCCCTGTTCCTGAAGAGGTGACGCTGTGCCAACGCCGGCACAACCTCGATAATCACCCCTACCTCCTTTTCGTTGGCGACATGACCTATAACAAGGGGATTTACGATCTCCTTGCAGCTTATCAACTATGGCAGAAACACCATCCAGACATACGACTTGTACTCGCAGGAGTCAATCAAGAAGGAGCGCGGTTCTTAAATCAGGTTCGGCAGACGCCAGGCGCTTCCTATCTCGGTTATGTGCCCCATGATGATGTGTTAGCTCTGATGCGGGGCGCGAATATTGTCGTACTGCCTTCCCGTTCTGAAGGCTTGCCGACAGTGATCCTAGAGGCCGTGGCGATGGGAAGCAAGGTCATTTGTCCTCCTGGAATTCCGGAATTCGAGTGCCATCTGTCAGAGTTCGTGCTACCCGAAATCAGCGTGCCGGCCATTCTGAATGCCCTGAATCAGGTCTGGGACTATCCTCATCGTCCAAAGTACCCCTTCGCCGAGCATCATATAGAGCGGATTGTGGAAGCGCTCATCAAGCTATATATATCGTTGTGTCCTTGTTGAATCGGTCCCCCCTTGCCGATTTCCCCCAACACGTTACAATACAACCTGTTTCACGCACACAGTCAACAAGGGAAAAGTGGATGAAATGAAAACTACCGTTATCGTCCCAACCTATAACGAAAGAGAAAACATCGCAGCGCTCGTCACGGAACTGCTCGCGCTGCCTGTCGCCTGCGATGTCATCGTCGTGGATGACAACTCGCCCGACGGCACCGGCGCCATCGCCGATCGGCTGGCGGATGAGCATCCGGGGCGCGTCCACGTGATCCACCGCGCCGGCAAGTTGGGATTGGGCACAGCCTACATCGCCGGTTTCCACAAGGCCATTGCTGGCGGATACGATCTCATTATCACGATGGACGCCGACTTCTCTCATCCGCCGAAAAACATCCCCGATATGATCGCCAAAATCGGTCAGGGCTACGATCTGGTGATTGGTAGTCGCTATGTGCCGGGCGGCGCAGCCGTGGAGTGTACGCTGCCGCGCAAGATGCTCAGTTGGGGCGCCAACGCCTTTGCGCGCGTGTTACTCGGCCTGCACGCGCACGATACTACTGCCGGTTTTCGCTGTTATCGCCGCCAGGTATTGGAATCCATCGCCCTCGACCAAATTTTCTCTAATGGCTACTCCTTCCTCATCGAGATGCTGTACCGCGTGCAGCGCGCCGGCTGGAAGGTCGGCGAAGTGCCTATCATCTTCCAAAACCGGCGGCAAGGTACATCCAAAATATCACGGAATGAAATCGTCAAAGCCTTGTATACCGTGCTCCGTCTTTTTCGCACCCGCTTCTTAGGGAAGGCGGCATGACCCCGACCGTGTCCGAGCTCCAGACCGAACATATCCGCTGCAATCTGTGTGGGGCGGATGACTATAAGCTCCATATTCCTTCGACGCTTAACCGGAAAAAGCAGGCGGACTGGAATGCCTACGCCTGCACCAACGGCGGCTACGGCTGCCACGGGCCTATCGTCCGGTGCAAACACTGTGGTTTCGTCTACGCCGATCCACGCCCCCAAAGCGGCGAAGTCCTGGATATTTATGAGGCGGTGCAGGATCCGCTGTACGTCGAAGAGCGCGAGGGGCGCGTGTTGACCTTCGAGCATCACCTGCGGCCGCTGGAACGGCTTACCGGCCCGGGCAAGGGCCGGCGTCTTCTCGACGTGGGCGCGCATACCGGCGTCTTTGTGGACATTGCGACGCGCCACGGGTGGGATGCCTGGGGCGTTGAACCGAGCACATGGGCGGTCGAACAAGCCCGCGCGCAGGGACTGAAAATGCACCTGGGGACACTCGAAGATGCCGATTTCCCCGCCGGTCATTTCAGTGTGGTGACGATGTGGGATGTGATCGAACACGTCCCCGATCCCTTCAGCACATTGCAGAGTGCGTGGCGTGTGCTTGAGCCGAACGGCCTGCTCGTCATTCATACGATGGACATCAGCAGTCTCTTCTCGCGCTTGATGGGCCGACATTGGCCCTGGTATATGGAAATGCATCTCTTTTACTTTTCGCGCCATACCCTACGGCAGATGTTAGACAAAGCCGGTTTCCGCGTGTTGTGGATGAAAGCCCAGGGGCGTTATCTGCAAGCTGGCTATCTGGCCAGTCGTATTACCGCCTTAGCGCCCGCGATCGGCACACCTCTGGAGAGCCTGACTACGCGCCTGAAGCTGCGTAAAGTGCCTCTGCGGATCAACTTGGGCGATCTCTTTACCACTTATGCACGGAAATTGTAGGCAATGAATGCCTGCACGGCAAAAACCACAAAGGACACAAAGTGCACAAAGGGTTTTTACGGTTGGGATTAACAAAATTGCTGTTTCTGTGTTGAATCATTAGAAATTTCCGGCTTTACCTGGAGTCCTTAGTGTCCTTTGTGGTTAGAAGGACTTTTTCAGAAGGGTCATGAACGAGTCAAAAATGCCGTAAAGCACGAGTCTGCCGCAGCGGGGGGCGGCCACTTCAAAAATAGTTCGGAACGGTTGACAACATCTACCCCCATGTTATAATTTTTTCATTGGGTATTTCGCCTGGCCCGTTTTAGCGGTGTCGGCGTACGCGTTAAAATTTCACTGCAGAGCACGTGGAGGGCGCAGAGTTTTTCTTCCGCTCTGTGAGCTTCGGACTTGCGGTGGCTACTTTGTGAGGAGGCACAAAACCATGAAGATGGGAAGATTGAGAGGATTTGCAGCCCTGCTATTGGTGCTGACCCTATCCGCCATCATCCTGACCCCGGCAATGGCCGCCCGTGAACAACGGGGGCCTGTATTCCAGGAAGTTGGGACGAACCTGCTGGTCAATCCAGGACTTGAGGGAATCGGTAAACCGGTGGATAACCCCTCGCCGAACTATAACAACTGGACGCGCGACACTTTCAACGGTGTGCAATATGGGGAAATCTTTACTCCCGAAGGTTGGGTGACCTGGTGGCAGGAAGGCGAGTATGGACGTCCGGAATGTAAAGTCATTCCTAAAGAGAACACATTTCTCGATCCTATGCGTATTTACCAGGGGTATTATGCCGGCATGTGCTTTACTTTCAACCGGAGGCAAAACGCCGGCTACTATCAGGTGGTGCGTAACATCGCCCCCGGCACCGTCGTCGAAGCTTCCTATTACGCCCATGCCTGGTCATGCAGCGAGGATCATCCTGTTGCGTCCTGCGGTGATCCCTATTCTTTTTACTTCCGCGTCGGTATTGATCCTAACGGTGGCACAGACCCCTTCAGCGCCAATGTGGTATGGAGCGCCCCTTACTACTATTACGACAAATTCGGACTGGTAGGGCCGGTTCAAGCTACCGTCGGCCCCAACGGGGCAGCGACGTTCTTCACCCAATTCTACGGGAAATGGCCCAACAAACATAACGACGCCTACGCAGACAACATGAGTTTGAAGGTGGTCTCCCAGGGTACGCCGGCGACCCCCACACCGGAGCCACCTCCGCCGACCTCGGCAGCGCCCCCCACGCCTGCCGCGCCGAAATATACGCCTACACCGCGTCCCGACGGTACCGTTGTGCATGTTGTGGTGGCCGGCGATACAATGTGGGGGCTGGCTATCCAATACGGCGTGGATATTGATGAGTTGCGCCGTCTCAATGCCGGCACCGTGATCAACGATTTTCTCGTTGTCGGCCAAGAAGTCGTTATTTCAGGCCCGCAGGCTACCGCTACCCCGCCGCCACAACCC
>FWPV01014276.1_pt1 | contig 11698 bp, 9 predicted proteins | sample 2228371 | NCBI WGS metagenome assembly FWPV01 (sample SAMEA103939776, study PRJEB20133) | metagenome | reverse complement strand
GGAGAGAGGAAGCGAGAGCCAGGCCGAGCATCTGCCTGAGCGGGCGGGGGCGCAGCCAGGCGACCAGAGGCTGTTCCACTCGGAGGAAGGGCACCAACAACAATCCGCCCAACAACCAGCCCAGCAGAACATCGCTGATGAAATGAACCCCCAGGAAAATCCGCGAAAAACCGATCAGGAAGATAACCAGCCCCAGGGTTATTTTTGCGCCCCTCTGGCGCGCGCCGGCGGCAACCAGGCCCCAGATACTGGCGGCATTCTGCGCATGACCGGAAGGAATGCCGAAGGAAGGTTCGAGCGAAAAGGCACGGATGCGGGTATCCAACCAGTAGGGGCGAGGTGCATGGAAGATGATCTTGAAGATTGAATTGAGGCCATTACTCAGGAGCAGCATGATTGCCACCCGGAAGCCCAGGCGGGCGCTCACGCTCCAGTACAGGACGGGCATCACCAGCAGGTAAAATTCTTCATTTCCAAGCAGTGAAACCATTCGCATGGGTTCGGCAAGCCAGTCGCCGAGCGCCTGGACAGCCATAATCCACAAAATTTCAAGTTGGTGGAGGGCATCCATTTCAACCTTCCTTTGAGGCCGGGTACATATGGAAATTAAGAGAAGTTTAATTTCAGGATAAACCGCTAAAGGTTGACGATCAGCATGTTTATATTGTACACTCGAGATATGAAAATAAAAACGCCACGCTGGTGGGATGTTCCCGCGGCTTTGTTCTTAATGGGTGCGTTATTGAGCGCGGCTGTACGCCTGCATATGACCGGTTGGACTGCGGAACTGAACCGGATGGAATTCAATGTCATCCTGGGGGCAATCTTTGGTTTTGCGCTGGGCACAAGTATCTTCCGCGACCGCTGGACATTTTTAATGGGACTGATTTACAGCCTGTTTTTCATCCCGTGGCAGCTTGGCCTGACGGTTCCCAACCTTGAGTGGATCGACAGGGTGAATTTACTCTATGCGCGCCTTTGGTATGCCACGGCCGATTTCCTGGCGAACCAGCCAGTTAGGGATTCTATCCTGTTCTTAACCACGATGATGATTCTCTACTGGCTCGCCAGCCTGTTGTCAGCTTATCAGCTTGTCAGGCGCGCCAATCCCTGGCTGCCGCTCCTTTCTCTGGGAGTGATGATTGTCGTCATCGAATATACGATGGAAATGTACCGGTACGTGCAAGTAGCTGGCACAACATACAGTTTCTTTTTTATCCTTTTTTCGCTGCTCTTGATGGGGCGGCTCTATTATCTTCGCTCGCGAAAAGAATGGGAGCAGCGCGGCGGAACGGTTGAGTTGGAAGTGGGCTTTGACCTGGGCCGGGGGGTGGCTGTGGCGGCGGTGTTCCTGGCGCTGGTGGCCTGGAATACTCCCAGGGTGGTGAATTTCTTTGACATCAATAACCCGACCAGGGAGCGCGTCACGCGCAGCTGGCAGGTGTTCCGTGACCGAATTTCCAATGCGGCGAATACACTGCGCAGTCCTAGCCCGATGGTCGTCGAAGGCTATGGGAGCAACATGTTCCTGGGCACAGGCGGCGATCTGAGCGAAGCAGTTGTTTTCACGGTCAAACCAGACTCTGGCCGCAATACAGGCCGGTTCTACTGGACTGCGCGCACGTATGACGAATACCGGGCCGGGCAATGGCTGACGAACATCGACGAAACGCTGAATATTGGCCCCAGCCGGAACCCGATCGAATTGCCAAACTGGGATATGCGCCGCCGGATGCAGCTCACGTTCGACTCGCGCATCTCGCTGTTGAAGACTCTGTATTACTCGGGCGAGCCGGTAAACATCAACCGCGAGGCGCAGGCTGTGGTTTCTATCGCCGAAGATGGCGCAACAGATGTGAATGCCATCCTGCTTGATCCGCCGCTCAAAGGCGGTGAGACATACAATGTGCGGGTCTCAATCGCGCAGCCGACGGTCCTGCGCCTGCGTGAAGCTGGCGAAGAATACCCGGATTGGGTCAGCCAGCGGTATCTGGACCTGCCGGATAACTTTTCACCGCGGGTCGTCGAGCTGGCTAACCAGATTGCGGGTGAGGAACCGACGCCTTACGACAAAACGGTTGCGATCACCCAGTACCTGCGCCGCACCATTACCTACGCAGAATCTGTGCCGGAGCCGCCCCGTGGCCGCGATCCGATCGAGTGGTTCCTTTTTGACCACCGTTCAGGCTTTTGCAATTACTATGCCTCGGCCCAGGTCCTGATGCTGCGCTCGCTGGGCGTACCGGCGCGTATCGCTGTTGGGTACGCAGAAGGCATCTGGGATCCGGAAGTTGAGGTTTACGTGGTGACAGGAAAAGACAGCCACGCCTGGCCAGAAGTCTACTTCCCGGATCTTGGGTGGGTCGCATTTGAGCCAACGGTATCCCAGCCGGTCCTGGAATTCCCGGCCGGTGAGCGGGTGGAACAGAACTCTCCCCAGGAGCCCAGTGAAATATCGGTGGAGCCAACGTTTGACCCCCTGTCGGTCGTTCCACAGCCGGGCGAACCTTTTGATCCATCAGGCCTGGATTTACCGGCCAGCAATCCTTTAAGCTCGATTAAGCCCTGGATGATTGTGCTGTTCGTGGCGCTGATCGTGCTAGGTGTAGTGTCTTTCCTGGAATGGCGCCGCCGGAAAATGGAGGATTTGCCCCTTCCCAGCTTTTTGGAAAAGGTACTGGACGAACACGGTTTCCGAACACCGGCCTGGCTGCGCATGTGGTCTCGGCGCGCTTCGCGGACCCCAATGGAGGATCTGTTCACTGCCGTGGCTTCGATGCTGCGTGTTTGGGGGCAGCCAATCGTGCCTGCCCAGACGCCGGCGGAACAGGTGGCCTTGCTTGTGAATGTGGTGCCGGGAATTAAGAGCCAGGCCCTGATTCTTTTGGAAGAGTACCAGCGAGCTATGTACAGCCAGTATCCCGGAAATTATCTGCGCGCACGGCAGGCCGTGGCGGAGCTACGCAGCATCGGGTATCGAAATTGGGTGATGCGCCTGATTGGGTTTGAAACATGATCTGAAGCGGTTCCTGGATCCAAGGGGTTGGGGGCCGGATTGTTGTGACAGGAGGAGCCACTTTGACTGATCATCCAAACACCTCTTCGTTAGTCTCGCTTGACCAGCAAATTTCTGCCATCGCTGAACAGATGGAAGAAATGCAGGCTTACCTGAAAAATAACCGGCCATTGTTCATTCCACAGCGGGTGACCCAACTGGTGAGTGGGCTGGTGTCGGCGCTTCCCCAGGTTCGCCAGCAGGTCCAGGCATTAGAAGGCGAGTGGCGCAGCCTGCGGGCGTTGGCCCAGATTGGGCAGGTGGTAAACTCCACCCTGGAACTGGATGAAGTATTGCAGCTGGTGATGGATACCATCATCCAACTGACCGGGGCCGAGCGCGGCTTCTTGATGCTTCGCAATGAGCTTGATGGCGAGCTGGTGACCTGGGTCGCGCGTAACTGGGGCCAGGAATCGATCGACTCGAGCGAGTTCGCGATCAGCCGGACGGTAATCAACCGGGTAGCGGCTGAAGGCCAAGCAGTGATCACTACCAATGCCCAGGAGGATCCGCGTTTTGGCGGCCAGCAGAGCGTCGTGGCCTACAACCTTCGTTCGATCCTGTGCGTCCCGCTTAAATTGAAGAATGAACTGATCGGGGTGATTTACACGGACAACCGGATCAAGAGTGGCTTGTTCTCGCAGCAGCATCTTGAACTGCTGACGGCTTTTGCCAACCAGGCGGCGGTCGCCATCGATAATGCGCGCCTGTTTGCCTCGGTTCGAAAAACCCTGGCCGAGGTTACCGGCTTAAAAAATTTGATGGATAGCGTGTTCTTATCAATTACCAGCGGTGTGCTGACGACCGACGTGGAGGAGCGAATTGTATTGTGCAACCGGGCAGCCCAATCGATCATCGGCCGGAACAGCCAGGAGATGTTGGGCAAGTCGATCCTGGATGTACTCACCAGTTTTAGGCCGCCTTTGGAAGCGCATCTGAAAGACGTCCTTGAAAAAGACCGGACCGTGATGGACCTGGAGATGAATTCTGAACTGCCACAGCGCGGAGTGGTTGATCTGCGCCTGAGCCTTTCCCCATTGAAAGATATCCAGGAAACCACACAGGGTGTGGCGATTGTGATGGAGGATTTGACGGAAAAGAAGCGCCTCGAAGCGCAGCGACGCCTGTTTGAGCGCATGGTTTCCCCGGCGGTGATCGAGCAGTTAAATCCAAACAGCCTGCAGTTGGGCGGCAACCGCATGGAAATTACGACCCTGTTTGCTGATATTCGCGGGTTTACCCACTTCAGTGAAGAATTGCTGCCGGAAGAGTTGGTAAAGATCCTTAACCGCTACCTGGCTGTTTCGGCGGAAGCTGTGCTGGCTGAAGCGGGAACGATCGACAAGTTTCTGGGCGATGCCTTGATGGCCTGGTTTAACGCGCCTATTCCGCAGCCAGATCACACCCTCCGGGCGGTGCGGGCTGCTTTGGGGATGCAGACGGCTATCCATGCCCTCCACCGGGAGCTGCTGCCTGAGTTCCACCTCCAGTTTGGCGTCGGGATTCATCTTGGCGATGCTGTGTTGGGACTGATCGGCACAGAAAAGCGCCTGGATTACACCGCGATTGGAGATAGCGTCAATACGGCCAAGCGCATCCAGGAGAACGCCGGCCCGGGCCAGATCCTCATCAGCGCTACGGCCTACGAGCGCGTAGCGGGCTGCGTGCAGGCACGGCAGGTGGAGCCAATCCTGGCGAAGGGCAAACGCGAACCAGTGAAGGTGTACGAAATTTTAGGGATGTAGAAATTTTGGGCTGAGGCGCGTTGTCAACACCCGCTCTCACTCGACCGTGATCTCGATGAAAAAGGGATCTCCAAACGGCTCGCCCTGCTCATTAAACGCCTGCCATGCGCTGCGGTAAGTACCGGGTTCCGCCGGGGCGATGAACTGGATGCGGATGACAGCGCGTGTTCCGGCGCGGGCCGGGAACAAGGCTTGCTCTTTCTGCGCGCCCATCTCAGGCCCGGCCGTGAGGCGAACGCGATAGTTCGCTCCCCAGTTGCAGTCGCCGCTGTTTTCAACTTCCCAGCGCTTGTCAAGCGTCGAACCCGGTGAAATGATGGTGCCGTCTGGTATGGTCAGGTCCGATAGAAAAGTCAGGTTATCATTGCACTGCAGGGTTGGGGTTGGGAACGCCAATGCTCCTGCCTGGGTAGGCTGGCCGGCCTGGAGTGTACCGGCCCCGGCAGGGGTAGGGGGGCGGAAGAAAGGCGCTTGCTGCGGTGCGGTTTCGGACTGAAACGCCGGGGCGCAGCCGTTCATCAGAACTGCCAGCAGCCCGGCCAGCAGCCCGGTCATTTTGAAGAAGGTGTGCAGAATCCGCCCCATCCGCAGCTTTCATAAAACGTGGGCGATGAAGGATTGCTGCTTTTCATCGCCCACGCCTGATTTTGATTTAGATTTCCTCGTCGCCGTCGTCGTCGCCGCCGCCAGAGGTTGTCAACGGCAAATCGCCGCCGACTGCCCGCTGCCTGACGGCCAGCTCGATTTCGGCGCAGATTTCGGGGTTCTGGCGCAGGAATTCTTTGGCATTTTCGCGGCCCTGACCTAGCCTGATGTCGCCATAGGAGAAGAAAGCGCCGCGCTTGGCCACAATTTCCAACTGGGTCGCCAGGTCGATGATGTCGCCGGTCTTTGAAATGCCTTCGTTATACATGATATCGAATTCGGCTGTGCGGAAAGGAGGCGCAACCTTGTTCTTCACAACCCGCACGCGCACCCGGTTGCCGACGATTTCCGGGCCGACCTTGATCGATTGGATGCGGCGTGCGTCGAGGCGAACGGAGGCGTAAAACTTGAGCGCCAGACCGCCAGGGGTGGTCTCGGGGTTGCCAAACATGATCCCGATCTTCTGGCGCAGCTGGTTGGTGAATACGACCGCGGTTTTCGTCTGGTTAATGGCGCCGGACAGCTTGCGAAGCGCCTGCGACATCAGCCGGGCCTGCATGCCCATGCTGGCGTCGCCCATGTCGCCTTCAATCTCTGCCCGCGGCACCAGCGCTGCCACCGAATCGATGACGACGATGTCGACAGCAGCAGAGCGGACGAGAGTCTCTGCGATCTCCAGCGCCTGCTCGCCGGTATCTGGCTGTGAAATCAGCAGATTCTCGATATCCACACCGCAGTGAGATGCGTAGCGCGGGTCGAGCGCATGTTCCATGTCGATATAGGCAGCCATACCGCCCATTCTTTGCGCTTCGGCGACGATATGCTGGCAGATGGTTGTCTTGCCCGATGACTCGGGACCGTAGATCTCGGTGATGCGTCCCCGTGGAATGCCACCCACCCCAAGCGCGATATCCAGGGATAGGGAGCCGGTGGGGATGGCTTCGACCAGCATGTGTTGGGCTTCGCCCATGCGCATGATGGAGCCTTCACCGTAACGCTTTACAATATCGCCAAGCGCCTTGTCCAGGATTGCCCGGCGGGCGTCATCCATTGGGGAAGGAGCGGCGGGGATGGGTTGGGGAGGTTGTGCGGATTTTCGCGCCATGTTTCTGTCTCTCCTGTGACTCGACTGAAGGTAACATCTTAGTGATTATATACCGTAACCCATTAAATTGGAAACGGATACTCCAATTATAGTACAAACGTTCAACTCGTCAATGCCTGAATCGGGCCAGATTTCAAATTGCCGTAAAGTAGTTTCTGGGGGCACAGGCATTTGGCAGGGCAGGGCAGGCTCAACCCGGGGGCCGGGCAGGATTTACTGTCCGGCAAAACGCGCACAGGCCGCTGCTGGTCGTGGGCTGGCCGCAGTTTGCACAGAGGGTTAAGACCAGCTCTTTCTTTGCTTCCTGGAGGTCGCCAAAAGCACCTTTTTCTTTCGCATTCAGAAAGCCTACATAGAAAGCCAGTTTCAGACCTGGCTGGTCCTCTTCCATTTTGTTGATCAGTGCTTTGTAATGGAGCTGCTTGCTGCCTTCTGCGAATGGGCATTCCTCTTCGATGTATGGGATGCCGCGCAAGAGGGTGTAGGCGGCGGTCTCGCGTTCATAGAAGCGGATGAACGGTTTGACCTTGCGCGCAAAGCCAGCCGACTCTTCGAGAACTGGCGACTGCCGGGCGATCAGGTCTGTTTGCCACATCATGACATTGCCAAACAGGACGGCGACTTCATCATCCAGGTTGTGCGCGGTTGCAAGAACCGGGTACCCCAGGTCGTGGGCAACGCGGTTCATTTCGTGCCGCTTCACCAGCCCGCAGATTGAGCAGGGTTTGTTGCGCCCCCGGTAGGACCGGCCTGCGATTTGTGGAACGGTTTCACCATACAACTCTGCCACGTTGACCACCTGCAGGTTCAGGCCGCGCTCCCTGGCGAAATCCATGGCATACCGTTCGGATTCGTCCGAGTAATTTGCATCGCTCGCGATGCCCAGGTTGATGTACAGCCCATCCGCATCGTATCCCAGCTTCCAGAGCGCATCCCATAAGGCCAGCGAATCCTTACCGCCTGAAACTGCCACCAGGATTCGCTCTCCGTGGGTGAACATGTGGTATTTTTTGATCGCGCGCTCGGTCTGTTCGACAAACCATTCAATGTAGTGATCCCTGCACAGGGAAAGACGGTGCTGGCGCATGCGGATGGCGGCTCGTTCCGCGCAGTTGTGGCACTTGATCGATGTCATGCGCCAGTGCCCCCTGAGATTACCGGCACGATTTTGACTTCATCTCCATCGCGCAGCCAGTCGTTTTCGTTCAGCAGCTCGCCGTTCCGCACCAGCAGATGCGCTTCTGGCGAAAGGTTAAGCTGTCGAAAGACCTGTTTCACCTGGATCGATTTTTCATCAAGCTGGAACTCTTGTTTTCGCAGCACGAGCCGGATCGACATAGGGCACCTCTTATTTCCAACTGTTCTCTGCCAGGTTCTCCTGCAGGCATAATAACCAGGATTTGGCCAGGCCTTCGGGCTCTGATTCGCTCAGGGCCAGGATAGGCTGGCGCAGCTGGTCTTCGCCAATCCCTTCAATTTGCACTTCTTTAACACGCTCATCCAGCCACCGGCCGGGCAAGAATCCAATGGCCTGATGGCTGGCGGCGACTGCCTCGACCATGGCGGCAGGGTCAGGCGCGATGGCGCTGGCATTGCCCGGCAAAGGCACGCCCACCGCCGCGGCAAAGATTTGCTGGATATCTTCTCCGCCTGGATACGCCCAGGGTTGGATTTCTCCGGCCGGTCCGCCGGAAGGCCAGTCTGACCGGGTTCCCTGGTAGATCGCAATGAGATCGGCCAGGGAGATTTGATCCAGCGAATTTTGAGGATGGACGATAAACGCCAACCTCTCTTCCCCTAAGACTGCAGCAAACTCACCGGGCAGGCTGTTGGCTCCCCAGCCGAGGGCCAGGTCGGCCTGTTCAAGGCTGGGGACAATTGACTCGGTTACCACCAGCCCGGCCTGGGGCGATTCGGCGATACAGCGCTTGAACAGCGGGCGCAGTGGGTTCAGGCTGGGGGTAATGCTGGCGCGGATCACCTGCGGGGTGTGGGCAGGCTCAAGAACCAGGCTGGGCCGGCAGGCCGCCAGCACCAGCGCGAGCGCTGCCAGGACCAGGAATAAACAGCCCTGGCGGTGGTTCGAGCTAGACATAGGCGACGATCAGGGTGACAGCAGCGATGGCAGCGCAGTAGATGGCAAAGGAACGGAGCGAATGGCGGGCCAGGTAGGTGAGCAGCCAGTGGATTGAGAGGTAGCCCACAATCGCAGAAGTGATGAATCCGGCCAGGATGATGGGCAGGAAACCGGCCAGGTTCGGAACTTCAAGTAGATCCATGCCGGCCAGCGATCCGGCCGCCAGCATTATTGGGACAGACATCAAAAACGAAAAACGGGCGGCTGCCGGGCGCTCCAGGTGCCGGGAAAGCCCGCCGGCAATGGTCGAGCCAGAGCGCGAGATGCCCGGGAAGACAGCCAGGGCCTGGGCGCAGCCCATCCAGAGGGCGTCCTTCCAATTGATGCTGTCCAGCGGGCGGCTGCGGCGGCCGAGCCACTCAGAAAGCAGCAGGAGCGAGGCTGTAACCAGCAGGAAAAACGCCGTGGCGACCGGGCTCTTAAAGGCGCTTTCGACATGGTCTTTGACAAAAATGCCAAAAAGCCCGGCCGGGACCGTCCCCAGGATTAAGTACCAACCCATTCTGGCTTTGAGCGTTGAAAACGGGCGCCGTTGAGCTACTCCCTGCAGAAAGCCGGTGACGATTGCCCACAGATCTTTGCGGAAGTACACAATCACGGCCAGGAGCGTTCCCATTTGAACCAGGACATCAAACACAAAAACATGTTCTTCGGGAATATTCCACCCGAATAAGAACGGAACAATGACCAGGTGCCCCGAGCTGGAGATTGGCAAGAACTCGGTCAGGCCTTGAACGATTCCCAGGATAATGGCTTGAAGAAGCGACATAGGCTAATTTTCCTTGTGGCGGGATGGTTTCTTCAGAATGGTAGGATTTATGCATTCTCCTCGATCTGAATGCGCTGGTAGTTTTCGAGGAATTCGGCGGCAAAGCGGTCGAAATCACCGGCGATAATCGCCTGGCGGGCATCACGAACCAGTTGGAGCAGGGTAAACAGGTTATGGATCGATATCAGTGTCGCAGCCAGCATCTCTTTGGCGATGATCAGGTGGCGCAGGTAAGCGCGGGTGAAGTGCCGGCAGGTGTAACATCCGCAGGTGTCATCGATTGGGCGGCCGTCGCGGGCATTGGCTGCATTCATCAGGTTGATCCGCCCGGTGCGGGTCATGGCGGCCTGGTGGCGGGCCAGGCGGGTGGGCAGGACGCAGTCAAAGATATCGACCCCACGCTGGATGCCGTTGATCAGGTCTTCCGGCGAGCCTACCCCCATCAGGTAGCGCGGCTTGTCTTCCGGTAGAACGGCGTTTACGACTTCAAGCATGTCGTTCATTTCCTGCTTGGTCTCACCCACCGACAGGCCGCCAATTGCGTGGCCGGGGAAGCCAAGCGATGCGATAAATTCGGCCGACTGCCGGCGCAGGTCTGGAAATACGCCGCCCTGGACGATGCCGAACAGGGCCTGGTCGTGGCGGCGCCTGGCATTCAGGCAGCGCTGCGCCCAGGCGTGCGTGCGCTGCATGGCCCGCTCGTTATAAGCGCGGTCATAGGGCGGCGCGCATTCATCGAACGCCATGATGATATCGGCGCCCAGATTTTCCTGGATTTCAATCGATTTTTCGGGCGTCAGGCGGTGGGTCGAGCCGTCGATATGGCTCTTGAATGTCACTCCATCTTCATCGATTTTGCGCATTTCTGCCAGCGAGAACACCTGGAAGCCGCCCGAATCGGTCAGGATTGGGTGAGGCCAGTTCATAAAATGGTGCAGCCCGCCCATCTCGGCTACCAGGTCGGCGCCGGGCCGCAGGTACAGGTGATAGGTGTTGGAAAGGATGAGCGAAGCCCCAATTTCTTGGAGCTGGGCCGGGGTAACGGCTTTGACGGTCGCCTGTGTTCCTACCGGCGCAAAGATTGGCGTCAAAATGTCGCCGTGAGGCGTCGAAAAGACACCCGCCCGGGCGCTGCCCTGGCGGGCGGATAAGGTGAATGAAAAAGTACCCTGTTCACGCATGGTCATAAGGCTGAATTATACTCTCGATTCCATTTTCACCGCCTGCTTGTCCCGGAGGCGCTGTCGGTTTATACTTGGTGGATGTCGGCATTCATCGTCCAGGAGAAATAACTTTATGCTGCCTCGCTTGCAGAAGCGCTGGGAGATTCGCGAACGCATCCCGGCTGAAATTGACCAGGCCTTATCCGAATACCCACCATTTTTTCGCCAGATTTTGTTTGCCCGCGGCGTCGTGGATGAGCAGTCCGCGCGGGCGTATCTCTATGACCAGGTTGAGCGGGACGACCCTTACCTGCTGACGGATATGCGGGCCTGCGTTGACCGCCTGTTGTGGGCGATTGATCACCAGGAGAGCATCGCAGTCTACGGCGATTACGATGTCGATGGGGTAACTGCCACGACTTTGCTGACCCAGGTTCTTCGCCGCTATGGGGGGCAGGTAGTTGAATATATTCCAAACCGCTTTGAGGAAGGATACGGCCTGAATATCGAGGCGCTCGAAGGCCTGGCGGCGGACGGGATCCGGGTTGTGGTCACCGTCGACTGCGGGATTCGCTCGCCCAGGGAAGCCGCCCGGGCGGACGAACTGGGCATCGACCTGATCATCAGCGACCATCACCACCCGGGCGATGAGATCCCGGACGCGTGGTCGGTGATCTCTCCAAAACGGCCTGATGATCAGTACCCGGATAAAGACCTGTCCGGCGTCGGGCTGGCGTATAAAATTGCCAAAGCCATGGAAATCCGCCGCCCAGAGGCCGGCGTGCATGCAGACGACTGGCTAGACTTGGTTGCCCTGGGCACCGTTGCGGACGTGGTCCCGCTGCGGGGTGAGAACCGGACGCTGGTCCGGCGGGGTCTGGACCGGATGCGCAGCTCTCCCCGGCCCGGGCTGGTCTCGTTGGCGAATGTGGCCGGCGTCCAGCTGCAAAAGGTCTCCGCCGGGGATATCGGTTTCATGCTGGGCCCGCGCTTGAACGCGGCCGGCCGGCTGGATACAGCCAGGGACTCGCTCCGCCTGCTGATGGCTGAAGACACCCAGGAGGCCGGGCGACTGGCCC
>FWPV01014271.1_pt1 | contig 11700 bp, 11 predicted proteins | sample 2228371 | NCBI WGS metagenome assembly FWPV01 (sample SAMEA103939776, study PRJEB20133) | metagenome | reverse complement strand
ACGGCCCAAAGCATCGGCGGCCTCTTGCTCTAGAGCCTCCTGCGCGACTCGCTGAATTCCGAGTCTGACCAGCCGGGTTACCAAATCCTCGGTATCGCAACCATCTCCCCTCAGCACAGCCTCGATTTCTTGCCGGATCTTCCGGCTTGGCGGTATTCTGTTCACGGCGTGGGCCTCCGCTATGGTGGAGTCGAATGAGACACCGGTAGGGTAGCTCACGCCCCCTGCTTTTACAGCATCGTACGGACGTCACCTCCGCTGCCTGAGCAGCTCACACGACGCGAGGAACAGGTAGTAGTTGACCTGGCGCAGGGAATGACGCGGCGTGAGATAGCGCAGCACCTGGGCATCGCCGTCAAGACCGTTCACAATCTCATCTCCGACATCTACCAGGTAACCGGCTTCCACGAGCCGCAGCAGACAGCAATCTGGGCGCACTGGTGCGGGCTGGTGGACAGAGAAGGCGACGAGGGGTGAAACCGGGAAAAACTTCCTGGCCGTTTCGGCAAGATTCTCCTTGAAGAGGGCGGCGAGGTGTCGTCACACTGCCTGGTGACAGGGGCGGCCCCGAACAGTGCTCGCGATGCGGTGCAGGCGATTCCTCACGCCGGACAGAGGGCGTGGGTCCGTAGCGAGCGGCCGCGTCCGCGAGTCTGGGGCTCTGCATTGACCTTTGGCAAGCAATACAGGATAGAAAGGAGGGCACGTGGTTCAGTTCGTCGACAGATTCGATTCTCTGAGCCCACGGATCGCGACCTTGCGGACGATAGTCCCCGCCCTAGTCTTCGCATGCGTAGGGGCGGCTACGCTCGCAGCCAGCACCGCATGGCCCCAGAATCCTGATCCGTCCAAGAATGAATCCGACAGGTGGCGAGTTCCGTTAAGGTAGTGGTGGCCGTTCATGGCGGCCGGGAGGCCGTAGAATGCGAGATGGAGGGAACTGGATGACGGCAAGACGTCGACAATGGACCGCTGAACAGAAGCTGCGCATTCTGCAGGAGGGCCGGCAGGCGGGAGCCTCGGTGGCAGAGGTGTGCCGTCGGCACGGCATGGCCCGGCATGTTCTGTGCCTGGGTAGAAAGAGCGCGCCAGGGTGCGCTGGAGCATCTGCGGCGCGTGGCGACTAAGCGTAAGCCGGGCAAGGAGGCCGAGTTGGAAGCGACCGTGGCCCAGCTACGATCGGTAGTCACCGAGCTCTTGGCGGAGAATCTCCGCCTAAGAAAGGCGATTGGCCGTAGGTCCGCGCAGCCGGCACACTGCGACCCAGCAACGGGTGATCCTCTAGTCTATCGAAAGGGCGGTCCGGCTTGGCATGCGACTGGGAGAGGCGGTGAGCTTGATCGGCTTGAGCCGTGACCGATATGCGCGGTGGCGCCCGCGGCTGGTGCGTGCGCCGACCGAAATCGAGCACCCGTTACGATCAATTCGAGCGCCTGTTACGATCCAATTCGAGCACTCATTCCGACGGCAAAGCGTGCAGTTTCCGGTCGCCGTCGTAATGGTGCTCGAAATGGTCCGTGCTGCTGCTCGGAATCCGTCGTAGCGCCGCTCGAATTCGTCGGAACGACCCGCGTGGCGGTTCGTCGGCCGTGGCGAGCGGATCCCGCTGCTCCGGCATCCCCGGTCGAGGTGGGAATCCGAAGCGAAGTGAGCCATCCTCGTCCTCCTACCCGTTGCCCAGGAGGAGGAAGAGGATGGCCAGGCAGAGGATATCCATGCGCAAGATAAAGGAAACCCTGCGGCTCGTGCAGGCGTGCGGTCTCTCCCAGCGGGACGCCGCCCGCGCCGTCAAAGTCGCTCCGAGCACAGTGCAGGACTACGTGAGTCGGGCCAGCAGGGCCGGCCTGAGCTGGCCGTTGCCCGAGGGGCTTGACGACCAGGCACTCGAGGCCCTGCTGTTCCAGCGGCCCGAGCGTGCTGGCTCAAAGGTCGGTTTGGTGCCACAGTGGTCGCAGGTGCATGTAGAGAGGCGCTGGAAGGGCGTCACGGTCGAGCTATTGTGGCAGGAGTACCGGGCGTCCCATCCGGCCGGCTATAGCTATTCGCGCTTCTGCGAGCTATACCGTGAAAGGGCGAAGCAGCTGCACCCGACGATGCGGCTGGAGCAGGCGGCCGGCGAGCGCGGCTACTTCGATTACGCCGGGCTGAGGCTGCCGTACTTCGAGCCCGAGACAGGACTTCTGAGCGAGGCCAGCGTATTCGTGGCGGTCCTGGGGGCAAGCAGCTACACATACGCCGAAGGACAGGCGGCTCAGGACTTGACTAACTGGCTCAACGGGCATGTTCACGCGTTCGAGTTCTGGGGCGGCGTACCCGAGATCGGCGTCATCGACAATCTGCACACGGGGGTGACGAGTCCCTGTCGCTACGAACCGCAGCTAAACGTGGCCTACCACGAGCTCGCGGTGCACTACGGGATGGCGGTGCTGCCGGCGCGGGTGCGACGGCCTCGGGACAAGGCGAAGGTGGAGACCGCGGTGCAGGTCGTCGAGCGCTGGGTGCTCGCGCCACTCCGAAAGGCGCAGTTCGCTGGGCTGGGCGAGCTGAACAGCGCTTTGTGGGCGCGGCTCGACTGGCTGAACGACCGCCCGATGAAGCATCTGGGCAAGAGCCGGCGCGAGCTGCTCGGGGAGCTCGACCCTCCGGCGCTCAAGCCGCTGCCAGCTTCTCGCTTCGAGCCGGCCGTGCACAAAGCCGCCAAGGTCAACATCGACTACCACGTCGAGTTCGACCGGCACTACTACAGTGTGCCGCATCACCTGATCCACCAGACCGTCGAACTGCGGGCGACTGCCTTGGTGGTCGAGATCTCGCACCATGGCACCAGGGTCGCGTCGCATCCCCGCTCGGGCGGTGCGCGGCGGCCACACCACCCTGGCCCAGCACATGCCCACCCGGCACCGCCAGTACGCGGAGTGGACAGCCGAGCGGATCACGCGCTGGGCAGCCGAGGTGGGGTGCGAACATGACCAGACTGGCGGCCGAGGTCATGGCCCACCGCGAGCACCCCGAGGAAGGCTACCGTAGCGGCCTTTGCATCCTGCGGCTGGGGCACCACTACTCCGATGAGCGGCTTGAGATGGCCGCGCAGCGCGCCTTGGATCACGGCATCGTCTCGTACCGCGGGGTCAAGCGAATCCTCGAGAACGGGCTCGACCGGCTGCCACCGGAGAGCAAAGCGACGTTGCCACAGGCGCCACCACACCAGAACCTGCGTGGCAGCGCCACTTGCGCCCAGGGAGACCACTAATGCTGATGCAGCCCACGCTGGACAAGCTAAGCGATATGCGCCTGGGCGGCTTGCGGCGGGCGCTCGAGGAGCAACTGGCCAGTCCCAAATATGCCCAGCTGTCGTTCGAGGAGCGGATCGGCCTGCTCGTCGACCAGGAGTGGACTCGCCGCCAGGACACAAGGCTACAACGCCGCCTGCTACATGCCCAGTTCCGCCATCGGGCTAGCATCGACGACGTCGACTTCGCGCCCGATCGCGGGCTCGATCGGCGGCTGCTCCTGCAGCTGGCCACGGGCGAGTGGATCGTGCGCCACCTCAACGTGATCGTGACCGGACCCACCGGCGTCGGCAAAACGTACCTGGCCTGCGCCCTCGGCCGTGCCGCTTGCCAGGCCGGCTTCGTTGTGCGTTACGAGCGCCTCAATGGCCTCCTGCACCGCATCCGTCAGGCGCACGGCGAAGGTACGTGGCCCGACCTGCTGCGTGGGCTGGCGCGCATCCAGCTGCTCGTCGTCGACGACTGGCTCCGCGATCCCATCACCGCTGTCCAAGCCCGCGACCTGGCCGAGATCCTCGACGATCGCTACCAGGTCGCCTCGACGCTCCTGGCCACCCAGGTGCCCATCGGCGAGTGGCACAGCCGGATGGGCGATCAGGATGCCGCGGACGGCATCCTGGACAGACTGATCCACAACGCTTACCGTATCGACGTGAGAGGCGAGTCCCAGCGCAAGCTGCGCTCACCACTCCCCAATTCGAGCACTTCGGAGGTCTCACAATGAGCCATCGTCGCTACGCTCCGCCAACTGCTCGAATTGCTCGGAACGAGTGCTCGAATTCGTCGGAATGCGCAAGGGGGCTCTCCGCCTTGGCCGAGGGGCTGGAAGCGGTCGAGAGGCATGGGGAACGCTTGTGGGAGCCGGAGCTGCATCGTCTCCGGGGAGAGTTGCTGCTGACCCAGGCCGGGGATGAGGCCGAGGCTGAAGTCTGCTTTCGCCAGGCCATCGAGCTTGCCCGTCGGCTGCAAGCGGAGTCGTTGGAACTGCGGGCGGCCATGAGCCTGAGCCGCCTGTGGCAGAAACAGGGCCAGCGAGAAGAAGCCCGGCAACTGCTGGCCGATATCTACGGCTGGTTCACCGAGGGGTTTGACACGCCGGACCTGCAAGGGGCAAAAGTGTTGCTCGAAAAGCTATCGTGAGCGTGGGTCGCTCCTACCGCTTCAGCGGCGTCCGTCGCTACACGGCATGGTTACACTTAGGTGAGAAGGCGGCAAGCACTAATACCAGGAGGCTCAGACATATAGTGAGTCATCACACACAAGAAGAGAGAATATGCAATGTCAGAAGAAAACAAGGCCCTAGTCCGCCGTCTGATTGAGGAGACGTGGAACGAGGGGAACTTGGCTGTAGTAGATGAGCTTCTTTCCCCTGGTTACGTCCTCCACGTTGCCGCTCCGAAATTGCCCGACCGCGAGGGCTACAAACAAGTGGTCAGCATGTACCGCACGGCCCTCCCGGACCTCCGTTTCGCCATTGAAGACATGGTCGCCGAAGGAGACAAGGTGGTTGTACGCCTTACAATACGCGGCACTCACAAAGGCGAATACATGGGTATCTCTCCTACGGGTAAGCAGGTGGCGATGACGGCGATTGCCATCCGGCGCATTGAAGGCGGAAGGATAGTGGAAGAATGGGTTGAGACGGACAGGCTGGGCTTGATGCAGCAGATGGGCGTTGTGCCGTCGCCCGGACAGTAGGAAACAGGTCGAAGCTGGTTGCCGCCCCATCGCCCAGTATGGTGTTACCGGTTTTAAGTGCTCACCCTTGCGAAGGTTTGCGTTTGAACCTTCGCAAGGTTAGCCTGAGAAGGAGAGAGGAAAAATGGATCTGCGATTGACGGAAGAACAGGAGATGACGAGGAGGATGGCCAGGGAACTGGCCGCTAGGGAGATCGCCCCCATCGCCGCGGAGATTGACGAGACCGGGCGGTTCCCCACGGAAGTCTTCGCAAAGATGGCCCAGGCCGGCCTGTTCGGCATCCTCGTCCCGCCGCCGTTCGGCGGTGCCGGGGGTGACAGGCTCGATTGGCTGCTCACTATCGAGGAGATATCGGCTGCCTCCGCCGCGGTGGGCTGGTGCCTGGCGACGAGTACACTCATGGGCTTCGCCATCCTGGCCTTCGGCAACGATGAGCAGAAGAGGAAATACCTGCCCGCCCTGGCCAAAGGGGAGAGGCTGGCGGCTTTCGCCCTCATCGAAACCGGTGGCGGGACCAACTGGCCGATGACCTTGCGCACCCGGGCCGTGGCCGACGGCGATCAGTACGTGGTCAACGGCGCCAAATGCTTCACCAGCAACGCTGGCGAGGCGGACATCTACGTGGTCATGACCCGGACCGATCCAGCCAAAGGCCCCATGGGCTTTTCGACGCTGATCATCGAAAACGGCACCCCTGGTTTCTCCTTTGGCACAAGAGAGGACAAGTTTGGCCTCCGTGCAGATCCCACAGGTGAACTCTTCTTCGAGGATTGCCGCGTGCCCAGGGAGAACCTGCTGGGGCCGGAAGGCGGCGGTCTGGGCATCTTCCAGACTGTTGGCGCTCTGGATTGCGTGGCGCAGGCCGGTGTGTGCGTGGGAATCGCCCAGGCCGCTTTGGACGCCTCCGTCAAGTACACCAAAGAGAGGACTGTGGTCGAGCCGGGGACCCTGGCCTATTTCGAGAACGTTCAGCTCGCCATCGCCGATATGACCGTCGCCGTGGAGGCGGCGAGACTCGTTGCCTATCGCGCTGCCCTTCCCGCAATGGAAAAGGGGCCAGACCCGTTGGTATTCCTGGCAGCGATGTTCTGCAACCAGGAGGCGATGGAGGTCAGCGGCAAAGCCGTTGAACTTCACGGCGGGCATGGATGTACCAGAGACTTTCCGGTGGGGCGCTACTTCAGGGATGCCAAGACACTCTCCCTGCAGAAGACATCTGAGTATGTGCGGACAATGGCTGGGAAGATGCTCCTGGGTATACCCACGGCACCACCCCTTGGGGCTGGTGGGCCACCCGGCTAGATCGCAGTGAGGAGTGGCTGCAACGAGGGCGGGGCATAGCCCCGGCGAACACTCGTTGCTACCGACCGGGCCGCCCGGCGAATTCTGTGGGGAAGGTACTGATCATTCATGCAGGGAGTGTAGAGGGTCCTGAATCTTGAGTCCAGAAACCGGGTTTTTGGCTGTGAAAAGTAGCTTCCGCTTCTTGAAGGAGATTCCCGCTTATGCGGCGGAAAAACCCGGCTTTTTGCCCTCGAAAGCGGAAGATACTTTCTTGCCCGGTTTCTGGTTTCATGCATAATCATAGACAAGAACCCGGTTTCTCTAGTTCCATGAGGTTATGAACATGACAGCCGAAAGAAACGTCTTCGTCGCCCGCGAGCGCGAACTTGCTCGACTGAACGAGTTTCTCCACACCGCCTGCGCCGGCCAGGGCCAGGCACCGTCCGGAGGCTTTGCCCGAGGGATCTGCTTCGTCACCGGCGAGGCTGGTAGCGGCAAGACGGCCCTGGTCAGCGAGTTCGCCCGCCGTGCCCAGGAAGCTCAGCCCGACCTGGTCGTCGTCATAGGCAACTGCAACGCCCAAACGGGCATCGGCGACCCCTATCTACCCTTCCGCGAGATACTGGGTCTGCTGACGGGCGACGTGGAAGCCAAGCTAGCCCAGGGAGCCATCACCCAGGACAACGCCAACCGGCTGCGGGATGCGCTGCGCGTGGGCATGGCTACGCTGGTGGAATTCGGTCCCGACCTGATTGACATCTTTGTGCCAGGGTCTAAGCTGGTGGCGAAGGCGGCGACCTTCGTGGCCGACGAGGCGGGCCTGCTGGATAGGCTGAAGAAGGTGACCGAACACAAGACGGCGGTCCCCAGCGCTACAACTCTGGAGCAGGGCCGCATCTTCGAGCAGTACACCAACGTGATGAAAGCACTGGCGGCCAAGTTGCCGTTGATGCTGGTGCTGGACGACCTGCAATGGGCCGATACGTCTTCCATCGGCCTGTTGTTCCACCTCAGCCGGCGCATTGGCGACAGCCGCATCTTGCTGGTGGGCGCCTATCGGCCGGACGAGGTGGCCCTGGGACGAGGGGGTGAACCTCATCCTCTGGAACCTGTGCTCAACGAGCTGATGCGCTACTTTGGGGACATCTGGGTGGATTTGGGACAGGCAGCCGAGGCCGAGGGCCGGCAGTTCGTAGATGCTTACCTGGATACCGAACCCAATCAGTTGGGCCATGACTTCAGGCGAGCCTTGTTCCACCATACTGGGGGACACCCGCTGTTCACCATCGAGTTGCTGCGGGAGATGCGGGAGCGTGGCGACCTGGTGCAGGACGAGGAGGGTCGGTGGGTGGAAGGGTCTGCCCTGGACTGGAGCACCTTGCCGGCGCGGGTTGAAGGGGTGATTGAGCAGCGCGTTGGCCGGCTGGCAGAGGAGTTACAGGAAGCGCTGACGGTGGCCAGCGTAGAGGGGGAGGACTTCACCGCTCAGGTGGTCGCCCGCGTGCAGGAGGTGGACGAACGCCACCTGGTGCGCCGACTGAGCCGGGAATTGGACAAGCAGCACCGCCTGGTGAAGGAAGTGGGCATTGAACGCGTGGGTAGCCAGCGGTTGTCCCTTTATCGCTTTCAGCACAACCTGTTTCAGAGATACCTGTACAACAACCTGGGCCAGACGGAACGGCAGTTGCTGCACGAGGACGTGGGAGTGGTGTTGGAGGAACTGTATCGGGATCAGACAGAGGGAATCGCCGTGCAGTTGGCGCGTCACTTTCAGGAGGCGGCGGTTACGGGCAAGGCGATACGCTATCTGTTGCAGGCGGGGAGGCGAGCAGTCCGTCTTTTTGCCCACGGGGAGGCAATAGAGCACCTGACCAGGGGGCTGGAGTTGCTGAGAAATCTCCCGGATAACCTCGAGCGCGCCCAGCAAGAGTTGGAGTTCCAGACCACCCTGGGGCCGGCTTTGATCGCCAGCAGGGGATACGCGGCTCCAGAAGTTGAGCAAACCTATGCCCGGGCGCGGGAGCTCTGCCGGCAAGTGGGGGAAACGCCCGGCATCATCCCTGTGCTGCGAGGACTGTTGGCGTTTTATAGAGTGCGTGCGGACTTGCAGACAGCACGTGAACTGGCAGAGCAATTTCTCAGCCTGGCACAGACTCCGCAATACTCGGCGTTCCTCGTGGATGCCCACCAGGAATTGGGTGTGACCTTGTTTCATGTCGGGGAGTTAGCCGCGTCCAAAGCCCACCTGGAGCAGGCGATTGCCATCTACGATCCCCAGCAGCCTCGCTCTGCGGCTATCGTGTACGCACCGGGCGTGTTCTGCCTCTCCCACGCGGCGTGGGACCTGTGGCTGCTTGGCTGTCCAGACCAGGCGCTTAAAAGAAGTCAGGAGGCGCTCATTCTGGCCGAGGAGCTGTCTCATCCTTTCAGTATCGTTTTTGCCCTACACTTCGCGGCAGTGCTTCATCAGTTCCGGCAGGAGACACAGGTGACCAAGGAGCGATCAGAGGCAGCCATCGCTCTCGCGACCAAGCACAGACTTCCCTTTTGGCTCGCGGGGGCGACGATCTTGCAGGGTTGGGCGTTGGCCCTGGAAGGGGAGATAGAGAAGGGGATTGCGCAGATGCGTCAGGGCCTGGCTGCCTGGCAGGCAACGGGGGCAGAGATAGCAGTGCCGTACTACCTCGCTCTGTTCGCCGAGGCGTATGGGCAAGCGGGGCAGACCGAAGAGGGGCTGAGTGCGCTGGCGGAGGCGTTGGCTGTGCTAGACAACACGGGGCAACATTCCTGGGAAGCGGAACTGTACCGGCTCAAGGGTGAATTGCTGATGCAGACTGAGTCCACGGCTGACGCTGAGGCATGTTTTCGCCAAGCCATCGAGATCGCCCGCCGGCAGCAGGCGAAGTCGTGGGAGCTGCGGGCGGCGATGAGTTTGAGCCGTCTATGGCAGAAACAGGGCAAGCAAGAAGAAGCCCGGCAACTGCTGACCGAGATCTACGCCTGGTTCACCGAGGGGTTTGACACCCCAGACCTGCAAGAGGCGCAGGTGTTGCTCGAAGAGCTATCGTGAGCGTGGGCCGCTCCTACCGCTTCGGCAGCGCCCATTAATGGTAGGCGAGACGGCGGCAGCCAGCGATACCGGAAGGAGGTGATGAGCAACGAAATAACTGCTTCCAAAGGTTACGCGCATCGTTTTCACCAACCTAAGTCGAGAGGACAGAAAGGAGGCACGCCTGATGGTCACACATCTGCATGTTGGATTCAAGGTCAAGGATTACGCGCGGTGGAAGGAAGGGTATGACGCGAGCATTGAGCAGCGCAAGGCGGCCGGCGAAATCTCGTTCCAGGTGTTCCGCAACGTGGATGATCCTAACACCGTGACCGTGCTCTCAGTGCAGAAGAGCGCGGAGCAGATGCAGGCCTGGATGGACTCGCCGGAGCTCAAGGAGCGCCAGAAGGCCGCGGGGATCATCAAGAGGGGCCAGATGCTCATCATGGAGGAGATGGACAGGGGCACGCACTGACGCCGCTACCCGGCGGTTTCGAGTACGGCCTGAGTTCCTGATCCGCCTGCGGCGCGAGCCTCCCGCGTCACTCGCGCCACAGGCCGCCGGCCAGGACTGGCTGATTCAGGCCGAGCACATCCCCGTCGGGGAAAGGGAACGCCTGGCCTCGCTGGAAAAGCTATTTGCCTTCATCCGGGCGCAGTTGCCCGGCTCACCCCCAAGAACCCCGTTGAGCAGCGGGGGCATTTGGCGGGGAATCTGTTCGACGAGGGCCGGGGCTGGGGGGCGGGAGACGGTGGAGTTGTAGCCGGACGCAGGAGGAGCCAGACTGATCCTGTGAAGCCTACCGCCATCCGTTGAGTGAGCCTGGGTCTCAGCGGCGACGTGATCCTGACCGTGCTCGTCGTCGGCTTCGGTTCGGTCTTTACCGTTCGCCCCGGCGTGTTCGGCCTGGGCGACTACGTGCTCCTGGCGCTGGCCAGTCTGCTCTATCTGATCAACGGCATCTACGGCTGGCGCTACTGGGATCGCACGCGTGCTCCACTCTTTGGGCTGGTCTACTTTGCCAGCCAGTGCGCGCTCAGCGCTTTCATCCTCTACTGGAGCTACCAGACCATCTGGTTGCTCTTGCTCGCCCTGGCGAGTCAGAGCGTCGCGTTGCGGAGGCGCTGGACCGCGGTCGTCTGCTTGATGCTGGTGATCGCGTTCACGCTGCCCCTGGTCTGGCCAGCCCGGCTGATTGCGGGGGGCCTCATGCCACCCGAAGATGCCACGCTTATGACTGTGCTGGAAGCGACGTTCAGCTTCGTGATGGCGCTCGTTTTCGTCCTGATGTTCTCAGAGTTGGTGGTGCGCGAGCGCCAGGCCCGGGCCGAGCTGGACGAGGCCCACCGCCGCCTGAGCGAAGACGCCGACCAGGTGGAGCAATTGGCCACCATGCGCGAGCGCACCCGCCTGGCCCGCGAGGTCCACGACAGCCTGGGCCATTACCTGACCGTGCTGAGCGTGCAACTAGAGATCATGACCAGGTTCCTGGACGCCGACCCGGCCCGGGCGCGCGAAGCGGCCCTCAAGTCCTAGGAACTCGCCGCCGAAGGGCTGGCCGAGGTGCGCCGCTCGGTGGCCGCACTGCGGCCCTCGCCGCTGGGCGACCGCTCGCTGCCCCAGGCCATCCGCCGCCTAGCTGACGAGACGCGTGATACCGGCCTGGCGATCTCGTTTGAGCGAACAGGCTCGCCCTGCCCGCTTTCGTCACAAGTCGAAACGGTCCTGTACCGGGCAGCGCAGGAGGCGCTCACCAACGTGCGCAAGCACGCCCAGGCCGGCGCCGTGGACGTGCTGCTGGCCTACGAGCCAGACAGAGTACGTCTCCGCGTCCGCGACGACGGCGTCGGGCGGCGCGCCCAGGGGGCGCGAGACGGTGTGGGCCTCAAAAGGTTGCGCGAGCGCGCGGTGGCCCTGGGCGGTACTCTGCGCGCCGAGAATCACCCCGACGGCGGGTTCGTCGTTGAGGTGGCGATCCCCCGTGCCCCGCCCGACCAGGGTTCAGGAGGCAATGCGCGTGAGTGAGATCACCGTCCTGATCGCGGACGACCAGCGCCTGCTGCGCGAGGGCCTGGCCGTCCTGCTGGATTTGGCTCCCGACGTCCGCGTCGTCGGCCAAGCGGCCGACGGCGACGAGGCCATCGATCTGGCCCGCCGCTTGCAGCCACGGATAAACGACGGATGGGAAACGGATGGGGATTTCAATCCCACGCCCCCCAGCGTACACCCCGGCGCACGCCGCGTACTCTAGAGGCGAGCGTACACCCCCGCGCACGGTGCGTCAAGCCCCTTTACCCTTTCCGTTGATCGACTGGTGCTGTAGGCTAGCGCCACTGGTTCCGCTGGCCGCCTCGCCGGGAGCACCGTATGCCCCCTG
>FWPV01014269.1_pt1 | contig 11701 bp, 7 predicted proteins | sample 2228371 | NCBI WGS metagenome assembly FWPV01 (sample SAMEA103939776, study PRJEB20133) | metagenome | reverse complement strand
CACCATGGAAAGCAAAGACCGGGGCTGGTAAGCCCGTGGAGCTTCCGCAGCGCTCCCAAACAAATGCCGCCGGGCGGCGAATATCAGTTGTTGGATTACGGGCTGTTTGCGCCTTTTGAGGTGTTAAGCCGGTGAACGCGCCCGGCGGCTGGGCAACGGGCGCTATGCTGGGAGCCTGCGCCCTGTTTTGCGTTTTAGGCTTGGCCTTCGTGCCTCATGCGGGCGTGCAGTTGGATGAGGCTCTGTTCGCTTCGCCGCTTTACAACCCGCCAAGCGACTTCCGCGCGGTTAAAATCTTCGGGCGCAACTGCCAGTTGATGCTGCTCAACTACCTTGGCACCCTGAAGACCTGGATTTACGCCCCGCTGTTTAAACGCTGGAAGCCGTCTGTTTACTCGCTGCGCGTTCCTGTGATCCTGTTCGGCGCTCTCAGCATCTGGCTGCTCGGACGGCTTCTGCTGCGGATCTCCGGGGCGCGCGCCGCCATCGCCGGCTGCTTTCTCTTGGCGACCGACACTACATACCTTCTGACTACGGTATTCGATTGGGGACCGGTGGCGCTCCAGCATTTGCTGATGCTGTCGGCGCTGCTGTTGCTTGTGCGGTTCCATGGCTCGCGGTCGCTTTTCGAGCTCGGCGCCGCCTTCTTGTGCTTTGGGCTTGCCGTATGGGACAAGGCGCTGTTCGTTTGGATGCTGAGCGGCATAGCCGTGGGCGGCTTGCTCGTGTTTCCGCGCGAGGTCTGGTGCGCTGTGAAACTGAAGACGCTCGCGGTGGCGGCATGCGCCTTTCTCGTGGGGGCTTCGCCGTTCCTTCTATACAACATTCAGCATTCCTCCGAGAGCGTGGGAGAACACCTTGTCTTCACCACTCAGGATTTGCGAGGCAAGTGGGAGGCGTTGGTTTCGACCGCGGACGGTTCGGCGCTTTTTGGCTACATCGCGGCGGACAGCGCCGCCGGCAAGCCGCGGGCTCCCGAAAGCTTATTGGAACGGGCGTCCGTAGCTTTGAGCCGCCGGACCGGGGAACCGCGCCAAAGCTTGATGCCGCTGGCGTATTTGACCGCTGTGGTTCTGGGCATGATCTTCCTGCGGTCGCCGGTTCGCCGTCCAATTCTTTTCTCGATGATCGTGACGGGCGTCGCTTGGGGTCAAATGGCGCTGACGCGCAATGCCGGGGGCGCAGCCCACCACACCATCTTGCTCTGGCCCATGCCCGTGCTGCTCGTAGCCGTGACGCTCGCCGAGGCTTCGATGCGGCTGCCGCCGAAGGCGGCGCGGGCGGGGCTGGCGCTGCTGGTGGCTGTGCTGTGCCTCTCCAACCTGATGGTCATAAACCAGCACCATGCCCAATTGGTGCGCAACGGCGCTTCAACGATTTGGACTGACGCCATATTGAAGCTCCCCGGGGTGTTGCAGCGCACGCATGCAAGCGCGATTCTCGCCACGGATTGGGGGATGATCGACAACGTCTATCTGCTCAGCCGGGGCGCCCTGCCTATGTGGGTGGGCGGGGATTCGCTCAAGGAATCGCCGCAACCGGCGGATTGGGAGGCCCTCCGCCGGCAGCTTTCGGGTGAGGGCCACATATTCGTGGCTTGGGCGAAGGGGCGCGAGGTCACGCCCGGTCAGAACGCCCGGCTGCGAAAGATGGCGGCGCAGCTCGGTTTTGAGCTGGAAGTGATCGAAACGGTGACCGACCGCAACGGCAGAGCGGCCTTTGAAGTCTTGCGGCCGCGCCGCCTATGAGCGGCAGGCTCACAAATGCTGCGCCCTTCGTTTGGGCCCCGTGTAGGGAACTTTATCCCAAAAATCAGTAGGGCCGGCAGCTCGCGGGTCGCCTGTCTCCTTCATCCACGCTTCGACGCGCGCCCGCAAACGCCGCTTCACTGCGGCGTAATTCGGATCGGCAGCCACGTTCTTGACTTGGTCCGGGTCCTTGCGCAGGTCGTAGAGTTCCTCGGCGGGACGTTTGCCGAGGTTCAGGTCGAAATACGGCTGAGGACGCGCGGACATAAGCAAACGCTTGGAGCGGGAGTCGTCCACATCGCCGAATTCGCCCACAGCCCAGTAGTATTCGGGATCGCCGGCGGGCCAGCGGTCCGGCTCCAGATTCCACAGATACAGGAACTCAGGCGTGCGAACGCCCCGCACCGGGTAACTGAGGTCGCCGCGGCGTACGTTAGCGTGCCGTTCGCGTTCGAGGAACATGCAATCGCGGCGGGCGCGGGAGAACAGGCTCGCCGCCGTCATCGCTTTCGGGGGCGCAAGTCCGGCAGCCTCGAGAAATGTCGGAGCCAGGTCGGCGATGGAAACGAAATCACGCCGCACTTCGCCGCCCTTAATGCGCGCCGGCCACCGCAGGGCCAGCGGGATGCGCACTCCCAGGTCATAGCAATTGGCCAAGCCGCGCGGCAACTGCCACCCGTTGTCGCTCGTGACCGCGATCAATGTGTTATCGAATTCGCCCCGGCGCTTGAGCGTTTCAAATATCGCGCCGCATGCGGCATCGAATTCTTCGACCTCGCAGTAGTAAGAGAGAATATCCTCCCGGACCGCGGGATCATCCGGCAAGTGCGCGGGAACGCGGATCTTCCGTGCGTCGAGAGCAGCCTTTCGCTGCTGTCCCCGGATCCAAGGCACGTGCGGATCGTGACTGCCGAACCAGAAACAGAAGGGCGCTCCCGCTGGCCTGGCGGCTAAGAATTCGTCAAAAGACTTGAAGGGACGGCCCGCCGGGTTCATTTTGCGGCCTCCGGCGGTGGGAGAACCCGGTCCCCAACCCTTGCCGGAGTATCCGACAAAGTAGCCCGCCTTTTCGAGCATGTCAGTGTAAAGCAGGGTATCGGTTGGCAGGTCGCCATACAAGTTCGCGGCGGCGCCGAGACGGTGCGACTCCTGCCCGGCGAGCAGCATCGAGCGCGAAGGCGAACAGGACGGGTTCGGGGCGAAGGCGTGGGTGAATAACACGCCCTCGCGGGCGATGCGGTCGAACACCGGCGTGCGCACCACCGGATCGCCGTAGGCGCTAGCGTGCGGATGGGCCCAATTATCTGCGAGGCACAGGAGTATGTTCGGGCGCCGCGGCGTTTGGGCGGCGAACGCGCCGGCGATAAACGTTCTGCGTGAGAGCACGGGGTTCATTTTACCGTTTGATCCGGTTTGAGGCCGACCTTTTCGTAAAGCTTGCGGCGGCCGGCGCGGTCGCCTTTGGCGATCTCCCAGGCAATTTCGGCCACCCGCTCGAGATGTTGCCGCGGCACCACCACTACGCCATCGCCGTCAGCCACCACAAAATCGCCGGGGCGAACCAGCACCCCGCCCACCACGACCGGCCGTTGGATGGCGGCGGCCTCGATGCGTCCGGGGCGCGTGCCTCCGCCTTGGTATTTCGAATACACCGGGATCTTCTGAATGATCAGCTCGTCGGTGTCGCGGCAGTTGCCGTTAGTGACCACGCCGGTCATGCCGCGCGACTTCCAGTTCAGAGCGTTGTTCGAGCCGATGAAGCCGGTTTTCTCGCTGCCTTGAGCATCAATCACCACCACATGACCGGGCTTGATGATCTGCGAGAACAGCTCCGGCGCGTAAGTGCGATACCAATGGCTGTGCCATTGCTTGAACTTTTCGTAGTCCATCTGTCCGGCGGGCGGGCGATTGGTGGGCACGTACTGATAAGTGATGGCGAGGCCATAGAAGCGATGTTCCAGCTTGTCGGTGTTATCCCGCCACAGCGGGCGGATGTCCTTGTCCATGATGGTCTGGTCCTGGATGCCTATGGCTTGCAGGGCGTCCAGCACATCGGTGACGCGGAGCCCCTGAAAGCGTTTCACCCAGGGCATCGGGTCTTCATTCGGGTCGAACTGATGCAGCAGCAGCCCGGCGCCTTTCCGAAGTTCGTCTGGTGTGAGGGTGGGGCGGGAATCCTGGCCATTCAAGAGAGCTGCGGCGAGCGCCGCGCTAGCGAGCAATTTGACTCGGGACATAGTATCTCCTTGGAAGGAAGTAGAATGGCAGTGTAATTAAGGACTGTTCCGTTATGCAAAGACTGACTCGCCGCGAATGGATGGCCGCCTTCGGCGCGGTGGCTGCTCGCACCGCCGGCTTCGGCGCTGCCCCTAAGAAACCCAACATCCTTTTCCTTTTCGCCGACGACCAGCGCGCCGATACGATCGCCGCGCTCGGTAACCCCCATATTAAGACTCCTAATATCGACGGTTTGGTGGCATCGGGCGTCACCTTCCGCAATAACTACATCTTCGGCGGCAACAGCGGCGCGGTGTGCGTTCCGAGCCGCGCCATGCTGATGAGCGGAAAGACATGGTTCCATATTGACACCGTCACGCTCAAAGACGCGAAGTTGTTCCCCGAAGTGCTCGCCGAGAACGGTTATGAAACCTTCGCCACCGGCAAGTGGCACAACGGGCAGCCTTCCTGGCTACGATGTTTCCAAAAGGGGAAGGCAGTCATGTTCGGCGGCATGTCGGATCATACCAAAGTGCCGGTCCGGGACTTGGGTCCAGACGGGAAGCTCACCCCGGAACGGACCGGGGAGAAATTCTCCAGCGAGTTGTTCGCCGACGCCGCCATCGAATTCCTCAAGAACCGCGACCGTAAGAAACCATTCCTGGCTTACGTAGCGTTTACCGCGCCGCACGACCCCCGCAACCCGCCGTTGAGCTACCGGCAAGCCTATTACCACAACCGCCCGCCGCTGCCGCCCAACTTCTTGCCGCAATTACCGTTCGATAACGGCGCCATGCGCGGAGGACGCGATGAGAACCTGGCTCCATGGCCAAGGACCGAAGCCGTCATCCGGGATCAACTGGCCGAGTACTTTGGCCTCATCACCCACATGGACGAGCAAATCGGCCGCATCCTATCCGAATTGAAGCGCACCGGCGATGCGGACAACACGATCATCATCTATGCCGCCGACAACGGACTCGCTCTCGGCAGCCATGGTCTGCTCGGCAAGCAAAACGTGTTCGAGCACAGCATGCGCGTGCCGCTGACCATCGTTGGTCCCGGAATTCCGAAGCGTAAAACGGTGACGGCTTTCACCTATCTCCTCGACCTGTTCCCGACAATCTGTGACTTGACGGGCGCCCCGTGCCCCGCGGGTCTGGAAGGCGAGAGCCTGAAACCGCTATGGGAAGGAAAGAAGGACAAGATCCGGGATTCGGTGTTCTTACCCTACATTCAAATTCAGAGGGCGGTGCGAGACGAGCGCTGGAAGTTGATCGCCTATCCCAAGATCGGGCACTTGCAGTTGTTCGACCTCCAGAACGACCCGCACGAGACGAAGAATCTGATCGACCGCCCGGAATACGCTCACCACGTCGCCCGGCTTCAAAAGCTGATGAAGCAGTGGCAGGAGAAGGTGGGCGACACCTTGGAGATCCCGCTGAAGAACAAGCCGCCCGAGAAGGTGGACCTGACCGGCAAGGAACGCGCTCCCGACAAGTGGCAGCCGGATTGGATCGTGGAGAAGTATTTCGGAGGGGTGCGCGCTCCGTCGAAGTGATCGGAGCGCTCCGGCGCCCGGACCGGGTTCCCCGGTTTGTTACAGTTGAGGCTTAGCCTCATGAGGACATTCGTTCTGGAAGAACCGGGGCGTCTTGCGCCCGCCGATACGGCCCCTCCGGGTCCGCCCGCAGCCGGCGAAGCTTTGGTCAGGGTCTTAACCGTCGGAATCTGCGGCACGGATTTGCATGCTTATGAAGGCACGCAGCCATTTTTCAGTTACCCGCGCGTCTTGGGTCACGAACTCGCCGTCGAGGTATTGGAATGCGGTCCGGGCGTGACGGGCGTCGCCCCGGGCGACCGGTGCGCTGTCAATCCGTACGTCGCCTGCGGGGATTGCGCCGCCTGCCGGGCAGGGCGGACGAACTGCTGCGCCAAGCTGCGGGTGATCGGAGTGCATAGCGACGGCGGCATGCGCGACCGCATTTTGTTGCCCGCCGCGCAGCTTCACAAGTGTGAGAAACTGCCGCCGGCGCAGATCCCGCTGGTGGAGACGCTGGCTGTCGGTTGCCACGCGGTGGGCAGAGCGGCGGCGCAGGCGGACGAGCGCGCCACCGTCATCGGCGCGGGACCCATCGGCCTTTCCGTCATCGAGTTCCTGCGACTTGCGGGAGCCGATGTGGGCGTCGTTGAGAGACTGCCGGAAAGGCTGGAGTTCGCCGCAAGCAACTACGGCTTGAAACGCGCCTATCTTTCACATGAAGAAGCGCGCAAGGAGCCGCCTTCGATGCTGGTTTTCGACTGCACCGGCGATAAAGAATCCATGGAAAGCGCCATTCAGTTGCTCGAGCAGGGCGGCAAGCTGATTCTGGTGGGCTTGATCAACGACCGTTTTTCGTTCTTCGACCCGGACCTGCACCGCCGGGAAGCAACCATCCTGGCAAGCCGCAACAGCACCGCCGCCGAGCACTTGCGGGTGATGGCGTTGATGGAGAGCGGGCGAATCGACGTCTCGGCGTGGCCTACGGATTTCGTGGCCCCGGACGTAATGCCGCAGCGCTTTCCTCTGTGGGTCCGCCGCCAAGCCGGAGTGGTGAAAGCGGTGGTCGAGTGGTCCTAAAAACAGTCCTCCAGAGTCCCGCACAATAGAAGGTATACGAATCCGCTTAACCGATTTCCCATGCCAAGAAGAACCGACATTCACAAGATTATGATCATAGGCTCCGGCCCCATCGTCATCGGGCAGGCTTGCGAATTCGACTACTCCGGAACGCAAGCCTGCAAGGCGTTGCGAAGCTTGGGCTACGAAATCGTGCTCGTCAATTCCAACCCGGCCACCATTATGACCGACCCCGGGATGGCGGACGTCACGTACATCGAGCCGCTGAACCTCAAGACGATGGAGCAGATTATCGAAAAGGAGCGCCCGGACGCTTTGCTGCCCAACTTAGGAGGGCAGTCGGGGCTCAACCTGTGCGCCGAACTGGCGCGAGCCGGCGTGCTCGCCAGGTACGGCGTGCAGGTGATCGGCGTGCAGGTGGACGCCATCGAACGCGGCGAGGACCGGGTGGCGTTCAAAGAGACGATGAACCGGCTCGGCATTGACATGCCGCGCAGCGCGCCCGCCTACTCAGTCGAAGAAGCCGAGCGAATCGCGGCTGAGCTCTCCTATCCGGTCGTGATCCGGCCGGCGTACACGCTCGGAGGCACGGGCGGAGGGCTCGTCTACAACGTGGAAGAGCTTCGCGTCGTGGCGAGCCGGGGCTTGGCTGCCAGCCTGGTGGGACAGGTGCTTGTGGAAGAGTCGGTCCTCGGCTGGGAAGAGCTGGAGCTCGAAGTGGTGCGGGACGCCAAGAATCAGATGATCACCGTCTGCTTCATTGAGAATGTGGACGCCATGGGTGTCCACACCGGCGACTCGTATTGCACCGCACCGATGCTGACCATCTCCGAGTCATTACAGAGGCGGCTTCAGGAGATGTCCTATAAGATTGTCGAAGCGATCCAGGTCATTGGGGGAACGAACATACAATTCGCCCACAATCCCGAGACCGGGCGCGTGGTGGTGATTGAGATCAATCCGCGCACGTCCCGCTCTTCGGCGCTGGCTTCGAAAGCGACCGGATTTCCCATCGCCCTCATTTCCGCGAAACTGGCGGCTGGGCTGACCCTGGATGAGATCCCTTACTGGCGCGAGGGGACCCTGGAGAAGTACACGCCGTCGGGCGATTACATCGTCGTGAAGTTCGCCCGCTGGGCGTTTGAAAAGTTCCGTGGCGCCCAAGACAAGCTGGGAACGCAGATGCGCGCCGTGGGCGAGGTGATGAGCATCGGCAAGACTTATAAGGAAGCCTTCCAGAAAGCCATACGCGCCTTGGAGAACGGGCGTTACGGGTTGGGATTCGCGAAGGACTTCAACCAAAAAACGCTGCCGGAACTGCTCGAAATGTTGAACGAACCGACGAGCGAACGGCAATTCCTGATGTACGAGGCACTGCGCAAGGGCGCCCCGGTGGACCTGCTGTCCAGGAAGACGCACATCAAGCGATGGTTCATCGAGCAGATGAAGGAACTCGTCGAGCTGGAGGAAGAGATCCTGAAACACCGCGGCGGAATGCTGCCCGATGAGCTGCTGGTTCGAGCCAAGAAGGACGGTTTCGCCGACCGCTATCTCGCGCAACTGCTGAGTATTCCCGAGCCGGAGATCCGGCGCCGCCGGACGGCTTTGGGAGTGGTGGAGGCGTGGGACGCCGTGCCGGTGAGCGGCGTCGAGAACGCCGCGTATTATTATTCGACCTACAACGGCGAGGACCGCGTGCCGGTCAGCTCGGAGAAGCCGAAGGTCATGGTTCTCGGCGGAGGTCCGAACCGGATCGGTCAGGGCATCGAGTTCGACTACTGCTGCGTTCACGCGGCGTTTGCGCTGCGCGACGCAGGCTATGAGTCGATCATGGTCAACTGCAATCCGGAAACCGTGTCGACCGACTACGACACTTCGAGCAAGCTGTACTTCGAACCGCTGACGGTCGAGGACGTTCTGAGCATTTACGAGAAAGAAAAGCCCGTTGGAGTGATCGTGCAGTTTGGCGGGCAGACGCCGCTCAATTTGGCCAATGAGCTTGCAGCCGCCGGTGTCCGGATTTTGGGCACTTCGCCCGACACCATCGACTTGGCCGAGGACCGGGACCGCTTCCGGAAAATGATGGCGGAAATGGGCATTCCGATGCCGGAATCGGATATGGCGGTCACGGTGGACGAGGCGCTCCGGGCTGCGGAACGGATCGGATATCCCGTCATGGTCCGCCCATCGTATGTATTGGGCGGCAGGGGCATGGAAGTGGTCCATGACCCGGACATGTTGCGTGAGTATATGGCGGCGGCGGTGGGCGTGACCCCCGAGCGTCCCATTCTGATTGACCGGTTTCTGGAAAACGCCACGGAAGCGGAAGCCGACGCCATTTGCGATGGCTACGAAGTGTTCTTGCCCGCGGTGATGGAGCACATCGAGTATGCCGGCGTCCACTCGGGCGATTCGGCTTGCGTGATACCGCCGGTGAGCATCCCGCGGCGGCATCTGGATACGATCGCGGATTACACCCGGCGCATCGCCCTGAGGCTGGGAGTCGTCGGCCTGATGAACATGCAGTACGCCATCGCCGGGGACGTCGTTTATGTGCTCGAGGCGAATCCGAGGGCGTCGAGAACCGTCCCGCTGGTGTCGAAGGTCTGCAATATTCAGATGGCTCGCATCGCCACTGAATTGATGTTGGGCCGGCGGCTGGCGGACTTGGGGATCGCGCCTGCGATCATTCCACATTACGGGGTGAAGGAAGCGGTGTTCCCGTTCAACATGTTGCCGGAGGTGGATCCCGTCCTCGGTCCCGAAATGCGCTCGACGGGCGAGGTGCTCGGCTTGGCGGACAACTTTGGCGAGGCGTTTTTCAAGGCGCAAGAGGCTACGCAGTCACCCTTGCCACTCGAGGGCGCCGTCCTGATTACGGTTGCGCGGCGCGACCGGGAAGGCGCTTTGGATGTGGCGCGTGAGTTCGCGAATCTGGGATTCGAAATCCTGGCCACGCGCGGAACCGCAGCCTGGCTGGCCGGCCATGGAATTCCTGCGCGGGTTGTTAACAAAATGCACGAAGCGCGCCCGCACATCGTGGACCACATCGTCAACCGCGAGATTCAGCTCATCATCAACACGCCCGCCGGCCGGGAGAGCGAACTAGACGATTCCTACATCCGTAAGAACGCCATCAAGTACAAAGTTCACTACATCACCACGCTTGCCGGCGCGATGGCGGCAGCCAAAGGGATCGCCGCGCGCAGGCGGGGAGGCTCGGGCGCGGTGCGGTCTTTGCAGGAGTACCACGCGGCGATAACGGCGGCTGTGTAATTCCCAGTACTGTCCGATTCCGCCGCGTCTTGCGAACCATCAAGGCGCTGTGGAATACCTGAAGGGGGAGGTGTACGTGCGACTGAGCCGCGGATCTCCACGGCGGGGCGCGGCGACGCGGCCGGCGGGTCCTTTGTGCCTGCTGCTGCTGTTCGCCGTTTCAGGGCTTACGGGGGCCGAACCCCGGGATTATACCCGCAACCTCGGCGGAGGGCTGAACTTTTTCTCCGTTCGGGAAGAGCGCAAGCTCGGGCAGCGCTATTCGAATGAGCTGAACCGGAAACTCGACCTGCTCGGGCGGCTTCCGGCTCAAAGTTACATCGAGCGGCTGGGCATGCGCGTTTTCGAGGCGTCCGCACAGCCGCGGCGGGATTACCGGTTCTTTTTGGTGAATACGCGCGAGGTCAACGCGTTCGCCGTGCCGGGCGGATTCATCTATGTGACTCGCGGACTGGTTGATCTGGCCGAAAATGAAGCGCAGTTGGCCGGTGTGCTCGGACACGAGATCGCCCACGTGGAGGCGCGCCATGGCACTAAGCAGGTGTCAAAGCAGTTGCTGCTGCTCGGAACCGTAGCCGCCGCGAGCGCGGCAGTGAGCCAGAAGAGCGAAAAGTGGGGCAGCGTGATCGCCGCCTCCGGCGGCATCGGCGTCTTGCTGGCCAACCTGAAGTACAGCCGCAATGATGAGTATCAAGCGGACGCTTTGGCGGCGCGCTGGATGGCGGCCGCCGGTTATGATCCTCGGGAACTCATCGCCTTCTTCCGGAAGATGGATTCTTCGCGCAGCCCCGGCGCGCTAGGGCGTGCGCTGGCGTTGCTGAGCACCCATCCGCCGACCCCTGACCGGGTCCGCAGCTTGACCCTGCAACTGGAGACGATCGACTGGCGGCCGGATTTGGCCAATTCGGCGCCGGATGAGTTCCGGGACTGCAAGCTGCAATTGGCGTCTTTGCCTCCGCCGCCCAAGAAAGAGATCACCTTGAGCAACGCCCTCGCCGCGCTGGGGTTGTCTGAGAACGTCGCGGTTGAGGGTTCGTTGCCTTCGATAGGGACGAGGGAGCAGGCGCAGCGCGTACTGGAAATCAAGGGAAACACCGTGTGGATGGACTCCGGCGTAACTGTGCGGCAAGGGCAATTGGTCGAGGTTTGGGCGGAGGGCGAGATTTCTCTCACCAAGCAAGGCGATCTGCACTGCGACCCGAGCGGAGTGTACGGCCGGACGGGCGGGTTTTTCAAACCTTTATCTAACGTCTACACGGGCGCGCTCATCGGGCGGATTCAGGCGGCGGGCGACAGCAAGCCATTCCCCATCGGCACGCACCGCGTCTTCCGAGCCCCTGCTTCCGGCAAGCTGGAGCTAGGCATCAACGACGACAATAATTTCGACAACCGCGGAGCTTTCCAAGTCTGGATTCTCACCCGCTAGCCCAATGCCCGGGTCCGAAGGGGATCCGCGCCGGCCCTTAGAACAGGTATTTCAGGCCCAGTTGCGCCTCGCGTCCCGCGCCGCCGCTGCGGATCGTTCCAAAGGCGGCTGAGCCGAAGCTGGCGTTCGGGAGACCGAAGTTCGGATGGTTGAAGGCGTTGGAAAACTCGGCCCGGAACTGCAAGCGGTGGCGCTCGGTGAATCGGAACATTTTCATGAGCGAGCCGGTGTATCCGCGCACGCCGGGCCCGTCGATAATGTTGCGGCCCGCCGTGCCGAAGGTGAACTGCGGCGGGGCGCTGAAAGCCGCGGTGTTGAACCAGTGGTCGATGGTCCGTTGCGAAGGATCCAGGTTGCCCGGTCCATTCAAATTGGCCCGTACGTTGCCGGTGCCCGCGTTTGGCAAGTCCCCGG
>FWPV01014268.1_pt1 | contig 11701 bp, 12 predicted proteins | sample 2228371 | NCBI WGS metagenome assembly FWPV01 (sample SAMEA103939776, study PRJEB20133) | metagenome | reverse complement strand
ATTTCGATTGCTTCTCTCGTCTTCAATCAAACCCAACTGTTTCAGGTCGTGCTTTGAGATAACAGGTAACTTGTTTTTTCTGAGTTTTTTGAGTACCAGTTGCCCTGTTTTAAGGGCTGACTTACGGCTGGGAAATCTAAGGTTGCCTTCCATGGCGGGAACATATTCCTGGTAAATGAAAGGGATACCCCTCTTTTCAATACAATAACCCCATCCATGTTCAAATCGGAGAATTTTTAACTGATATGATGCAGGACGGGGTCTTGCGTATGAAAAAAGAACAAGTACTACAAAAACAACTAATAAAACGCCTGAAATGAGATATAATTTTTTAGTCATCTTCATTGTATTCGCTATCGGGATCAAATGCCCACAGGTCGTCAAAATAGTAACTGCCGTTGCGGCCTGTAGTAACATATGCCCGGCTACCGACAACAAAAGCCACTGCGTCAATACGGCCTGATCCTTCAAAAGTAGTCTTTTGCTCCCACAAGTCGGTAACCGGGTCATATTCCCAAACAATTGAACCCGCTGTGCCTTCGCCTCCCATGGCTATATATCCCTTTCCGTTTACTGCGAAGGCAACTTTATTGATACCTTTTATAGTTGTATAATCATCATCAAAGTCTTCATCAGAAACATCTGCTATAGCATTCTTTTTTGTCCATGAATCTGTAAGCGGATCATATTCCCAGAAATCAGTTTTATACACTCCGTTATCAATCCCTGTGCATATATATCCCTTGCCGTTAAGTGAAAAGCCGGCAGCGTCTCTCCTCTTGCCTCCGCCAAGGCTTGTCTTCATCGTCCAGACATCACTAGCCGGATCATATTCCCAGAAGTCTTTCAGGTAATAGCCGTCATATCCCGTGCCGATATAGCATTTGTTATTTATAGCAATAGCTATGGCTCCATAACGGGCTGATCCGCCAAAATCAGCTTTCTGAGTCCATGTATTTGTCTCCGGATCATATTCCCAGAAATCATTTAATTTATTACGGCCATTATAACCTGTGCCTATATATCCTTTTGTATCGGTGCCGCAACCTACAGCTCCGTTTCTGGCAACACCCGGGAAATCAGCACGTTGCATCCATGTATTCCTTTCCGGGTTATATTCCCAGAAATCATTCAGCCTTTTTTCACCTGTATAGCCCGTACCCACATATCCCTTATTGCCAATACTGAAACCCACTGCGTCAGCCCGGGGCATCCCATCAAAATCAGATAACTGTATCCAGTTGCCTACCAGATCTTCGTCATCATCATCGTCGTCACCACAGGCGACCGTAAAAACAAAAATTCCTGCAAATAACAAATACACCAGACCAAATTTGTTTTTCTCCATAACACAAATATTTCTTGCAGCAAACATAAACAAGTTGGCTTACTTTTTATTTCAAAATAGACCTGCAACACCTGAAGGTAGACGAATGCTATGGTAATATCGACATAGCCCGAAAAATAAAAGCCGAATCCAACCATTACACTTCAAATCAGACGAAGTATGCACTTAGTCTACTCTTTTCCCATGTTGGTATAATATATATCACAAGTATTAAATCAATTGCTTTGATTTGCCGGAATAATTTATTCAAAACAGGGCTCATGCAGTTAAAATATACGCAAACTATCAAGCACTTTGTGCAATGGTCAGGCTTATTTTTCATTGCCGCATTGCTTTTATCATGCAACAAGAGTGATAATCTGTTTACCATAGGAAATGACTTTGTTGAATCAGAAACCAATATTGAGGTAATTGATACTTTTACCGTTGAACTGTCAACAGTGCTGATGGATTCAGTAGTCACATCAGCTACAGATGCAATGTTGATAGGCTGTTATGCCGATACTTTGTTCGGGAGTATTACCTGTAACAGCTTTTTTCAGATTGGCCTGCCCGGGTCGGTTTCTTTAGACGAAGATGATTATTACGATTCCATTGCATTGGTTATATATTACTCGGGTTATTATTACGGCGATACCAATCACTTGCTGAACATAAATGTCCATCGGCTGACAGAGGATATTGAAGTGTTTGATGACGGAAATCTGTATAACAACTCAGCTTTTAATTACAGTGAGGATATTTTGGGCAGCATTCGTTTTTTTCCGTCTCCGGCAGGTGATGATTCGGCTGTAATCATTAAAATATCTGATGAAACAGGGCTTGAACTCTTCAATATGCTTGTTGAGAACTCAGAAAATGTTTCGTCAGAAGAACTCTTTCTTGATTATTTCAAAGGGATTGTTCTGCTTGCCGGAGAGTCCACAAATCAGATAATTACCGGTTTCAAAGCAAAAGAAGGCGATGTGAAACTGCGCCTTTATACACACCGCTATGAGCAGACAATTATAGAATCATATTATGATTTCCCTTTAATAAATACTCAGAAGCAGTATAACCAGATTAAGTACAATTTTCAGGGCTCCCTGTTTGCGGATTATGCAGGTAGCGCAACCAACTGTATTCCTTCTGCTGTTTCAGGCGACAAATCATTTGTACAGGGATTCAGAAAAATAATGACCCGTGTCACGTTTCCGACAATACCTGAAATTATGCTGAATGAAAACGGCAGAATACTCAAGGCCGAATTAATTTTCAGGCCTGAAAAAACAAGTTATTCGGTATTTAAACTACCTACGTTTGTTATACTATATGAATCGGACCATTTAAACAAGCCGGTTGATTTTATTTATGATTATGCAGGCAATGTTCAGACAGCATCGCTGGTGATTGATGATATATACCATGAGGAAACCAGATATTCATTTGACATTACAGATTTTATTAAAAGTGAAATGGCTGACGGATATTTTGATATAGAGCATGCACTGCTTATTTCGATATATAACGAAACATATCAGTTAAATCTTGACAGAATAATAGTTGAGGCTAAAAATCCGTCGCCGAAACTGAAATTATATTACCTGACCTATTAAAATGGCCAATAATGATAAAAAAAGTACTGATTATTTGTATTACGACACTACTGGTGACAGCCAACGGCAGGGCACAGATAACCTCCTCGCCTTATACTCTTTTTGGAGCCGGCCGGGTTGAGGATAATGGTTTTGGTGTAAACAAAGCGCTGGGAGGAACCGGAATAGCTCTCCGGTCAAATAAATCGCTGAATAATATTAATCCGGCCTCTTACAGTGCCATCGACAGCCTTTCTTTCCTTTTTGAAGCCGGCATTTTCGGAAAATATACACGGTACACAACAACAAAAAAAAGCCAGCAACGCCTTGACGGAAACCTCAGGTATCTTGCGGCGGGATTAAGGTTTACCAGATGGTGGGCGGCAAGTGCAGGTATCGTTCCGTATAGTTCGGTACACTATTACATTCAGACACGTGAGAATATTACCGGCGAATTAACGGATTATATTAAAACATTTACCGGAGAAGGCGGTATCAACCAGTTTTATTTGGGGAATGCCTTTAAACCGTTTAAAAATTTATCGGTGGGTTTCAATGCATCATACATTTTCGGATCAATTACGCAAAAGGAAAGTGTGAGTGCCAGTGATAATTTTGAAGGTTATCTGATCAGCAAAGCATACTACCTGCATAATTATTATTTTGATTTCGGACTGCAGTATTCTGCATGGCATAACGGTTGGGAATATACAGCCGGCATAATCTATGGCAACAGTAAAGATCTGAAAACCACTTCTGATTATGTTCTCATTTTTAATGACGATACAACTGACCTCAATTCCAGAAAGGAATATTTTACTGTTCCTGCCAAATATGGCATAGGTGTTTGCGTAGAAAAACCAGAAGCAGTTAAAGTCGGCTTTGATTATGAAAGAAGGAACTGGCAAGGGATAAAATTCAACAATCCTCAGCTTTCAATCCGTAATAGTGAGCGGTTTTCATTCGGAACTGAATTCAAAATATCAAACGATTATAAAGACAGAGGATTTAAGAAATTCTATTACAGATTTGGTGCAAGCTACGAAAAATCCTATCTGGTTATCAATAAAAAGGAAATAAACTCCAAAGCCTTATGCATAGGCATAGGTATTCCGTTAAAAAGTGAGTTGAGTATGGCAAATATTTCGTTTGAAACAGGAGTAAACGGAACTACATCAAAAGGCCTGATACGTGAGCATTATTATCTGCTGCACTTTAATCTGACCCTGCATGACCTGTGGTTTCAGAAAGCAAAGTATTATTAATGATATTCAAATATCTGATTTATAAACTATTGCCTTTTCTTATTGGTAAGGATTTTTAATTTTCAATACGATACCAATTTTCCCGCCATTAACGCTGCTTATTAAATAATCCTCTACATAAAAGATGGCATAGTACATAGGATACTGTTCATCGTTAAGATTTAAAGAATGTTTATACCTCAATGCATAACCATGCCCCTTTTCTGCTGCAATAGTTTTTGACCATCCACTCTGCGGAATCTCTTTCACATTTCCTAGTCCATCCATCTTGCCTATATCTGCAAATTCTCCGCCCCACTGAAACCAGCCCCAGTTATTGTTATCGCCATAATGGTGCAAAATCTGAAAGTTAATATTATTGTCAACCCCCAGCAATACATTTACATTTACATTGCTGAAAAAGACGGTATCGGTATTATTCATTATCCAGTAATCATTTTGTTCGATTGGTCCGCTGTATAAGATTACCGGTGTTGCATTTACTGTGGTATTTATGTTTATTGTTACAGTTCCTTGCGGATCAGGCGGTGTATCTGCCTCCGGTTTACATGAAACGGAATAAAGCAAAATGAACATAACGAGCGCCGCATACCTTACTTTGCGAAAAATACCAAAATCCTTTTTCATAATTACTCCTTCCTTTTGATTTACTTGAAATTAATTACAACCACACAAAATTAAGAAAAATTAACGCTCGTTATCCTTCAACATTAATAAAAAAAAGGGTTATCAATTATTTTACGACTCTATAGTCAATGTCCGGTAATGTATTTTACTGTTGAATTTTCAATTATATCTTCATCCGGTTAATCATTTCATAAAAACGGGTTTTGTATTGATTCCCGACCGGAATTCTTTTATCTCCGATAATAATGCGGTTATTTTCAATAGCATTAATCTTTGACAGCGGCACAATAAATGATTTATGGACACGTACGAACAGGTGAGCCGGCAATTTTTCTTCTATGTTCTTCATTGTGCTCTTCGTAAGCACCGGTTTGGAGCCGGCATAAATCTTAATATAATCTTTAAGCCCTTCGATATATAATATCTGGTCAATATCAATTTTCACTGATTTATACTCAGCCTTTACCATTAAATAAGGTATTGATGTATGTTCATTTTTCTCTTCGTGCCTCAAAGGAGGCGGACTTAGCTTATTCTGTCTTAGGGTAATAATCTCATAAGCCTTATTTATGGCTTTCAGAAATCGCTCAAATGAAACGGGTTTTACCAGATAGTCAACGGCATTTAACTCAAAACCTTCAAGAGCATAATCAGAATAAGCTGTTGTGAAAATAATAAGCGGCGGTTTCTCGAGCGTGCGGACAAATTCAATACCTGTAATATTGGGCATTTGAATATCAAGAAATATCAGGTCAATTTGTTGCCGGTTAATCAGTTGTATGGCATCAAACGGATTGGTACACACGGCAACCAAATTCAAATAGTCCACTTTCTGACAAAACTCTTTAAGTACGTTGAGTGCCAGTGGTTCATCGTCTATGGCAAGGCAGTTCATTTTGTTAACCTCAGTATTAAAGTTACTGAAAAAACACCATCTCTGTCACTGGTTTCAAAAACATATTTATTTCCGTACAACAAATCGAGTCTGCGTTTAATGTTTTTTATCCCGATACCTCCGTTCTGATATATTTCTGAAGATATTTTAACAATTTTATTTCTGACATTTATTTTGAGCTGATCATCGTCAATGGCAATTATAATTTCAATAAACGAATCATTGATGTTATCGGCACCATGTTTGAATGCATTTTCAATCAATGGAACAAGCAATAAAGGCGGTATTTTATAATGCTCAGTATCCCCTTCAATTTCAAATTTTACGCTTACCTTATCCGTAAGCCTGAGTTTCTGAAGTTCAATATAATCTTTTAAAACATTGATTTCGTCTGTAAGTTTTACCTGTCGGTTTTCAGATTCATACAACATATAACGAAGTATGGAAGACAATTTAAGAATAACACCTGCTGCCTGCGATGATGTATTGATGGTTAATGAATAAATACTGTTTAATGTATTGAACAGAAAATGCGGGTTAACCTGTTGCTTTAAATAAGATAATTCAGTAGCTATTTTTTCTTTTTCAACAGCTGCTTTATGTTTTTCATCATCCTGCCATTTCTGAATAACTCTGATAGAAAGGCTTATTGAATACACCAAAAGCAGGCCATAGAACATGAAAAAACGGCCTTCCCTGCGTGGCCTGAAATCAGGGCCGGGAGGCATCCCGTCAGGCTTAAAGGCCGGACGGTCAGGCGGCATAGCAGGCCTTTCAAATATTTCAGACTTTATTTTGCGGTGATGTTGCCGTAAGGTATAATCTTTTGCAATACTGCCGGCAAACAACAGAACCAATGACGTTACTGCGTAAAGGATATATTTGCGCTTGAATAATAAATACGGTATTAACAGGATAAAATTGACATAAAAAACAACAGCATATATCAACCAGATAATAAGATGAAAGGGAAAATCAATTTTAACGCTGTAGTTCTTTACAAACTGAAAGTTAAGAACAAATAACAAAAGCCATACAATAATGTGCAGGCCCGATGCAAGCGCAATCTTCAGATACTTTGACCGATTAGTCGTCATTGAAAAAAAATTTAAACAGTACCGCGTTTCTGTTCATTTTATCAGAAAAATATAAATGGTGAAACAGAGGCGCAAATCTATCATAATACATGCATACCTGCAAAATTAATAGACAAACATGATGAAATAGTAGACAAAACAGACAATGACGAGTAGTCTAAAATTATTGCCTGTAATTTGCCTGTATTTATCATTACGGAGCAATGATATTTATGATGACAACATCTGACATTGAATTAACCCAAAAAACTCATCAGCGTTTTTCTTAGATAGCCGGGCGATTTATATTTTGTAAGGTTTTCTTCTTTTTCATAAAAGTAAGAAACCCTAATAAAATTTAAGTCGGGGTTTAACCCAAATACAGTCCGCATGCCAACACGCCTGTCAATAGAATTTTTCAAATCCTGTTAACAAATCCGGGATAAAAGCACGATGAAACCCAAATGATCAGAACAATTTTTTATTTTTGGTGTTTTGTTCAACTGGTGGGTTTCATTATTATTTTTACAATTGAAGATTTATAGAAATGAAACGGGCAATGAGAAGCAGAGTTCTTACAAAATCAGATGACTAAAACGACGAGTTCCCTGCCCGTCGGGAAGTGACCATTAATTAACAATTTCAGACACATGAATAAAATGAACATTACTGACATAAGCGGGTGCGCAGAGCTTTCAAATAAAGTCAAAATGCCTTATCTGGGTCTTGGTGTATATCTTGCGCGTGAAGGCGAAGAAGTAATAAATGCTGTAACCTGTGCCCTTAATGCCGGATACAGGCATATTGATACGGCTGCTTTATACGAAAATGAAAATGGCGTTGGCAGGGCAATAAAAGAAAGCGGCATAAAACGGGAAGACGTTTTTGTGACCACTAAAGTATGGAATTCTGATCAGGGTTATGATTCAACACTCAGGGCATTTGACCGGAGTTTGGGAAATCTGGGGTTCGACTATATTGATCTTTATCTTATTCACTGGCCTGTAAAAGGGAAATATACCGAAACATGGCGTGCACTTGAAACAATATATTTACAGGGGCGTGTAAGGGCTATCGGCGTAAGTAATTTTCTGAAGCATCACCTAATTGATTTAATGCACAGCGCCAAAATAATGCCTATGGTTAATCAGGTTGAATTCCATCCATACCTTGTGCAGCAGGACCTGATTAATTTCTGCAGCAGCCATAACATTCAATATGAAGCATGGAGTCCGCTTATGCAGGGAAGGATAACAGAAGTGAAACTATTGAATGACATAGCCCGTAAATATAAAAAAGACCCTGCCCAGATTACTTTGCGGTGGGACCTTCAAAAAGGGGTTGTAACAATTCCCAAATCAGTAACACCGGCAAGGATAATATCAAATGCGCAGATATTTGATTTTGAACTGACTGCAGAAGAAATGCATCTTATCGACAGCCTTGATAAAGGACATCGTTACGGCGCTGACCCGGATAATTTTGATTTTTAGGTTACAAAAAATTATCGCCTGAAACATCCATACACAAAAGTTCACAACAAGGAGACGAATATTAAATGAACATTCCACAAGTTCAATTAATTAACCAGAATAGATGCTCATGAAAATTTCAAAACCATAACAGAAAAAATTAAATTATTGATTATTAATGTTCAACTAAATATATATTCGGGTGATAAAAGTATTCATCACTTTATTATTAACACTTTGCACATGAGCATTCTGATTTGCCGCTATTGAAGTAACCTTCAATAATGCCGGTTGCGCAACCACAGCCTTTCCCCGAAAGCACCGTAATTGCCCCTCTCTCGCAATTTAATGCGCAGGCACCGCATTCCAGACAGTTATCGCGGTTAACAATACAGGCTTTACCTCCGGAAATTCTGAAAACAGCACGAGGACATACCTTGATACACATTCCACAGGCCTTACATTTTGACTGATCCAACTGCAACGTAACAACATTTTTCAAATAAACTATGTCTTTCATAGAATTTTGAATATTATTTTACTTATTGAATTGTCTTTATCCCAAAAAACTCATTAGTGTTTTTCCCGGTAGTCGGGCGATTAATATTTTGTAAGGTTTTTTTCTTTTCGATAAAAGTAAGAAAATCTAACAAAATCTAAATCGGGGTTAAACCCGGCTAAGTAATTAGTTCGTCACGCCCCGCTTGACTCCTAATGACTAACCCGGGTTTATATGTTCATACTATTCAGTACTATCAAAAACAGTCCGCCAACAGTGAAAGCTATCTGTACCGGAACAAATATCTTCATTTCCTTTTTCACTCCCGATAGGGACGTAACAGTAGATGAACCGGTGAAATTCATTGCCATAAATGATGATATGGCAGGCATCAGAAGGAACCATGCTAAGGTTTCAAGAGTACTTGTGGGCAAAAACCCTGTAACATCAAGAATAACCGATAATGCTATGCCTGTAATAAGACCTTTAAAGGCAAACATCCTGACCGGAATATAGGGCAATAAAACAGGCGTAATGATAATGCCGGTTATATAAGCTGTGATGATATAACATGCCGAAATGAGTCCTTTGTGCAAAGCCTGATTAACACTTTGTGCTTTTATTGCCGAAAGCAAAAATATTACAACCAACGCAGCCAGCAGTTTTATTCCTGCATGGACGAAGTCAACAGGCACCAGTTTAATTCGGTCTGAAAAATTGAATGTAACTTTCCTCATTTCCTCTGTGGCCTTATAACCGTTGGCAATAAATGCTTTGATATCGGATGCCCTTACCGGACCGAAAATAACTGTGAAGCCCCTGTCGATAGTTAATGATTGATGAGGCTGATGAAAATGTACCGCGGAATTATCAGAATACACAATACTTCTTTCAGCTTTAAGCGTAGTCAATGCTTTTACCTGATAAGCCGACACTCCGGTGGCACCTAACTGAGGTACAATGATTCTCCGGTGCTTAATAAGCTCTTTAAGCCTTGTAATCCTGATTCTGTTTACCAACTCTGCTGTCCCGAACGTACCTTTGCCTGCTGCACACCATACATTGATCCCTTTGGTATCCAGAACAAGGATCCATGCATTAATCCCGTCCAGGTTTTTCCTTAAATGATCGAAAGAAAGCTTGTAATTGGCTGTGACAAATACATCAGACATATCATCTGGATTACCAACAGCATAAAGGCCCGGATCAATCCGGAAATTATTCCGTCTGATCCTCCATCGTACCTTTATTGCCCCTGTTATATCTTCCCTGTTCAGCCGGGTTGACACCCTCTTAATTTCTCCGACACTGGTTTGAATTGTTCCAATAATCATTTGATCTCTCTGTTTTAATCTAAACCGTATTCCAACGAACATTCTCAATATCAACCATTTAACATTTGTTCTAAAATGCCTACAGCATCTTCAATATATTTTTTACAAAGTGTATCAAATAACCCAAGCTCCTTGATGCGTGCATACTCATCAGGATTTCTCATATCAAGGCCCTGTAAAAGTTCTTTACAGGATACCGTGCCATTATTTTTTTTAAATTTTTCGAAAAATTCCACCGTCTTTTTGTAGGTATCAGCTTTCTTACTTTCATCGTCATGCAATGCTTTACCATATTTCAACCCTATAACCATGAGGGCGCCGGTGACTGCACCGCAAACCTGCTGCTGACGGCCCATGCCGCCACCAAATGCACAGGCAATCTTAAGACAATTATCTTCAGATAGTCCGAATTCCGTTCCAAAAACGGTAAGAACAGACTGAGAGCAGTTAAATCCTTTACGGAAATAATCGGTTGCTTTTTGTTGTTTGTTCATAATGTTAATTTGTTTGGGTTACAATTTGTTAAATGCCAGAATATTCTGTTGGCATTTAATCATTGGCATATTATTTAATAGATTTATAAAACTCCTCAAACTTTTCCTTTATTTCATCCCTTACCCTGCGGAATTCACCCAAAATGTAATCTGTTGTTCCGCTTACCTTCGAAGGATCTTCAAAACCAAAGTGCATACGTTGTTTTACTTTTCCGGTAAATGCCGGACAGGTTTCATTCGCATGATCGCACACCGTAATTACATAGTCCCACTCTTCATTGAGGTATTCATCAACCAGTGTAGGACTATGACTGCTTATGTCAACACCAGCTTCGGCCATCACCCGAACAGCCAGAGGATTAACCTGAGCTGTAGGTTCAGTTCCAGCCGAACGCACAATCAGACTCTTATCCAACGCCTGCAGAAAACCGTGTGCCATCTGACTACGGCAGCTATTGCCTGTGCAAAGAATAAGGATTTTCATATATTTTAAATCGTAAATGTTTGAAATAATAAATTTACAGACATTCTGATGAATGACAGCATTTAATTTCTTTAAGAAAAGATGTCATCACTCTATTAAGCTTGTTGATAACCACCGGATCGATACAATAATTTGTTTTAACACCGGTTACCTGACCACGAATTAATCCTACCCTCTTTAACTCGGCCAGATGCTGATTAACCGTAGTGCGACTCAGGGGTAATTCCTCAGAGATATCTCCTGTGATGCAGGTTTTGATTTCGGCCAGGTATTTCAGTATCTGTATCCTCGCCGGATGCGATAATGCTTTAAAAAATCCGGCACACTCCTGCAACTCATCTGAAAAAAGTTCTTTCTTGGCGTAAACCATAATACATATTTTATGACGTAAATATACGTCAAAAAAAATATGACGCAAACATACGTCAAACTATTTAATCTTAATGAATCAACAGGGACCATAATATTGATTATCCCCGATTGATAATTTGTCTGCAGTATTTTACAAAATGTGAAATACAAATTTTTACCGGTTACACATCTTTAACCAAAAAAGATCATCAAACTTTTTCCCCGATATCCGGGCGATTAATATTTTGTAAGGTTTTCTTTCTTTTCATCCTTACAAAATTT
>FWPV01014265.1_pt1 | contig 11702 bp, 10 predicted proteins | sample 2228371 | NCBI WGS metagenome assembly FWPV01 (sample SAMEA103939776, study PRJEB20133) | metagenome | reverse complement strand
ACATAAAACCGGTAGTGCCCGCTCAATTTTACTACACATTGTATTACAGACAGTTACAAGTAAAAAGTGTCAAAGTCAAGAGTACGGATATTTATACACCGGTGGTGTACATGGTTATTATTACGATGCATATTATCCATTTATAAACAATGTAATGATAAAAGATATTAGTACTTTTATTGCTGACTCCTCTCAATTAAAGTCGTTGATGGTTTACTACCTAAAAAAACAATCGAAAATTTCTGCCAATACTTCATTAAGTGAGGCAGGTTTTTTTGTTGAGAATGATGATTTACCTCTTACCAATAATTTCTTTTTTACTCGCGATAGCTTATTTATTGTTTACAATCCATACGAAATTGCATGCTTTGCCGATGGTATTCAAAGAATAGGAATTCCTGTTAAAGACATTAAAGCATTATTGCATCCGCATTATAAAGACCTTTTTAATTAGGTTATTCTATAAAATTAGTATTCAACATGGTGCTGGTTTCTTTCTTCTTACAACCAAAAATCATGTTCATTCCCATTCTCAAATTAATATTACGTGTAGATTGCGGAAATATAAATCCAAACACATTATCGCTAACCATATACCATTGATAAAACCCAAATTTTAGAGCAAAACCAAGCCCAACGTTATTGAATGAATTATTTTGAACAGTATAACTCACATTTGCACTAAACCATTTGGTAAATCGTGCATTACCACTTATCGTAACAGCACTATGAAATCTCTTGAGATAAAATTCATTTCTAAACAACAAACCAACATAATATTTATCAGTAAGTTTATAGGTACCACCTATATATAACCTTGAAGGCAGCCAGTAATTATAAGCCTTGCTTTGATGTTTAGGGTCGAACAATTTAATAACTGAGTCGGTAAATGCCTGAGTGTGCTCTTCTATTAAAGAATCTTCCCCTTGTAAATACGGTTGAATGTCCCATCCATCGAAAGCAAATGTTCCTTTAGCAGTTATTCGTTCTGCATTTTGTTTATATCGTATAAAACCAAAATCTAACAAACTGGCATATAACATTATTTTATCATTATATTTATAAGTAGCTCCAAAATCAAATCCTAAACCTTTGTTTTTTGAGTTGAAAAGAATATTCTTTCGTATATCAGCAAAGGTAGCATCTTCCATATTGAGTACAGTATCCATTTCAAACATAAGCGAATCGTTGGCATAATCATACACTAACTTTGTAATATCGTAAATAGGCTGACTTCCACGAATATCCATATTAACATCAAAAGTGTAGGAATAGTCGTCCTCATTTGTATGCCAGGTTAACTGATTATTTTTAAACCAAAGATTAGCTTTACCAAACAACAATTTTGCTCTACCACCAACTGTCCATTTATTGTTGATTTTGGTTGTTGCACCAACTGCATACTCACGATACCAATTTACATTTACACCTAAAAAGCTCAGAAATGCTTTTTCGCCGAGCAATGATTTGCCATTGCCCTCCCAGGCAAGAACAAACAAATCACGTGGCAGGCTGATCATCGCATTAAACTTTTCGGTAATACCAAAGCTAAAATACCAATTTTTCCATATATAACTCACATTCAACCATGGTATTTGAGTTTCTAAACCAATGTAATTTACTTTTCTCATTTTTTGTATTAACAGAGGAAAATCCATTATCAGTGAATCTGAATATAACCCACTACCATGATGAATAAAATGCTTGTATGCAAAACCATTGTTGTTGTAATTGAGATATAAAGGGGGCATAACTTGTCCTGATACTGGCACAAGCAAACCACTTATCGTTAACCGACAAGGACCATATATTGCAGGATTTGTGATATTTGCCTGAGGAACTGACATAAAGTACAGCGTTTGATTTTGTTGTGCAAACCCTATTACTGAAACAAAAATTCCTGCAAAAGCTACGATTATCTTTTTCATAAACTAACCTCCTCTATTTACCGAAATCTGTTTGTGTATTAATTCTTGCCTGAACCTGAACGCCCATTTTAACATCCAGATAATTATCAGAATAAAATTTCACAATGGTACTACCGTTATTCGTAGTTGTCAGATATGCCCTGATTAAAGCATTTTTTACATTGGTCAAACCTGATAAGCGAGATCCGGTATAGATGGCACTGGTAATTTTTCTTGTTGGCTGTATCACTTTGCCTTGACTATTCAAGACTCCACTATTCACGATCATCATGTTCTGAGAAGTGAAAACAGAATCTATTCGGTTATATAAACTATCTGTAAAATAAACCTGAACTTTCACCTCGGTAGGCATTGCATTTAATGTGTTAAAATGAAACTTAACGTATTCAATATTACTTAAATCAGCCGTTGAGTCTTTGTAATATTCTGAAAAATCAAAAGGCAAGGTATCTTGCAATATCCATTGAGTTGAACTTCCCCAAAGTGGCAACTCAACTTCAAGGTTAACAGCAAATCGGCTGGTATCTGTCAGGTAATTATATTGTGCTATAAATGGTGGGTTCATCATTGCAGTTGTTTGCAGGTAAAAATATCTTGGGTTGTTGTAAATAATGTTTCTGATTTGTGGAAAATTAAGTGTATCTAAATGAATAGTGGTAGTTATGTGATTTTGTCCGTATGTTGGTGCCTGAATGATAATCGGATTGTATTGAGCAGGTAAGGCATAAGGATAATAATTATGATCTGATGATGAGTAAATTCTTAAATCGCTAAAAGTTGCACCCAAAGGAATGCCAAAAGAATTATAAAGATAAATTCTGATTTTGGGATTTACAAAATACAATTGTCCGCCTAAGGTATTTTTAAAAATATCAACCTCAACAGTATCTTCCTGAACAGGAATTATTCTGTTACCGAAGTTACCAAAAATTATTTTGTATTGCAGTCCATTAAATCCAAATGCAACAGAAGTCTGATGACCAGGCAAAACAGGATTGTTCGAAGTATTTGTTAACGTTAGAGAAAGTTCACAAGCCAGTTGATTAGCTGTTGGCATTTGAGCTTTGTAGTCGGTTAAATCATTAAATGTATTGGAATAATTAAAATTCCCCGTTGCATCTACTTGACCTGTCTTAGAATAAGGTAAACCATTTTTTCTTATAGTTGGAAAAGTTATCGTAAGCAAGCCATTATGAAGAAAAGTTGATTGAACATTTAAGTTGAAATTACCCAGTTTAAAAATCAAACTATCAAAAACATCTGTTGGTTGTTGAAGAGTCAACGGCAACGATAAGTTTTTAGTTACCACTGCAGTAGAGTTGGGCGATGGAAATCCCTGAGAAGTAAATTCACTGGCAGAAAATATTTGCGTCGGAAAATTCTGGTCTTGTAATTGGACATAACTATTTCCCGGCAACGAAAAAACTTGTTTGTTGTATATTAAATACAAAAATTTTGTTGAATCTTCCACAAATAAATGTGAGGTATCATAGTCTCTAATTAAATCTCTTACGGTCAATCTACTATGTATGGCTGGTGCAGCTATATTGGGATTCCAATCAACATTATTTGACAATTTATCAAAGTCAAAATAATCTTTTACACAACCTGTTATACCTGCTGCAACAAAAAGTAACACCAAAAGCTTTTTGATTTTCATAATTATTCCTTTTTAATTTTTACCATTTATTATACATGACGCAAAAAAATAATATTTAGTTGAGCAAAATTAAAAGTTTATTTCCTTATAAAAAATATCACGTTCTACTGGAATAAAATTTTCTTTACTAATTAAATCTTTTAATTCTTGTTTTGTAATAGTTGGTTGCTGTTCTTCGCTTCCCGACATGGTGTAAATTTTTGTACTATCGTAAATAGTTCCATCAATATCATCTACACCGGCGTGAAGCAAAAAAGCAGCTTTATCTCTTCCAAGCATTGGCCAATAGGCTTTTATATGTGGAATGTTATTAAAAAATATACGCGCCAAAGCAAACATTTTTACATCTTCTATAAACAAAACTTCCTGTAAGTGTGACAAATAATTGTTTTGATTTCTAAACTTCAAAGGAATAAATGCCTGAAATCCATTAGTTTTATCTTGCATTTCCCTTATTTTACTCATGTGTTCCAAACGATGGTCAATGGTTTCAATATGCCCATAAAGCATGGTTGCATTAGAGAAAATTCCCAAATGATGAGCTGTTTGATGAACATTAATCCACAGCGAAGAGTCTCCCTTTTCGGGACAAAGCTCAGAACGCACATCATCATTAAATATTTCAGCACCTCCGCCAGCAAGTGAATGTAATCCCGATTCTTTCAACATCAGCAATCCTTCTTCTAACGAAACACCAGCCTTTTTACACATAAAGTTAATTTCAATAGCAGTAAATGCTTTAATCTGCGACTGTGGTCTGAGTTCTTTAATTTTTTTAAGCAGGTCAGCATACCAATAAACATCTCTATCGGGATGTACTCCTCCTGTTATGTGAATTTCTTTGATACTAAGGGGAAGTTTTTCCAGAAACGCCTTTATTTCATTAATAGAATAATCCCAATATCCAATTTCTCCGGGACTTTTATGAAAGGAACAAAATTTACACTGATATACGCAATGACTCGTTGGTTCTATGTGCACATTTTCGATAAAAAAAACCTTTTTCCCAAAACGTTGATACTTTATATTAAATGCAGCTTCTATCAATAACGATAAAGGTGCATACAAAAACAATAAACGTGCTTCATCAACAGAAGCACGTTCGCCCGCACAAATTCGGCTTAGTATTTTTTCAACATTCATTAAAATCAGACAAGAACACGACTATTCTTATCGATTCAATTATTTGCCTTTTAATTCGTCACTAACGGTCAGTTTTTTGCGTCCTTTTGCACGACGTGCTGCCAATACACGGCGACCATTGTGTGTTGACATACGTTTACGAAATCCATGTTTATTCCTACGACGACGGTTCGAAGGTTGAAATGTTCTTTTCATACATCAAGCATTTAAAAATGGAACGCAAAGGTACAATTTTATTTTTGAACTACAAAATTATTTTTTAGCGTTTTATAATAAAAGGTTTAGAATATGCTTTTTCGTCTGATTCTAGCCTTAAAAGGTAAAATCCTTCGTTATAATTAAGCAAAGATATTTCTACTTCAATATCTATACTGCTTAAATTTTGCTCATACATCATTTGTCCATTGGCATTATATATGGCTAGCTTTTTATAAACAACCTCTTCGGATAGAAACTGAACAAAAAGCCTGTCATTAGTAGGAACAGGAAATACAGCTATTTCAATATCAGGTTCTGGTTCGGAAACAAAAGACTTTGAACAATTCAACACTCTTGTGCCAGTTCCCGAATAAGCATAAGTACATCCATACGTATCGGTTACCGTAACCTTATAACCAGTTGAATTATAACATAAATTTACTGCCCTTTGAGTCGTTTGATTTCCTGTATTAGCATCCCATAAATAAGTATAAGGCGGATATTCGTTTGAAGGGTCTATTTGTGCCCAACCCGTACATTGTCCTGGCTGTGTACAACCTGCCGATGGGGTTAAAGAGACATATAGCTTTCCTGCGCTTCCGCTTGTTGATTTTGTCGCACCACAAGCATCAGTAACTGTAACATAATGTTGAATTTGAGGTGGACGATTGGTAATTGTTTGGGTGGTCCCAACAATAGGTCCTGTAGGGGTAGGAGATCTCCAAACATAAGAATAAGGTGCTTTTCCTCCATTCGGTACAGCAGTAAATTGTGCAGTGTTGACACATGGATTCGAAGGCACTCTTTGAAGAGTTACACCACTTAAGGCAGGAGGCGACGATAGTGTAACCGTAATAATTACTGTCGTTGGACAAGCATCTCTTACCGTACAATAATATGTACCTGCTTGTATTCCACTTATTGTTTGCGTTGTTCTTCCCTGATAACTCCATAAGTAAGAGTAAGGAGCTTTTCCATTACTTGGCAGGGCAGTAATAGAACCATCTGTTGCTCCGGGACAAGGATCTGTTTTAGAATACGAAACCGTTAAGGGAGCATTTTCTTCTAACTCATAACTTCCGGTTAATGAACAACCATTAGTACCGCTCACAGTAACAGAATAAGTGCCTCTGGGAAGGCTGCTAATAGTTTGAGTAGTAGCACCTGTTGACCATAAGTAAGTATAGGGTTCATTACCAGGAGCAGGATTAACAGTTATTGAGCCATCGCTACCTCCCGGACATTGTACATTGCTGGCAGTAAAGTTGATACTTTCGAAACAACCAAATTTAGCAAAAAAGCCATCACGAATATTTAATCTTGGATTAGTAAGATTTTATGTACCAATGTTCAATATTCCTGATGTAAAATCACCCAGAAAATAATAGCTTCTTCCTGATGGACTTACCAGAGTGTACCATCCCATTTCTTTAAGCGTTCCTTTTGCAGTGATGGCATTAGTAACTGTTCCATTTGTAACATTTCCAACAATCATACAGGCATCGGTGCCTCCCTGACAGGTTAAGTTAATACCATCTATGCTTAAATTACCACTATAATGTCCTGCTACTGAATATTTAGTAGCAGAAGCATGAACAAATAGCAGTTGATCGTCACCACTGGTTCCAAATGTTTTTACCCACTGTAAACGTCCATTATTACCTACGTTTTGTGGATGAAGCTGTGAAAGTACTGTTTCTGTTGAATCTATTGAAAGCTGGGCACAAGCAAAATATCCTGCAACATACACATTGCCGTCCTGATCGACACTATGACGACGAATGTAAATATCATTACCACTGCCCATAATTCTACGAACCCATACATCATTTCCATCAATATCCAATTTGGCAACAAAACCATCTCTATATGAATTAGAACTTACAAGAGTCCGATTAGGGAAATACAATGTTCCAGAAAATTGTCCGGAAATATAAATATCAAGTTCTTTAGCAGTAATTGTACGAATATAAGTCAAACCGCTTGTCCCCTCAATTTGCTTTCCCCATAGATAATTTCCCCATTCATCGAATTTTACAATTAAATTTTGTCTGCTTGAATAATCGTTACCATAAAAGGTTTCACCGCCAGCTTTAGCAATAGATGTATAATTAACCAAAACATAAAGGTTGTTTTCACGGTCAACGCACAAATTTCCATTAATCTGATGACTTTCACCTTCGGCAGCTGTAAACAAGTTCTCAATATCGCCACTAGAAGTAAATTTAGCTACTGCTACATCATTTTGCACAGCATCTAGTGTCCATCCCAAAATGTTTGTCGTGCCATTAAAGGTAAATCCAAGATAAACAGACTTTTGATCATTTGTTAGCGACAAACCATAAACATTTTCTGTGCCTGCACCACCAAGTTGTATGCTCCATAAGACATTTCCAGAAGCATCGTACTTTGTTAAAAACATATCTTGCAGGCCGTTTGTGGTAAAATTGTAGCCGTCTTGTGTAATACTTCCGTTGAAATTACCAGTAACATAGGTATTACCCTCATTATCTGTTACGGCAAATTGTGGAGCATTTTGCCCCTGACCGGTATAATGCTTTGTCCATAAAAAGCTCTGACTGTTCAGTGCGTTTATAATGAATAGCCACCCTATTACAAATGCAAGTGTTTTCATAATTATATTCTTTAACCTTTTTTACGACAATTCTTGATTATTAGTTACAAATTTCACAAATAAACTTATTAACAAAAAGCGTAAAAATACGTTATTTTTTTGCTTATGGCTTACAAATTTTGAACAAATTGTTTCTACATCAAAAAGACTGGTAAGCAATATGTCATTTTTTAACTCTTGCAACAAAAGGTTTATTTCGCTCATTTCTTCTTTCAATCTATAACTTATATCGGCTGCCTGAAGAGCTTTTCTGGGATTGTTGATAACTTCTTCAGGCAATAAATTTTTGGCTAATGTTTTAACAAATAAACGATTATTTTTTCCTTGTAGAAATAAACTTTGTGGCAACGAAAAACAATAGTTCAATATTCGCACATCGGCTAAGGGGTCTAAAACTTCAATGCCATAATAGGCTGCTTTTTCTTCCCAACTTCCATAACCTTGAGCTGAAAACTGGTCAAAAAAATAGATTCTTTTACTGGTTAACGATAGTGACTCATAAAAGGGATAGTATTTTCGTTTTTTTAGCCAGTTAGAAAACTGATTTCGATGTAAAAAATCCTGGTTATAATACTCTTCATTTGGTAATTGATAATAAGGAGAATATTTTTTTAAAGAAGCTAAAAGTTTTCTTATCGGGGATTTAGGCTTATCGAAAAATGGCCAGGAGACTGTCAAATTGCCCATCTGTGCAATAAACAATTTTGTAACTCCCTGTTTGTTAAGTGTTTCAAATAACGATAAAATCCAGTGTTGATTTACTGCATTTCGAACAGGGTAAGCATGAATTTTTAAAGATTTCTGCAAGGCTTCCATGATTCCTATTTGTGTAGCATTGTCAAGAATATGCTCAACATTGTTGAAACGAGCAGTAACCTGTTGCGAGAGATGTTGTTCATTGCCATACCTTCTTCCCATTGTAAATTCCACAAAATCGGGATGAGGTACAGATGTTATGGCTTTTATCGTTTTTCCTTCATTTTCGAGCTTCTTTGCAATAAAGGCTGTTAAAAAAGATGAATCTAAACCACTGCTTACTGTAGAGGCAATTGAATCGTTATCAGTAATCATTTCCTCTATAATCTGTCCCAGTAATTCATTAAAATGTTCATAATATTGCTCTTTATGGGAATATCGTATAGATTTTATGGATGGATTCCAATATCTGATGGTTCTGATATTATTATACTGAACAGTTGTTTTTGAAGCAGCTGGCACTTTTTTTATTGATAGAAAAGCTGTTTCGTCGGGCAAACCGGTATATCCAATCAAAAGACCAGCAAGATAATACTCACTTAACGATTTAGGACTGTTAGCAAAATTTAATAAAAGTGGTAAATAATCGGAAAAATAAAAACCTTCGTCAGTCAAATAATAATACCAGCAATACATTCCCATCTGATCTCGCCATAGACTAATCTGTCCCGAGCGTTTATTATATAGTAACATTATCCATTTTCCGCACACATTTGTCATGGCAGATTCGCCCATCTGTTTGTAATAAGTAAACAACAAGGCAGCATCTGATATAGATTTGTCCTGTATGGAAATTTTTTGTCTCAGTTCCTTTTTATTGTGAAGACTTGCTTTAATTACACACACTGTCTCTTCATCTTCAAAAACAGCCTGTTTATTTGCCTGAAACACATAAAGTGTTGCCTTATTCGTTTTATGAATCTCTGGCAAGTGTTGTCGAAACGAATTAATACCAGAAAGATGCTCATGCGATTCATTAAAACTTATTATGCCAGCTATCATCATATCAACCGTAAAACTTTGTAATTAAAACAAATTCTTCACTTCCTTTTTCAACGATATAAAAATCTCCGCTTTGTATCCAGACGTGAGCTGTTAAAATTCCTTTTGACTTTGTTGCTCCCATGGTCAACATATAGGGAATGTTTCTTTGTTTCAACATAATTAAAGCGGTAAGCGATTGTTCAATACATTTGTTACGCCAAAAGGAATATCGCGATGCTCTTTTTATTGATTTTTTAATTAATTGTAGAGTTTCTGTGTCTGCTGCATCAAAACCACTACTAAGGCTTTCCTTTGATCCTAATTTCTTTTCAAGAACGGCAAACGGGATAAACCTCAACATTAAACGCACTTTAAAACTAATCCACAGTGCTTCACGAAACATTTTTCTTTCTATTGCAGGTAACTCAAAATATTTTTTAAATTTCCTCCACATCTATTAATCCTTTTTTCGATAATTGAGACAGAAAACCACTAACTTCCAGACTACATTGTTCTTCTGAAATTTCATAGTGCTGCAATAGTAACGTTACAAGCTCGTCTAACGTTTTATACTCATCCAGACAATTCCAGATAAAAGAACCTACCTTATTGAAGCTGTAATATTTTCCATCTTCAGGATGAATTAACACCACATCACCATCAATCTGCGAAAAAGTCAATTCCCTTTTTCTTCTTATTTTACAATTGCTCCATTGGCTCATACTGAAATTTTTTTATTATTTCCTTATGTTGCAAATAAATAGTATTGATTTGTTCTGATGTTAATTGATTTTTGTAATAATATGCTTTCCCTGTATTGAAAAACGAAGAACTATACACCGACTTTTCTTCAAAACCATACATTTTTTCTTGCTTTTGCAAGTTATCAAATGACGAAAATCCTATAGCATCGGTTAGCTCATCTTCTGTAAAAGGAATGTTACAAGCCTGTAGAATGTTAGAAAATGTTTGTTCTGGAAAATAAAACATATCCTCGTACTTAACAATGTAAACAGGCACGTCGCTCTGTTCTAACCAGCTTTTAACATGATTCGACCAGGTAGAGAGCTTCTGTGGCAGTTGAATCTGAAATCGTTTTACGTTTGAAGCCAAACAATAATCTTCATTGTTCATTACCTGAATAGTTTCATCTATAGACTTGCCTAGATGTTTGGAGAAAGATATAGCAAGGTCGAAAGGATTTCGAATAATATACAAAACAAGTTTTGTCTGTTCACTGGGCAAAAAAGGTTGTGAATAGATTGTCGTAACATAACAATCGTGAATTTTCACCGGGAAAAATTTACTTTCTTCGGCTTTTTCGGCATAAACTTGCAAGCGAAGTCTGTGTAATTCCTCAACAGTTAGCTCACTGATATCTATCACAGCTTCGTGTTCGAGGTACGATTTTGAGCTATAAATAGGAATAGAAAGATTGTTAATAGTTGCTGTATTGAACAAAATTCTTGATAAAAAAATACGCAGCCAGGTATTTCCCGACTTTGGATAAGAAGCCAACCATATAATGCTTTTTCTGCTCATGCTTCGAGCCGTTCCAAAAGTTCTGACAAAGCATTATCCCATGCTTTGGGACTTATTAACAAAGGTCTTGTTAGCAGAAGAACTCTGGTTAAATTGCACAATTCTGTTAAGGTAGAAAACACAAGATGTTTAAACATTGGTTCAATCCATGGCTTACGATAAATGTATGATTGAAGTAATAAAAATTTCTTTGAACCTATAATTTCTTCAATTTTAAACTCAGGCAAAGAACTTGTTTTAAGAACAATAATGATTTCAGGTATTTGTAAAGTCTCAATGTATTGGGATTTCAGGTCAATATAGTATTTATGTATTTTATGATGAATGGCTTTTTCTTTTTGAGCATGCAATCGTTCTGCGGCATCGTCCCACAATTTAATTGCCGGAAACGACGGTTTTGCTTGCAAAAGGTTATTATTCTGTTGTATCCATACCATATCATCAGAAAAATATTGTGCTGCATGCTTTTGAATTAATTCCACCAGTAAAGTAGATTTTCCGGCACCAGACCTGCCTGCTATTAAAATACTACGATTATTCAATAAAAGTCCTGCTGCGTGCAAAGGCAAGTGCCTACGATAAGCTCCCAACAATGCCATCATTGGACCTAGTAGATATGCTTCAAGAGTTTCTTCATCTGTCTTCTTCAGGTATATAGATTTTTCGTTATGTACATAAAATATTTCTATGTTACCCACTGTAAAATGAAAACCATCGGAATATAAAACAATGTTTCTTTTTACAAATAAAGCAGTAGATGGAAAGTGTATGGATTTGTCTAAAAATTTTACATAGACATCGGGTGAATTATTGTCAGAAGTGATTGGTGATAAAGTTGTAAAGCGATATTCTGAAT
>FWPV01011970.1_pt1 | contig 11702 bp, 15 predicted proteins | sample 2228371 | NCBI WGS metagenome assembly FWPV01 (sample SAMEA103939776, study PRJEB20133) | metagenome | reverse complement strand
TGGCCGAGCTTACCGGAATTGCAGTAGTCGCCGACTTCCGCTCGCGCGACATCGCGGCGGGCGGACAAGGTGCGCCGCTGGTGCCGGCGTTCCACGCTCACGTTTTCTCCGATGCAACGCGATCGCGCGTGGTACTGAATATCGGCGGTATGGCAAACGTGACGCTGCTGGCGCCGGGCGAGCCGGTGCGTGGATTTGACTGCGGCCCCGGCAACGTGCTGATGGACGGCTGGATCGCGCGTGCGCGGACTACCCTACGATGCCGATGGCGCGTGGGCAGCAACCGGGAAGGTGGATCTGAGACTGCTCGATGGGCTGCTGTCGCATCCGTTCTTCGCGCGCCAGCCGCCAAAGAGCTGCGGGCGAGAGCAATTCAATCTCGATTGGCTGGATTCGCTGCTGTCGGGTAACGAGCGCGCCGAGGCCGTGCAGGCCACGCTGGCGGAACTGTCCGCAGTATCGGTATGCCAGGCGCTGGCGTCCGCCGGCTTCAGCGCTGACGAGATCGCCGTGTGCGGCGGTGGCGCATTGAACACGCATCTTCTGCGCCGACTGCAGGTCCACACGCGAGCTCAGGTCGTCAGCACCGCCCAATGGGGTATGGCGCCCGACAGCGTTGAATCTCTCGCGTTTGCGTGGCTTGCGCGGCGCACCTTGCACGGCGAGGCTGGCAACGTAGCAGACGTTACCGGCGCCCGCGGCCCCCGGATACTGGGCGCCGTGTGGCCGGCCTAGAAATCAGCTTGCAGAATCAGACCGAGAAAGACGAGCCGCAACCGCAGGTCGACGTCGCGTTCGGGTTCTTGATCACAAACTGGGCACCTTCGAGGCCCTCGCTGTAATCGATCTCTGCGCCAACCAGATACTGGTAGCTCATCGGATCGATCAACAGCGTCACACCGTTCTTTTCAAGCGCCGTGTCGTCTTCGTTGGTCACTTCGTCGAACGTGAAGCCGTACTGAAAACCGGAACATCCACCGCCCGACACGAAAACGCGCAGCTTCAGGTCAGGGTTGCCCTCTTCGAGGATCAGCTCTTGGACCTTGTTTGCCGCGCTGTCTGAAAAAAGCAGCGGCATCGGCATTTCGGTCATTGCATTCATGTTTCGTCACTCCAAGGTTGCTGCACTACAAGACAGGTTCGTTCAACTCAACTTCCACTGGCCAATTTCAGCTCTATCGCACGCGGGGCCGCGTTCTGGTGTTCAAGCTGCCCCTTGACGATAGCACCAAGATGCACCTCAAGCCTGTTATAGACCACATCGCCGGAAATTCGTGCCTGCGGCTGAAGCTCAAGGAACTCGGACGAGACGATGGGCCCGTTGACGAGGCCATTCACCATGGCATGGGTTACCGACACGGCACCTTCAATCCGCGCATGCTCGCTCAGCACCAGTGTGCTGGATTCATCCCCATCCGCGCGAACATTGCCAACTACTTCACCGTCAATGCGCAGACCACCCCGGAAATGTACGTCACCGACCACTCGTGTGCCGGCGCCAATCAGGCTGTCGATCCGGTTGCTTGGCTTCTTCGACTTCTTTCCGAACATGCCGTCCTCCAAGGATTGTCGAGTCAAACCGCGGCGGTCGCGCGTGCCCTGATCTGTCCGTCCTGAACAAAGCGGACTTCGATCGACTTCAGCCGCGCGCCGTCGGGCACCGTGATTACGCCATCGACACGCTGAAAGTGCCTGAAGGCGACTCGATGCGATGCGTCGCCGGGTTTAGGCGGGAATGTGATATTAGCATCGTGCCCATGTTGATCAATTGTCGCAACAATCTCATAGGCCCCGAGGGCGTCCCGGTCGGGCTTGCCGCCCTGTCGAATGATCAGCATGCGATAGCGATAGCGCCCGGCGTCGCCATCTGGTTCAAGCACCAATCGATTGATCTTGAAGCCCTGCTCGGCGCCGGATGAACCGGCCAGACTTTCGAACACAAGCATATCCTCGCGCAGACGGCTGTTTTCGCTTTCGAGGGAACGAATACGGGACGTCAGCTGTTCCTGCGCGCTTCGCTCGATCTGCAACGTGCTGTGCGCTGCGTCGGCCTGCTGACGAATACCCGCCAGTTCGCCTTCAAGCACCGACACGCGCTCCCGGAGCGATCGCGCCTCCGACTGCATGCCCGAAACGTCCAGGCCCACCCAGCCACGTCCCGCGTCGAAAATGACTTGTGCAAGCACCAGCGCAATCGCCACGACGCCCGTGACCGCAAGCGCCTTGAGATACCAGGGCGCGTGCGAACGCACCGCAACCTGACGGGCTGCGATGCCGTGGCGCGAACGCCAGCGACGCGCCTTTACGGCAAGACCGGTACGAGCTCTAGTCCACACGACTCATCGAACCCGAACATCAGGTTCATGTTCTGCACCGCCTGCCCCGCTGCACCCTTCACCAGATTGTCGATTACGCTGAGGACAACCACCGTATCGCCTCCTTGCGGGCGATGAACCGCGATTCGGCAAGTGTTGGACGCGCGAACCGATCGCGTTTCAGGATGACTGCCCACCGGCATTACATCGACGAAGCGCTCGTCAGCGTAGCGCTCCTCAAACAGCGCCTGCAGGTCACAGTCCTTCGTCAGGCGGCCATACAGGGTGGCGTGAATGCCGCGAATCAGAGGCGTCAGATGCGGCACGAACGTCAGACCGATTTCGCTGCCGGCCACGTTCGACAGACCCTGCCGGATTTCAGGGAGGTGGCGGTGTCCCGGTACCCCGTACGCCTTGAAGTTGTCAGCTGCTTCAGCGAAAAGCGTATGCACTTCCGCCTTGCGCCCCGCACCGGACACGCCGGACTTCGCGTCGGCGATCAAGCTGGCGGGATCAATCACACCTGCTTCGATCAGCGGGATGAATCCAAGTTGCACCGCTGTCGGGTAGCAACCAGGGTTCGCGACGATGCGAGCGGAACGAATCTGCGCGCGGTTCACTTCCGGCAAACCGTATACGGCTTCAGCGAGGATGCCCGGACAGGCGTGCGGCATGCCGTACCATTTTTCCCAGACAGCTTCTTCCTTCAAGCGAAAATCCGCGGCAAGGTCGATCACTTTCACTCCTGCCGCCAGCAGTGCTGGAACCTGCTGCATGGCGATGCCGTTCGGCGTGGCGAAGAACACCACATGGCAGCCCTCCAGGCCCGCCTCAGCGGGGTCTGCAAAACGCAGACCGACGTGTCCACGCAGGCTCGGAAACATGTCGGCCACGGGTTTGCCCGCATCGCCGCGAGAGGTGATCGCCTTCAGTTCAACGTCTGGATGTCGCGCCAGCAGGCGCAACAACTCGACACCCGTGTAACCCGTTCCACCGACGATACCAACACGGATTGCCACCTCGATTCCCCTTTGAATGGATGCGGCGTGGAGCGGACTCGTAGCTCCGCATACGCTGCATGATGCCAGAAACGAAAAAGGCCGCTGTCGAGGCGGCCTTCTCCGGTGAGGCGGCTGACGAATCAGCGCTTCGAGAACTGCTTGCGACGACGTGCCTTGTGGAAGCCCACCTTCTTGCGTTCCACCTCGCGTGCGTCGCGCGTTACGAACCCAGCCTTGCTGAGCGCCGGCTTCAGCGTTGCATCATAGTCGATCAACGCACGGGTAATACCGTGGCGAACTGCGCCAGCCTGGCACGATTCACCGCCACCGATCACGTTCACCATGATGTCGAACGTGCTGACATGTTCGGTCAGCTCGAGCGGCTGGCGCACGACCATGCGACCCGTTTCGCGCGAGAAGAACTCGTCGACCGGCTTGTCATTCACAACGAACGCGCCCTTGCCCGGACGGAGGAACACGCGGGCAACCGCAGTCTTGCGCCGTCCCGTGCCATAGTAATAATCAACATTGAAAGCCATGACCGGACCGTCCTCAGATGTTCAGCGCTTTGGGTTGCTGCGCGGTATGCGGATGTTCCGTTCCCGCGTAGCACTTCAGCTTCTTAAGCATTGCGTAGCCGAGCGGCCCCTTCGGAAGCATGCCCTTGACTGCCTTCTCAAGAACACGCTCCGGAAAGCGTTGCTGCAGCTTCGTGAAATTTGTTTCGTAGATACCGCCGGGGTAACCCGAATGGCGGTAGTACTTCTTGTCTTCTGCCTTGTTGCCGGTGACGCGCAGCTTCTCGACGTTCACGACAACGATGTAATCACCCGTATCGACGTGGGGCGTGAATACAGGCTTGTGCTTGCCGCGCAGGCGGCGTGCGATTTCGCTGGCCAGGCGCCCGAGCACCTTGTCAGAGGCATCGACGACATACCAGTCGCGCTCGACTTCGTGCGGCTTGGCTGAAAAGGTTTTCATCTCGAACGTCCCAATGATTTCGGGCCAGATCGCCCAAAAGTCGGCGAATATAGCCCGCGGAGTCAGGCGTGTCAATGCTCGACGCCCGAATAAAAAAAGCGCGACTCAATGAGTCGCGCTAAATCCACACCAAAGGAGGAGGGTGGAGGAGACACCTGCGGAGAAACGATCGCGAAGCCGGCGGCAGACACCAAGTGAACGATCGTTCTCAAAACTGAATTGATTATTGTCCAGCCGATCCGCGTAAGCAAGAAATTTTTGCGTCGCACAAGTGACGCGGCACATCCGACGTGTGTACCAGCGCCGGCTTGAGTCCATAAAAAACCATAATTTTCATTATGTTATAGATCAACCCCTCGTAAGCCGAAAAATCAACCCTTCAAAAATGCGGATTACTTCGCATTGCCATCGAGCTCGTGACGCATTGCAACAATCTCGATGCTCGCGGATTGATCGCGTCTGAGCATTACAATCACGCGCTCTTACAGGAGATGGCGCAATGGAATGTGTCGTGAAGTGGCTGGACGGTGTGAGTTTCGTGGCCGAGACGGGCTCCGGCCACATGCTGAATATGGACGGCGCACCGGAAGCCGGCGGCCGCAATATGGCACCGCGGCCTATGGAGCTGCTGCTCGCCGGTACGGGAGGCTGCACAGCTTTCGACGTCATGCTCATACTGAAGAAAAGTCGTCAGGCGGTCACCGGTTGCGAAGTGGAACTCAAGGCAGATCGCGCGCCCGAGGACCCTAAGGTATTCACCCGCATCGGCTTCCACTTCAAGATCAGCGGCCGGCAGCTCAAACCTGAGGTGATCGAGCGCGCGATCCACCTGTCCGCCGAAAAGTACTGTTCCGCTTCCATCATGCTCGGCCAGACGGCACGTATCGAACACACCTGGGAAATCATCGAAACGCAGGCTTGATCGGCAGGCGCCGTCAGACGTGGTAGGCGAGTCTCGTCATCACCGATGACGACGCGCGCATCACAGCCCGGACGGGCGCCGGCAACTCAGCCGCGCCCAACCTCTCCGCCACGCGCGCATGCTGCCGTTCATCCTGCCTCATCTGCTCGAGCAGCCTCCATGATTTCTGGTCAGCTGCCGGCAGGCGATCCAGGTGCCCCTGCAGATGTGCCTCGACCTGTCTTTCCGTTTCCGCCAGAAAGCCCAGATTCCACTTGTCGCCGACCAATCCTGCGGAAACGCCCGCAAGGAGCGCACCGCCGTACCAGAGCGGATTCAGCAGACTGGTCCGCGCACCGAGTTCGCCGATGCGTGACGCAGTCCAGCACAGGTGTTCGGTTTCCTCGATGGCCGCCTGACGCAATGCATCGCGAACCGACGGATCGCGACACGTCAGCGCCTGCCCCTGATAAAGAGCCTGGGCACAGATCTCGCCGACGTGGTTGATGCGCATCAGCGCGCCGACATGACGGCGCTGGCTGTCGTCGAGATCCGGCTCCGGCAGTTCGGAACCCGGAATCGGGCGCGCCGTCCGAGCAGGCGCTGCAAGCGTCCGCAGTGCACGATCAAGCTCGATGATCAGACGGTCAAGGAACATTATTCAGCGATAACCCGTAAGTGGCGTGCCCACACGCGGCTTGAAGCTGGCCGCCATCAGCTCGATCGCCTGAGACGGGGTCTGCGGACGATCGCCCGCACACACCAAACCATCGAACAAGGCGTAGTGATACGCGTTGAAGCGATTGCCGGTGTAAACCGGAGACCAGCGCACACCACGCGGAGTCACCCAGCCCGACCCAGCCCTGAGATAGGCATACAGACGGCGCTCCGCTGTTGCGCAGCGGATGCCCTCGACCGACACAGTCTCTGCGCCACCCGCCGTCAGCACACGCGAGATGAAGCGCGTCACCTCGTCCTTGCCCACGCTGATACTCGCGCGCGCTACGAAGTAGCGATTTCGCGTCTCGGAACCGACATGAAACTCGACCCAGTCCGTCGCCTGTGCAACGTCGGGCAACGCGTAGTCGTCTTCCTTGAGTTCGCCCGGTTCGCCGGCTTCTTCTCCGCGATAGGGATCCGGCTTCTGCCAGTCGGTGATCTGCGCACCTGCGCCGGTCATCCAGAAGCACAGCAACAGGGCCGCAGCGCAACGTCCGGCGGCTAGAGAATGTTTGATCGACATATGAGCAGTTGAGGGTCCTTGGTTGAGGCAGGTTCCGCATCATTCTGCAGAACCTGCCCAGCCCGGACGAAATGCGACGCGCTCAAGGCGCCGGGGAAACGGAGTCCGGTCGTGAATCGTCCGGAAGCGGGGCAACCTTGTGTTCCTCGTCGTCGCCATGACTCGAGCAGCCTTTCGCGCGGGCGTTCCGGAAGGCCAGCCGCGCCAGTTCGGTCAGCGCCTGCTGATAGACCTGCCGCTTGAACTCGATGACCGAATCCAGCGGAATCCAGTAATCGTGCCATCGCCAGGCGTCGAATTCGGGATGATCGGTGGCGCGCAGGCAGACATCGCAGTCGCGACCCACCATGCGCAACAGATACCAGATCTGCTTCTGGCCGCGATACGCACTGCGCCACTCGCGCCGCACCCAATTGCGCGGCACGTCATAGCGCAACCAGTCGCGGGTTCGCCCGACGATGCGCACATGCTGCGGACGTAGCCCCAACTCTTCCCAGAGCTCGCGGTACATCGCCTGCTCGGGCGATTCACCGTGGTTGATGCCTCCTTGCGGAAACTGCCAGGCGTGTTCGCCTATGCGCTTTCCCCAGAAGACTTCATTGCGCCCGTTGATGAGGATGATGCCGACGTTCGGGCGGTACCCTTCCCGGTCGAGCATGACTGAACCTGCCTGATGAAATTTTTGTGGATTCTTCCACAATTCGTCACCGAATTGAAGCAAACGTCGCCGCTTCAGCCTGTTGGTGCCAAGCGGCTAGAATCGCAGGTTGGCCACTTCACCATTCCCGGGTTCGCGAACTTCATGCACGCCAGCAAATTCTTCATTTCCACGCTCAAGGAAGCCCCCTCGGACGCCGAGGTCGTATCGCACAAGCTGATGACCCGCGCCGGCATGATCCGCAAGCTCGCCGGCGGCATCTACAACTACATGCCGATGGGGCTGCGGGTGATCCGCAAGATCGAAGGCATCATCCGGGACGAAATGAACAAGGCCGGCGCGATCGAGCTGCTGATGCCGCTCATCCAGCCAGCCGAGCTGTGGCAGGAGACCGGGCGCTGGGACAAGATGGGTCCGGAAATGCTGCGTGTGAAGGATAGACACGACCGCGACTTCATCATCCAGCCGACGTCGGAAGAGGTGGTGACCGACATCGCTCGCGCCGAAATCCACAGCTGGCGCCAGCTGCCGAAGAATTTCTATCACATCCAGACCAAATTCCGCGATGAACGCCGGCCGCGTTTCGGCGTGATGCGGGGGCGCGAGTTCACGATGAAGGACGCCTACTCGTTCGATCGTGACGATGACGCTGCAGGCCGCAGCTACGACATCATGTTCGACGCCTATCTGCGCATCTTCAACCGGCTCGGCCTGCAGTTTCGCGCCGTTGCCGCCGACACCGGGGCCATCGGCGGCTCGCGCAGCCACGAATTCCAGGTGATCGCCGACACCGGCGAAGACCTGATCGCCTGGTGCCCCGCGTCCGACTACGCCGCCAATATCGAACTGGCGCAGGCAATGTCGCTGATCCCGCAACGCGGAACAGCGACGCAGGTGATGGCTGTCACACCGACGCCCGGCACGACGCGGTGCGAGGATGTTGCGGCGCTGATCGGCATCCCGCTGGCCTCGACCGTCAAGTCCATCGTGCTTGCGGCCGAAAAGGAAGGCAGGACCGAACTGTGGCTGCTCATGTTGCGCGGGGATCACGAACTGAATGAGGTGAAGGCATCGAAGCTGGCGGGTCTCAAGGACGGATTCCGCTTTGCGTCCGAAGCGGAGATCGTCGAGCACTTCGGCTGCGTGCCGGGTTATCTCGGGCCGATCGGCCTGAAGAAGCCGGTGCGCATCGTGGCCGACCTGACGGTTGCCAACATGAACGACTTCGTCACCGGCGCCAACCAGCCGGACGCCCACCTGACCGGCGTGAACTGGGGTCGCGATCTGCCGGAACCCGAAGCGGTCGCCGACCTGCGCAACGTGGTTGAAGGCGATCCGTCACCGGACGGCAAGGGCGTACTGGCCATCCAGCGCGGCATCGAGGTCGGCCACGTGTTCTTCCTCGGCACCAGGTACTCGGAAGCGATGAACTGCACCTATCTCGACGAAACCGGCAAGCCGCGCACCATGGTGATGGGTTGCTACGGCATCGGCGTGACGCGTCTGGTCGGCGCAGCGATCGAACAGAACCACGACGAGCGCGGCATCATCTGGCCGCAGACCATCGCCCCGTTCGAAGTCGTGATCTGCCCGGTCGGCTGGAGCAAGTCCGACGCCGTGCGCGACGCGGCGCAGTCGCTGTACGGCGAACTGGTTGCGAAGGGCTTCGACGTCATCCTCGACGATCGCGACGAGCGCCCGGGCGTGATGTTTGCCGATTGGGAGCTGATCGGCGTGCCGCATCGCATCACGGTCGGTGAGCGCGGCCTGAAAGAGGGGTTGGTCGAGTATCAGCACCGGCGCGAGGGCGTGGTGCACAAGGTGGCACCGGACGCCGTAGCCGGACTTCTGGGCACCCCTGCAGGACACTGATGAGACGCGCGCCGCTCGCCTGCCTCGCCCTGCTGCTCGCTTTGCTGACGGGCGGCGCTGCCGCGTCTCAGCAGTATGAGCCGCTGGCTGACAGCGTTCGCGCGGCGCTGCACCGGGCGATCAGTGACCGACCGGCACCGGAGTCAGCCGGCGGCGCGTCGGCCGAACGTCAGCTCTGGCTGAATACGATGTCGGAGCGGCTGACCAAACGCATGCCGGACGAAGCCGGGCGCATGGAATTCCTGAAGGCGGTGCATTACGAGGCGACGCGGGCCGGGCTCGACCCGCAACTCGTGCTCGGCCTGATCCAGGTGGAAAGCGGCTTCCGCAAGTACGCGGTGTCGAGCGCCGGTGCGCGCGGCTACATGCAGGTCATGCCGTTCTGGGTGAAGCTGATCGGCAACGAGGAAAGCAACCTGTTCCACCTGCGCACCAACCTGCGTTTCGGCTGCACGATCCTGCGTCATTATCTCGACATCGAGAAGGGCAACCTGTTCAGGGCGCTCGGACGCTACAACGGCAGCCTGGGCAAGGCCGAGTACCCGAATCTGGTACGCGGTGCGTGGGAGCGTCACTGGTCCTGGCCTGGCTTGAGTGCCAGCAACCCCTGAACCGGGTCAGCGCAATGGCTCCGAGAGCAAGCGCCATTCGGTGACCTGAACCACCAGTTCGGCCAGCGAATCGACCTTCATCTTGGTCATCACCCGCGCGCGGTGCTGTTCAACCGTTTTCGTGCTGATGCCGAGATCGACCGCGATCTCCGCGTTCTGGCGCCCATCCATGACGCGTTCGAGCACTTCGCGCTCGCGTGGGGTCAGCGTTCCCAGGTGTTGTCCGACTGCAACAAGGCGGCTGCGCCGGCCGCGCTGCGCACTGTGGATGCCGATCGCTTCATTCACCCGTTCGCGCAGTTGCACCGGATCGACCGGCTTCAGCAGAAAATCCAGCGCTCCGCCGCGCACCGCCTGGACCGCCTGGCTCACCTCGCAGGGGCCGGACACGAACACGATCAGGGCGCGGCTGCCGCTGGCGAGCAGACTGGACTGCAACTCGACGCCGCCGATGTCCCGCAGGGTCGCGCTGACCACCAGGCAGGCCGCGCGCGCGATGGCGCTGCGGTTCTGCAGCAGCGAACCGGCACCGGCAAACACCTGCACCTCGATGTCCGGTCCCTCGAGCGCTTCCGCCAGCGCGCGGCGGGCACGCTCGTCGTCATCGACGACGCATACCAGCTCGCGGACCACGGCGACCGGCTCCGCGCGCTCAGCGCATGCCCGGCAGCATGCCCTTCATGCTGCGCATCATTTTCTGCATGCCGCCCTTGGAGAACTGCTTCATCATCTTCTGCGTCTGTTCGAACTGGTTCAACAACCGGTTCACCTCCTGCACCGACGTGCCGGAACCGGCTGCGATGCGCCGTTTGCGACTCGCCTTGATCAGTTCGGGCTTGGTGCGTTCGGTCGGCGTCATGGAATTGATGATGCCTTCGATGCGCCGGATGGCCTTGTCGTCCTGGCCACCCTGCATCTGCTGGGCAGCACCTGCGAACTGCGCCGGCAGTTTGTCCATCAGCGCCGACAGGCCGCCCATCTTGCGCATCTGCGCGATCTGCTGCTTGAAGTCATTGAGATCGAAGCCCTTGCCGCTCTTGAGCTTCTGCGCCAGATCGCGCGCCTGATCCTCGTCGACCTGACGGCGTGCGTCTTCGACGAGACCGAGGATGTCACCCATGCCGAGGATGCGCGACGCCATGCGCTGCGGGTGGAACTCCTCCAGTCCGGTCAGCTTTTCGCCGACGCCGGCGAATTTCAGCGGCGCACCCGTCACATGGCGCACCGACAGCGCTGCGCCACCGCGTGCATCGCCGTCGAGCTTGGTCAACACGACGCCGGTCAGCGGCAGCGCGTCCTTGAATGCCTTGGCGGTATTGACCGCGTCCTGACCCAGCATCGCATCGACAACGAACAGCGTTTCGATCGGTTTGATCGCCTCGTGCAGCGCGCGGATCTCATCCATCATCGGCTGGTCGACCGCGAGCCGGCCAGCGGTGTCGACCAGCAGCACATCGAAGTAACGGGTTTTAGCGAATTCGACCGCCGCGCGCGCGATGTCGACCGGCTTCTGGTCGGGCGTCGACGGAAAGAACTCGGCGCCAGCCTGGCCGGTGACGGTGCGCAACTGCTCGATGGCGGCCGGGCGATAGACGTCGCACGACACCGTCAGTACCTTCTTCTTCTGCGTCTCCTTCAACCACTTGGCCAGCTTGCCGACCGTGGTCGTCTTGCCGGCGCCCTGCAGGCCGGCCATCAACACGATGGCGGGTGGCTGGGTCGCAAAGTTCAGACCGACCGAGGCGCCGCCCATCAGCGCGGTGAGTTCGTCATGCACGACGCCGACCAGCGCCTGACCCGGCGTGAGCGATCCGACCACTTCCTGACCGACCGCCTTTTCGCGGATCTTCGCGACGAGGTCTTTCACGACCGGGAGGGCGACGTCGGCTTCAAGCAGGGCCATGCGCACCTCGCGCAGCATGTCCGCGATGTTCTCGTCGGTCAGGCGGGCCTGACCGCGCAGCGTCTTGACGACCTTGGCGAGCCGTTGGGTGAGGTTGTCTAGCATGTCGGGGCGGCCTGCGCCTTGGGTTAAACTGGGAGGAATGATTCTAATCGAACTGCTCCCCTCCGCCCTGTACGCCGCACTGGCGCTTTGGCTTACCCGCCCTGCCATGCTG
>FWPV01014264.1_pt1 | contig 11703 bp, 11 predicted proteins | sample 2228371 | NCBI WGS metagenome assembly FWPV01 (sample SAMEA103939776, study PRJEB20133) | metagenome | reverse complement strand
AACCGAAAAACTAGCTACAGCACCATCCAACGAACAATATCGACGATTGTATTTGAGCGGAACAGAAAGACTCTTTGCTGTCGTATCAAACAAACTCTACGAAATAACCGAAAAATACGATTTTTTAGAAAAGGGCTCGTTAAAAACGACCAGCGGTATATGCAATATGGCCGACAACGGAACGCAAATATTGATAGTAGACGGCAAATATATTTACTTATACGATATGAATACCGACACCTTTACATTTCTGAACCCTCAAGCTCACCCTACGGTCCCCGCTAATCCTACACACGTAATATTTACAGATGGTTTCTTTATTGTAAACTCTAAAGACACAAGTAGATTTTATTTCTCAGCTTCTTATAACGGCGGAGTCTGGAACGCCCTCGACTTTGCCACCGCCGAATATTCGGCCGACAAAATAGTAGGAATAACAAAAACATCCAACGGCACTATATGGATGATAGGAAGCCGAACTATAGAACTGTGGAATAACGTAGGCGTAGCCGATTTACCATGGCGCCGGATAGCAGGAGCCGTCTGGGAAATCGGATGTCATGCCCCACATTCGATCACTACCGATGGTACCAACGTCTTCTTTATAGGTACCGGCTCCATCTATATGGGAAGCGGATTTAATATCAGAAAAATAAGTAATCAGATTATAGAACACAAAATTAAAAATATAAAGAACATTGAAAACGCGTTAGCCTACATATACGCCGAGGAAGGCCACACTTTTTGTGTATTCAACTTCCCATGCGAAAAAACCCTAGTTTACGATATGACGTCCGACGAATGGCACGAACGCTGTTGGTATAACAAAAACACAGGAAACAACATAAGCCATTTTGCCGGCTTTTATGCTTATTATAACAACAAACATATTTTAGCCTCTATTTATGACGGTTCTTTGTACGAATCGTCGATAGATTTTACCACCGACGACAAAATAGAAATAGTTAGGGAAATAACCACCCCGATAATAAGCTACGAAAATAAATTGATTAGATTTAATAAACTGGAAATAGATTGTGAAAAAGGTATAGTCGACGATCCGATACTCATTCTGCAATATTCCAACGACAGCGGCTATACCTGGAGTAACAAAAACTACGGTGTTACTACCGGAAAAATAGGAGAATATTTTAAACGTATAATATGGTATAGGTTGGGCGTAGGCAGAAACCGATCGTTCAAATTAACCGTTAGTGCGCCTAACAAATGGATCATTTCATCCGCCTTTCTGGAGGCCGCATAATGGCACTGTCGAAATTCGATATGTTTGCCAATACCATCACAGGACTTAAAAACTGGTTTGCCGACATATATAACCATCTGTGCGCAAAAAATTACGACAACAATGAATGGACACCGGTTATTACAGGTATGATAGGAACACCGCAAATCAACGCGTGGTATCAACGTTGGGGACAGGAATGTAATTTTAAAATAGAAATTGCCGGAACCCATCTGATGCTTAACGCGGAAATCTCCCTGCCGATAGAAGCACACTCCGACGGAATCGCTGAAATAATAAGTAACACCGACAACTCTTTTCTGGGAACTGGAAGAATAGATAAAACAACTCAAAAATTAAAAATAGCGTCTTATTGGGTAACCAACGAGACGGTAATAATAATAGGATACTACATAACAAGGGGTATATAATATGGCTTTTATTGACACAATACAAAACCTTTTCGGTTGGTTACCGCCTGTAAACTCACTTATAAATCAATATCGCATGGAGGATGCGCTGGCAGAACAGGAGGCCGGTTCTATTTATGCGTCTGGGAAGTTACAAAAAGGACGGCAGGCAATAAGTGATTTATATCAGCCTTTGATAAAAACCGGAGACGCATATTTAAATATGTTACAATCCGGCATAGAATCGGGAATGTTTTCGCCAGACGAAAGCGTTTTTAATAAATTTAATTACAGTGATATACCATTGTTTAACTATGACCAACAAGCCCCTACCTTTAGGGCATACCAACCATCACAGGCGCCGGGAGAATTCAGTTATAATCAACAACTCCCGTCTTTTACACTATATGCGCCGGAACAACCACAACCAGAGTTGTATAGAGCACCCGAAGCACCGAAAGCGACTTATTACGATGCATCACAGTTTAAATACGACATAGAAAACGATCCTGTGTATCAGAGCCGATTACAGGCCGCCCAAAAAGCGATAGAAACATCCGCAGCAGCTAGGGGAACACAGCTTTCTGGAGCAACACTTAATCAGTTACAGCAAGAAGCACAAAACATTGCTTCGCAGGAAGGACAGAACGCGTTTAACAGATGGATGGATCAACAAAAATTTTTACGTGAATCCACGCGATACATGAGCGAAGACGAATACAGGCGATATCTCGATAGTGTAGGAATAAGGGGTGCTGAAGCCGACAAGGCCATTGCACAATGGAATTTAAACAGGGCGTTTGGGCAAGAAGCTAATATCCAAAACCTTGAAGCACAAACCAACCTATATAACTTGGGATATAAAACCGCTGCTGATATATACGGCATGAATTATGACAGATATAGAGATATAAGGGATTTCGGCCAAAGCGCAACAGTTCAGAATTATTTGACCGGTCTTCAAGGATATAATACCGCTTTTCAGAATGCTCTTGATGCGTATAAAACAAACGCCGATGTGTATAATACCAATCGTACTTTCGAATATGGCCGGTTAAGCGATATATACAACAGAAGAGCCCAGGCGGCACAAAATTTATACGGAATGATCAAGGATTTGGCTAATTTGAGCACTGTCGGCCGATCGGCCCTGGCCGGGGCAACTTCCGATTATTATACCAACTTGGCCAATTTGGAATTAGGATCAGCCAACGCCAGAGCAGCTTTAGAGGCTGGCAAAACAAAATCTTCCCTCGATTGGTTCCTGGGAAAATAAGGAGGATTTATGCCTTTAACCACGTTAGATATTACCCCATATAGTCTGGCCAAAAATACAGGCGGGTCAATCTCAGACTTAACCCACCTTATAAATACCATAAGTAACATATCACAACAACTCGAAGAAAGAAAGCTTAAAGAACGAGAACAGGCTGATAATATCTATTTGAATAATATGTATGCCAAGTATTTCGGCGGATGGGACGGCATTGACAGAGAGAGCTTCGATAATAGGTTTAAAGCTCTTTCGGAAGATATTAATAAAAACCGTCCCGACTTATCATTAAAAGCACAGGAAATTTACGGCGGCCTCACAAAAATAATGGATCAACAGATTGAGAACAGGCTAAAAGAACAAGAAAAACTCCTAAACATAGAAGAAGGATTGCTTAAAAACATAGGCACACAGCAAGATATTATAGGCACACAACTGGCGCTTGTCGCTGACGGCAAAATTTCGTACGAAGACGCACTGGAACGAATTAAAGCAAGTGGTATAGATTTACAAAAAGTCAACCTTCCGCCGCCGCAGGAGTTCTATAAAAACCCCTTAAAATATTATAACTACACGTTAGGGGAAAAGTTGCGACACGATGAGATGATGAGGGCATACGAAGAAAAAAAGAAAGCGCTTGACATAAAAGAGTTGCAAACAAAAATAAATTGGCAAGAAAGATTATATCAATCCCTCATAGACGCAAGAAAGGCGGCCGCCAACCGCGGTGCTGTTGCAGTCGGCGAAATAGACGATGTTATAGCTTATAAACTATCAACCGACGTCGCCGGTAAAAGACAAGCCACCCAAATATACCCTCTGGTCAGAAAAATGCTTAAAGACGGATATTCCGTCGATCAGATACAAGACACTTTGAGATATTCCAGCCAATCCGCCGAAATGCCTATGGATTTGCGAATGGCTGTCGAAACTATTCTAGCCAATAAACCCTATGTGCTTGACAAAACATTAGATACGGTTGATGATTTTATACAAAAGAAAGATAATAAAGGGTTAGCACAACATCTTGCAAGGTTAGCCGAACAGGCGTCCGGAGCCGAAGAAGCCCAGAGGGTACGAGGTCTGAGAGAAACAATTAAGTTTGTTAACGAAATAGAAAACGATTTAAAAGAATATGAAGCCGCAGGCGGAAAAACCAACATCTTCAGGGGAACTATGGAAAATATATATAAAGCCGTAGGAAGTATAAAGGACCCGAAATTAAGAGAGTTGGCCAATAAAATCAGAATAGGAATACAACAATATAGGTTAAAGGTGAGTGGTAAGACTTTTTCTATTCCCGAAAGTAAAGAGTATGAATACATCTTTCCGAACATTAACAAGATTGCCAATTTCAACTATGCGGCGATAAACGCCCTGAAGAGCGCTATGACTACACAGTTGAAGTCGTTCTACGAAAGTGTAATGGGCGAAGAAGCGTTTAACAACTATGTAGGGCCGTATATGTTCTCCGCGGAAGCTTCCAAAGAAGACGCCTTCGACAAACTATTGAGGGAGTTTAAAAAATGACCAAAAAGGAATTTATTCAGGAAGCCCTTAAAAGAAAGCTTGATCCTAAAGAAATTGTTGACCTGGCAGAAAGAATAGAAGCGGCAGGAAGATTCGACCCGGAGCCGGAACTGGAATCCTCACCGGCTGAAAAATACGGCGCTGCCGGAGCTTTGTTGCCGTCCGTAACCGAATCAACTGAAAAGGGTGGTAACTTGCCGACAAGAACTGTAGCAGCCGTCGGCGACATTCTAAATTTACCACAAAGAACTATAGCCTCGGTAGCTACCTTGGCCGGATACGTGCAGGGCGGCGGCAAGTTAAAAGACGCAATAGAAGAGGCCAAAAAAGAATTAAGCAAAACCAAAAGCGAAGAGACCGGCGCTTTAGGGTTGATACAGAATCTGGCACTGGATCCGGCGATGTCGCCGATTCTAGGGCTTGCCACTCCCGCCCTTGCAGTAAAGGTTGCCAAGGGTACGCCGACAATAGGCAAGGCTGTTCTGGGCGGATTAAAAATAGGTGCACCGGCTGGTGCTGCCTCTTCAGCCTATCAACAGGCCGGAAGAGGAGAAATAGATCCTGCACAAACGGCCGTAGCGGCAACAATGGCCGGCCTCCTAACCGCTGGGCAAGCCGGCTTAGGACACGCAATTACATCTAAAACCGGAACCGCCTTGCAAAAAGCCGGGGCTAAAACAGTTGCTTCTATGCTCAAAGGTGGAAAAACCGGTGGAAAGCTAGGCTTCGATCCCAAAGCCGTTATTAAACATAACGTGACTGCCAATACACCAGAAGGCGTTTATGTTAAAGCCACACAAAAAATAGAATCTCTTAAGCAGCGGGCGTATGAGATAGCTCAAAAAGAAGAATTAAAAGTCGACCTCGAAGACGTATTTAATTCAGCCAAACAGTCCGTTGACAAAAGAAAATACCCAGAAGAATATGCCGACATAATAAACAAGATTGATGACCTGAAAACAAAATATATAAACGCCTTCGGCAAGGAAGTTACCGCTCCTGATATAATGGAAATTCGAACTAGAATCGGTGAAAACGTGGACTTTGTAGGAAAACCTACTGGCGGGTATGCCGCCAATAGAGAAGCCGGCATATCGGAAAAGGCGCACAATGAGATTTATTATCAACTAAAAAATATCCTCCACAATAAACTGAAAGAGGGCACAGAACTGCAAAAAATAGACAAGGCAATAAGCGAACTGGTACCGATCAAAACGGTTGCCGCTGGTAGAATGCCGATATATGAAAGCAATAAATTTATAGGATTATCGGATATTGGTTTGGCAAGAATCGGTCAGGCGTTGGGAGCTGGCGCAACTGGTAGTGGAATTGGATATGCCACGTCCCCGGAAGACAGATTGGGCGGAGCGCTAAAAGGCGCAGCTGTAGGTATAGCCTTGCCCTTAACAGTAAGAGCGGTAACGTCACCAAAGGCCGGACAGGTATATTATAAAATAGGTGAAAAAATAATACCACAAAAAGGGTTTATTATCAAAGGGAAAGAATCCCCGACCATAGGAAGCCTTAAAAAAGTTCTGAGCAACGAACGGGGAAGCATTGCAGATGTCCCTGATGAAACTGTAATACAAGCAATCCTTGACGCCGCAGAAAGACACGGCGGAATACAAAATATAGAAAGAATAACTACAAGGCCTACATTCAGAGAAAGTATATCCGAAGGCTACTTCTGGTATAATACACCTGATAAAAGTACTCATGTTGTACCAATAAAAAGTAAGGAGGCAATCACATGGAACCGTGGCCGGCGATAATGGCTATAATAAATACAATATTGCAGAACAATAACAAAAGACCGACACCACAGCAGCAACAGCAACAACAACCGGGGTTAATGAATAATATCAACACTATTATGTCCCTGGCTTCTGTACTCGACAGGTTAGGTTCTACACAACCCAGACAGCAATATATGCTGCCTATGGTGCCAAAACAGCAAGGGGGATTAAGATGGCCGCAGTAAAGCTGTTTCCTATAACTCAGTTTTTCGATAATTACGGCAATCCTTTGATCGGCGGGAAAATATATACCTATTATTACCAGACGACAATCCCTAAAAAAACCTATGCCAATCCGGGGGGCACAGTTTTGCTTCCCAACCCTATAATCCTTGACTCGGCAGGTAGAAAAAACATCTACCTCGAAGGCGGGGATTACGACTTTGCAATTTACGACAGCAACAACTTGTTGGTTACCACCCTCTCTGGAATAAACGCCGAAACGTTAATTTCGGCAGTAGAGTCCGTTTCTCAACTAAAAGCCTTAAATATTTCCACAAACCAGAGCGCAATTGTACGAACTCTGGGCTATTATTCCCCTGGTGACGGCGGAGGTAACTGGTTCTATTGGGATTCCGCTGCCACCAATATCCCGGACGACGGAATGATAATACAGCCGTCTTCTTTACCCACAATGGGAAGATGGATAGGTATTATATCCGCCGACAAGAAAATTAACCTGAGAGTTTACGGGGCCAAATGCGACGGAGTTATTGACGATACCTCATCGCTGATCAAATGCAATGGTTTTTGTGACGTACATAATTGCAAAATAATAATAGACGGAAACGCCTATATCGCTTCCGATCCTGGGTTGACCGTACCTGTTGAGTTTACTTCTACTGGTAAAATCAAAACAGGAAATTATTATTTAAGGGTTATACCTATAATAACCGATACCAATCAACATTTCGAAGTCTCAGAGGATTGGGCGCCCTATATCGGCTCTGATCATATATACCCACAATGGTTCGGCGAAACAGACACAAACGATCCTATAACCTCCGAGGTCAAACAGATTTCGCCCTCAGAATTCGGCTATAGAACTAAAACTTTTTTACACGACATTGAGGTTCTTCATGGAGGAACCGGCGGAAAGATAACGTGTGGAATATTGAACGTTGGAATTGCAGCTATTTTAGACAGGACTGAAGTTAATGGTGAGCTTACAGCGCATGAGGGCATTGTTGTAACGGGCCAGGCCTCAGTAGTCGACGGTGCGGACGGAATGAGGATAGGAGCTGACATAAATGGACAAACCATAACCGACCAAACGGAAAAAAATATCAAAATAAGGGTTCCGCACTATTATACATCCGAGGAAGATTTTGTTGTTTTAGAAGCACGTGGGGAAGAGTCTTCCAATGTGTTGAATATAGGTGGCGGCCACAGTCTATTTAACACCGCTACTGTTATTAATTTTTATACGGTTAATAACAATACTACGCTAGGCGGCGATTTACGTATGAAAATATTCGGCGACGGATCCGTTATGATAGGCGGGCCGATCGGCGGGCCGAAAGGTGCCGGAACATTGAACGCACAGGCGGTATACGACGACGGCGTGTTGTTGACCGGATACGTATTGGACAAATATTTTAACCCGGATTTTGATTATTCCAAATGGGAAAGAATTTCACCCAAGGCTCTGGAAGAGTTCGTTCCAAAAGAATCGTTCGTTTACGACATTGACAAATACCATGAATACGTCCGGAAAAACAGAGTCTTACCTTCTATGGAAAAAATAGAAGCCGCCGAAGAACGACCTTCCATAGGAGAGTTGGCGCAAAAACTATGGGAAATTGTAGAGATTCAAACGATCCATATAATACAATTGAACGAAAAAATAAAACAGTTGGAAGAAATTATAAGAAATGGCTAACCGCGGCTATTATATGGGCGCCTACATGGGGGTAGGCGAACCTACACCCGAAAGGGTATTGCACGCTTCAGTCTATGACGATTTGGAATACGGCGTTTCTTATCCGTTACGCATTTCTCACTTTTCTACAAAATCAGCGCTTACTGATTTCGGCGTAGGAATGGAATTCGAAATTGAGGACGCCTATAACGACAAATATTTAATCGCAACTATAGAGGCGGTTAACAGGGGATTCGGCAGCAATACACAAGGCGATATAATTTTTAAAACCCTATACGAGGAAAGCCTTGACGAACGCGTAAGCATATTGGCCGACGGAACGTTAAAACTTAACACCTGTCATAACATAAACGGCGCTCAGTGTACTCTTCTGGTTAGGGATAATAATTATTTAATAAAACATATTACAGTAGAAGATTTAGCCGATATTTTGGGTGACGAAATGCCTCACGGGGTAAGTACGAATTATATACCTAGGGCGACGTCTTCGACGGCGTGGGGTAATACATGTTTGACTTACGACGGGACGCTTTTAACGCTTGCCGCCAATCCGACAAATTTTAGGTTGTCAAACACAGATATTGCGCACTACAGTACTTCCTTTATTTACGCTACGGTAATGCCGGATATTTGGCACAACGTTGTTGCGTTTGGTCAATGGTGGCCCTGGCCGACGTTTGAGCGGTACAACGGATCCTCTTGGTCAAGCGCAACGCTCAACAAAAATATTTTTATTGAAAAGACTTCAGCTAGTCAAACCATAATCGACGGAACGACCTACACCGCTTGTCGGTGGACATGGTACGGTGATGGTAAGGTTAATTGGAGCGATATCGGGGCTATTCAACTTATTGCCGCCTATGTCAGTCCGGCGCCCAATATTAATCTAACCATAAGCAAATCGAACAACGGCGTTGATTGGGAAAATATTTATACAAAAACCGGTTACACTCTCTATGATTCCGTCAACCAAATACTATCAACACTGCTTGCCCCTGGGAATAACGCATACTATAGGGTAACAATAGAGGTAAACAATAGTCGCCCGCTTATTTTAGTGTCATTAAGAGTCTTGACGATGCGGCATGGCAGTCAGGGCGGTGGAATGGAGACTCAATGGCCGATCGCTTGGGATGCGGACAGAAAAATCGGTATAGGTACTGTTGCTCCCGATCGTCAATTAACTGTAGTGGTTGATGATGCTATAACTAATGCGGTAACAACTGCAGCTTCGTTTGCTCATACTACTACAGGTTCTGCCTCTAGCGGTATTGGCGTAGGGGTTGAGTTTAAGGCGGAGAATTACTACAATACCGTGGTCAGTCTGGCTAGATTAGAAGCGATTAATACGGACGCTACAGGAGGGTATGACAAAGGCGATCTGGTTTTTAAGACATATTATTCAGACGAATACGGCGATAATTATAATGAACGGATGAGGATTAGGGCTGATGGATTAGTGATAATGCAGGATGATTTGGTTGTGGGTGGCGACTTGGACGTCTATAGCGAGATTAGAGCACAGAACATTTCAAGCAATTCGGGGACTGCCCTTGTTCTTGATTCAAATGGTTATATAGCAAAACAAACGTCGTCTGTAAGGTACAAAGAAAATATTAAACCTTTCGATCCTGATGCTTTTAGGTTGCATCAATTAAGGTTTTGTGAATTTGCTTGGAAGGATACGAAGAGGCGTGACTGGGGTTTGATTGCTGAAGAAGTTGCTGAAGTTATACCTGAAGCGGTGACTTATAGTAGTAATGGTCAAATTGAAGGGCTTGATCTTCAAAAATTGATTTTACTTGCAATCAAAGAAATACAAAATCTTAGAAAGAAGATTGAAAGTTTATGAGAGTGTTTCAGTTAATTTATGGGCCTGTTAAATCAAGCTTGATAGAATCAAGTCTGGAATCAGTAAAAAAAGTTTATCCTCAAGTAGAGGTTTATGAGTTTCCGGTTGTTGAACAACCTGTTGTTGAATCGGACAAAAAGAGGGTAGAGATTTTATCTCAACATGATGATATATTATATATAGATTGGGATGTTGAGCTTTATGAACCATTTGTTTTTGATTCTGGAAATGATCGACCGTATTTTGAATTTTTTAATGGGTCGCCTGATCATTCGGTTGTGTATTCTCCCAGTAGAGAATTTTGGAAAGAGTTTGAATCCGTCCGAATCGGCCGGAACATCTCAAAAGAAGTTTTTGGGTGGCCTAGAAAAATATTACGGGACATGAAAGTGAATGGGATAAGAGGAAACTATAAACATTATCGATTTACCACAAGGAGAGGAAATGCAGAAAGAACTTACGAGAAGTGAAATATCGGCGTTGTATAAGAAAATAAACGAGACGTTAGAATCAGACGAAGTCTTAAAGTCGGTTGTTGTTTATGCCTTGGTTAAGACAAAGCATGCCCTAAAACCGATAGCGGAGGAAATGGTGGAGTTTATTGACAAGAGCATAAAACAAGAGAGGCTTTTGGCTTTAAAATATTGTCAGAAAGATGAAAACGGGAAGCCGGTTATTGTTGGTGAGGCATACGCGGGACTTGAGTATGGGAAATGTTCAGAATACGATTCTGAACTAGATGCACTATTAGAACAACGGAAGAAATATGTAAGAGAAAAGATATCAGTAGAAATACATACGATTACAAAAGAAAATGTTCCTGAGTCCGGGAAGGCACATGTTTTAAATCTTATTTATATGTTGACGGAGGGCTAAAATGAAGGGGCGTGGGATTGTCAAAATAAGTACTTTGGCTTCTCTTGTGATTATAGTTTCAACCTTATTTGCGATGTCGGGGAAAATGTTTGATATTATAGACAACGGTATAGAAAAGAAAATAACGGCTATAATAGACAAGGATCCACGTTGGCGGCTGTTGGACAAAATAAAAAAAGATACGGAAGAAATAAAACTATTAATCGCCATAATGAACAGAGACAATCCTGAATACCAGAAGGCTGTTGAGGCCTTACGAACGAGATGATTAAAACATTAAGCCTATATTGTCGGAAAGCTCTTTTAACAAGGGCAATATTTTTTCGGACAGTTCTATAAAATCGTCTATCGTTTTTTTTGCTTCTTCAGGCGTTTTACACACCTTCCAGTTGTCTTTATTTTTTTTCTGCACACCATGTAGCTGGCCTTTAAGAGTTTTGAGTTCCAACAACAGAGACAGGGCGATACCATTGCCGGCGGGTATCAAACAAAGGCAATCAGGTACCCCACCGAACATTTTGTAGAATCTTATTTTGATATGAGAAGGGCAATAATTAAGCCATTTGAAGAACCCATCGTCGATATGGAGAAATTGAATGCCCTTTATTTTTAAATAGTCATTGGCGAATTTTTGCAGGCTGTTTTCTTTTAGATATTTCACCGCCATAAACTATAATATATATTATGCATACTTACTTATGTAACTGATTAGTAAATAGATTTTCATGCCCTATACCTAAACAATTTTTCTGTTCTCGGAGACGGGGATTTTTTATTAAGAATAGTTTTATGCTGTATTGCTATAACACATTCAAAGTCATTTGGTGCGGAGTATTCGCTT
>FWPV01014263.1_pt1 | contig 11704 bp, 11 predicted proteins | sample 2228371 | NCBI WGS metagenome assembly FWPV01 (sample SAMEA103939776, study PRJEB20133) | metagenome | reverse complement strand
AGCGCTTGCATGACGCCGGCCGGCGCCGGCAGCGGCACGGTCCTGCCGAGCAACAAGATGAGGCGGATGCCGAGTTGACCGGCGAACATCAATAACTCCTAACCCGGACAGGCCGGAACCCAACAGGCTAACCACAAAGACACCGAGACACGAAGTCCTGCTTGATTTCTTCGTGCCTCCGCGTCGTGGTGGTGAAATCCTTGCTCGCTGTACGAAAACTGCGCCGGTAAAACAGACATTACAGCCCCGGCAGCGCGATGCGCACGACGCGGCCCAGCTCCTCCAGCTCGGCCGGCTGCAGGACGCCGTTGGCGTCGCACACCCGCCAGAAGAGGGTCGGGTCGCCCAGGTAACGGGCGGTGATGTTGTCCAGGCGCTCGCCCTGCGCCACCGTGTGCTCCACCAGGGTGGTCGAGCCCTCGGGGGGAGGGATGAAGCGCTGGCGCTTGTAGACGATCACCCGCTCGCGGCCGTCGGCGTCGCGCACGGTCAGCCGGGCATCGGCGATGCTGGCATAGCGGCTGGTCGGTTCGAACATGGCTATCCTCCGCTAAAGCGCGCCGGTCACGTTGCCGACGCTACCGATGGTCGCCATGACCTCCTTCGCCACCTGGTGGGCCATGAACAGCGTGCCGCCCGGGGTGAGCAGGCCCAGGTCGCGATAGTTGAGCACGCGCAGCTCGAGGCTCACCTTCGCGCGAATGGGATTTAACTTCGGGTCGAAGGCCTCCTCGGTGATGGTCAGGCCGGTCAGGCGCACGGGCAGGATGCGGTTCATGCCCCAGGCGAAGAGGGTCAGCGGCGCCTCCGGCGGGATGACCTCGATCATGCCGACGTTGAGCAGCACCTCATTGGCGATCACCAGCGCCGACCTCGGATACAGCAGCGCCTCCAGGGCCGAGAGGGCCGGGTAGACCCCCATGCTGCCGGCGGTGGGGTTGCCCTGTTCCAACTGGTCGGCCGCATCAATCTCCACGTCGAGCTTGATCTGCTCCTGGGGCGGCCCCTTGAGGCGCAGCGCCTCGCTCCGGTCGCCGCCCTGCTCGCCGGCTGCCGCCTGCGCGGTGAGGGTGCGCGTCAGCGTGTCCGGGTTGTACTGGAACACGATGACGCTAGCCAGCGGGTTGAACGGGTCCAGCCCGATGATGGCGCCTTTGAGCAAGCGGGGGGAGGAGGGGAAGGTGGTCATGGCGAAACTTTCCTTAACCATTCCTTTCTGCAGTTACTGCGTGTCCTGTTCATCGAGTGCCACCACCGGTATGGAACGAGTGCGGGTACCAGTTTACTCGGAACCGCCTACCACGGTAGGGCAGGCTGCACTGCGGGGCACACCCGGGCCGATCACCTCCGGGAGGAGTGCCGCCGGACGGCCAACCATCTCTGCCAGCAACCGCCCAGTCCTTGGAGGGGCCTACATTGCCGCTGGATGACTTGTAGAGATCGATAAGGTCGAGCATCGAAGACTCCGTGAAGTCCATGTACCCGGTGTAGCCCGGCATCGCGCCAGCCCGGCCATGCGCATAGAAGTGGGCGTAGCAGAGCCTGCACATCGTTCCAAAGATGACGTAATTCGCCGATCCAGCGTAGTAGCACTCGGAGCCGACCTGTACAGTGTGTCCGCAAGGCGGCGTTGCACCCTCTGTAGCGCAATACGGCCGGTATTCCTCCCGGATCCAGTCTCGGTTGTGCAATTCGACGATGTCCCAAGCATAATAACCTTCAGGGACGCTACGTAGGGCCTCGCAGGCTTCGTTCTTCTGAGCAATAGTCCATCGTGCAAAAAGCGAACGCACACTCGCCACAGCGGCCTCCACTTCTCTGGTGACGTCCGGACCGCAGATGAATCTCGGGATAGTGATTACCTCTTCGGGAAAAGTAAGCGAAGTGATTACCTCTCCGGGAAAGGTAAGCGAAGTGAAGAGCACAACCTCGACTCGCCGATTGGGCGCAAGGCCGGAGAAGGTTCGGTCCTCACCATGGCCAGTAGTAGCAATAGCGGCGGCGGGAACACCCCGCGCTACGAGCAGACGCTTGACAGCCTCAGCACGCTGCCTGGAGAGGTAAGCGTTGAACGACGCAGCCCCTTCTTCACTGGCATAGCCGTGGAGTTCGACCTGACCGCCGCGTTCCAGAATATAGGCACGTGCTGTTTCCAGACACGCATCGCGCGCGGCGGGGTCGACGGCATCCGTTGTGCCCTGGCGGAATTGGACCCGGCAGGCGCTGATTGTCGAAGGATCCAATCCGAGGGTGGGAGAGGAAGCTGCAGGTGCGCTTGAAGGCGCGGGAGCCGGTTGGCGGCGGAGTTGCGGATCCATACTAGTGTGCTCTTGAGCTACCGGTTGGGTAATTCCGCCTGCCGCCTCCGCCAGTGAGTGCGCGAGTATCACCGTTGCACCTAGGATGCGTCCTGCAGCAGCCTCGGCCTCCTGTTCAAGGACGTCCTTTGGAGACCCTATAAGTAAATCCGCTATTGATGAGTAGCTGTTATTGCTCTGCTGCACCACATGCGTTAGTTCGTGCGCCAGCAGCCGCTGCCCCTCACCTGTCCCCGGCGCATACTGCCCTGCCCCGAACACGACATCCCGTCCCACCGTGTATGCCAGCGCATTCACCGCCCGCGCCGACTCGGCGGCTCTGGCGTCCGTGTGGATGCGCACGGCGCTGAAGTCGTGACCAAAGCGCGGCTCGAAGAAGGCGCGCGTAGCCGGGTCCAGCGGCCGGCCGGGGGAGCGCAGGACGTCGTGGACGACAGGCGGGACCTCCGCCTGCGTCCCTACATCCCCTCCGACCCGCCTTTGCACCACCGACCTGGTCTGAAAAACGTCCTCTTCTCCACCTTTCTTACTCCTATGCGGCAGGCCCGGCGCCGGCATGCGCATCACCTGCTCCGCCACTCGGTCTGCCTCTCGCTCGAAAGGATCGCCCGGCTGGTTGATCCGCAGTTTGGCCTGGAAGGTGCCACCGAGCAGGCGCTTCTGGCGGCATGCCGCGCACTCGCCGTCGAAACCGGGCGTGCCGCCGCAGGCGCACTTGCGCTGGAGGAGGCCAGACCGGGCCGGTAGCGGGGTGACGGCAGCCGGTCTGGTCTGTTGGGGTTGCAGGGAAGCCTTCATCGCGCCAGTCCTCCGTAAATCGCCCCCGCTACCTGCGCGCCGATCTGCTCGGGCCGCGCCGGGGGGGCCAGCTCGAACGCGCCGCCATTCGCCTCCAGCAGGGTGGCACCCATGTCCAGGCCGCATCAATCTCCACGTCGAGCTTGATCTGCTCCTGGGGCGGCCCCTTGAGGCGCAGCGCCTCGCCCCGGTCGCCGGCCCCGTCGCCCCCGGTTGCCTGCGCCGTGAGGGTGCGCGTCATCGTATCCGGGTTGTACTGGAAGACGATGACGCTGGCCAGCGGGTTGAACGGGTCCAGCCCGATGATGGCGCCTTTTTGCAGGCGAGGGGAGGAGGGGAAGGTGGTCATGGTTTGCGACCTTCTCTTCTCTGTGGATGTCCGGTCACGGTCGTTTAATCCATCTCAGTGTGCTTGCCGCCGGCACGTAGTTGGAGCCTCTCCCAGATCGCTGCGTCCGCTTCCCCGAACTGCTTCTGTTCGCCGGGCTAGTAAGCTATCGCGCCGGGAGGCATAACTTCGCTGCAAATCGTCTGAAAGGCAATGGTAGTAACCGAGCGCTGCATCGATCAGTAACACTCGCGTCGAGTGTTGCAGTCGACCAGTACCTGGTAGTTCTGTAGCCAGAGCTTCATCCGAGAAGGCTAAGAACTCTCGTTCATCCTGGCGACTTTCTCCAATCATCCCAGCGCGCTGTTGCTCAACATGCTGAATCTCGTGCCTCACCTGCAGCACCCGCCTGGCAAAATGTCTTTGAGTTGTATTCTCGACAAAATAACGCCCTACTTCGATTATGCCAGTCGTGCGTGCCCCTCGTCCTGTGTATGTGATATGCAAGCCCGGCTCCTCTGCACGATAGATGATTCGACTAATCTTTTCGCTATCGCTGGGGAAGTACTGCCGAATGATAGCTTGCACCACAGCTACGGCTCGCTCTTCGATAGTCCGGCTAGAATCCTGAGCCAGGTCAATAATTCGCTGCGCATTCTCGTCTACGGGTGCAGGTCGAGGTCGCGGGGTTTCCTGACGCTGAATCGAAAGAGCACGGACCTGCCCAGAGGCCAGTAGTGTTTCGGTGATAAAATTAGTGGATGCAGTTTCCGCTTCAGCTTCTAAAGCTTCTAAAGGGATGTCGGACAGAATATGAGCAGCCTTGATTGCGCTGGCGCTAAAGGCTCTTTGCTGCACCACATGCGTCAGTTCATGCGCCAGCAACCGCCGCCCTTCACCCGTCCCCGGCGCGTACTGCCCCGCCCCGAACACCACATCGCGCCCCACCGTGTACGCCAGCGCGTCCACCGCCCGCGCCGATTCGGCGGCCCTGGCGTCCGTGTGGATGCGCACGGCGCTGAAGTCGTGGCCAAAGCGCGGCTCGAAGAAGGCGCGCGTAGCCGGGTCCAGCGGCCGGCCGGGGGAGCGCAGGACGTCGTGGACGACAGGCGGGACCTCCGCCTGCGTCCCTACATCCCCTCCGACCCGCCTTTGCACCACCGACCTGGTCTGAAAAACGTCCTCTTCTCCACCTTTCTTACTCCTATGCGGCAGGCCCGGCGCCGGCATGCGCATCACCTGCTCCGCCACTCGGTCTGCCTCTCGCTCGAAAGGATCGCCCGGCTGGTTGATCCGCAGTTTGGCCTGGAAGGTGCCACCGAGCAGGCGCTTCTGGCGGCATGCCGCGCACTCGCCGTCGAAACCGGGCGTGCCGCCGCAGGCGCACTTGCGCTGGAGGAGGCCAGACCGGGCCGGTAGCGGGGTGACGGCAGCCGGTCTGGTCTGTTGGGGTTGCAGGGAAGCCTTCATCGCGCCAGTCCTCCGTAAATCGCCCCCGCTACCTGCGCGCCGATCTGCTCGGGCCGCGCCGGGGGGGCCAGTTCGAACGCGCCGCCTTCCACACGCGGCAGGGCGATGCTCTCCCGCAGGCCGGCCGGCACGCCCCGTTCGGCAAAGAGCCGCGCCAGCTCCGCCTCTACCGCCGCGGCGATGCGATGGCGGTCCCCGGGCGGGAAGCCCTCCAGCACGAGCTCGTCAATCCGCAGCCGCACGTTCGTCATCGTCATCTCGTCCTTCGGCAGTGCTTTACCGGTGAGATTCCCGGACAACAAGCAGGGATATCAACCACCAGGGCACGAAGACACAAAGAAAGCCAGAAAGGCTTCGTGTCCTGGTGTCTTCGTGGTGTGAGCCTGTTTGCTCCCTGCCTGTCCGGGTTGCAATCTGCAATCTACAATCTGCAATCTGCAATTTGCAATGGTATCACACCCAATCCCCCACCTCGCCCGCGGTCAGCGTCCGCTCCAGCTTGGCGTATTCGAGCTGGGCCGCGCGCTGCAGATGGGCCATGCGCACCGGCTCGCCGGCGTCGGCAGCCAGGAAGGCGGCGTTGAGCGCGATGTTGCGGATGTTGCCGCCCGCTACCTTGAGCCGCGCCAGCCGGCCGATGTCCAGCCCCTCGGTGGGTGTGGTCGTTGGGAACATGCGCCGCCAGATCTCGGCGCGCTGCCCCGAGTCGGGGAACGGGAAGTGGACGACGAAGCGGATGCGGCGCAGGAAGGCCGTGTCCAGCGCGTCCTTCATGTTGGTGGTCAGGATCGCCAGCCCGCGGTAGGCCTCCATGCGCTGCAGCAGATAGCTGATCTCGATGTTGGCGTAGCGGTCGTGGCTGTCCTTCACCTCGCTGCGCTTGCCGAAGAGGGCGTCGGCCTCGTCGAACAGCAGGACGGCGCCGCCGTCCTCGGCCGCGTCGAACACCCGGCGCAGGTTCTTCTCGGTCTCGCCGATGTATTTGCTCACCACCTGGCTCAGGTCAATGCGGTAGAGGTCCAGCCGCAGCTCGTTGGCGATCACCTCGGCGGCCAGGGTCTTGCCGGTGCCGCTCGCGCCCGTGAACAGCGCGCTGATGCCCAGGCCCCGGCTGCTGTGGGCGGCAAAGCCCCACTCCTCGTAGACCTTTGTCCGCTGCCGCACCTGGCCCGCCAGGTCGCGCAGGGTCTGGAGTTGCGCCGGGGGCAACACCAGGTCGTCCCACGTTGCGGGTGAGTGGATGCGCTGGGCCAGCTCGTCCAGCCGTGGCCGCGATCGGGACCGGCAGGCCTGCCACAGTCGCTCGCCCTCCGATCCAGCGTGGCCCTCCGGCAGGGCGCCGGCGGCCTCCACGGCTGCGTCGCGGATGGCGGCCGCGCCCAGGCTGAACTGCGCCGCCAGGGCCTCGATCTGGCCGTCCATGCTGGCCGCGCGTCCACCCAGGGCCTGTTGCCACAGCAGCCTGCGCTCCTGGAAGGCCGGCCGGGTAACCTCCAGGCTGACCGAGGGCCGGCCAGCCAGGGGACGCGGCTCGCGGCCGGCGAGGATGAGCGGGCCGTCCAGCCCCTGGGCAAGGCGGATGGCCGCCCGCTGCCGCGCCGGGTCGGCCGCGTCGAGCTCGTCGCAGTCGAGCAGCAGCGCAGCGCGGGCCAGGATCGCCTCGCGCTCCCACAGCCGCATCAGCGCCTCCAGCTCGCGCGGGTCGGCGGGCAGGTCGGCGGCGGCCAGGGCAAACAGCTCCCAGCCGAGGCTGCGGCAGGCGGCTGCGGCGATCCCGCGGCGGTCGGCGCTCTCCGGGCCGCACAACTGCACCACGGGCAGCGGGCTGGCGGCCAGCGGCTGCGCCCACAGCCCGGCCACGCGGCCGGCCAGCGCCTGATGCGACGGCGCCAGCGGCCCGGCGGCGCGCACCGGCTCCACGATCCCGGCCAGCCGATTGTCCAGATAGTTCACGCCCAGCAGGTAATGCAACACGCGCTCGTCGAGCCGCAGCGGGCTGGTGACCAGCGCCGGGCCGGCCGCGACCTCGACCAGCCGCCAGCGGCGCACGGGCGCCTCGGGCGCCAGCGCGCTCCAGTGAGCGTCGGGCAGCGCGGCCAGCGCCAGGCTGAAGGTCGGCTGTGGCCGCGCCGGATCGCCCCCCGCTTCCGCCAGCAACGGGCCGAAGCTCGCGTCCAGCTCCGGCCCGGCGCACAGCAGCAACAGGTCGCGCTCGAAGGGCGACAGCCCGAAGCCGGCGCACAGGGTGTCAAGCGCGGCCGCCGCGGGCAGCGCGACAGCGGCCAGTTGAAGCTGGCGCTGCGCCTGGTCAATGGCGCGCTCGCGGTCGGCGGCGTGGGCCGGCCGTGTCAGATACACGGCCACCAGGTCGAGCGCAGCCCGCAGATAACGTTGGTTGGCCGCGTGCCAGTCGGCCGCCCCGGCCTGCTCCGAGGGGACCGCAGGCGCCGTCGGTGATTCGTGAAGTGGATGGAGGGGTGTCATCGGCCTCGCTCTGCCTCCACTTGCGCTCGCTGCCGGGGAAGGGCGTTTCCTGACAGACTCACTCCTCAAAAACCTTCGTTCGAGCCAGAGCGCGGGGAAACCAGGCTTTCCCGCTCCCGCCACCTGGATCCGGTAGGTTTCAAATAAGGCGACCGGTCCTCCCAGGCCTGCTTCCGCCAGAGGCGAGAGACCGGCTCCTCCCCCAACGTGGGGAGGTTGAGAGGGGACCTGATGCCCCGCGTCCACGGATGGGAAACGGATTGCGCCTAGATCGTCACCAGCGGCCCGGTAAAGCGCCCGCTGCCGTCAACCGTGAGCGGGCTTGCGGCCCCGTCCACCTGCACACGCGCCAGGTAGGCGCCAGGGAAGACGCGCTCCACGCGGAAGGCTACGGTTGTTGTCTCGGACTGCGCCGGGCTGGTGATGCCGTTGTCCGGTGGCGCGTCAAAGACGTAGGCCCGCGCGGGACGGTCATCCGGCGCGTTGAACTCATAGATCAGCAACCTGACCCGCTGCGTTCGACCGACAGCTGGGTTAAAGGTGACGGTGAGCGTGGCTGAACGGAGCGTCACGCCATCCACAACCACCGACGTACTATTCGACACAGCAAAACCGGCTGTCGGCTGCAAGACGAAGGCCGCCGCATTCGACTCAATACCGCTGTGCGGGGTGGGCGGCGTGCCCATCAGCCGCGGATGCACGACCTGCACGCTCTGCACACCAGCGCGCAATCCGGACGGCAGCGCCACGTCAATCGCCGCATCGCCGACCTGGCTAGCCGGTGGGGTGACCAGCGTCTCGCCGAAGCGCACGCGCGTGCTGTCGCCACGCAGGTTACTCCCGACGATGCGGATGTCGGCGCCGGCCAGAATGGGTTGCCCAATACCGGCCGCCGCATCAATCCGCTCGATGACCGGCTGGCGGAAGGTGACCACATACACGTTGCGCTCGCGCACGGGCAGGGTCGCGCGCGGGGCGCCCTGGCCCTCGATCAGCACCACACCCGCCTGCAGGGCCACTGAGAGCACGTAGGGCGTCTGGAAGAAGACTGACCAGAGCTTCGACAGCTCTTCGAGCGAGAGCGGCGTTTGCGTAAACTTCACCGACTCAACCTCTGAGTCGAGGTTGGAAGCGGCGAGGACGGGGGTCGCGGCGATCACCTCGCGCAAGGCCCCCCGCGGAAGCACCGGGCGCTCGTGCAAGGCGCGCAGGGCGCTGCCCAGGACCCGTTGCGGTTCCAGGTCGCCGTCATTTCCGTAGAACGACAGCAGGTAGTGCAGATCGACGGCGGCGCGGGGGCGTTGCACCAGGCCCCCGTCGGCGGCGCGGGTCGGCACGTCGGCATTGCGCCAGGCGGCATTCGGTGTCACGTGGTAGAGATACAGATTGACCCCCGGATTGGGCAGTTGGTTGTTCGGGGCGTTGGGCCGCACCGCGGTAGCCGTGGCGCCCGGCACATCGCGGCTAATCGCATCTTCGAGCATCTGGCGCAGCGTGGCGGTGACGGTGGCAATGGCCAGGAAATTGCTCATCGTTTCCCCCCGTGCTGCCGGCGCAGATACTCTTCGAGCGACACCTGCGGCGCGGGCGGAGCCGCCGGTCTGGATCGGGCGGGCGCTGGCGGCTGCACGGCGCGCACCTCCACTCGACCAATGGTGATCTCAATCACCGGCGGCCCGGACGCGGCCGCGACGGGCTCACCGCGGCGCGACGGGCCGGCCTCAGCCGTCGGGGTCGTGAGGATGCTCGCGACGGCGCCGGTCGCGGCTACGGGCGGGTTGAGCGGCATCAGCAGCGCCGTATCTGGCGAATCCTCCCACGGTATAGCCGCCTCAGCCAGCGGCGCCGACGACGGGCGCCCTGGTGGCTGTGGCGGCGGCCCGGCTACGGGCGCCGCCGGGGCGCGGGGGACGGCGCGCGGCGGCCCCGGCTCGTGAGGCGGCAGGAGGAGCGCATCGTCGCTCCTGTGGCCCTCGGCCTTTCCGGCCTCGCGGGACGCAGCGGGCCGGAGTTGCGGCGCCGTGGTGGACCCGAAAGCATCCGCGACCCGACCCGTGCTGATCTCAATCACCGGCGGCTGTGAGGTGGCCGGCGCTGCAGATTGCCGATCCCCAGCGTGACGCGACACCCAGGCTTCAGCCGTTGGAGCTGTGAGCATGCTCGCGACGGCGCTGGTCGCGGCTACGGGCGCCCCGTCCTCAGCCGATGGCGCCTCCGGGCGCGGTGCAGGTTCGGCCTCAGACGCCGCAACGATCGCCGAAGGGGCCTCCGGGGGCGCCGCAACGACCGGCGCCGTGGCGCCGGAGAGCGATGCGTCTGGCGCAAAGAGCGGGACGATCGATGGCGCAACTGTCGGTGCAAGCCCCAGTGTGCGCTGGACCAGCTTTGTCAGCAGATCGGCCATGGTTGTCTGTTATCTGCTACAGCCACGCTTGCCGGTTGAACGTGCCGTCCTGTCATTCTCCAGGAATGAAACCAGACTCGCGTAGGAAGGCGCAGCTCTCTCAAACCCTCTCCTCAGGCAGGGGAGTGGGGAAACCCGGTTTCCCATAGGTTCAGGTTAATGCCAGATAGGCCTGCCGGCGGGCCGGGCTGAGCGCCAGGATGTCGCTCTCACGCCAGCCATAGGCGCGGGCCAGGGTGTGAACTTCGTGCAACAGTCGTCGGGCCTGCGCCTCAAGCCTGGTCCACAGAAGCGTGACAATGTCGAGGACGGGTTGCCATTGGGAGCCGCAGACAGGACACGTCAGTTCCACTTCGATCACCGCCAGCGGGTCGTGGGCGGCCATCTGCTCAACCACCAGGGCCACGATCTCCGCCGGCAGTTGCTCCGCCGCGATCTCCGCGCCGTCGCACGTCGCCTGCACGATGCAGCGCTCCAGCAGCCGCTGCCGGGCCTGGTCCACGTCGGCCAGCCGGGCGATCTCGGCCAGGTCGAAGCTGTCGGGAAGGCGATATGTCACCACATAGTCACCGCTGGTCACGCTCATTGGCGCCAGCCGATCGTCATTGTCGGCGATGGCCAGCACTGCGCGCGCGTCCAGTTCAAACTCCGCCCTCTCGTCACAGGTCGGACAGCGCCCCTGGCCGGCGATCTGCGGTCCGTAGAGGCGCGCGTACAGGGCCAGCAGACGGGCATCACGGTGACCGACCGGTAAGCGGGCCAGTTCGGCGCGCGTCAGGCCCGGTTCGGCCACCATCAGAAAGGTCAGCGCCCGGTCGAGTGGATGCTGGGCCGCGCCAATCTCCCACAGACGCAAGATGGCGTTTGCCGATAAGCCCGCCAAACTAGAAGACAACTCATCAGCCATAGGATGCGCGATGGTTTTTGAGGTGAACACAGGCACCTCTTCCGGGGAGGGGCGCGGGAAACCCCGCGTTCCCCACCCTCCAACCGCTTCCAGGGTCGCTTGCCACCCTGGCGGACAGGGGGTTGGGGAAACCCGGTTTCCCCATTTCGCAACCGCTGTCGGGGTCGCCCGGCGCCCCGATGAGCAGCGGCGTGGGGAGACCTGGTTTCCCCGGCGTTATATCAGAAACCCCCTTCACCAACCATACGTAGAGAACAACTTCGCTACGCAGGTTCGGTGAAACTCGGCTCGCCGGGCTCCGGCACCTCGTAGTCGCGCTCCCAGCCCTCGTTCTCCAGCTTGATCGTCTGGATGGCCACGGCATTGGCGTTAGCGTCGAGATCGGGCAGGGCCTGGTACTCTGAAACCCAGCAGCGGTAGACCTTGTAGGCGATCACCAGTTGGCCGGCCTCGTTGTACATCTCGATGATGATATCCTTACGGAAGTCCTTCAGCGAGGTTTCGGCGCCGAGGCCCGAGCCATAGTTCCAGACCTTATTGGCCCACTGCTCGAACTCCTTATCGTGGGTGACGCCGCGCTCCAGAGTGATCGCCTCGTACTTGGTGCGCCCTGGCGACTTGCGACTGGTGCTGGGATCGCCGCCCTCGCGATGCTCCACCACCTCGGTGCTACGCTTCAGAGCGCCGACCTTGCTGATCCCGGCCACGTAGCGTCCATCCCACTTGACGCGGAACTTGAAGTTCTTGTATGGATCGAAGCGCTGGGCGTTCACGCTAAACTGGGCCATAGCTCCTCCTCGGATATCCGTACGGCTGTGCAACATACCCTGATCTGAACATCAGGAAACCCGGTTTCCCCAATGTTCGTATCTGCCATCCATGCGGCTGCGCCGCACAACGCCGGCAGGGGGGTGGGGAAACCCGGTTTCCCCATATGTTCACATCAGCCGTCCATGCGGCTGCGCCGCACAACGACACGATGAACATAGGTTTTT
>FWPV01014262.1_pt1 | contig 11705 bp, 8 predicted proteins | sample 2228371 | NCBI WGS metagenome assembly FWPV01 (sample SAMEA103939776, study PRJEB20133) | metagenome | reverse complement strand
GAAGACCACCGCCTGCTGTGATTTTTCCTCAATGCCTTCGTGGCTAAAGCCACTTCTGTCCAATATCCACGATGAGGTACTAAGCCGCTATTACGGCTGTGGGCTTGTATGCCCCACAGATTTGAAGGGCAAACGAGTTTTGGACCTAGGATCAGGATCAGGTCGTGATGTTTACGCCTTGGCGCAACTGGTTGGTGAAACCGGCCATGTGGTTGGTGTCGACATGACCGTGGAGCAACTCGATGTGGCCAATCGGCACCTGGAATACCATCGACAAAAGTTTGGTTATGCACAAAGCAATGTCACCTTCCTCCAAGGTTACATTGAGCGCTTGGACGAATTGGGTCTTGAGGACAACAGCTTCGATGTGATTGTGTCCAATTGTGTGGTGAATCTTTCACCTGACAAGGATTCCGTGATTCGTGAAGTGTACCGGTTGTTGAAACCGGGCGGCGAGTTCTATTTCTCTGACGTGTATTCGGATCGGCGACTGGCTTCAAATGTCGCCAGTGATCCGGTGCTTTACGGTGAGTGCCTCGGTGGGGCCTTGTATTGGTATGACTTTTTGCGGCTGGCTACACAAAATGGGTTTACCGATCCACGCCTTGTAGAAGACCGCCCCCTTGAGATAACCGACGAGCGACTGAACGCATTGATCGGGCAGACGAAGTTTTACTCTGCTACGTATCGTCTTTTCAAACTCGACGGATTGGAAACAGCCTGTGAGGATTACGGACAGGCTGTTGTGTATCTGGGGAGCAGTGACAATCAACCCGATTCTTTCTTGCTCGACAAACATCATTTGATTGAAACCGGTAAGGTATTTCCTGTTTGTGGCAACACGTATCGCATGTTACATGACACCCGATTCAATACCCACTTTAAGTTTATTGGTGATTTTTCGCGTCATTACGGCATCTTTGAAGGATGTGGCAGTGTCATGCCCTTTGATTCAAAAGTCAGTGCTGGCAATTGCGCTACAGGAGCATGCTGCTAATGAAAACTTTCTATTTTTCCCGATTGGCGATTTGGGCCTTATTTGGTGGATTGGGTTTGATGTCAATGCCGGCGTTTTCTGCAGAGAACAAACTCTCGATGACGGGTTCCAGCACAGTTGCACCGCTGGCGCTCGAAATTGCAAAACGTTTTGAATCCCAGAATTCGGGATTACGTATTGATGTACAAACAGGTGGCAGCGGCCGTGGAATTGCCGATGCGAGAAATGGAACGGCCGATATAGGTTTGGTGTCTCGTTCCTTGAAGGCTGACGAGAGTGACTTGCAAGGACACACCATTGCACTGGATGGTGTTGCCGTTATTCTTCACAAATCCAACCCTGTTGGTAACTTGAGCAATGCTCAAATTGTGGGTATTTACACTGGCACAATCCAAAACTGGAAAGAAGTTGGTGGGAAAGATCAAAAAATCACCGTGGTCAACAAGGCGGAAGGTCGCTCTACACTTGAGCTTTTTGCCCAGTATTTCGGGCTAAAGAACAGTCAGATCAAGGCGCAGGTTGTGATTGGCGACAATCAGCAAGGGATCAAGACTGTTGCTGGTAATCCGGGTGCGATCGGATATGTATCTATCGGCTCCGCAGAGTTTGAGATTGAAAACGGAGTGCCCTTGAAAATGTTGTCAATGAATGGTGTAAAGCCCAATACGGAAAATGTCCGAAATGGCAGTTTTCCTTTGTCTCGCCCTTTGCTTCTGGTAACCAAAGGGGTGGATACCGATTTGCGCAAGAAGTTTTTAAGCTTTTCCAAAAGCCCGGCCGTGTATGACCTCGTGAAAGAGCAGTATTTTGTACCGATCGGACGCTGATCTTCCCCTGAAGGCTGGTACGTTTGTGCTGGCCTTGGCGGCCAGCAGTGTTGTCGGCCTCGTGATCCTGTTTGTGTTCATGGAGTCACTGCCGGTACTCAACTCGTCCACGCCGAGCTTTTTCAACCCGAACGAGCCTTGGTTTCCACTGGAGGGCAAACGCGGCCTGTTGCCCATGGTCGCGGCCAGTGTACTGTGTGCTTTGGGTGCAATCGCAATCGCTTTGCCACTGGGAATTGCAAGCGCTTTTTTTGCCCAGTATTACGGCCACTCTGCGTTGGTCACCCCTTACCGCTGGTTGCTGGGGCTTCTTGCCGGTATTCCATCCGTGGTTTTTGGGTTCTGGGGGCTTACCGTGCTGGTGCCGCTCATCGCGCAATATCAACCCCCGGGTGCCAGTTTGCTGGCAGGGGTATTGATTCTTTCGCTCATGATTTTGCCCACCGTGGCGCTGACAGCAGAAGCCGCCTTCAAGGCTGTGCCTCAGTCCTATTTGGATGGTGGCCATGCATTGGGCATGAAAAAATCCGCGATTGCTTTCAAGATATTAGTGCCTTCCGCTCGACAAGGTTTGATCGCTGGTGCGGTGTTGGCCATTACCAGGGCATTGGGAGAAACCATGGCGGTGCTGATGGTGACTGGCAATGTGGTTGCGATGCCCACCAGTCTTTTTGATCCGGTGCGAACGCTGACTTCCAACATTGCACTGGAAATGGCCTATGCCATGAATGATCACCGTGCCAGCCTGTTTTTTTCCGGCTTTGTGCTGACACTTCTCGTGGCTTTACTGGTGTGTATTGTTCATCAACGTGAGCGTGCCCATTCATGATCCACACTCATTTGCAGAAAAGCCTTGTTCGCCGCAAAACAATTCAAACGGACCACCTCTTCGCTTTGGCGGTTTACCTGGCAGCAGCCTGTGTAGCCGGAGCGTTTTGCTGGATTGTGTTTGATTTGCTACTTAACGGTATTGGCAAGTTGTCGTGGGCATTTCTCACCGAGCTTCCAGTTAGCTCCGGCCGCAAAGGTGGCATATCCAGTGTATTGGTTTCTACCGTCATGATCTTGCTGGTCACCATTATTGCTGCAGTGCCTGTGGCCTTTGCAACAGCAATCTGGTTGTCGGAGTTCACCCGGAATGGAGGACGACTGGTCATCATCGTTCGTTTGTCACTGGATATTCTGGCAGGTGTTCCTTCCATCGTATTCGGTTTGTTTGGTGCTGCGTTCTTCTGTGTTTTTTTGGGCCTGGGATATTCCATACTTGCCGGAGGACTCACATTGGCATGCATGGTTTTGCCCATCCTGATCCGAACCACCGAAGCAGGTCTGACCGCGGTGAATAACGGTTGGCGGCAGGGGGCAGCCGCTTTGGGATTGACGAAGTCTGCCGCCTTGTGGCAAATCCTGTTGCCTGCCGCAGCCCCCTCGATTGCGGCTGGCATGGTGTTGGGTGTGGGCCGTGCAATGGCAGAAACTGCCGCATTGATTTTTACGAGCGGCTACGTTGATCGCATGCCTGGAAGTATTTTTGATTCAGGCCGGGCCCTCGCGATTCATATCTTCGATTTGTCGATGAACGTACCAGGTGGAGACAAAGCCGCTTATGCGAGTGCGCTGGTTTTGATCATGGCAATTGCCGTCGTCAATTTGTTCGCCTTGAGATTGTCTGACAAGTTGCTGGCAAGCAGGATCTTTACATGAATCAACCAGATTTGAACAACAGCTTTCCAACAAGGAATGGGATGGACGCTCCAGCTACAATTTACACACTGGGTGACCTTCAACAGGGGCCTCCCTGCTGTATTCCCACCCCCATTCTGGACATACAGGATTTACGGGTGGCCTACAACGGCGTAGTGGCTCTGGATGATTTGAGCCTTCAGATCAACAAAAACTGCATCACCGCCTTGATCGGCCCTTCGGGTTGTGGGAAGACGAGTTTTCTGTCAACGCTTAACAGGCTGACCGATCTGGTGCCCAACGCTGCAATAAGGGGCAAAATTTATTTCGAGGGTCAGGACATTCACGACAAACAGATCGATGTTCGTGTATTGAGAACTCACATTGGAATGATTTTTCAGCGTCCGAATCCTTTTCCTCTCAGCATTCGCCGTAATCTGGAAATGCCCTTGAGAGAGCATGGGGTGAAAGCACGCCACAGCCTGGATCAGCGTATCGAAAATGCGTTGCGAAATGTGGGCTTGTGGGATGAAGTGAAAGATCGGTTGGATCAGTCGGCACTGGGTCTGTCAGGTGGTCAGCAGCAACGGTTGTGCATTGCACGTGCCTTAGTTTTGGAGCCCAAGGTCTTGTTGATGGATGAACCTTGCAGTGCACTGGACCCGATCTCCTCTGCAGTCGTGGAAGACCTGATTCTCCGTTTGAAGGGGAAATACACGGTGGTCATCGTCACGCACAATCTGGCTCAAGCCAAGCGGATTGCCAATTACGCTGCTTTTTTCTGGATGAAGGAACGTGTTGGAAAGCTGATTGAATACGGACAGTGCAGGCAGTTGTTCGAAGCACCGAGCCATGAGTTGACTGCAGCTTACATTGCTGGGGTGCGTGGTTAGATATTCTTTTTCGGCACGATTCTGAAATTCCGAAACATATGTTGGATACTTTTCGTTTGGAGCGGTCGCGAAAAAATTATGGTGGGCTAGGGTCTCTCGGGCTGGGTTAGCCACCTGAATGGCCCCGCTTTCCCTAGGCACTTTTTATCCTCACATTGAACTATCCGCCTTCAGTCCGGAAGTCTTTGAAGCTGATTCAAAATGAGGCTCCAGTTTGTCAATGAAAGTCGGGGTAGTCCATTAGCCAGGTTTTGTAGCGCTATTAAGGCCAACCCCAAATCCCTGCGACGTTTCAATCACAATATGTTGTCGCCGTCCTTTAAGATCAAGCAAGACGATTCTATGAATTGTCAACTCAGCGGTAGATCTGGAATCCTGATTGATGTCAATATCGTAATATCGGAGTAGAGGAACCTCTATCTGAAATCAAGGCAACTGCCCAACAAAACATCCTAAACAGCTAAATATGTTACAGATAAAGAAAATTTTTACGCTTTTATTCTTGATTGGATTGACGCACCCAGCGATTGCCACTGACCAAAAACAGATGCAGCTTATTCGAGGGGACCTAATGGCGCCAGAGATCCAGTTCAGTGATGGAAAGAAGTCTTTAAGCCTAACTTCACATAAGGGAAAGTACTTGCTAGTGAATTTCTGGGCAACTTGGTGCATCCCGTGCGTTAGAGAAATGCCTGCGTTGGATCGGTTAGCAAGTAAGCTAAAAAAAGACAACTTTTTAGTGATTGCTATCAGTCAAGATGAGGGAGGATCTACAGTGGTCGATTCTTTCGTCGAAAAACTAAATTTAAGTAACATTCTTATTTTGTATGATCCAACTAAGAAGGCATTCCGGCACTACGCACTGAGAGGCCTACCTACAACGGTTTTGATTTCACCTGAAGGTAAACTGATTGCTAGGCTTGAAGGTGAGGCTGCGTGGGATGAAGGTGCCTTATTAGAGCAGGTGCGTAAGTTGAGTGTTATTAAGAAGTGAAGTTTTAATTTGCAGCCGTGATAATCCAACCAAAACTTAGCGCAGATCTACCCCCGAAATTTGGGGGGTCCCATGTTTTGAGTTTGATATATGTTTACTTCGAGAATAAATGGCGGTTAGTATGAAACTTTGATAACTATTGGGGTCATGATGTTGATAACCAAGTTTTTAAGAACTTTCCTGTTGGCCGCCTTGGTGGCTTTTTCATTCAACGCTGCCGCCAATGGGCTCAGTTCAAAGTCACAAGCTGCAGCAGCAGCCGAAATTAGTGGGCTAGGTTTAGCCGACTCTAAGTTTGTGATCTCTACCGTAGACGGTCAAAAAGCTACTATGGAAGAGCTCGCGTTAAGTACAGTTGGTCAGCAAGGTAAAAATGAGATTGTTGAGCGATCCTCTGGTTGTTCCTCAGGATGTTCATCTGGTTGCTCCTCTGGTTGTTCGGTTGGTTGTTCCGTAGGATGCTCTGTCGGGTGCTCAGTCGGTTGCCGTTGATACTCGATAAATCTGAGACTAAGGCCCGGCCTAACGGTCGGGCTTTGTCATTGTGGGGGCTGGTACTTGTAGGGTCTACCACTCTGGCTTTAACAGAAAGCAATCCTCTAGCTACAGCACTTGCGCTGCTGTTGATACCTGCCTTTCCGTCATCGCAAGATTGGTGGAAGCGCGGAGTCTTGATACTACTGGCACTTACTAACCTCATCTTGGGCACTCAACTGTTGACCATAACAGTTCCAATAGCACTGGTTTTATGTAACTTAGGAAGACCTGCAATACCTTGCCTCGGGCTACTACTTGGCGCTGTGTTACTGCACCCCCAATTACAATCGCTCCCGAACAATTATCAAAGCACAATTCCATTAGCCTCGTTCGGATTTATTGCCTTTACACCATGGCTCACAGCCTTAATTTACTTTAAGTTAATTACGATACAAGCTCGCCTCGCGTTGTTCCTAATACCAGTAGCCCTAGCTTTGACGGTTGATTTGGCTAGTGGATATTGGATTAGTACAGCTTTGTTCACAGATCCGTTTTTCCGATTTATCCTCGCTATTGCCCCAGTAGTAATAACAGCATGGTTCTCGAGATTAAAGTTCAAGGAAACACTTTCACTTCAATCGATATTTATCCCTGCTGTACTGAGCGGACTTGTAGTGCTAGCAATTCCGGTTGCTCCAATATCGGCAGTAACATTTGATGAAAGCCATGGCGAATGGGAAACGGTCAAATCTGCCTTTGGTCCCAGCGACTTTGGAAGAGGTGCGAACTACACATACTCATTACTTTTCGAAAAGACTAAACGTTTAGTTGGTAAAAGCAACATTCTAGAAAATGAGGGAGATAAGCTCCCTGAGATAGACACTCTACTGGTAATCAAAATGCCAACGGTGCCACTGACAGAGGAGTTTTCAAAGAAGCTTGAAGATTGGGTTGAAAGGGGTGGTCGTCTTTTACTAGTGGCAGATCACACAGACTTATATGACACAACTCAGAACTCAAACGCACTACTGAAAAAACACTTTGGAATTAGTATCAATTCAGATGCAACCTATGATTCGATCGGCATGCCAGCAATTCCAACGACTGCATTCGCGGGCGGAATGCTGGGACGAATCGATGCGCATAACCAACCAGTAGCATGGCAAACCGGCGCTAGTTTTCAAAGCATCCCTCTAAGAAGTGTCGAACTAATGACTTATGGCTTATCCTTCGCCGAGCCGGGTGATTACTCGCGACCAAATAGGTTTGGGCCCTTCGTACCTGATTTAAGCAAAAGATACTTCAATCACTCAGCATTGATAGCGACCCCTCATGGTAGCGGATCAGTTGCGGTGCTATTGGACAGCACTCCGTGGTCGAATTTCTCTATTTTTCGCGTGGAATACACTCGAATGCTTAGGGGGTTAGTGAATGCCCTTGAACACACAATCCATATTAATTTGCTAAGCGTTTTAGCGCTAACTCTCCCAGCTATTGCCCTCGCTTCGATTTTTTTTCAGTTACGCTTTCTTAACCTTCTACTTAGTGCACTTATCGGTGCAACACTGGCTGCGGGCTTCTCAATTGGCAGTATTTCTTGGACCAAGAATGTAGATTCCAGAGATTTCGGACTGAGAGTTGTGGCTGGACATACAGCTCGACTGGAGTTTCTTAAACAAATCCTTGTCCCCGGTGAGCGAAACTATTCTCGTATTGTCTCAGCTACGGGTAAGTATGGAATGATGCCCCTTGCGTCTGCTCCGGGACTTGAGATTCCAAAGCTTAGTGATGCGAAGAGATGGCTCTTTATCGAGCCTTCCTCAAAACAATTACCTACCTACAAAGACGCTCTACTCCATCTTGAGAGTGGGAATGATTTAACAATCATGTTCTCGCTCGACCAAGCAACGGATAAAGAAATCCTAACCTGGCTCAGAAAATGGGGGTTGGTTACTCTACGTAGCAACGGTTTAAGTATCTTCGACGGAATAAAAAACTCCAGTGGATCATTTCTAACAGGAAGAACACCCATCCTAGCGAGAGAAATTAGGGTGGTGACTGCGGCCAGAGGTACCTCAATACTGAATAGCTACGCTACCGATCAGTTTTTTCAAACCTACACAGTCAGACCCACCACATTACCGCGAACTAGCGGATTCTTAACTATCGGGTTCGCTGCAGAGCAATTCTCAGATGATGCTGTAGGTGAGGTATGGGAAGGTATATACCCGTCATCACTTGGCCAACAAAGAGAAAAGCTTTTAGCATCAGTTCTACTTGGTGAAGAAAGGCCTGCTTTAATGCCTGATTCACTTGTCCGTGCTCAACGCTCTCAAATCGACCTGCGCGCGTTTTTAGTTTTAGAAAATGGCGAACAAAAATTTAAAGGAGATTTTAAGAACGAGAAAGATGATGATGCAACATCCGCATACCTGAGGGCATTACGTGATCAGGCCGTCCACTTTATAACCAATAATTGTGAAGCTGACTCTAGAAGTGAGATAACACAATGTAGCTCTAGACTCCTAGGGGATGATCTAATCGAATGGCTTGTCAGTTGGCGCTCCTCTGATGATGGGGACATAATGACAATTGAACTCTTGCATGAACGCCGCATGAGTGGGCTAGGCGCAACCTGGAACGTACTTTTTGGAAATTAATGTGTCATATCGGCTAGCTGCAATCTTAGGAATCTCAGCATTCTGTTTACCAGAGCAAGCGCCTTGGACACTTTTGACTGCTTTTATTTCCACTATTTTGCTAATTACCAGCACACAGAATAAAACAGATCAAATTATCTCGATGCTAGTTGGCGTGAGTACTTTTTTATTCACGGCCTCAGGGCTATTATCCGCTTCCCTCAGTATTAGCGTAATCTCTGCATTAGTTGTCTTCCGCAATAACCGCTTGCTTGCTTTAATAATTATTTGCCTCCAATTGAGCTATCTAACTTCAATCGAGGCTCTCGCAGCAAACTTTCTTCACCAGTGGAACTTAGAGGCTTCGGCGCCAGCCCTACTGACCGGGATATTTCTCCTTTTAATCCAGATGCGGTTCAGCTTTCTGAGCCTGATACTTGTAACTTCACCAGTCTGCTTGGTCTGGGTTTTACATCATTTAGAGCTTGGTCCGCTGGCGGTCATATGGATCTCCGCCATACCCGTTTTAATATTGACGGCGATCACACCCGCTGCCCCGCGCTCGAATGTCGAGGGGCTACCAAGAATAATAGTGGTCAGCATCTTTGCTGCATGCATCGCTGGATGGATACTAACGCCCCCAAAATCATCCGATAAAACCTATGTTGTTCTCCCTGAAAGCGGAAATAGTTCCGAATCAAGGTTCTACGATAACTACCAAGAGGTTTTACGGTTTGCGGGTATCCCAGCAGAGGTCGTACAGAACGAGAATACTATCCCGCCACACAGCCTTGTATTACTTCCGTGGTTAACAGCAACAAACTCTAATCAGGATCAAACATTTTTTTCTCGGATTAGAAAACTAGCACTTGAACGCGAGTGGACTGTACTCATGGTGGGAGAGCATAACAATATGGGTGGGGTGAGCGACAAGATAATTGAGATAACTGGCACCCCGTATCTGAGAAACGATTTGAGTGTTCCATATAGAAATACAGATAATAGCGGCATTATGCGGAGCTCTGACATCAGAGCATGGTATGCGGAGGCTATGCTCAATCGTGGGGCATCAGTTGAAGTATTCTCACCGCTGAACCGGGTCTTACTTTCAGGTGATGGCTGGTGGGCTGAACCCGATATAGATGAATGGCTGTGGGTTGGTGATTACGACTGGCAACCTAAAGATCGTCATGGGCGACTCGCCATGGCATTGACTGCAACCGAGAAAAACACTACGTGGGTCATTCTAGGTGATACTGGGCCTTTCATTAATCAACAGCTTGTGAGCGACCCTCGCCCTGCTCTTAGAATTATAGAACTCGCTACCTTGTGGCCTACTTTTTTTAGAGATATAAGCCTCATTCTTATAGCAACGTGTATCGTTCTCGGCTTCTCAATTTCGGTCAATTTGGGAATAGTAGCAGCTTCAATCCTTGCTGCCGTATTGCATTCCACATCAGTTACAGGATCTTGGAGTTCTCTATGGCACGGAGAATCTGCATTCGATGAGGGCAATTTCAACTTAAATCTCATTTCATCGAAAACCCTGCTGACTACAGATTGGAAACTTGAAAGAGCGGAAAATCCACTAGAAGGGAAACTTGAAATCACCCAAAAGCCTACAGTTATCTTTGGGTTAGTTAACGATACTCTCACCATAGAAAATACGACTATTAGTAGTTGCAGGCGTCTTGGCTCTGTAGCAACTGAAAAGGTTTACCTGATGGATGCGCAAGCGTGCAGAGTAGATGGAGAGGCTGAAATTTTAGTTGGAGATAAAAACGAAGCTGCTATTTTAAAAATTGGTGCATGGTTGCTGATACTTGATAACAATTTCCTTGGCCAGAAGGCGCCAAAAATAAATCAAACTTGGCTAGAAAAGTTCGTAATTGAGAGCTCTAGATGACGCGTCAAAATTTGATGAGCAAAAACTTGCGTAAGACTGACTTTCTTAGCGTAAATTGAAAAGTTTGAAGTTTGTGTAAAAACAGCCCTAACTTCGCTACAAAAATGTTTGACAGATAGCAACAATGACCTGAATCGCTTAGTTTGGCTAGGACAGTTTTTATCCTCAAAAATCTTTAGGTGATGGACCGCTGAGCAGATTTCAATGCTGAAAGTGCCAAAAAAAGGCCCTTTCAACCAAAACACGATTTTCAGATCTGTGAAAACATTTCCCAATGACCTTCGGGTACTTGGGGGATGCAAATGGAAAATTCTAGAGTTTTCACAGACGAGTCAATTGAACAAATCATCGCTGATCATGACCTCTCGAGGTTCATCAAAGTGTTTGGTTTGGCGCATTGCGCGGCAGATCTTCACCGTGCGGTTCAAAACTTGATCGATGCCCTCGAGCGAGTGGCGAAGGAACGTATCGACTTTCCAAAGCTGCTTGATGCAAGCTTTGTTCTCACCAAAATCAAGCATCGTCTTGAATGCCTTCCGTCGAAGGACTTGGGAGTCAAACTTGTTCCAGAGCAAGGGCCGTTGTCATGCCTGATGGCATATCGCCGGGTAAATGATTCACAGAAGTTAGATCTCGCGCTGGTGTTAACAGCGATGTACCTTGGGGACTATCACCCTAAAACGCTGATTCAAATTCTAAGCAAACATGTAAAGCGCGACCCTCTCGAAGATCTTTCGTTTCGCCCTGATGTTCAGGTTAAGCATGCATTAGAGCGAGCCAAGTCTCAATCTGAGAAGGTATTGGACTATTTGATTGAAGGCTCCTTGCGATCATCGCTCGATCGCTTGCAGGCTTATCACATGCGTTTACATGGCGATCACGACTTGCAGAAAAAGAGAGTTTTACTCACCCACGCGCGCTTTTCGCAAGAGACGCTGATTGCAGCCAGTACGCAGATTCAGGAAGGTGCGAAGCAGGGCGATGGCCCATCAATTTGTGAGCTTCTATCGCTACATATCAATTGTCCACCTAAGCTTACTGTGGCTTTACCGTGTTGGCCAGAGCCCGGCGCTTTTCATTGGCTGTCCGTTCGAGAGTCACTCATCTATACGAATCGGTCTTTGTTCATGCCCAAAGGGCGCGTGGAAGGTGACTCAAATCAGCAAGCAGACGAGTGGTATTTGGCAAAACCAATTGCGCAAGCACTAAAAAATCCACTTCAGCATGCTTTGACCCAGAAACCTGATGCAAAGAATCTTGGCGAGTTGATTGGGGTTTCCGAGAATGAC
>FWPV01014261.1_pt1 | contig 11706 bp, 10 predicted proteins | sample 2228371 | NCBI WGS metagenome assembly FWPV01 (sample SAMEA103939776, study PRJEB20133) | metagenome | reverse complement strand
ATCTGTTTCAAACGGAACTTATATATGCAAGGTTATTACAAAAAATAAAGTTATAGCAAAAAAGATAGCTGTAGTTAAGTAAAAAAAATAATTTTGAAAAATTTTTATTTAATATCATATTTCATATTATTTTCATTTAATATTTTTTCCATAACTGGAGTTGCAGGCGGTGCAGCGCCTTTTTTACGTTCAGGAGTAGGGGCAAGGGCTCTTTCTTTATCCGGTGCATTTACAGCATATACTGATGACTCAACTGTTTCTTACTGGAATCCTGCCGCATCTTCATACATAGGTAAAATTGCTGTTTCAAGTATGTTTTCCTGGCTTACCGAAGATAGAAAATATAATTTTTTCAACATACTTTTTCCATCTGATTCTGGAACATTTGCTGTAAATTTTATAAATTTTTCAATAGGTGGAATAGAAGCGCGGGAAAGTGATACCCAGGAATATACCATAATAGAAGATGTAGAAAATGCATATTTTTTAACATACAGTAAGGAATTGCTCAGAGGTTTAGAAGGCACAAGTGTTTCAGCAGGTTTTAATTTAAAAATAATTCAAACATCTCTTGATAAATATAATTCATTGGGATTCAGTTTAGATTTAGGAGTTATTTTAATACCATTTAAATTTATGAGTTTTGGACTTGCATTTCAGGATTTAACCGGTAGTTTAAAATGGTCAACAGGAACAGTAGAAAAAATTCCATTTGATATGAAAATAGGAGTTGCTTTTAAATTATTGGATGACTTATTAAGAATATCTTTTGATACAGAAAAAGTAGAATATGAAGGTTTAATTTTAAGAAATGGTATTGAATTGGGATTTTTTAAAATGTTTTTTGGACGTGCTGGAATATCCTATGATATAAAAAGTTATGAATTTAATTTTACATTAGGTGCAGGTGTAAAATATAAATTTTATAATATAATTTTTCAGATTGATTATGCCTTTGCAAAGGAAGAATTTTTTACTGTCTTTGAACCGCAGCATAGATTATCAATAAATCTATATTTTTAGTTTTACTTATACTGCCTGACAAAATTATATATATGTCAAAAAAAAAGATGACATTGAATATATAAAATAGATATTAAAGAAAAGAACCTATTTATTGATTTGTTTAAGAAATAGATTAAATTCATACCTGTGCCCGGACAATGCGATAAAATTACACTTATTTTTTTAAAATTTAAAAAAATCCTTGACATTTTTTTGTTTTTTTTGTAAATTTAATTTACTTTAAAAAAAGGAGATATAATATGGCGTTAAAAAAAGAAAGTAAAATAAAAAACAACGCTATTACTATATCTTCTTTACTTCCGGTAGTAGTCCTTACACTTACCGGGCTTCTGCTCGTTGTACTTAAATAAGTAAACGACGCAGAAAACCCGGAAAAATCCCTTAAAATCAGGTTTCCTGCGTCGTAATAGGTGTTTTTTGTTCTTTTTAAATTTTTAAATTGTAAATTGACAGAGACAAAAAAATATTATAATATTAAACGTTTTTTAAAAATAAAAGGAGGTAATAAAAAATGCGTTCAGACAAAATGAAAAAAGGTTTGGAAAGAACGCCACACAGAGCACTTTTTAAAGCAATGGGTTATACAGATGAAGAAATTGAAAGACCTATTATAGGAGTTGTAAATTCATATAACGAAGTAATACCAGGTCATATTCATTTAGATAAAATAGCAAAAGCAGTAAAAGAAGGTGTGCGTATGGCAGGCGGTACGCCCATGGAATTTTCAACAATTGGAGTATGCGATGGAATTGCAATGGGGCATGAAGGAATGAAATATTCTCTTGTCTCCCGTGAACTTATTGCAGATTCAGTTGAAATAATGGCAAAAGCCTATCCTTTTGATGGTTTGGTCTTTATAACTGATTGTGATAAGATAATCCCTGGTATGTTAATGGCTGCTGCTCGTCTTGATATTCCTTCCATTTTCATAAGCGGTGGTCCTATGTTGCCGGGATATTATAAAGGAAAAAAATATGATTTAGTGCTGGGCGGTTTTGAGGCAGTAGGACAGTATCAGGCAGGTAAAATATCAAAAGAAGAACTTGAAATAATAGAAGAGGTCTGCTGTCCTGGATGTGGTTCATGCGCAGGTATGTTTACTGCAAATACTATGAATTGTATGACAGAAGTTTTAGGAATGGGACTCCCTGGAAATGGAACTATTCCTGCTGTTTATGCAGAAAGAATACGTCTTGCTAAAAAAGCAGGAATGAAAATTATGGAACTTATTGAAAAAGATATAAAACCGCGAGATATATTAACAGAAAAAGCATTTGAAAATGCTTTTACAGTGGATATGGCGTTAGGTGGTTCTACAAATACAATTTTACATCTGCCAGCAATTGCTTATGAAGCAGGTATTGAATTTGATTTAAAAAAGATAAATTCAATATCAGAAAGAACGCCAAACCTTTGCAAAATATCGCCTGCCGGGAATCATTATCTCGTTGACATTTATAATGCGGGTGGTGTTCAGGCAGTTATGAAAGAATTAACAAAGAAAAATCTTTTATACCTTGACCTGATAACTGCAACAGGGAAAAAGGTTAAAGATAACATTGAAAAAGCAGAGGTTTTAGATTATGAAGTTATAAGACCTGTTGATAATCCATACTCTAAAGACGGCGGACTTGCTATACTTTATGGCAATTTAGCCCCGGATGGTGCTGTTGTGAAACAATCAGCAGTAGCGCCTGAGATGAAAAAAAGAGAAGGTAAAGCAAGAGTTTTTGATTCAGAAGAAGAAGCACAAAAGGCAATTTTAGGTGGAAATATAAAACCGGGCGATGTGGTTGTTATAAGATATGAAGGACCAAAAGGTGGTCCTGGTATGAGAGAAATGTTAGCTCCAACATCAGCAATTGCTGGTATGGGACTTGATAAAGATGTTGCTTTAATAACTGATGGAAGATTTTCAGGTGGAACACGTGGTGCTGCTATAGGACATATTTCTCCAGAAGCAATGGAAGGAGGCCCAATAGCTTTAATAAAAGAAGGAGATATTATTTCAATTGATATACCCGGCAAAAGAATTGATTTAAAAATAAGTGATGAAGAAATGGAAAAAAGAAAAAAAGAATGGAAAAAGCCAGAACCAAAAATAAAGACAGGAGTTTTATACAGATATTCACAGATGGTGTCATCAGCAGCACAGGGTGCTGTTTTTAAAAAATAAAATTTAAGGAGTAATTTTATGAGAGGAGCAAAAATCCTTTTAGAGAGTTTAAAAAAAGAAGGTGTGGATACCATATTTGGCTATCCTGGTGGAGTTTTATTGCCATTGTTTGATGAAATATATAATGAAAAAGGTATAAAATTTTATCTTGTCCGTCATGAACAGGGCGCAGCGCATATGGCAGATGGTTATGCTCGTTCCACAGGAAAAGTCGGTGTATGCCTTGCAACTTCTGGTCCAGGGGCTACAAATTTAGTAACAGGTATTGCAACAGCTTATATGGATTCTATACCAATTGTTGCTTTAACAGGTCAGGTAGCAACATCTCATATAGGTAATGATGCTTTTCAGGAAGCAGATATAACCGGTATCACAAGACCAATAGTTAAGCATAATTATTTAGTAAGAAGTTCAAAGGATATTCCGCAGATAGTAAAAAATGCATTTCATATAGCATCAACAGGAAGGCCCGGACCGGTTTTAATTGATTTGCCAAAAGATGTTTTAGCAGGAGAAGTTGAATCTTTTGGTTATCCCGATGCTCCAAATTTACGCGGTTATAAACCAAAGTATGAACCAAATAAAATGCAGATAAAAAAAGCAGCAGAATTAATTGAAAAAGCAAAAAAACCAATAGTTTATATCGGTGGAGGTGTTATAGCATCATCGGCATCTGAGGAACTTTTAAAATTTATTGAAAAAATAGAAGCGCCTGTTACAACAACTTTATTGGGCATAGGAGCTGTGCCGTATAATCATCCTTTATATCTTGGTATGCTTGGAATGCATGGAACAAAATATGCAAATTATGCAGTACAGGAATCTGATTTGATAATAGCAATAGGCGCGCGGTTTGATGACAGGGTAACAGGCGATGTAAAAACTTTTGCTCCGCACGCTGATATAATCCATATTGATATTGACCCTACATCCATAAGTAAAATTATCAGGGTTGATATACCTGTTGTGGGTGATGCAAAAAATGTTTTAAAAGATTTATTAGCAGAAGTCAAAGAAAAAAGGCATCCTGACTGGATAGAAAAAATTATGCAGTGGAAAAAACAGCATCCCTTAACTTTTTCCTGTGCCGGAAAAGGTTTAAAACCGCAGATGATTATTGAAAAAATTTCAGAACTTGCTGGTCCTGATGCAATAATAGCAACAGAGGTCGGACAGAATCAGATGTGGACCGCTCAGTTTTATAAATTTACAAAACCGAGAAAACTTTTATCATCTGGAGGACTTGGCACAATGGGTTATGGTTTTCCTGCTGCAATAGGTGCTCAGGTTGCCAATCCTGATAAACTGGTAATTGATATAGCAGGCGATGGTTCTATACAGATGAATATACAGGAACTTGCAACTGCTGTAAAATATAATTTGCCTGTAAAGGTTGTAATATTAAATAATGGCTGGCTTGGTATGGTGAGGCAGTGGCAGGAATTATTTTTCGGGAAAAGATATTCCCATACTGATATAGCAGGCAGTGTTGATTTTGTAAAACTTGCTGAAGCCTACGGTGCGGCAGGATTTAGTGTTGAAAAAGAAGAAGATGTGGAAAAAGTTTTAAAAGAAGCTTTTAATATAAAAAAACCTGTTTTAATAGATTTTCATATATGTGCAGAAGAAAATGTATGGCCCATGGTGCCAGCAGGTGGTTCTCTGCATAATATGTTAGAAGAAAGTGAACTGGCGTAAAATTTTATTATAAGGAGTTTCATTTATGGAAAAGAAAAAAACAATATCAGTGATAGTTGAAAATCAACCTGGTGTTCTTGCAAGGATTGCAGGACTTTTTTCCAGCAGAAATTTTAATATAGAAAGTTTAGCTGTTGGCGAGACAGAAGACCCGGCAACTTCTCGTATGACTATTGTTGCAACCGGTGACGAACTTGTTTTAGAACAGATAATAAAGCAATTAAATAAACTTATTGACACTTTAAAAGTAATTGATATGAGCAAAGAAGATTATGTAGAAAGGGAACTTGCCCTGATTAAAATAAATACAGAAGGCAAAAATCTAACAGATCTAATGCATGTTATACATATTTTTAAAGGTAGAGTGCTGGATACTGCAACGGATAGTTTGATTGTAGAAATAACAGGAAGTGATGACAGGATAAATTCTTTTGTTCATCTTGCTGAAACTTTTGGAATAAAAGAAATGGTAAGAACAGGTATTGTTGCTCTTACCCGGTCAAAAAAACAAAAAGAATAAAAAATTTTAAATTTGAGGAGGTTCAAAAATGGCAAGAATTTATTATGACAAAGATGCGAATTTTAATCTGTTAAAAGGAAAAGTTGTAGGTATTGTTGGTTTTGGTTCACAGGGACATGCGCATGCGCAGAATTTAAGGGACAGCGGAGCAAAGGTTATTGTTGCAGAAGTAGAAGGAACAAAAAATTATGATATGGCAAAGGATGCTGGTTTTGATGTCTATGACGCAAAAGAAGTAGCACAAAAGGCAGACCTGATTATGATTTTAATTCCAGACCCTATCCAGCCGAAAGTTTATTATGAATCAATAAAACAGGGTTTAACTCGCGGTAAAGTTTTAGCATTTGCTCACGGATTTAATATTCACTATGGTCAGATTATTCCGCCGAAAGATATTGATGTAATTATGGTAGCACCAAAAGGACCGGGGCATCTTGTGAGAAGACAATATGTTGAAGGAAAAGGAGTTCCTTCCTTAATTGCTGTTGAACAGGATTTTTCAGGTAAGGCAAAAGATATAGCCCTGGCTTATGCAAAAGGTATAGGTGCAACAAGGGCTGGAGTTTTAGAAACATCCTATAAAGAAGAGACCGAAACAGACCTTTTTGGCGAGCAGGTTGTTTTATGCGGCGGCTTAACATCGCTTATAAAGGCAGGATTTGAAACCCTGGTAGAAGCTGGTTATTCTCCAGAGATGGCATATTTTGAATGTCTGCATGAAGTAAAACTTATAACAGATCTTGTATATGAAGGCGGTATAGCAAATATGAGAAAGTCAATTAGCGAAACAGCAAAATACGGGGATATAACACGCGGTAGCAGAATAATAACAGAAGAAACAAAAAAAGAAATGAAAAGAATTTTAACAGAAATACAGGACGGTTCTTTTGCAAGGGAATGGATTTTAGAAAACAGAGCAGGCAGACCGGTTTATAATGCATTGTTAAAAAAAGATGCAAATCATCTTATAGAAAAGGTTGGCAGTGAATTAAGAAAAATGATGCCATGGATATCAGAAAAGAAAATACAGAGTAAAGAAGAAAAGGTCAAATCAAAAAGGACAAGAAAAGCAAGTAAGGCAAGAAAAAAAAAAAGAAAATAATAAAATTTAAAGAAAGGGATGATAAGAGATGGAAAAGATTTTAATATTTGATACAACATTAAGGGATGGAGAGCAGATACCAGGTGCTTCTTTAACAAAAGCAGAAAAAATAGAAATAGCAAAACAGCTGGAAAAATTAAATGTTGATATAATTGAGGCAGGATTTCCTATTTCATCGCCTGGCGATATGGAAGCGGTAAAAGAAATAGGAAAAGTTGTTAAGAAACCAATAATTGCAGGTCTTGCCAGGGCTGTAAAAAAAGATATTGATGCCTGTCATGAAGCTTTAAAAAAGGTAAAAAGGGCAAGGATACATACTTTTATCGGAACATCTGATATACATGTTAAGTATATAACAAATACAACCAGGGAAGTTGTTTTACAGCGGGCAATAGATGCAGTAAAGTATGCAAGAAATTATTGCGATGATGTTGAGTTTTCAGCAATGGATGCCGCGCGGACCGATTTTAACTATTTGTGTAAAATAGTAGAAGAAACAATAAAAGCAGGAGCAAGCACAATAAATATTCCTGATTCAGTTGGATATGCCGAGCCGCATGAGTTCGGAGAACTTATCAGAAAACTTATGAATGCAGTTCCAAATATTAATAAAGCAATAATTGCGGTTCATTGTCATAATGATTTAGGTATGGCAACTGCAAATTCTATGGCTGCTGTTTTAAATGGAGCAAGACAGATAGAATGCACCATAAATGGTTTAGGGGAAAGAGCAGGAAATGCATCCTTGGAAGAAATTGTTATGATATTAAAGGTAAGAAAAGATCTTTTCAAATTTGATACAAATATTAAAACAGAAGAAATCTATAAGACATCAAAACTCGTCTCAAGATTGACAGGTATACCTGTTCAGCCAAACAAAGCAATAGTTGGCGCAAATGCATTTGCACATGCATCTGGAATTCATCAGGATGCAATTTTAAAAAAAGAATCAACCTTTGGCATAATGACACCTGCATCAATAGGTATTCCAGGACATGAACTTGTTTTAACAGCACGTTCAGGAAGGCATGCATTAAAGCACAGGTTAGAGCATTTAGGTTTTAAAATTAAAGATAAAGAGATTGATGAAATTTATGTGAAATTTTTAGAAATCGCTGATAAGAAAAAAGAAGTTTTTGATGAAGACCTTTTAACACTTATGTCAGGCAGGGGAGTTACAGTAAAGCCGATTTATCAGATTGAATATATTTATGTTGCAACTGGAAATAAAATTTTACCAACTGCAACCGTTGCAATTAAAAAAGGAGACAGAGTGTATAAAAGTTCTGCAACAGGTGATGGTCCGGTTGATGCAACATACAAAGCGATAAATGAAATTGTAAAGGAAAAAGTAAAATTGATTGATTATCAGATAAAATCAATAACCAAAGGAGAAGAGGCGCAGGGAGAAGTAAGTATCAGAATTAAAAAAGATGCAACAGAAGTAAATGGAAGAGGTGTTTCAACAGACATAATAGAAGCAAGTGCAAAAGCATATTTAGATGCTCTTTCAAAGTTAGAAAGAGAAAAATATGTAAAAATTAAGAAGAACGGATATAAATTATAAGGAGAAAAGAAAATGGGAATGACAATAGCGGAAAAAATACTCGCAGCAAAAAGTAAAAAGAAATATTTGGAACCAGGAGAGTTAATAATTGCAGATGTCGATATAGTTTTAGCAAATGATATAACCGCTCCACTTGCTATAAAAGAATTTAAAAATGCAGGTGCTAAAAAAGTATTTGACAGAAAAAAAATTGTTTTAGTCCCTGACCATTTTACGCCGAATAAAGATATCAAATCAGCAGAGCAGGCAAAAATTTTAAGGGATTTTGCTTATGAGCAAAAGTTAACACATTATTTTGAACAGGGACAGGCAGGGATAGAACATGTTTTACTTCCTGAAAAAGGGATAGTTGTGCCTGGTGATCTGGTTATTGGCGCTGATTCACATACCTGCACCTATGGCGCTTTAGGTGCATTTGCAACAGGAGTGGGTTCCACCGACGTTGCTTTTGCAATGATGACAGGCAAGGCATGGTTTAAAGTTCCTTCTACCATAAAATTTATATACAGGGGTAAATTAAATAAATGGGTTTATTCAAAAGATTTAATTTTATATACCATAGGCGATATTGGCGTAGATGGGGCTTTATATAAAGTTATGGAGTTTGCAGGTCCTGTAATAGAAAAATTGTCAATGGATGCCAGGATGACGATGACGAATATGGCTATAGAAGCAGGCGGTAAAGCAGGTTTGATAGAACCTGATGATGTAACTTTGAAATATGTAAAGGGTAGAGCAGAAAGAAAATGGAAAACATTTAAAAGCGATAAGGATGCAAAATATGAAAAAATAATAGAATATGATTGTAAAAAAATAGAACCGCAGGTTTCTACACCGCATTTGCCTGAAAATACAAAACCAGTTTCAAAGTTGGGAAAAGTTTCAATTGACCAATCTGTAATTGGTTCATGCACAAATGGCAGGATAGAAGATTTAAGGATAGCTGCAAAAATATTAAAAAGTAAAAAAGTAAATTCGCGGGTTCGCTGCATAATTTTACCAGGAACCCAGGATGTTTATCTTCAGGCATTAAGAGAAGGGCTGGTGGAAATATTTATTAAATCAGGATGCGTTATGTCTCCGCCTACCTGTGGTCCCTGCCTTGGTGGACATATGGGCATACTTGCAAAAGGAGAAGTTGCAATTTCAACAACCAACAGGAATTTTGTCGGCAGGATGGGGCATCCTGAAAGTTTTGTTTATCTTTCATCGCCTGCAGTTGCTGCAGCGTCTGCAGTTGCAGGCAGAATAATAAGCCCTGAAGATATTTAATTTTTTTAAGGAGGCAGGAAAATGCAGATACACGGTAAAGCATGGAAATTTGGAGATGATATAGACACCGATGCAATAATACCGGCGAGGTATTTAAATACATCTGACCCTTTAGAACTTGCAAAGCATTGCATGGAAGATGCCGATAAAACTTTTGCTCAAAAAGTTAAAAAAGGTGATATCATTGTTGCTGGTAAAAATTTTGGATGTGGAAGTTCCAGAGAACATGCACCTGTGGCAATAAAATATGCAGGTGTTGCCTGTGTTATTGCAAAAGATTTTGCCAGGATTTTTTTCAGAAATGCATTTAATATCGGACTTTTGATTTTTGAATCAGAAGAAGCATCACAAAAAATAAATGAAGGAGACGAGATTGAAATAGATGTTAAAAAAGGCATAATTAAAAATTTAACAAAGAATGAAGAATATAAAGTAAAACCAGTGCCTGAGTTTATGCAGGAATTGGTTGCAGCGGGTGGTTTGATTAATTATGCAAAACAAAAATTTAATATAAAATGAAAGGAGAAAATATGGGAAGAACTTATGAAATTGCTTTAATGCCGGGCGATGGAACCGGACCAGAAGTCATAGAAGAAGGAGTCAAAGTTTTAAAAGCAGCAGCAGAAAAATACGGTATAAAATTAAATTTTAACAATTATGATTTTGGTGGTGAAAGATACAAAAGAACAGGTGAGACCCTGCCAGATTCAGCAATTGAAGAGTTTAAAAGACAGGATGCAATTTATTTAGGCGCCATAGGACATCCGGATGTTAAGCCCGGCATTTTAGAACTCGGTATACTTTTGAAATTAAGATTTGCTCTTGACCAGTATATAAATTTAAGACCTGTGAAATTATATAAGGGTGTTGACTGTCCTTTAAAAGATAAAGGACCAGAACATATTGACTTTGTTGTTGTCAGGGAAAATACAGGTGGTATTTATACAGGGCAGGGTGGTGTTGCAAAAAAGGGAACCCCAAATGAAATAGCAAGTCAGTTAATGGTTTATTCAAGGTTTGAGGTAGAACGTTGCATAAGATATGCATATCAATTAACAAGAAAAAGAAATAAGAAAAATATGTTAACACTTGTTCACAAAACAAATGTTTTAACAAATTGCGGAGATTTATGGGTGCGCGTTCATAAAGAGATAGGTGATAAAGAATTTCCAGACATAAAGCAGGATTATGCTCATGTTGACGCAACAACGATGTGGTTTGTAAAAAATCCTGAATTTTTTGACGTGATAGTAACAGAAAATATGTTTGGCGATATAATTACAGATTTAGGCGCTATGATACAGGGTGGCATGGGAATTGCAGCTGGTGGAAATATAAATCCAGAAGGCGTTTCAATGTTTGAACCAATTGGTGGTTCTGCACCGAAATATACTGGAAAAAATGTTATAAATCCTTTAGCTGCAATCTGTGCCGGAGCTATGATGTTAGAAAACATAGGTGAAGAAAAAGCAGCAAAAGCAGTTGAAAATGCAGTGCAGGATGCATTAGCCTCAGGTAAGATAAAGAGTTTATCCGCAGGAAAAATGGGGTTAGGTACAAAAGAAGTTGGCGATTTAGTTGCATCACTTGTAAAGTAGAAAATATTTTTTCAGGAGGAAAATATGAAACAATACAATGTTGCAGTTATGGGAGCGACCGGCGCCGTTGGCGTTGAAATGTTAAAAATTTTAGAAGAAAGAAAATTTCCTATAAAAAATTTAAAACTTTTAGCTTCAGAAAGATCATCTGGAAAAGAAATGGTTTTCTCAGGCAGAAAAATAAAAGTTGAACTTTTAACAAAAGATTCATTTAAAGGTATTGATATAGTTTTGGCATCTGCTGGTGCTTCTATTTCAAAACAGTTTGTAAATGATATACTTTCAGCAAATGCGCTTTTGATTGATAATTCTTCTGCTTTCAGGATGGAAAAGGATGTGCCACTTGTTGTGCCTGAAATAAATCCAGAGGATGTGAAATGGAATAAAGGTATAATTGCAAATCCGAATTGCACAACCATTATAATGATAGTTCCTTTGAAACCGTTGCATGACTATGGAAAAATAAAACGCATAGTTATGTCAAGTTATCAGGCAGCTTCTGGCGCTGGTGCAAAAGCAATGGCAGAATTGGAACAGCAGGCAAAAGATTGGACACAGGGTAAAGAATTAAAAGTTGAAAAATTTCAATATCAGTTGCTTTTTAATTTAATTCCACATATTGATGTTTTTACTGAAAATGGTTATACTAAAGAAGAAATGAAAGTTGTAAATGAAACAAGAAAAATAATGCATGCGCCTGATATGCAGGTAACCTGCACAACTGTTCGTGTCCCAGTTTTAAGGGCG
>FWPV01014260.1_pt1 | contig 11706 bp, 8 predicted proteins | sample 2228371 | NCBI WGS metagenome assembly FWPV01 (sample SAMEA103939776, study PRJEB20133) | metagenome | reverse complement strand
CACGTTTGTTTTCATATTTAAATATTTTAAGAATTAAAAATGTCTGCGGTAAAAATAATACCGCAAACATTTTTATTAAAATTAAAAAAATAGTTACTTAGTTCCCAGAGCTCCAAAGTATGATTGAGGATCAGGAGATTTATAAGTTATACCATTAATTTCAATACCATTAGTAGAAAAATTTCGTGTAAAATCAACTTTTGCGCCACTAAGTGCAGGTGAATTTGGTTTAAGATGAAAGTCCCAATTTGTATCGAAGTTAGCGTTATTATAGTCGGTATTTAAAGGATAGTTTTCAAACATAGGATTATTTTCCCCTGCAACAACACTTGCTATATCATTATTACCTCTAACAACATCTTTAACCCCCAATTGATAATTTTCTACACATTCATTTGAATATCCATAATAGTAGGTATAGTCATAAGTTGAACGAGAGTCAGCAGGATCTTTTGAGTTATTTTTTATTCCAAATCTACAATTAACAATAAGATTATTCCACAACTCGGCATATACTCCCGATTCAAGCCAAATACTTCCTCCTTTTACTGTAGGTCTGCGCCATCCTGCATTAATTATAGTATTGTTGTAACCAACGGCATGGCATTGTGGAGTACGATCGCCAGAATTTGATAATTTTAATCCGTTGGTATTAGGACTATATATAATATTGAAGCATATATCTGCTATAGTACCTGCTTTAAGATTAATGGCATCACCTCCTGTTTCACCCTGAGTATATATTAAATTATTATTTACAATAACATTTCCCCCCTCAATGTACATACAATCTTCACCTAAAAATCTAAAAATAGAATTTCGAACAACAACTTTTCCATCAACATTATTTTTAAAATTAATTGCTGGTAAACCTTCACCAGCCGATCCTTTAAAAAATCCGGCTTTAACGGATGGAGATTCTTCAGTTGTTACAAATCCGGTATATTCCATGATAGTATGTTCTATCAACAATTCTTTAGATGTAGGACCACAAAGTATACCACCCCATAATCTTGGAAAATTACCACTTTTTCTTAAATTTTCAGCTACGGTAAAAATTACAGGATTTTCTTCTTTTCCTTTTGAATAAAGATTTCCATACACTAAAATTTCTATTCCTAAAGTAGTATCATTGATAATAACTTTTACACCATCTTCAATAGTAAGACTTTGCCCTTCAGGAATAATAATGTGCCCATTGAGGGTAATGGTTGAATTTTGCTTCCATACACCATGCACTTCACCTCCGCTAATTTCAAGCTTAGTAGGTTCCTCATTTTGTTTTTCACATGCATTAAATATAACCGAACCAACGATTATACTTGCAATAAATAAATTTGTTCTCATAATTAACTATTTTTAGAGTTTAATATTTATAACGTATTCCTATTAAGTATGTAGGTCTTGAATATTCATCTCTTACTAATGTAGTTTTGTCAAATTCAGAATGATAGGGTACATCTGCATTCAATGGGTTTGTTTTTTTAATGTGAACATTTGTATGGGTATTTAATAGATTATTGGCTTTAAAAAAAATACTCAAATGCTTGAAATTCTTTTCACCTGAAAAATCCAATTGCCAGGTACCTTTCTGCCAGTGGTCATTGTCAATATATCTTGATACACTATAGATCCTATCTCCTGTATAGGTAAAAGATATTTGAGCATTTATACCCCTCTTATCCCCTTTATAAATAAACGATATATTGATTACATTTTCTGCCTGTCCATAAAGTGGACGTGTTTGTAAAATATAAGCTGTTGAATCATTTCCCTGATTATCTTTAACCCTTGCGAGCTTATTGGTAGATATTCTGGAACGTGTTTTAGTATAATTGCCCCTGATTCCCCAGTTATTAAAATATTTAACTAAATCCACTTCAAATCCATAATTTATAGCCCTATTAGAATTCACAGGTCTAAAAACTATAATTTGACTTAAATTCATATGCTTTTCAAACGCATATTCAATGGGATTTTTAATATTTTTATAAAAAAAACCTACCATAAATTGATCTAATCCTTCTGGAAAATATTCATATCTTAGATCAATGTTATTGGCTGTAGCATGTTTTAAGTTTTTATTGCCAGAAGAATATGGTTCTTCACTGGAATCGATGTAAGGAACAATTTCCTGAAAACCAGGTTTATTAATAGCTTTAAAATAGGAAAAACGGAGATGATGAAAATTATTTATTAAATATTTTAAATTAATCGCTGGTAAAAATTCTGTATACGATTTCATATCACTGGGTTCAGGTTCTCCAATAGGATATTTCATAGAATATCCCTGAAGGTTATACTCAATTCGTAAACCTCCTGTTGCTTTAATTTTCTTATCATCAAAAACATACATTAAATATCCAGCATACATCCGTTCAAAAGCATTATAGTTTTCTCCCACAGCAATGGTTCCTTTAGGATTATAAACCTGCCATTGAATTTCATCATACGAATGCCAATCTTTTCCTTTTTCAGAGTAAAAGGTTAGGTATGTTGAATCGTCTTCTGTAACATAGGAGATTGCTTTTAGGGTATACTTATTATAAAAACTTGTTCTGTCTTTATTTCTAACCATCCCACCAAAATGGATTTTAGAACTATGAATTAGTTCTTTTATATCGTAACTAAAATCAACATATGCCGAGAGGTCTTCATCAGAATTTCTTCGCCATATCCTTGAACTTCCATCAAAATCAACATATTGATTTACTATTGTATAATTATTTAAACTATTTCCATAGGTTATTTGTGCTTCCTCTGGTGTTTTATTTAGCGCTATTGATGATACCAATGACCAACTTAAAGAAAAATTATTCCCTATATTGTGCTCACCCTGTAGCGTAAGAGTTGATAACTGTTGGAAATTATAACGAAATCTTGTAGAATGGCTTCTATTAATATTCCCATTTAAAGGATCGTAACTGACTGTTAAATCGGTCTTTTGCATTTCTCTCAATTGTGACCTCTTCATTCCCACAATTGCATAATATATTTTTAATTGATGGTTTGGATTTATTACATAGTCTAATTTTGAATGTACCCCAAAATTTTCTTTATCCTCATAATAAAATCTCTCCTGCATATCTTTAAGCAATGGTAAATTTTTACCATCGCGGGTTAGATCATCACTAAAATACAAGCTATTTTCTCCGGTATATGTTTTCTGATAACTTCCCGATATTATTACTCCCAATCTTTTGTCAAAAAATCTATTACCAATTGTGATATTTCCTGTATGATTAACAGGTCTCTTTACAGTATATATTACTAAATTTTTAGTATTAAAATCATTAGGTGTTGCATAATAACTATTGCCATACCTCTCATAGGGTGATTTAGGATTCAATACTAAAGCATTAAAAGTATAAAATGGTTTTTTTATAAAATATTCACTCACTCCTACAGAAACATTGCCTTGAATTAAAATCTTTTCAGGTGCATTTCTCATAATCATATTAACTACTCCTCCTATCGCATCTCCTTCAAAATTGGGAGTAATTGATTTGATTACTTCAACTCTTTCAACCATATCGGATGGAAATAAATCTAAAGAAACATATCTATGTTTGTTATTGGTACTTGGAATTTTTATTCCATTAATGAGTGTATAATTATAACGTTTGTCCATCCCTCTTAGCAAGGCGTATTGACCCGTACCCGTTGAACTTTTATCTAATGTAATTCCTGAAACACGCTGTATAACGGAAGCTACATTTATATCGGGTGAAAGTTCTATTGTTTTCGCACTAACAATATTTACTAATTGTGTTGATTTGTTTTCGGTAATCTTTGCCCCTATTTCGGTTTCTTTATTGGTTTTACCGGTTACAGTTATTTCTTCTATTTCTAAACTTACAGGTTTCAGTTGAAAATCTATTTTTAATATTTCTTTACGTTTAATACTTACTTTTTTTTCTTCTTTTTTATATCCAATATAATTACATGATATAATATAATTACCATCGGGAATATTCATTATTTTAAAAAATCCATTTAAGTCTGTCATCGTTCCCTGTTTTAATTCATGAATATATATGGTTGCTCCAACAAGTTCTTCTCCAGTTTGTACATCTATTACTTTACCTTCAATCTCCGACCCACTTAATGAACAGTGTATAAAAAAGAATATACCCATTAATATAAAAACCATTATTTTTACTTTTATACAGGCAAATTAAATTCTGGAGAATTAAATAATGTTTAAATCGAAATTAATTTATTGGCAAAAAGAGAGGATGAATATTTACTTTCTGATAATAAATTATTAACTATAATTTTGTTTATATACCTAAAGGATAAAAAACCTAATGATTCAATGCAAGTTATCTATATGTAAAAATATCCTTTCTTTCTTTAACCATGGAGATATATATACCAAAAATAAAGTGCGGGTAATTACATATTTTATTCGAACTTTCGATCTAATGTTAACTAATTGTTTCCTGACTTTTAACTAAGATTTTATTTTGTATGGCATTAATATTTGTAACTGGATTAGTTCCTGGTTAACTTTTACACGATCTGTTTTAAAATATTATTAGCTAAAAATTTTAAAATATTGCATAATAATATATATGATCTTAAAAATCTATTTCATGAACATATTATATCCACAATTATAGAATAATATCTTGAAGCAATATTGTTTATGGGACAATTAAAAAATACTTTGACTTTAAAAAAAAGATTTGGATGGGTATTATTACCTTTTATAAAGAGTAAAGTAAAAATACAATTCAGTAATAGTAGTATAGTTTTCTAATAATTCATTTAAAACATATTTTTACGGTTTGTTCAGCTTCGAGCAGTATTTCTCTTCCTAAAATAAAAGGTAAATTAATCTTTTCATGTCCTGCAGGAAATCCATAAACAATGGGAATATTTAATTCGGCTGTATGTTCAGCAATAATTTCGTATGCATCTTTCCCAAATGGTATTTTATTATCCTTCATGTCGGTCATCTGTCCTACAATAATTCCTCTTAGATTATTGAGTTTATCACCTAATTTAAAATTCATCAACATTCGATCGATATGATAGAGGTATTCATCGACATCTTCTATAAAAAGAATTTTATCATGGGTAGGAACATCTAAAGAAGTTCCACGCAAACTATATAGTACGGATAAATTCCCTCCAACCAATATACCGCGAGACTTTCCATCTTTATTCAATTTGTGTCGGGGAAAAGAATAAGATAATTTTTCACCTTTTAAAATATCGAATATTTTATCGAAACAGCTGATTTCAAAATTTTCCTGTTGTAAATTAAAAATCATGGGTGCATGCAATGACTCAATTCCTCTTATATTCAGTAAAGAATGAAATACCGTGATATCACTAAAACCTATAATCCATTTTGGTTTTTTAATAAAATTCGTCCAATTAATTTCATTGATAATTCTAACCGATCCATACCCACCTCGTGTACAAAAAATAGCCTTTATGTCCGGATCATTAATAAAAGTTTGAAAATCTTCGATTCGCTGCTCTTCGGTCCCACCAAATTGATGATATTGTGCATAAATATATTTGCCTAATACGGGTTGAAAACCATGATTACGAATTCTTTCAATTCCTGTTTGAATATCAGTTATATCTACAAAACGTGCAGGGGAAACAATGCCTATTTTATCACCAGGCTTTAAATATTCTGGACAAATCATAAAATTTATTATTTTAAAAACTTGTGAATATAAAAAAAAATGTTCTTCCTCCCTAAGTAATTTTTTATCTTTGTCACAATTTCAAATTAGAATGGAAATAACATAAAAATAGAGGAAAAAGATGAGCGATTTTGAACGTTACACAGTTACAGCAGCCTTACCCTATGCGAATGGGCCAGTACATATAGGTCATCTTGCGGGTGTTTACATACCTGCAGATATATATGTACGTTATCTTCGTCAGAAAGGTAAAAACGTCATTTATATATGTGGAAGTGACGAACATGGTGTTCCTATTACCATAAAAGCTCGTCAAGAGGGTGTGTCTCCTCAGGTAATAGTAGATCGTTACCACGAAATTATAAAAAAATCTTTTGAAGAATTTGGAATATCTTTCGATATTTATTCTCGAACCTCATCACATGTTCACCTCCAAACTGCTTCCGACTTTTTTCTTACCCTTTATAATAAAAATGAATTTATAGAGAAAGAGACGGAACAATATTACGATGAAGAGGCTCAACAATTTTTAGCCGATCGTTATATTGTTGGAACCTGTCCACATTGTGGAAACGAGAAAGCTTATGGTGATCAATGTGAAAAATGTGGGACTTCGCTCAATGCCACTGATTTAATCAATCCTCGTTCGGTTTTGAGTGGAAAAACTCCTGTTTTGCGTAAAACTTCACATTGGTATTTACCTCTCGATAAGCATGAGAATTGGTTAAAAGAATGGATTTTAGTACAACATAGAGAATGGAAGCCCAATGTATATGGTCAATGTAAATCGTGGCTTGATATTGGTTTACAACCACGTGCTGTAAGTCGTGACCTCGATTGGGGCATTCCAATTCCTCTCGAAAATGCAAAAGGTAAAGTACTTTACGTCTGGTTCGACGCTCCCATAGGCTACATCTCCGCTACTAAAGAACTTACTCCTCAATGGGAAAAATACTGGAAAGACCCAAATACCCGTTTGATTCACTTCATAGGAAAAGATAATATTGTTTTCCATTGCATAGTTTTTCCCGCTATGCTGAAAGCACATGGTGAATTCATTTTACCCGACAATGTCCCTGCCAATGAATTTCTTAATCTTGAAGGAGATAAAATTTCAACCTCCCGCAATTGGGCAGTTTGGTTACATGAATATCTTAACGACTTTCCTGGTAAACAGGATGTACTTCGTTATGTACTTACCGCCAATGCCCCTGAAACAAAAGACAACGATTTTACCTGGAAAGATTTTCAAACACGCAACAATAGTGAGTTGGTTGCCATCCTCGGCAATTTTGTTAATAGAGCTCTTGTCCTAACACATAAATATTTCCATGGACAAGTGCCCAATTATAGTGTAAAAGGAGATTATGAACAAGAAATTTCAGATCAACTTAAAATTTTAAAAAAGAGCATTGAAGATAATATTGAAAATTTTCGTTTTCGAGAGGCTCTCAAAGAATTAATGAATATAGCACGTATGGGTAATAAGTATCTTGCCGATACCGAACCATGGGCAATATTTAAATCAAATCCCGAACAGGTTAAGACCATCTTATTTTATTCATTGCAAATTACCGCTAACCTGGCTATATTGTGTGAACCCTTTCTACCTTTTACCGCAAAAAAACTTAAAAAAATGTTACAACTCCCCTCCCATGTCAATTGGGACATGAGCGGAAATATTAATATTTTACCTGTAAATCATAATCTGGGTAAAGCTGAACTTTTATTTGAAAAAATTGAAGACGATGCAATAAAAATACAACTCGAAAAACTCCATAAACAAAAAAATTTGATGGATAACAACAATAGTATCATTGCCCAGAAAGAAACCATATCTTACGATGACTTTTCCAAAATGGATATAAGAGTGGGAACTATTAAAGAAGCAGAAAAAGTCCCTAAGACCAAGAAATTACTAAAACTTACCATAGATACTGGAATTGATACCCGAACTGTAGTTTCAGGGATTGCTGAATATTTTCAGCCAGAAAAAATAATTGGCCAACAAGTATGTATTTTGGTAAATCTTGCTCCCAGAGAAATTAAAGGTATACTATCACACGGTATGATATTGATGGCCGAAGATAAAGATGGAAGATTGGAATTTATTTCACCTAAAAATATAGTTTCTCCAGGAAGTCAAGTAAAATAATTATATATATTTAGATACTAATAAAAAACGATAATTAGATGAAAAGAATAAAAGTTGGGATTACTCACGGAGACTATAATGGGATAAGTTATGAGATCATCCTCAATACCTTATCCGATTCTCGAATTCTTGATATATGTATTCCAGTCATATATGGATCGGCAAAAGCAGCAGCCTATCATCGCAAAGTATTGAATTTAAATAATATTGCCATAAACTCAATTCGAAATGTCGATGAAATTCATGCACGTCGTAATAACCTTATCAACTGCATTGATGATAATATAAAAGTAGAATTGGGAAAAGCTACCTCCCTTGCAGGCGAATCGGCTTTTATTGCTTTAGAACATGCTGTAAATGACCTTAAAGCTGGTAAAATAGACGTCCTGGTTACAGCTCCTATCAATAAATATGATATTCAATCCGAAAAATTTCCCTTTTCAGGACATACCGATTATCTTCAAGCTAAATTCAATGCATCAGACGTGGTTATGTTCATGGTAAGCGATATTATGCGAGTGGGGCTTGTTTGTGAACATGTTCCTTTAGCACGGGTACAACAATATATAACCAAAGAAAAAATTTTAAGCAAACTAAAAATAATTAAAGAATCGCTAGTAGCCGATTTTACTATTACTAATCCTAAAATTGCTGTACTTGGGCTTAATCCCCATGCAGGCGATAATGGATTATTGGGTACAGAAGAAAATGAAATAATTAAACCAGCTATTGAAGAAGCTCAACAACAAGGCATATATGCTTTTGGACCCTTTGCGGCTGACGGATTTTTTGGTTCGGGTCAGTTTGTACAATACGATGCTATCCTGGCAATGTATCACGATCAGGGATTAACACCCTTCAAAGCTTTAACTTCAGGACAGGGGGTAAACTTTACTGCAGGATTACCCATTATTCGTACCTCACCCGCACATGGTACCGCTTACGATATAGCTGGTAAAGGAATTGCTTCCTGCGATTCATTCCGTAATGCGCTTTATTTGGCTTGCGATATCTATAAAAATAGATCAACATTTATAGAACTCTCAACCAACAAACTTAAACCCCTATCTGCCTCTCTCGACCTTACCAGTGAAAATGAAAACGATGAATAAACTAACAATAACTTTTAATACTTTAAAACTATGATGACATCATTTAGAAATGCAGTACTGGCTTCAATACTCTTAGTTGCCTGTACCTCCCAAAAAGAAACTGACAATAATTTTGTTGCTGTTGACACACTTGTTAAAGTTTCGGCATTCGAAAAAAACATTGATGGTAAAGAGGTAAAATTATTTACCTTAAAAAACGACAGTGGCATGGTGGTTAAAATTACCAACTATGGTGCACGCATTGTATCTATGCTATTCCCCGACAAAAATGGAAAATATGATGATATTACTTTAGGTTATGCTACTATCGAGGATTATTTAAAAGATAATATGTACCTTGGATGTGTAGTTGGACGTTATGCCAATCGTATTGGAAAAGCCACTTTTAAATTAGATGGAAAAACATACAATCTTTTTGCCAATGATAATGGTAACTCATTGCATGGTGGAGAAAAAGGTTTCGACAAAAAGGTATGGGATGCTGTTCAGAATGAAGATACCCTTACGCTCACCTATACTTCACCCGATGGTGAAGAAGGTTATCCTGGTAATTTACAGGTAACACTTCAATATATCCTAACCAATTCCAATGAGCTTATTATGAAATATGAAGCTGTTACCGATAAGAAAACAATTGTAAATTTAACTAACCATGCCTATTATAATCTACATGGAGAAGGCACGGGTGATATCCTGGATCATGATTTAGAAATATTTGCCAGCAAAACAACACCTGTTGATAGTTTGCTTATCCCTACTGGAGAATTAACCGATGTGGCAAACACACCCTTCGATTTCTTGAAACCTACAAAGATTGGGAAAAGAATTAATGAACCCAATGAACAATTGAAAAATGGACGTGGGTATGACCATAACTGGGTACTCGATAAAAATGATAATGAACTAAGTCCTGCTGTGCGCCTTACCGATAGTATTAGTGGGAGAATATTAGAATTATATACTACAGAACCCGGAGTACAAGTTTATACGGGTAATTTTATGAATGGTCAGGTAATAGGAAAATCGGGTAAATCCTATAATTATCGTGCTGCTATTGCTATGGAACCACAACATTTTCCCGATTCTCCTAACAAACCCCATTTCCCTTCTGTAGTACTTGAACCAGGGAAAAAATATACCCAAACCAGTATCGTAAAATTAAAACTTATTAATTAAAGTGTATATAATAAAAAAGGCAGGAGCGAAAATCCTGCCTTTTTGGTTTTTTTTAACTAATTATTCTTCTTCTTTTTTCTCAACCTCAGTATCAATATATACTATGTCTTTTTCCAATTCTACAATATCAAAGAATTCACATACATTACCAATGGGCAAGGCATACCCATATGTAAACGACACCTTACGAAAAACTTCCTGAGCCAGATGTTTAATTTGATATTGATTAGCAATGAGTACCTGCATGGGATCAATGTCGTTGAGAGTAAGCTTTCCTTCCGATTGTTTTAAGGTTTCAATGTTTGAATTTATAACTTTCATTAAAGACTTATATTCCTCATATACCTCGCTCAGTCTTTGACCAGTAATACCAATTACTTCACATGTTTCAGCATCAATGAGCGGAGCTCCTATGTTCCCTCTATCAGTAGCCACATCGAACATAATGAGTTTCTGGCCATTAGACACACAATTCGACGAAATTATTCCCGTTTTTATAGCAATATTGTTTTGGTCCCACTGATGCCCTATTATGGCTACGGACATTGCTACATCAAAGGTCTCCTTGTTACTTAGCTTGAGAGAGGGTATTTCATCGAACTGTGGAAAGTCGATATCTATCAAGGCAAATCCTCCTATATTTTCATTGCCTCCCCTGATTATGCGATTTTTGAAGTCCTTATAGGTTATTTTTACTTTCTCTTTTGTAGTTATACCGTCTTCCTCACAAAAGCCAATCTCTACCTCATAGGGACGGTCTATTTTCCACACTTCATCCGTGGTAATGAGATAACGTCCGTACTTAAATCCAGAATATGATTCAAAACGGATCCCTTGTAAACTGTAAAAATTAAGAAAACTAACACCTCCATGACACTTTTTCCAAACTTTTCTATACATAATTTTTAGTTTTAGGTTATTGATTAGGTTTTTAGTTAGTTGTTATTTTTTATACGAAAACATCATTTTATAAGGTTTCATATTTTAATGATTATTTTTCTAAAAAAGTAATTCTTTGAAAAAAGATTTTATTAGAAATTTTGTCAATACTACAATAAACAATTTTTTTCAAAAGGAAAAGTAAACCTAAAAAGTAAAAACATTGTTAAAATAAGATTATATTTTCACGATATTTGCATAAAAAAACGGTGGGAAGAATATTAGCATTGGATTACGGAAGAAAAAGAGTGGGAATAGCTGTTAGCGATCCTTTACATATAATTGCAAATGAACTAGCTACGGTTAGTTCTATTTCACTTTGGGAATTTTTAGATGATTATTTTTCGAAAGAACAAGTAGATTTAATTATAATAGGCTATCCTACACAAACAAATGGCAAAGGTGGTTCGGAAGCATTACGATATATTAATCCATTTATAAAAGAATTTATTAAACGTTATCCTCATATCCCTCTAAAACAAATGGACGAAAGATATACTTCTAAAATTGCTCAACAATATCTTATTGCAGGTGGTTTTAAACGTTCCCAAAGACAGGATAAGAGCAAAATAGATAGAATAAGTGCAGTTATTTTATTACAGGAATATTTAAATGCTAAAAAATATTAACATAAAACAATAATTTCATGATTTAT
>FWPV01014259.1_pt1 | contig 11707 bp, 8 predicted proteins | sample 2228371 | NCBI WGS metagenome assembly FWPV01 (sample SAMEA103939776, study PRJEB20133) | metagenome | reverse complement strand
GCCCCCTGTCGTCGCCCAGCGGGAAGGCCCGCGGCACGGCCAGATCGTCGGCAACCCGGTAGAGGGCCAGCCCGTCGGCCTCGCCCACAAGGGTCAGCGGCAACAGATCGAGCAGCGCGGCCTCGGTCTCGGGAGGGATCACGTCGCGATGCACCATGACCGCCCGGATATTCAGGAGCGCGGCGAGGTCGCGCGCCCGGGCCTGGTCCTCGTCCGTGATCGGTCGCGCCGCCAGCGCCTGGCGCAGCGCGCTGTGCTGCGGCACATCGGCCGCGTTCGTGAGCGCGATGAGCAGCGCCAGCGTGGGGTGTTCGCTGAAGTACTGGAACTTGTACTCCGGGTTGCGCGAGGTGTTGCCGCCCAGGACCCGCTTGCCATGCCGGCTCTGATACCACAACTGGCGCATGATCACGATGTCCTTCTTGCCGGCAACGCGAGCCCCGTTGCGCCATCCCGGCGGTATCTCCAGCACGGCAAAATCGCCGGGCTGGGCCGCTATCCGGTCATAGAGCGCCGGCACGCGCAGATCGGACAGGGGCAGCGGCACCGACAGGTGCTCGAAGAGCAGCGCCCCCAGCAGGAGGAGAGAAGCCGTCGGCGCGAGCGCCCGGGCGGCGCGCGACGGGTCTGACGCATCACGTGTCGGGCCCGGGGCGCGAGCAAGGCCGCCGCGGGCCCTGCTGTGCACCGTCCACAGCCCCATCGCCGCCAGCGGAGCCAGGCACAGCAGCAGCATGACGCTGTAGCGACTGGGGTAGCGATTTCCCTCGAAAAACGGCACGCGGGACACCAGGGCGAAGGGCAGCGGGATCGCGGTGTCGTAGCCGGCCACGCGCAGGCTCGGACCCAGCGTCAGCAGCCAGAAGAGCAGCGCAGCAGCCGCCCAGAAACGAAGGCCAGGGGCGCGCCAGTTACGCCACAGGCCCAGGGAAACCAGCCCAGCCGCCGCATAGCCGAGGTAGATCTGTTGGCCCTTATCTACCGGGAAATGGCTCCCGTCGCTGCGCGGCGCTGAGTCGTTGGCGACCGCCCTGATGACCTGGCCCAACACGGGGTGCAGTTGGGTCGGCAGCGCGTAGCCTGCCAGGTCGGCCGAGAACAGGTCGGCGAAGCCTCCTCCCGACGCGAAGAAGTCACCCTCGGCGCGCAGGTCCGGCAGCATGTTCGCCAGGTAGGGCGCAATGCCCAGCAGGAAGAGCAGCCCAATGATAAGGAAACGGCCGAGCAGCGGCCTGAGGCCAGGAAGCCGCCAGGATGACCGCACGCATCCCCACAGCGCAACCATCAGGCCGAAGATCACCAGGAACGAGGCATAGGTCAGTTCGGCGTAGGCCTGCAACACCACGAACAGCGCCGCCAGGGCCGCGTCACGCAGCCGGCCGCCCGGTCGCGCCGCGCGCCATAAGTACAGCGCCACGAACGGCACCCACTGCGAACTGGCGATGTTGCCCTGCCCCAGCGCCGCGTAGAACATCTTGGCCGAAGCAAAGGCATAGAGCGCGCCGCCCAGCCAGGCCGCCAACATCAGGCCAACCCCTCGGATCCCCTCTCCCGCGGCATCTGCCTTCCACCGCTCACCGCCGGCCCCACGCACCACATCCCAGCACAGCAGATACGCGCCGAACCCGCCCAGCACGAACGACGATAGGAGCAGCAGGTTGTAGGCCGGCACCAGCCCGAAGACAGCCTGCAGCGGGAAGGCCAGCAGGCCGTTCAGGAGCGTCAGGGTGTAGAAGGCCAGGTTGATGCCCACAGGCCAGAACTGCCAGGACACCGCAAAGGGGTTCTGGGGCTGCTCCACGAGCGCATGCCTGGCCCACCAGAGATTCCAGGCAAGTGAAGGGTCATCAATGCCGTCGCCTGGCACGTGGGTGCCGAGATGGGCGGCCATCGGCCACGTCAGGGCCAGGCCGAGCAAGGCATAGGCCAACAGGGGAACCACGAAGCACAACCGGCACCGGCCCGCCGGCCGGCTGCTGCGCTGGCGTCTTTCGGCCCGCGCCTCCTGTCCTTCGTCCATTGGCCGCCATTATGCCATTTTCGGGAGAAAACGGCAAGGCCATACCTCCTAAGGTGCGTTTGTGTTTTCAATTCATTTGTGCTAGAGTAACACCGAAATGAGACGCAATCCGTGAAATGCAGGGCGGATGACCACCCGACCGCTGCCTGTTTCACTCTAAGCGTCCGGAGCGCCTCATGGGCCGCTATCAAGACGCCCTGGAATATATCTTCAGTTATGTGAACTACGAGCGACAGGCCCGGTATGCCTACGATGCCGTGACCTTCAACCTGGGCCGCATGGAGGAACTTCTCCAGCGCCTGGGCCGCCCGCAGGATGCTTTCCAGTCGGTTCACATCGCCGGCACCAAGGGCAAGGGCTCCACCTCCGTGATGGTGGAATCGGTGCTGCGGACCGCCGGCTACAGGACGGGGCTTTACACATCACCGCACCTGCACACCTTCCGCGAGCGCATCCGCGTCGGCGGGAACCTGATGTCCAAGCGCGATCTGGTGGACCTCCTCGAATACAGCCGACCGGCCATCGAGTCAACCCCCGGCATCACCGCATTCGAGGTGATGACGGCGCTGGCGTTCCTTCACTTCGCCCGCCGCCAGGTCGAGTGGGCGATCCTCGAAGTGGGGCTGGGCGGCCGGCTCGATGCCACCAACGTCGTTCACCCGGCTGTCTGCGGGATTACTTCACTCAGTTACGATCACGTCGAACTGCTCGGCCACACGCTGTCGCTGATCGCCTGGGAAAAGGCTGGCATCATCAAGCCAGGGGTGCCGATCGTCAGTGCGCCCCAGGAACCGGAAGCCATGGCCGTGATTCAGCGCGTCTGCCGCGACACGGGCGCGCGCCTGGTCACCATCGGGGAGGACTGGACGGTTCGGGGTGATGGATCCGACCTGACCGGCCAGGACTTCACCGTCCGTTATGTCGGGCCATCGGGACACCCCTTTGCGGAAGGCCCCGTGCTGGAGAACCTGTGTATCCGTCTGCTGGGCTCGCACCAGCTCACGAATGCCGCCGTGGCCGTCGCCATCCTGGCCGAACTGTGTGCACAGGGCGTGGCAATTCCCTCGGCCGCCCTGCGCGATGGACTGGCCGCGGCGCGCTGGCCGGGCCGCTTCGAGGTGCTCAGCCTGCGGCCGGCGGTGGTTGTGGACAGCGCGCACAACGGCGACTCGGCGCGCAAGCTCCGGGCAGCCCTCGCCCGGTGGTTTCCCCGGCCCCCGCGTCGGCGCCTGGCCCTGGTCTTCGGCGCCTCAGCCGACAAGGACATCGCCGGGATGCTGCATGCCTTCCTGACGCCAGATCCTTCCAACGGCTACCTGCCGGCCGACAAGGTCATCGTGACCAAGAGCCATCACCCGCGGGCTGCCGACCTGGCGAGTCTGGCGGATCAGGTGCGCGCCTTGCGCCCGCACTGCCCGATCAGCGTCCACGATACCCTGGACAGCGCTTTGACCGAGGCGCTGGCCTGGGCAGGAGACAACGACTTGGTTTGTGTCACCGGATCCATCTTTGTGGTGGCTCAGGCCCGGCGCGCGTGGGCCCGCAGCCATCCGCTTTCTTTCCCGCCCGACGACTGGGTCTTCCAGGACGAGACTGTCGGTGAGGCCGTGCCCGACGATCCTGACATTCCTGAGGGTTCAGACGGCCGGAGTCCGGGCGAGCCAGCGCCCTGGTCTGCCCGCCGAAGCCATCAGCCATCGGCCATCGTCTATCAGCCATCAGCCATCAGTGGGGAGAGAAGCCTTGACACTCCTGGATCGTGATACCTGGTCCGGGCCGTTCCCGGATCTGCCGATGCTAGACCTGCTTGCCCGGGGCAAACGACTGCGCAGGAGCGAAACCCGTCGCCAGCGGACGGAGGAGGCCGACCGCCTGGGAAGCAACGAGTACCCGGTCTTGCCGATGCCGGATACCGCCATCTTCCCGAACCTGGTCACGCCCCTCTTCATCGGCCGGGAACGCTCCATTCGGGCCGTCGAGGCCGCGGAAGTCCTCGAGGTCCCGCTCCTGGTCGTGGCCCAGCGCGATCCCGACGTCACCAAGCCGGGCATCTCCGATCTCTACAGCATCGGGACGGCGGCCGAGGTCGGGCGCGTGCTGCGTATGCCGGACGGCAGCACCACCGTCCTGGTGCAGGGCATCGAGCGCGTCCGCATTCTGGAAATCCTCGACACTGAGCCCTACCTGCGCGTCCTGGGCGTGCCTCTGTACGAGGACGAGCGCCACGATATGGCCAGCGAGGCGCTGATGCGCGCCGTCATGGCCCTCTTCGAGAAGGTCGTTGACCTGAACCCCAATCTGCCCGAGGATGCTCTCGTGGCAGCCATGAATGAGCAGGAGCCTGGCGGGCTGGCCGATCTCCTCGCGCACGTGCTCGACCTGGACCTGCCCAGGCGCCAGGACCTCCTGGAGACGCTTTACGCGAACGCCCGCTTGCAGAAGCTCAGCATCATCCTCGGCCAGGAGGTGGATGTCCTGGAACTGGAGAGCCGCATCCAGACGCAGGTCCAGCAAGAGGTGGACAAGTCCCAGCGCGAGTACTACCTGCGCGAGCAGATGCGCGCGATCCAAACGGAACTCGGCGAAGAGGACGAGGCGAAGCGCGAGGTGAGCGAGCTCAGGGCCAAACTGGAAGCCTGCGGCATGCCAGAAGATGTGCGCGCCAAGGCCGAGAAGGAGATGAACCGCCTGGCGGCAATGCCCATCGCCTCCCCGGAGATCACCGTCGTGCGCAGTTACCTGGACTGGCTGCTGGAACTGCCCTGGCAGGCTTCCACCGAGGACAACCTGGACATCACCCGCGCCGCCCAGATCCTGGAGAAGAACCACTACGGCCTGCCCAAGGTCAAGGAACGCATCATCGAGCATATTGCGGTGCGCAAACTGGCCCTCGACAAGATGCGCAGCCCAATCCTGTGCTTCGTCGGACCGCCCGGCACGGGCAAGACGAGCCTGGGCAAGTCCATCGCGGAGGCGTTGGGCCGCAAGTTCGTGCGCGTTAGCCTGGGCGGCGTGCGCGACGAAGCGGAGATCCGCGGCCACCGGCGCACCTATGTCGGTTCGATGCCGGGTCGCATCCTGCAGACCATGCGCGTCGCAGGCACGATCAATCCGCTCTTCATGCTCGACGAGATTGACAAACTGGGCATGGACTTTCGCGGCGATCCATCGTCGGCTCTCCTCGAGGTGCTCGACCCGGAACAGAACCACGCCTTCAGCGACCACTATCTGGAGGTCCCCTACGACCTCAGCAAGGTGATGTTCATCACCACGGCGAATGTCCTCGACCCGGTCCCGCCGGCCCTGCGCGATCGCATGGAGGTGATCGAGTTCCCGGGCTACATCGAGGAAGACAAGCTGGCTATCGCGGAGCAGTTCCTGGTGCCGCGCCAGCTCGAAGCCCACGGGCTACAGCCCGACCAGATCCAGTTCACCATGGGCGCCTTGCGCGCCATGATCCGCGAGTACACGTATGAGGCCGGTGTGCGCAACCTGGAGCGTTGCATCGCCAACGTCTGTCGCAAGGCGGCCCGCCGCGTGGCCGAGGGCAAGCCACCGCCGCGCCGCATTACGCCGGGCATGCTGGTCAGGTTCCTCGGTCCCCCGCAATACACCGAGTGGCTCGTCAACGAGGTTGACGAGATCGGGGTCGCCAACGGCCTGGCCTGGACAGAGGCAGGCGGCGATGTCATGCAGGTCGAGGTCTCCGCAATGGAGGGCAAGGGCAGCCTGACCCTTACGGGGCAGCTGGGCGAAGTCATGCAGGAGTCGGCGCAGGCTGCGCTGACCTATGCGCGCGCCCATTCGGAGCAATTCGGCCTGGGCGGGCTCGACTTTGACAAGGTTGACCTGCACATTCATGTCCCAGAGGGCAGCATCCCGAAGGACGGTCCCAGCGCGGGCGTCACGATGGCCGCGGCGCTCATCTCGGCCCTGAGCGGGCGGCCTGTCCGGCACGACGTGGCCATGACCGGCGAAATCACCCTGCGCGGCCGCGTGTTGCCGGTCGGCGGCCTCAAGGAGAAGCTGATGGCCGCGCATCGGATGCACCTCAAGACGGTGCTCATCCCACGTCGCAACTACAAAGACCTGGCGGATGTCCCGCGCAATGTCCAGCGGGATCTCAACCTGATGCTCGTTGACCGGATGGAGGAGATCCTGGCCCGGGTCTTGTTGCCGGAGGCGCGCTCAACCCTGCGGCCCAGGTCGCGGCGCGCCCCCCGAAGGCGGCCAGCGCCGGAGACACAGCGCAAGGGGCCGCCCGAAGCGACCGAGTCACCGACCGTCGCGCCCGGAACCGCAGCAACGAGCTGACCAGCCTGAATCGGTCCGCCAGCCAGCAGCCAGGGTGAGATGCCACACAGACACACTGCGCCCCCAGGAGCCGGCCGATGTTGAAGGGCCGCGTCTTGCCCATTGTGGCCATCGCGATCGGGCTCATCCTGATCGTCGTCTTGTGTCGCCTCTCCGGAGCGTGGTCAGGACTCGTCAGGACGCGACAGGCCGGCCTGCCGGTGGATCTCCAGAACGTCATCCCGACTGGTTGGGTCCTCTTGCCGAACCAGCCCGATGTCTGCGACTATGACGGGGATGGCGCGGACGAATGGCTCATCCTGTACCGCTATGATTCAACCCGGGTCAAAGCCCCGTACCAGGCCGCAGATCAGACGGTGGCGCGTGGGCCCATCGGAGGCGCGATCTACGATGCCCAGGTCAACTACGTGCCCCAGGACCCCGCCATTCAGAGCCCCTACCGTCCGGCCTTCCTGATCCCCTACAAGCTACTGCCCGACTTCTACACCGGCAAGGGGCAGGGCTACCTTGGCGAAGGCAGCGTCAAGGTGATCAAGTACACCACCAGCCAGGACAGGAACAGGTGCACTGCCGAGGAGATCTACATCCTCGGCTACGAGGATGGGCCACTCCCGACTCGCCTGTCGGTCTTCCGCTGGCAGGATGAGAGCGTCGGCTACGCCGGCCTTCATTTCGTCGGCAATGCCCGGATTGCTGTGGATCTCGGGGCCGGCGCCGGGCAACCCATTCAGCGGGTGACCACCTTCAATCGCCTCGACAATCATCGCAGCCTCCTGTGCGAGGTGAGACAGTTCAGCCGCCAGAGCAGTGGGGCGAACGCGCTTGATTTCGCGGAAGAATCCGACGCCTACACCATTGACTTCTGCTTCAACGCGCCGGACGATCCCGAATACCCGGAGGGGGTAGTCGTCGCGCTGCTGCGCGGCAACCGGCCGGCCAACCCGGCAAACATGCCCGGGCTGATCGGCAAGGACTACCTGCTCGGAGGCACGTCCCTGCCGGGGGAGATGGGCGATCCGGCGCAGAAGCCGATCCGCATCCTGTCGGTCACGAACCAGGGCACAGTCGCAGTTCACCCGGAGCAGGGCTATCTCTGTCCCGAGTCCCAGGTCGGCACCGCAGCCACGAAGACCCCCGAGACCACATGGTGGTGCGGGCGCGAGCAGGCGGAGGTTATTACCGAGATCGTCCTGTCCGGCCAGACGCGCCGCGCGTTGTGGCGGCTGATCAGCGTTGCCAACGAGCAGGTCAACACCGATATCCACTGGCGCGTCGCCGCGGTGGCTCTTCTGTGACGGGGATGTGATGGGCAAGGCACTCCTGCTCACCGGCGCTCCCGGCTGCGGCAAGACCACCGTGGTTCGCCGCGTGCTGGCGGGCCTCGACATTGCGGCGGGTGGCTTCTACACGCAGGAGATCCGGGAGGCGGGGGTTCGCAGGGGGTTTGAGATCGTGGCCCTCGACGGCAGGCGCGGGATCCTGGCGCACGTGGACATCCGCGGCGGGCCACGGGTCGGCAAGTACGGCGTTGACCTGAACGCCCTCGAGGAGGTCGGCGTGCAAGCCATCGTACAGGCTACCCGCGCGGCCTGGCTCGTCGTGATAGACGAGATCGGCCCGATGGAGGTCCTCTCGGGGCCCTTCCGCCAGGCCGTGCTGCAGGCGCTGGAGAGCCAACCGCCCGTGTTCGGGACGATCTCCGCCCGCGGCATTCCCTTCGCGGATGGGGTCAAGGCGCACCGCAACGTGAGACTGATCGAGGTACACCCGCAGAACCGGGACCGCCTGCCAGAGCAGGTGAAAGCCACCTTGCAGGCCTGGTGGGCCGAGACGCACAGCACAGCGAGCATGACGGAGGGATCTGAGTGAGCAACCGGTTGGAGGACTACCTGTCGCCGGATCAGCGCCGGCTCTTCGCCGGCCTGAGCAGCCCGGCCGCAATCCAGGCCTTTCTCGACGAGATTCCCTACAGCACCGAGGACGCCAACCGCTGCCCGCTCCGAGTGCTCGGGGATCGGAAGGCGCACTGCTACGACGGCGCCATCTTCGCTGCCGCCGCGCTCCGGCGCCTTGGCCATCCGCCGGTTGTGGTGGACATGCTGCCCGAACCCGGCACGGACGACGACCACCTGCTGGCGATCTTCAAACAGAACGGCTGCTTCGGAGCCGTTGCCAAGTCCAACTTCGTGGGCTTGCGCTACCGCGAGCCGATCTACCGGTCTCTGCGGGAGCTGGTCCTCTCTTACTTCGAGGACTATTTCAACGTGCAGGGACTGAAGACGCTGCGCGGCTACACGTGGCCGCTGGACCTCCGCGCCTTCGATCGGCTTGGCTGGGAGTGGCGCGACGCTGGCGTGGATGCCATCGAGCAGAGGCTCGGCAGGCTTCGCCGGACCTACCTGCTGACGCCCGAGATGGCCGCCGCGCTTTCGCCCGTAGACAGGCGGTCCCTGACCGCCGGCCTCTTTGGGTCCGATCCCGATGGTTTGTTCAAGCCCTGACGGCCTCGGGGCGCCGTCCAATACAACGAAAGGAGAATGCGATGCGGAACTGGTACATTACCCTCGGGGCAGTGATCGTCTTCATCGGCCTGCTGTTTCTGATTGGCGCTGTGACCGGGGTCAATCTCGGGGATTTCATTTGTCCCATCGCTCTGATTCTGGTGGGTGTCGCGCTCATCATCCGCACCCGCCGCATCAGCCGAGACACTGCCTTCACCGCCAAGCTCATCGGAGACATCCGCCGCCGACAGGGCGACAAGGTGCAGAACGAGGAGATCTGGGTCGGCATCGGGGACGTTGACCTCTTCCTGACCGATGCCGATGTTCCGACCGGCGAGACGAGGCTGCGGATGGTCGGGTTCGTGGGTGACATTGACCTGCGCATCCCGGAGGACGTCGGCCTGTCCATCACGTCGCTGGCCTTCGTGACCGAGGCCAAGATGTTCGGCGAGAAGAAGTCCCATATCGCGACGCCTTACGAGTACGTCAGCCCGGGGTACGCGGAGGCCGAACGCAAGATCAGGCTCGAAACGACCTTCTTCGTGGCCGACATGAAGGCCCGCAGGGCCGCGCCCTCCGCACCGCCGGCCGTGGAGGAAGCCACATCCGGCACCGGACCTGATTCGGTGCCCTGAACCCGACAGATCGCTGCCACATCACACACGAGAGGGTTTCATGCTACCAACTACCGCCGACGTCGTCATCATCGGCGGCGGGGTCATGGGGGTGAGCGTGGCTTACCACCTGACGACCCGCGGCTGCCGCAATGTCGTCCTCCTCGAAAAGGCCCCCTTCCTGGGCAGCGGAGCCACCGGCAAGTGCGCCGGCGGCATTCGCTACCAGTTCAGTACCGAGATCAACGTGCGGCTCTCCCTCTTGAGCCTGCCCATGCTGGCCCGTTTCGAGGAGGAACTGAACCAGAGCATTGACCTGCGCTGGACAGGCTATCTCTTCTTGCTGGACAATGAGGCCGATCTGGCAACGTTCCGGCGCAACGTGGCGATGCAGAATGCGCTGGGCGTGCCCTCGCAACTGCTCTCGCCGGAGCAGGTCGCCGAACTCGTGCCGCTGCTCTACCTGGACGACATCATCGGGGGCGCCTACCACGCCGGTGATGGACTGGCCGATCCGGGCGGTGTCGTGCAGGGCTACGCTTCGGGGGCGCGCCGCGGGGGCGCGCAGCTCTTCACCGGCGTCGCTGCCACCGCCATTCGGGTGCAAGGCGGCCGGGTGGTCGCGGTGGAGACGAACGAAGGAACGATCGCCACGCCTAGCGTCGTGAACGCAGCCGGCCCGTGGGCCGGAGAGGTGGCCGCGCTGGCCGGCGTCGCCCTGCCGATCGAACCCATTCGCCGGCAAATCGTGGTGACCACGGCGCTGCCGGGCCTCCCGCCCGACTTCCCCTTCGTCATAGACTTCAGCCGCTCCCTGTACTTCCATCGCGAGGGCCAGGGCATCCTGACGGGCCAGTCAAACCCTGATGAGAAGCCGGGGTTCGACCAGTCGGTGGATCACGCCTGGACGGAAGTGCATCTCGAGCAGGCCATCATGCGCTTCCCCTTGCTCGAGCGCGCCGGCCTGCTGCGCGAGTGGGCCGGCCTGTACGAGGTGACCCCCGATGCCCATCCCGTGATAGACGCCCTGGCTGACCCGGCCGGCTTCTACATCGTTGCAGGCTTCAGCGGCCACGGCTTCATGCACGGCCCCATCGCCGGACAGTTGATCGCCGAGATGATCCTCGACGGGCGCGCCCACAGCCTCGATGTGCACCCGCTGCGCCTCAGCCGCTTCGCGGAAGGGGACCTGGTGCGAGAACACAACGTCGTCTGACACGGTAGACGCGTGGCCGAACCTTTGCGCACAGCGACAACGCTCGATCAACTCTACCGCGAACTCGCGGCCTGCCGGAGGTGCGCCGAGGCAGGCTACTTCATCGGCTCCGCGCCCATCACCAGCGGCGCGCCGGGCGCGATCTTCATGACCATCGGACAGGCGCCGGGCCGCCACGAGGCGCAGGTGACACACAGGCCCTTCTCCGGGCCGGCGGGTCGGCGCCTCTTCCGTTGGCTCCGCGAAGCCGGCTTCACCGAAGAGGAATTCCGCGCGACGCAGGCCATGACCGCCATCACCAAATGCTACCCCGGCCCCAGCCCGGCCGGCCGCGGCGATCGTCTGCCCTCCCGGGCCGAGCAAGCCCTGTGCGCGCCCTGGCTCGAACAGGAACTGGCGATCATCAACCCGCGGGTTCTGATCCTGGTCGGCGGTCTGGCGATCGGGCGGTTCCTGGGCAACCAGCAGCCCATGACAGAACTCATCGGCCGGCGCTTCGAGGCGCACGGCCGCGTCCTCGTCCCGCTGCCCCACCCTTCCGGCACAAGCCAATGGTTCAACCTGCCCGAGAACAAGGCGCGGCTGGCGCAGGCGCTGGCCATCCTCGGAGAACTGCGCCGGGAACTGCGCTAGAGGAGCATCGCTGTGGACATCATCGTCAAAGAGGGAAGCATCACAGAAGAGGCTGTTGACCTGATCGTCGTCAACCTGTTTCAGGGGATCGCCCGTCCGGGCGGCGCGACGGGCGCGGTAGATGCCGCCCTGGGCGGCGCCATCTCGGAGATCATCGCCGCTGGCGATTTCGCCGGTAAGGCCGGAGAGACGGCCTTGCACTACACCCGCGGCGCGCTGCCCGCGCCCCGGGTCCTGGTCGTCGGCCTGGGCGAACCGCCCCGGTTCGACGCCGGAGCCGCGCGCAACGCGGCCGCCACAGCGGCCCGCAGAGCGCGTGAGCACGGCGCGGAGACGGTCGCCACCGTTGTCCACGGGGCCGGTGCGGGCGGGCTGGACCCGCAGGCGGCCGCCCAGGCGCTCACCGAAG
>FWPV01014258.1_pt1 | contig 11708 bp, 11 predicted proteins | sample 2228371 | NCBI WGS metagenome assembly FWPV01 (sample SAMEA103939776, study PRJEB20133) | metagenome | reverse complement strand
CTTTTTTGTATTCGTGCAACTGGAAACGGTGCGTAACCAAGGGGGCCAGATCGAGCTTGCCCTCGGCCATCCACTCCAACGTCAGCTCAAAGCCGCGCACGCGGCGTCCTCGGAAGGTCTCCATGCCGGTCCAAAACGTGCCCTCGATCGTCAATTCGTTGAGCCAGATGGGGGTCCAATCCACCCCTTTGGGCACGGCCGCCAAACCAAGCAACACAACCATCCCGCCGCTGCGCGCCAGGCGCAGGCTATCGTCTAGGCTGGCATCGCTCCCCACGCATTCGTACACGATGTCCGCGCCGCCCACGAGCGCCGGCTTGCCCAGGATCGGCCTGAGCAGCTTGCCGTAGGTAGCGCGCGCGACGGCCTCCAGGACGTTGGTTTTGCGCCCGACGATGACCTCGTCCGCGCCCAAGCGCCGCGCCGCCTCGGCCTGGAAAGGATAGCGCGCGACGACGATGGCTCGCGCGCGGCTGCCGCAGGCGCGCAGTGCGGCCAGCGTGCATAGCCCGATGACTCCCGCTCCCATGATCACGACGGTTTCATGGTAGGAGGGCGGGGCGCGCAGGATCGCATGCAGCGCCACGCTGAAGGGCTCTACCATCAGAGCGCTTTCGTCCGTCACCGATGGGGGTACGCGAAAAAGCTGCGACTGATGGGCGACGTAATACTCACCCCAGCTTCCGCCCGTGTCCCTGCAACTGCCCAGGCCGATCCCCGCAGAAAGCTTGCCCGCGACAAAGTTCTCGCATCGCGAGGTTTCGCCGCGCAAGCAGTATTCGCACGGCTCGGCGATGCCGCGCACGATGCAACCCAAGAGCGGCTCCACCACCACACGCTCGCCGGGCGCAAAGCCCTGCACCTGCGGCCCGACCTCGGCGATGGTGCCCACGTTCTCGTGGCCCAGCACAAACGGAAACGATACCAGCGCCGAAAGCATGGGGCTATCTTTCAACATGAGCGTGTGTAGATCGCTGCCGCAGATGCCGCCGTAGCGCGTCTTGATCTTGACCCAGTCGGGGCCAGGCAGCGTCGGCTCGGGTACCTCGCCATAGCGCAACATGGCCAGTCGGCTCCAGAAGATGGGGCGATACAGCGCGCCGATGGCCTTGGTGGCCGCATAACGCGGGATGCTCTGGATCATTTGGAGGGCTTGCATGCAAAATGCTCCTCAAAGCCACATTTGAGATATGATACTCTTTGCTACTGTGCCCCGAGCTTCTCTTTGATGCGTTTTTCTTGCTGTAGGCCGGCATAACGCACCCATTCCCTGGGGATGAGGCCCATCAGTTGCAGGCGATCTTCGTCTGTGATGTTCTCCTTGACGATACGGGCGGGCACGCCCTCGACGATGCAATGGTCGGGCACGACGGTGTTAAAGCGCACCGCACTGCCGTTGGTGACGATAGCCCCCTTGCCGATGCGGCAGTTATAGTCCAAGCACGCGTTCAAATCCAGGACGGCGCCCTCGCCCAACTGCGAACCGTGCATCGTCGCCCCGTGGTTGATCCAGCAATAATCGCCGATGATGGAACGATCGGGCACCTCGGCTGTGGAGCTGCCCACCTTGGCGGGGCGGCCCCCTTCGATGCACACCAGATCGTAGATGTGCACCCAGCTCCCGATGGTGTTGTTGCCGCGAATGACCACGTTGCACTCGATGCGCGTATAATCGCCGATGGTGACGTTGCCCGTGATCACCGTGCCCGCGTCGATCTTGGTGTACTTGCCGACGGTGATATTGCCTTCCAGGATGGCCGAGGGATGCACCTCCGCGGTAGGGTCAATCGTGATTTTGGATTCTGGCATGTTGTTTCTCCTCAACGAATGATTGACAAGGCCGATCTGGCCAGATTTTGGCCGTTGGCGGCCCGCGTGTCAAGCCGGGCCGGCGATGGCGTCCTTCCGCCCGATCGGGTAAACTAGCAACGACAACACCACCATGTACGACCCTGGAGGATTCCCGTGTCCAACCGCGTTCCTATTGCGTTACTCGTGGACGATAGCTGCCCTTTGGTACACGTCTATCGCTACCACTGGGCCGACGTCCATAAAAGGCGCCCCTCGACCGCCGACGGCCGCCCACTCCTCGACGTCGTGCCCAACAGTTTCCTCGACCATTTCTGCGACGTGGTCGAGCGCCACGGCATGGCGGGCAAGTTCTCTATCGTGCCCGCACCGGCGAGCCTGGGAGATATTGTGCGGGGCATCGAGGGCCACGATCCCGACCTCACCAAACGTTGGCTGGCGACGGCCCGGACGCGCCTGGCGGGGCACTTTGATTTTTGTCCGGAAGGGCTGACCCACAACCTCGCCGTTGACCTGGCGACGGGCGCGCCCCTCGACGTGGGCGAATCCATCTGGTCGCAAACGCAGGATCGCACCAAGCTCACCCCTTATCTCGTGCGCGAGCTAGAGTTGCTCAAAGCGGCGGGAATGGATTGCACCGGCATCACCAGCTGTTGGGTTTTTGGCCAGCAGGTGGAGGCCGAATACCTCGCCGCCATCGTCGCTGCACAGAAAGTCGTCTATGATCGCGATTTTTCCTGGTACTATCTTCATATCTGGCACCGCCATCCTAACAGCCGCCCCTACGTCGCCTATGCGCGCGAGGGGACGACGTTGGTCTCGATCAATTCGACGGTGGACGATTTCTTCTGGCAGACGATCGACTCCCCGCGCACCGACGCGGCCTATGTCGCGTCGGTGGCCGACCATTTGCTCACCCGCGATGGGCGCGGCGGGGCGATCCGCGCCGTGTTGGATGCCGGCGGCTGGCCGATCTTGATGACCCACTGGCAATCTTTCTTTGCCAATGGGCTGGAGACGGGCCTGGCCGTGCTCGACGAGTTGGGGCGCCGCGTCTCCACGGCTTTGGCGGGCGAGGTCGAATGGTCGAGTTGCATGGAGTTGGCGCGCCGCACGGTGGCCGAGTGGCGGGCGCAGGCGTCGGTGCAGGAGCGTTAAGATGTTGTACCTGTTGGGCATCGATATCGGCACATCGGGGGCCAAAGCCGTGCTGGTTGACGTGGATGGGCGCATCGTCGGGCTGGGATCGCACGATTATCCCATCGCCCAACCGAGACCGGGCTGGGCCGAGCAGGATCCGGAGGACTGGTGGCGGGCGGCCTGCGCCAGCGTGTGCGCCGCGCTCCGACAGGCGGGAGTCGGGGGCCAAGAGGTAGCTGCTATTGGCCTTTCGGGGCAGATGCACGGCACGGTGCTGCTTGATGCGCACGGACGACCCGTCCGCCCGGCCATTATCTGGCCCGACCGGCGCTCCCAGGCCGAGGTTGAACGCGCCTGCAACGCGCTGGGGCTTGAGCGCTTGGGCCGTTTGGCCGCCAACCGCCTGGCGGTCGGCTTTATGGCCGCCAGCCTGATGTGGCTGGCGCGTCACGAGGCGGGGGTACTGGCCTCGACCGACAAAGCGGTTTTGCCCAAAGATTATGTCCGTCTGCGGCTGACGGGGCGGGTGGCGAGCGACGTGAGCGACGCCTCGGCCACGCTGCTTTTCGATGTCGCCGGGCGGCGCTGGTCGCGCGAGTTGCTGGACGCCTGGCAGATTCCTGACAGGCTGCTGCCGCCCGTGCTTGAGTCGGCGGCGCTTGCCGGGGCGCTCTTGCCCGAGGCGGCGCAGATGCTAGGCTTGCGCGCGGGCACGCCGGTGGTGGCAGGGGCTGCTGACCAGGCCTGCCAATTGGTGGGCAGCGGGTTGCTTGACCCCGGTTTGGCCTCCTGCACCGTCGGCACGGGCGGGCAGTTCGTCACACCGTTGGCCGCCCCGACCTACGACCCCCAGTTGCGCCTGAGCACCTTTTGCCATGCTTGGCCCGGGCGCTGGTACAGTATGGGCGCGGCCCTTTCGGCGGGCCTCTCGCTGCGGTGGTTCCGTGAGCGCTTTTGCCCGCCCGAGGTCACCTTCGAGCAATTGGCCCAGGAGGCGGCCGGCGCGCTCCCCGGCGCGGAGGGGCTGCTCTTCTTGCCCTACCTGGTGGGCGAGCGCACGCCACACTTTGACCCCTTGGCGCGCGGGGCCTTTATCGGGCTGACCTTGCGGCATGGCCGCGCGCACGTTGTGCGCGCCATTATGGAGGGTGTGGCGTTCTCCATGCGCGACGCGCTGGAGATCATGCGCGGACTAGGACTGACCCCTCACCGCGTCATCGCCGCGGGCGGCGGGGGAAGCAGCCCCATATGGCGACAAATCCTGGCCGATGTGTTCGGGCTGCCCGTCGCCACGGCCCAGGGCGAGGAGCGCACGGCCGTCGGGGCGGCGCTCTTGGCCGGGGTGGGCGCGGGGGTCTATGCCGACGCCACCGAAGCTTGCGCCCGGGCGGTGTGCTATGGCCCGCCCATAGAACCCTCGCCCGCCGCTGCGCGCTACGCGGAGCTATACCCGATCTATCGTCGCCTCTACCCGCGGCTAAAGGACGAGTTCGCCCTGTTGACAGGGATGGCCTAGAGGCAACCCTGTGCATCGTTTGACGCTATGGGCGAGGGCGCGCATAATCGGCGCAACACTTGCGGGGACCATCGGAAAGGACGGAAGCATGCCATCGGTTGATCTGCGCGACACCAAAACGCTGGAGACGTTCGCCGGTTTCCACGGGCGCGTGGTGCATTCGGAGCACATGACCTTTGTGTATTGGGATATCGAGGCGGGAGCCACGTTGCCGGAACATGCCCATCCGCACGAACAAGTGGCCCATGTGCTCGAAGGTCGGTTCGAGATCTCGATTGATGGGCAAACGCATCTCCTAGGACCTGGTACGGTGGGCATCATCCCACCGAACGCCAAACACCTCGGCAAGGCCCTGACGCGCTGCAAAATCATAGACGCCTTTTACCCCGTGCGGGAAGATTATAAATAGCCCGCCGACGCCATTTCCCGGCCTTTCCCGAAGGAATGCGCCGGGCTATTTTTCACACATCACGCAACCGAAGGAGCGAATACGAACTATGGCCGAGTTGGAGATCAGGCGTTTTGGGCGCACCGAGATGCGTGTGCGCGCGATGGGTTTGGGGGTGCGCAGCCACGCCTTTCACAAGCGCGCCATCGAGACGGGGCTGATTGACATCTCGCTATCCTATCTGGACTACACGCTGCTCGACCAATCCGCCGCGCAGACGATCATGCCGTTGGCCGCCAAATACGATGTGGGCCTCATCCTGGCCAGCATCTTGGGATCCGGAGGCGGCACTCTGACGGGCCGTGAACCGCAAAATAACCCGCGCGCCCACGCCATGTGGACATGGTGCAAAGAACACGGCGTGGACATCCGCCATTTGGCGATCCAGTTCTGCCTGGCCGCACCCATTAACGGCATGATCATGCCCGGCCCGGGCACCAAGGAGCACGTGGAGGATTGCTATCGTTTTGCTACTACGCCCGTGGACCCCGCCATCTGGCGCGCCTTCAAAGTGCAGTTCGGCGTGGGGGTTGATGTGTGACCAGCGCGGACGTGCGTACCTCTTGACCTGGCCCCGCCCCGTAAGTAGAAAGTGAGGACATGATGAGACGCCAAGAACAAGAGATCACCGACCGCGTCGAGCTGGAAGCGATCCTTGCGCGCGCCATCGTGTGCCACCTGGGCCTGGTGGACGGCGACCGCCCCTACGTGGTGCCGGTTTGCTATGGCTATCGCGACGGCGCGCTCTATATCCACTCGGCCCCCGAAGGTTACAAGATCGAGCTGTTGCAACGCAACCCACAGGTCTGCTTTCAGGTGGAGGCCGACCTGGCGCTGCAGCCCGCCGAAAAGGCGTGCGGATGGGGGATTCAGTATTTAAGCGTCATCGGCTGGGGTAGGGTCGTTTTCCTGGAGGATGCCGTGCAAAAGCGCGCCGCGCTGGACGCCATCATGGCGCACTATGGCGCGAGCGGCCCGCATGCCTACGCCGAGAAGACGCTGGCCAGGACCACCATCCTTAAGGTCGAAATCGAGCGCATGACGGGCAAGCGATCGTATCGCGCGTCGTGAGAGGCTTGGCCGCGTGCCCGTTAAACGTTGAAATGTGGCCGGGTTTATTTACTTTCTTGCATAAAATTATCAGGTGTGATAATATTTAGGCGTAATGCCATCGCGGTCGCAGAATAGAAAGGGGATATATGGTCACAGAACTGAAAAAAGGCATCTACTGGGTCGGAGTGGTGGATTGGGGGCTGCGCCGCTTTCACGGGCACGAGCTTTCCACGCATCGCGGCTCGTCTTATAACAGCTACCTGATCGTGGACGAAAAGGTAGCCTTGGTGGATACGGTATGGGGGCCGTTTGCCGATCAGCTCATCGAGAATATTCGCCAAGTTATTGACCCCGCCAAGATTGATTACGTGGTGGCCAACCATTCAGAGGTGGATCATTCCGGCGCGCTGCCGACGGTCATGCGCCACGCGCCGGGAGCTACCCTGGTCGTTTCGCGGCGCGGGCGGGAGAGCGTCGAGGGGCATTACCATCAACCCTGGAATTGGAAGGCCGTGCAAACGGGGGACAAGATCGCGCTTGGCGCGTGCGAGTTGGTCTTTGTCGAGGCACCCATGCTGCACTGGCCCGATAGCATGTTCACCTACGTGGCGGGCAAGGCCGTCCTCCTGCCGAACGACGCCTTTGGCCAGCACTATGCCACGGCCTTTCGCTTCAACGACCAGGTTGACCAGGAGGAGTTGTATGAGGAGGCGATCAAGTACTATGCCAACATCCTCACCCCCTTCAGCGATCTGGTGCTCAGGAAAATCGAAGAGGTTGTGGCGCTCAACCTGCCGGTGGAGATCATCGGCCCCAGCCACGGGGTGATCTGGCGTAAGGACCCGTTGCAAATCGTGGCCAAGTATCAAGAGTGGGCCAGGCAAGTGCCGAACAAATCTGCCGTGGTGCTCTATGACACCATGTGGGAGGGCACGCGCCGCATGGCCGAGGCGGTCGGCGAGGGGCTGGCGGCCGAGGGCGTGCCGCACAAATTGTTGCACGTGGCCGTCACGGATCGCAACGATGTGATCACCGAGATCTTCAAGGCCCAAGCCGTCATCATCGGCTCGCCCACCGTGAACAAGGGCTACTTGCCGACGTTGGCGCCTCTCATGGAGGATCTGCGCGGCCTGCGTTTCAAGAACAAGATCGGCGCGGCCTTTGGCGCGTATGGTTGGAGCGGCGAGGCCGTCAAGTTGATCGAGGAGCACTTGAACGGCGTCGGCATTCCCGTCGCTGCGCCGGGCGTGCGCGCCAAATGGCAGCCCAGCGCGGGGGAGCTGGCGGCTTGCGTCGAACTGGGGCGCAAAGTGGGGCAGGCGGTCAAACAAGCCTGAACCGCGCGCGAAAAGGTTGGGTTTTGGGGGTGAAAGCGGCCAGGACATACAAGATCGGCGGGAGCTTGTATGTCCTGGCCGTGTGTTTCTAGCGCCCTGCTTTTATAGTCTCTCTAGCAGCTCGTATAGGTTGCGGATGGGGCGCTCCTCGGGGTGTAGGATGGGATCGTGGCGCTCGATGAGCAGGGCCTCCATGCCCACGGCGCGCGCCCCGACGATATCCCAGCGCGTGTCGTCGCCCACCAAGAGGCATTCGTCCGGCGTCACGCCGAGCTGGGCCAACGCGTACTGGAAGATCTGCGGCGCGGGCTTGCGCCAACCCACGTCCGTGCAGATGACCACCGCCTCAAGATAGGGGATCAACCCCAGCCGCCCCACCTCCTCGTGCCAGAGGACGGATGGCGTGCCCCAGGGCGCGTTGGAGATCAACCCCATACGCACCCCGCGCGCGGTCAACTGCTGGAGGACGGGCAATGTGTCATCGTAAAGGCGTGCCGTGGTCACGATGGGGCGGATAAAGCGCCGACAGAGCGCCATGATCAAGGGGCTATCGGGCGGCAGGTCGAGCTGAAAGACGCGCATGAGGCGCTCCTCCATCGGGAGCACGCGATAGTCGGTGACCTCGCGGCTCTCCTTGCGCACGCCCGCCCAAACTTCCTCCGGCGAAAGGCGCAACAGCCCGCGCCGACGAAGCTCATCCTGTACTTCGCCGATGCACCGCTCCAGGATAGCGGGCCATTCTGCCGATGTGTGGTATGCGGCCAACGTGTTGCCCAGATCGAACAGGATCGCCTTTTTCACGCCCAGCTTCCCCCCTTTGCCTAGTGTGCTGCCAGCGCCTGGGCCAACTGCTCCACCGCTTGCGCCTCGAGAGCGCGGGCCGCGCGCACGTGCCCGGCCAGCGCCCGACGCGCTTCAGGGTCGGATAACGCTTGACGCAAGCCGCTCCAATCCGTATAGTCCCAAGGCCACAATTTGAAAACGATGGCAGCCACTTGCTCATAGATTGCTGCCGCGGTGTTCAACGGTACGGTGTTCTGCGGCACAGCCTCGGCCATCTGCCGCAAGAACTTGGCGGCAGAGGAGCGCTCGTACAACATGGTGCACTGGTCGCCGTAGACCATCATCCGCGTTTCCATCACCCTGTTATCCTGGGGCGGATAGTCAACATCCACCTCCAAAGCGGCGGCCCAGGCATCGTAAGCTGCCAAACCTCCCACATGGTCGGGAAGGCCGGAGCGCCGTGCCGTGCGCTCCAGGTCGAGCGCCCATTGTAGCGATGCGGCGAGCACATCGCGCGCCGCGGGGCGCGTGGAGCGCTTGGCGCCCAGGATGATCAGCCCTTTGCCGGCGTTCTTGTCCATCATCTCGTACCAATCGCGCTTGCGATAGTACCCCGAAGGCTCCAACTCGACGCCGGCATTGGCCCACGGCTCGGTTTGGAAATAGCTCCAACCGTAGAGAATTTCGCCATCCGTGTCATAACCGGCGACGACGCCCGCCTCGGGCGGCCCGATAATGCCGAAGGAGATCGCCGGCACGCCACGGTTGATGCTCTCCACGACCGCTCGGAACATGGCCTCTTTTTCAGCGGGCACTTTGATCCATTCATAACCCAAGGCGTCAAATGCGCGGCGGAAAGGCTCATCGCCGAAATAAGAGAGGTCAACGTTACCGCCGTCGTCGCGGTTCCAGAGCCGACGAAAGCACGCGCCCGTGATGCCCATGAGATAGTCATAATCGCACGGGTCGCCCACGTATTTGAGCACGGCATACAAGGAGCCCGGGAATGGGCAGTGGTGCACATCGAAGCCGATGCGCGGCACGCCCTGCAGTATGGTCCGTTGTGGTTGCATGTTCGCATCTCCGGTCGAATGTGGTTTGCCGCAGGCCTGTTGCAGGCCTGCGGAAGGCGTATCAGGATCTCCACTTGGCCAGCGCACGCTCTAGATGGTCGGCAGCCTGGGCGTCCTTGTCGCGCGCCTGATGGATGATGGGAATCATGGCGCGGCGCACGACAGGATCGGCCACTTGGAGATGCGCCTGGGGGTTGCCGTTGCCCCCTTCCAGGTCCCACAGCTTCCACATCAGCTGTGCTCTTCCCGCGTAGCAGGCGGCCGCGTGCAAAAGCTCCTCGATCATATCATAGTGCACATGCTCGGTCATCTGAATGAGGAATTGCCCCGCGTACCAGCGCGCCTCGGCCACGGTGCCGATGGCGTCCTCGTGCACCCTAAAGTGGGCGCGCAGCATGGCCTCGTCATCGGCGGGGAAGGCGTCGTCGCGCGAGAGATGCTCCGCCCAGGCCGTGTAGGCGGCCAGGCCATTGTGGCGCTGGCGATACCATTCCGGCGCCCACGGCTCGGGCCGCACCATGGGCGTACGCACGACCTCCAGCGCCCACCGGAGAGTGTCGAGGCAGACATCGCTCAGTTTGCGGCGATTCGCCTGCTTTTCACCAACGAACGTGAAACCGAGGTCGGCCTGGTACTGATACCAACCTCGCTTGCGGAACTGCCCCGTCGGCTCGAACTCGACGCCGGCGTTGAACTCGGGCATGTTCTGGAAGAAATTCCAGCCGATGAGCACGTCGCCGCCCTCGTCATAGCCCGTCACGAGGCACGTCTCCGGCGGGCCGATGATGCCGTCGGCCAGGACGGGGCGCCCCTTATCGCGGATGGATTCGACGATGCGGCGACGCAGCTCGGCCTCGTTGTCGCCGCCCTTGCTTTTGGCAACGTACTCATAAGCATAGCCCACGGATTCGAACGCGCGCCGATAGGGCGCGTCGGGGTTGGCGGACATGTAAAAGATGGCCGGGTTATCGCCATGCCAGCCCTCCTTCCACGAGAGGTAAAAGCCCGCGCCGGACGTGCCCACGAGGTACGAATAAGTGCAGCTGATCTTGCAACCCGGCCGATAGGTGGGTGAGTGCTTGCAGGAGAACTCGCTATCCCCCACGTATTCGAGGTACGCCCTCAGGCAGGATGGAAAGCAGATATCCTCCGGGCAGCGCGGCCCGCCACTGTAGAAGTTTACCCTGGGCACGCCCTCCAACAAGACGCGCGCCGGTTCAGCGTGCAGATTGGGGTTCGTCATGTTTTTTCCTTTTGGTATGTTCTACAGGATAAGCAAGATGGGCCCTGTCCACCTTGTTTCATTGCTTGCGCCGCACAGGACAGTAGAGATAAATGGTCAGATCCCGCTCGAATGCCTCGGTGTACACTTCGAGCATCGGGCCATCTGTTCCTTCGAACTCCTTCGACTGCGGCAACCACTCGCGGTAAAAGTAGTTGAGCGCGGGGCCGATGCCGGGCACGTCGTGCGCCGCCAAGACGGCATAGGTTTGCGCCGGAATCTCCCATCCGACCATGCCTTGCGGCAGGTTCTCGAACGACCTGACCTCCACCGCGGCGAGGTACTCGAAACGACCGTCCTGGGCAAAGCTGGGCAACGCGCGCGCCACGCCGTACACTTCTTGGCCTACTTGAATGCCTGCCAATTCACCCATGCGCGGCAGGAACTCGCTATCCCACATCGCAGGAATCTTGCCGTGTTCGTTCCGGCCCTCGTAGCGCGTTCCGGCCACGCGAAAGGCGCCCTTTTGCACAATCTGTGGCTCTTGTCTTTTACCACCCGTTTCACTCGCATCCATGATCGCGACCTCCTTTGTATACAGGCCGATGCCTGCTGAACATGGGGACTCTCACAGGGAACTCATTCTAGAGTAGCATAAATGTTCTAATTTGTCAAGCCTTATTTTTGTGCGCTTTCAGGAAAAATGCGGGGAGCTGCCGACTGGGTGGCAGGTCACAGTGAGATAGCGTGGGCGAGAGAGGACCGGGTCACAGCTCCATTCTAGCGATATGATACGATATGTCAAAAGTTGTATCTAGAAGGGCAATGGACTATGATAATAAGCACCTATGAAGGGAGAAAGCTCTCGATGGTCCTCATTCGCGCGGAGAATCTAACCAAGGTGTACGGCAAAGGCGAGACGGCCGTGACCGCGCTCGATCATGTCAACCTGAGCGTGGAGGCGGGCGAGTTCGTGGCGGTCATGGGCCCCAGCGGCTGCGGCAAGTCCACGTTGTTGCACCTGCTTGGCGGGCTGGATCGTCCCACGGAGGGGAACGTCTTCATAGACGGCGCATCCCTGGCCGACCTTTCCGATGAAGCCCTCACCGAGGTGCGGCGGCGCAAGATCGGCTTTGTGTTCCAGTTTTACAACCTGGTTACCGTGCTGACCGCTGTAGAGAACGCCGCGCTGCCGTTGGTGCTCGACGGCGTGAACCTGACCACGGCCAAAGCGCGCGCCACCGAGTGGTTGCAAAAGGTGGGATTGGGCGATCGCTTGGGCAACCGCCCCGACCAGCTTTCCGGCGGCCAGCAGCAGCGCGTGGCC
>FWPV01014257.1_pt1 | contig 11708 bp, 12 predicted proteins | sample 2228371 | NCBI WGS metagenome assembly FWPV01 (sample SAMEA103939776, study PRJEB20133) | metagenome | reverse complement strand
CCGCTGACATAGGAGATGGAAGATATGTGCGAGTAAACGAAATCATCAAGCTCTTCTCCGTGGAGCCCTTTCCTGTATCTGATAACGCGCCTGTTAGTTGCGTAGAAATCGCCCGCCCTGGCCAGGATGTTCTCGCCCGGTATCAGGTGTCCTTCTATGAATCCTTTCTTGCTCATGGTTTCAGCCCCAATCTGACCTAATAATCAAGCCCTGCCCTTGCTTTAATCCCGTCATCGAAAGGATGCTTTATTGCCACCATCTCGGTCACCAGGTCCGCCTGCTTCACCACCCTGGGGTCAGCATACCGTCCCGTGAGGATAAGCTCCACTGAATCAGGTTTGTCCTTCATCAGATTCAGCACATCCTCCACACCGATAAGTCCCCAGGCGGCAGCCACATTTACCTCGTCAAGGATAACAAGGTCGTATTCCCCGCTCAACATCGCATCTCTCGCTGCCTGCAGCGCCTTTCTCGCCTCCTCCCTGTCCTTCTCCCTCACATTCCGGGGGTCCACAAAGTCGAGGCTGCCGAAGACTGAAAAAGTGACATTGGGGAATTTTGCCAGCGCCTTCTGCTCTCCATAAGGGAACTTGCCCTTCATGAAGAAAACAATGAAAACCCTGAGGTCATGACCCACGGCACGGAGCACGACGCCCATGGCTGCGGAGGTCTTGCCACGGCCGTTGCCCGTGAATACCTCAATCAGACCTTTCTTCGGTAAGGGCTCCTGTTTACTCTTTGTCACCAGCCCTGTATCGATTCCTAGTATGACTGTAAGACGCGACTCTAACTTTACCAAGCGAAGCTCGTATTGTCAAGGAAGCGAGGCGGCATCCCCCAATGCCGCTGTGAAATATCTATCAGAGATTTCTGATATTGACCATCAAATTAGGTTTGACACAAGATTGGCAATGTTTTAATATATTTGCGCTTGTGCTTTCAGTCAGAGAATGATAATCAATCGTTAACAAAGAGGAGGTGCTCAATGGGCCGAAGGGTCGGCATAGTAGCCGTAGCCCAAACCAAGTTCGAACAGAAGCCGAATGTCCACATCGGTGAGCTTCTTTATCAAGCAAGCCGCGATGTCATGGGACAAACCGGGCTTGAGTTCAAAAATGATGGCACCGGCATCGACAGCACCGTAGCATCGGGGTACGACCTGATGAGCGGGCCGGGTGGTGCTTATATGTTCCTCGGCTACATAGTGGGTGCCTGGCAGCGAGAGGACGAAAGAGTAATCGAAGATGGCTCGATGGCTGTGTATTACGGAGCCGCACAGATTCTCTCAGGACACTGCGATGTGGTCCTTGTGGTGGGTTATGGCAAGGAAACCCAAATCGACAAAAACCTGATAGAAACCATCAGCATGGACCAGATATATCAGAGAAGGATCGGTCTCGATTATGTCTCTTCGGCTGCGCTTCAGGCGATGAGATACACCACGAAGTACGGCATAACCCCCGAACAACTGGCTAAGGTTGTTGTGAAATCCCGCAAGAATGCGAAAAATAATCCCTTCGCATACTGCTGCGACGACATCACTGTCAAAGACGTCCTCAGGTCCACGATGCTCTGCGACCCCATAAGGGTTCAAGAGGCTAAGCCGACACCTATCGACGGTGCCTGCGCACTGATACTGGCCAATGAGGATAAGGCCAAAAAGCTCACCAACAAGCCTGTGTGGATTACCGGCATGTATTCCTGCTATGACCATCATGAACTGGGATACAGGGACCTGGCTGATTGCGACTCGCTGGTCACAGCAGCAAAGAAAGCATACCAGATGGCTGGAATCACCAACCCACTCAAGGAATTCGATGTCGCCGAGATTTCAGAGCACTACTCGTATCAGGAGCCGCTGTGGTATGAGGGCCTGGGCTTCTGTGGCAAAGGTGAAGGCGGCAAGCTCATCGATAGCGGCAAGACAGAAATGGGCGGCGAGCTTCCAGTCAATCCATCAGGCGGCGTCCTTTCCGGAGTCCCCCATTGCGTTGCCGGAATGCGTAGCGTAGTTGAGTGCGCACTCCAACTGCGAGGAGAAGCCGGCAAACGGCAGGTCCAAGGAGCCAGGAAAGCCGTGGCTCACGGGGTCGATGGCCCTGCCGGTCAACTGCACTGCGTCATAACACTGGAGAAGTAGGAGGATAGAGGATATATGTCTGAAAGGATTGCCATCGTCGGAGTTGGGCAGACAATTCATAAAAGCAAAAGACAGGACGTAAACACAGCGGAACTGTGTGCCGAGGCTGCCGAAGCCGCCCTCGCCGATGCCCAGTTAACGATGAAAGACGTCGACTGCGTTATCATAGGCTCCTTTGAGCCAGCCGACGGTTACAGCGGACCTGATAAGTGGATTATCCCCGAACTCGGATGCGTGGGAAAAGCCGGTTTTGAGATGCAGAATGTGGGCACCACCGGAGGCGTGGTGGCTGCCACCGGCTTCAATCTGGCAGCAGCAGGGTTATTCGATACCGTACTCTGCGTAGCATGGCAGAAGATGGACGAGGCTGCCGGCGCCTTCGGTCGCGGCGGCGGTGTCGCCAACGAGTACTGGACAGGTCAGTTCCCCATGTCCCCCATAACGAATTTCGCCAGACGAACATATGCCTATATGACTCGCTCCGGCTGCACCGAGGAACACCTGGCCATGGTCAGAGTCAAACAAGACCAGTGTGCCCAGAGGAACAAGTACGCTCAGCTCAAACTGGGCCTCACCGTGGAAAAGGTGATGAACGATGCTCTTCTGGCCTGGCCTATCAGGCGTTTGCACATGTGCCCTACCACAGCCGGGTCGGCTGCCATCATAGTCTGCCCCGAGAAGAGAGCTAAGAAAGTCACCAAGAAACCGGTATGGGTCGAGGACTGGTTTACCTGCCACCAGGGTGGTGCGCTCACCATGGCAGAGGACCCACAGGCATCTACACTAGCCTATGCCTGTCAGACTATATACAAAAGATGCGGCATAACCAATCCCAAGAAAGAGATACAGGCATGGGAAGTATACGAGCCGGCATCAACTGCGGAACTGAGATGGATGGAAGAGGTGGGAGTGGCGGAGGACTACAAAGCCTGGAAGCTGTTCGAGCAAGATAAAGTGGGGATTGAGAAAGAGATACCCTTTAATCCCTCGGGCGGCGTCACTGCAACCAACCCGATTGGGGCGACTCCTATAATAAGGATAGTTGAGGCAGCGCTTCAGATTCGCGGCGATGCCGAAGAGCATCAGATACCGGGCAACATCAACAGAGCATTAGCTACGGCTTACGGCGGGCAGGGTGAGAATGTAGTATTCCTGCTCAGGAAGTCGCTTTAACTGATCTGAGAGGAAATGTTCAGGAGGTTATTATGGTATTAAAGCAGGATGAACCAAAAGACCCAGCGATTGCATTCCGTTATCCTCGTGTCATTACTTATACCCATTCTCTGGGTTATCAGAGCAAATTTGCTCACGCGCTGAAGATGGGCAGAATCATTGCCACCAAATGTCCCGTAGACGGGCGCTGCACAATACCGCCTCGCATAGTCTGCCCCATGCACCATGTCAGACAGACCGAGTGGGTGGACCAGGGGCAGCGAGGCAAGCTCATCTCGGCTTTCAAGATTAACTTCCCCATGTTTGACTCCCGAACAGGCGAGTTGAAGTTCTGGCAGTATCCCATAGTTGCCATCGAGCTCGAGGGTGGTGCCAGAATGGACGGATGGTGTTCAGAGACTGATACGTCCAAGCTAAAGGAGGGAATGCTCCTGGAAGCAGTCTGGAGACCGCCTGAGGAAAGACAAGGGAGAGCCGACGACATACTTTACTGGAAACCGGTGGAGCAGTAAGAAAGGTTGAGGTGAACACATGACTCATCACGACAAGAAAAGCGTTGCTGACATACCTGAAGACCCTATTGTTGTCGAGGTACAGGCGCATTCGAACTTTTTGGTGACCGTGGGCAATACAGGCAACAAGTTCCTTACGGCAATAAGGGAGAATAAGCAGATTATGGGCATAAAGTGCCCCACCTGTAAGAAGGTATATGTGCCGCCCAGAACACACTGCCCGACCTGCTTCGCCAGAATGAGTGAATGGGTCAAGCTCAGCGGCAAGGGCACTCTGGAGACATACACTATCGTGCGCTATCAGGAGCCTTACATGCCCAGAGAGGTGCCCTTTGCCTACGGAGTCATCAAACTGGACGGAGCCGATACCGGCATCGTCCACTTAGTAGGCGGCGTTGACCTCGACAGGATAAAGGTTGGCATGACTATGGAACCGGTTTTCAAGGAGCAGCGCGAGGGCAGCATTCTGGACATCGAATACTTCAAGCCCACGTGATAGTGCCCTTTATTTTCCAAAGAATACGGTAGGGGCGGTTCGCGGACCGCCCCTATTCACCACCAAGCAAGTCGCAGTCCCCACTTGTTGGGATGCCGGAGGTTTTGGGGATGCCCGCGAGATTTTTCCAGTTTCCCAAGATCAAAGGCTTAGAAGGTTGAGAATCTCACAATGAAGGTTGGAATAATATACGACCCAATCTACCTCAAACACGACACCGGCGCCCATGTGGAGAACAGCACCCGACTGGTGGAGACCACAGGCCTGTTGAAGAAGACAAATCTCATGGACAGGCTTACGCCCATACCCGTCAGGGCTGCCTCCCCGGAGGAGCTGTCTCTGGTGCACACCCGCAACCACATCTCCCGGGTACAGAGCACCGCCACAGCATGCGGATGCTGGCTGGACGGCGATACCTATGCCTCCCCCGCTTCTTACGAGGTCGCCCTGCACGCAGTCGGAGGCACGCTCAAAGGACTGGACGCGGTGATGGCAGGCGAGGTCAAGAGCGCCTTCGCCATTGTCAGACCCCCGGGGCATCACGCCACTGCTGATAAGGCGATGGGCTTCTGCCTGTTCAACAACATTGCCATAGCAGCTAAATATGCCTGCAAGAACTACAAACTGGAACGTATACTCATTGCGGATTTCGATGTCCACCACGGCAACGGCACTGAGGAGATCTTTTACTCAGACCCCGGAGTGCTCTACTTCTCCACCCACCAGTACCCCTGGTACCCGGGCACCGGCGCCGTTCACGATGACGGCTCAGGCGAAGGAAAGGGCTTCACCGTCAATGTGCCTCTGCCCGCCTATTGCGGAGATAAGGAGTACCTCAGAGTTTACAGGGAAATCCTCGTCCCGGTGGCAAAACGTTTTCAACCTCAACTTATTCTCGTTTCCGCCGGCTACGACTGCCACTGGGCTGACCGGCTTTCCCTGATGCAGGTAACTGTTGCCGGATTTGCTGGCATCGTGAGCATAATCAAGGAGCTGGCAGATGAGTTGTGCCAGGGCAGGCTCCTGCTCTCTCTCGAAGGCGGCTATCACCTCGAGGCACTCTCCCACTCAATAAAAGCCACATTCGAAACACTGCTGGGCATTCCCCTCAGCCCTGACCCTCTGGGGAAAGCCGAGGGTACATACATATCTCGAGACCCCGTTCTCGAACAGGTCAAGGCGAAACACAAGCTCGCCTAGCAATATAATCCCCAGAGCCCAAACTCCCAAGATTCCAGTTTATGTATTTGGATTTCGTATTTGTTTAGGATTTAGAGTTTCGAATTTAGAGTTTCCACCTTAACGGCAAAGCGTGTCAAACCGCGAAAGCTATGTTATACTTTATGGAAATAAATCTCATTCGGAGCGTTCACGTATGTGGTGCAGAGGTATCCGCGGAGCGACCACTGTAGAAAGCAATACCAGGGAGAGCATCCTTGAGGGGTGCAAAGAACTGCTTCAGAAAATGATAGACGCAAATGGAATCGTGCCTGAAAATGTTGCCTGTGCCATATTTACCACCACCCAGGACCTGGATGCGGAGTTCCCTGCCGCAGCCGCACGTCAGTTGGGCTGGTCGAACACAGCTTTGCTCTGCGGTCAGGAGATGACTGTCCCTGACAGCTTGAAGCGTTGTATCCGTATACTAATCCTTTATAATACAGAGAAGAGTGCAGATGAGATTGTGCATGTGTACATAAAAGGCGCAACCCAACTCAAAGGAGCCGCTTCACAGAAGAAATAGCACTCGGCGGTCAGCCAACAGGGAATGCTGCTAGCTGAAGGCTGACAGATGGAGCAGGAGAGATGAGAGAATGCTGGTAGTGATGAAGAAAGGCTCCGGGGATCCGGAGCTAAATGGTGTCTTACAGAAAATTACCCAGTCCGGCCTCACTGGCCACGTTTCCAAAGGAATTGAGCGCACTGTGGTCGGTGTAGTAGGGCAAACATTTCCCGAGCTTCGCGACATGCTGGAACTGCTCCCGGGAGTCGAAGAGGTAATACCTATCTCAAAGCCCTACAAGCTCTCAAGCCGGGAGTTCCAGCATGAGGACACAGTAATTCAGGTCGGAGATGTCACTATAGGCGGCGACACCCTCACCATAATAGCGGGCCCCTGTGCCGTAGAATCGGAAAAACAGGTCTTAGACACAGCGAGGGCGGTCAAGGCGGCCGGTGCCAGTATCCTGAGAGGCGGAGCCTTCAAGCCCAGCACCTCACCCTATCAATTCCGAGGTCTGGGCAAAGAGGGCCTGGAGATTCTGGCTCTGGCACGAGCGGAGACCGGCATGCCCCTCATCACAGAGGTGCTGACACCAGGAGATGTTGAGCTTGTGGCAAGATATGCGGATATCCTCCAGATAGGCGCACGCAATATGCAGAATTTCACCTTGCTCGACGAGGTGGGCAAGACCAAGAAGCCTGTGATGCTCAAGCGCGGCATGTCTGCCACTATTCAGGAATGGCTGCTCTCCGCGGAGTACATCCTATCACAGGGCAACCGTCAGGTCATGCTCTGCGAGCGCGGCATTCGCACCTTCGAGACATACACCCGGAACACTATGGACATAAGCTCTATACCTGTCGTCAAGAAGCTCAGCCATCTGCCCATCATAGGAGACCCAAGCCATGGCACAGGCAAGTGGTACCTGGTCCAGCCCCTGGCTCTGGCTGCCGTGGCGGCAGGTGCAGATGGCTTGATGATTGAGGTTCATCCTAACCCTGACCAGGCGCTTAAGGACGGCGCACAATCGCTCACTTTTGATAATTTCCGTCAGCTCATGGCACAGTTGACCCCACTTGCGTCAGCTTTGAACAAGAAACTACCGGCAAAACCTGAAGAAAGAGGAAGCGATTAAAGACAATCTTGCCTTTGGCACCGCAGGTATCCCCCGCTCATCGAAACCACAAACTACCAGGGCTGGAATCCAGCGCAGTTTCGAGCTTGGATTAGGCTGCATGGAGGTGGAGTTTGTGAAAGGGTTCAATATGAGCCCGGAGAGCGCTCGGGAACTGAAGGACCTCGCAATAAAGAGGAGGGTGCGGCTCAGCGCCCATGCCCCCTACTTCATAAATCTGAACTCCAAAGACCCCGCGAAAATGGCTGCAAGCCGCGAGCACATAATGCAGACCGCCCGCATAACCGCCCTTATGGGAGGGGAAAGCATCGTCTTTCACGCCGCTTACTATCTGAAGGATGCCCCCTCCGCTGTGTATGATGTCGTCAAATCAAACCTGAAACAGATAACGGCTGCGCTCAGAGCTGAGGGCAACCGGGTAGTGCTCAGGCCGGAGGTGATGGGAAAAAATAGCCAGTTCGGCACGCTGGACGAAGTCCTCGACCTCTGCACTGAAGTGGAGGGTCTGGCGCCCGCTGTTGACTTCGCCCACTGGCATGCCCGTACGGGAAAGGCGAACACATATTATGAGTTTACCGGTATCCTCAAGCGTATCAGGACAAAACTGGGCAGAGGTGCCCTGGACAACATGCATATCCATGTCTCAGGCATCGTTTACGGACCCCGCGGGGAGAGCAGGCATGTCGACCTCGCTGAATCTGATTTTCGATATGAAGAACTGCTCAGGGCTCTCAGGGATTTCAAGGTGGGCGGCCTTTTGATTTGCGAGAGCCCCAATCTCGAAAATGATGCCCTCCTGCTACAGCAGATTTACAGGAAGCTTTAAAAATGCCCGATTTATCGGTTCAACTGTCTCCAAACAACAGGCGAGGGCTTAGGCTATCAAACCCGGTAATGACCGCTTCCGGTACCTTCGGCTACGGCACTGAGTATGCCGATGTTATGGATATTCAGAAGCTCGGGGCCATTATATGCAAAGGGACAACGCTGAAGCCACGCCCCGGCAACCCGCAACCAAGGCTAATTGAGACACCCTGCGGCATAGTTAACTCCATAGGTCTGGAGAACATCGGCGTCGAAGCCCTGGTCAAAGAAAAGGCGCCCGTATGGGCTGAATGGAAAGTCCCCGTAATCGTAAATATCGTGGGCGAGCGCCTGGAGGAATATGCCGAGATAACAAAAAGGCTCGACGGGGTAGCCGGCGTCAGCGGCCTGGAAGTTAACATAAGCTGCCCCAATGTGTCTGCGGGAGGTATGGAGTTCGGGGCAAGCCCAGAATCGGCAGCCGCTGTAACCGCCGCCGTCAGAGCCAGAACCAGCTTACCTGTAATCGTCAAACTGTCACCCAATGTGACGGACATAGTGGAAATAGCCTCCGCCGTTGCCGGTGCAGGAGCAGACGCAATCTCGCTCATCAATACGCTTAAAGCCCTTATTATAGATACGCACACCCGCAGGCCCATTCTGGGCAACATCAGCGGGGGCCTGTCGGGCCCTGCCATCAAGCCGGTAGCCCTGTACATGGTCTATCAGGTAGCCCGCAAAGTTAAGGTGCCCGTTATTGGCATCGGCGGCATCTCTACAGCCAGCGACGCTCTGGAGTTCATCATGGCTGGCGCCAGTGCTGTTCAGGTGGGTACGGCTATCTATGCCAACCCCTGTACACCCCTGGACATCATCGATGGCATCGAAACTTTCATGAAAAAGGAGGGTGTCAGCCAAATCTCGGAGCTGGTCGGGGCTGCGCTTTGAGTCCGCAGACCTTTCTGCAGAGGCTCAAAACAGCTATTCTGGACGTACTGCTCCCTCTGCAATGTGTGGGGTGTGGCAGGGAAGGGACCTTGCTGTGCCTGTCATGCACTGAGTCGTTGCCCAGAGTAAGGCTGCCCCTCTGCCAGCGGTGTGGCGCCACGGTCAACGAAGGGAATCTATGCCCCTCTTGTCTCAATTATTCCCTCTCCATAGACCGCATCCGTTCCGCCTTCTTGTTTCAGGGCGTAATGCGACAGGCGATACTCCAGTTCAAATACAGGCATCTCAAGACAATGGCCGCCCCGCTGGCGCAGCTACTGGCCGAGTATCTTCATTCCCACCCCATGATGGGAGAGGTCCTGATGCCCGTCCCGCTGCACCCCAGAAGAATGCGCCGGCGAGGCTATAATCAGGCTTGCCTGCTGGCTGAGGAACTCAGCAAGCTGACAGGGCTACCCGTGGTGGAAGATGCCCTGATTCGTGTGCGGGACTCTGTTCCGCAGGCTAGGACAAAGAGCGCTGTAGAACGCCGACAGAATGTTCGGCACGCCTTCGCCTGTCGCGGCACGCTGGATGGCGTGCAGGTGCTGCTCATTGACGATGTATGCACCACAGGCGCCACGCTGGATGCCTGCGCTATCGCCCTCAAGAGTGCGGGCGCTAGCTTGGTCTGGGGCCTAACCGTAGCCCGAGAAACCTAGTTCATTCATCGATTAAGTATCAAATCCACTGTTCTCTGGCGCTCGCCTACTACCCTTGCAAATAGAGCGCGTAATGTCTAAAATAAATCAACTCTGGCTGGTAAATAGCGCTGGACCGCTTATTTCAAATCTTTCGTCCCCAGGGGGTACAGTATGCAACTCACCATCAAAGGCAAAAATCTCGACCTCGATGCTTCAGCACAGCAGTACATAGAAAACAAGCTCAGCAAACTGGAACGGCATTTCCCCGATATCGGCGAGGTCAAGGTAGAACTGACCAGAGAAATGACGAAGTCAGAGGATAGCCGCTATGTTGCGCAGGTGACCATAAACAGTCACGGAACATTGCTCCGCGGTGAGGAAAGGGCAAGCACAATAAACACATCGATTGACAAGGTGCTGGATGTGCTCACCCGCCAGATTGAACGCTTCAAGGACAAGCTCTACCGCAGCAAGAGAAGAATATCCTCTTTGAGAAAGGGACTGGCTGACGAGCCAGCCGTCATCGAAGATGCAAACGAAGAAGAGAAGGAAAGCCGGATCGTGAAGGTGAAGCGTTTCCTGGTCAAACCCATGACTCCCGAGGAAGCAATAGACCAGATGGAGCTTCTCTCCCACGATTTTTTCATCTTCTTCAATCCGGAGAGCAATAAGTTCAGCGTGATTTACAAAAGAGGCGACGGGTTTTATGGCCTTATTGAGCCAGAGCTCGCCTGATAGCCCTTGACTGAGTAAGATTTTCAGGGATAAACTATGGCAGGCACCCAGGAGGTATTATTTGGCAACAGAAAAAAACAAAGACAAAGCATATGTTATTAAAACGGTCCAGGAACAGCACATTAAGTTCATCAGGCTCTGGTTCACCGATATCCTGGGGTTTCTGAAAAGCTTCGCCATAACCGCCGATGAGCTTGAGGTTGCACTCGAGGATGGCATGGGGTTCGACGGCTCTTCTATCGAGGGTTTTGCCCGCATCGATGAGAGCGACATGATTGCGTTGCCGGACCCGTCCACCTTCCAGGTCATCCCCTGGAGCCCCAAAGAGAGCCGCGCAGCCCGTATGTTCTGCGACATTTACTGGCCCGGAGGTAAGCCCTTCGAAGGCGATCCACGGTTCGTGTTGAAAAAGAACCTCCAGAGAGCCAGCGATGCAGGCTATACCTTCTTTGTGGGCCCCGAGCTTGAATATTTCTACTTCAAATCTCCACAAAGCACTGAATGTCTGGACCACGCTGGTTACTTCGATATGATTCCGTCAGATACGGGCACGGATTTGAGAAAGGAGACCGTGCTCACTCTTCAGGAGATGGGCATCGCAGTGGAATACAGCCACCATGAGGTCGCCCCCAGCCAGCACGAAATAGACATGAGATATACAGACGCACTGACCATGGCGGATAATATTATGACCTACAGGCTGGTGGTTAAAGAGATAGCATCGCGCCATGGCATCCATGCCACTTTCATGCCCAAGCCCATATTCGGCGTCAACGGCAGCGGAATGCATACCCATCAATCGTTGTTCAAGGGTGAGCAAAACGCCTTCTTCGATAAAAACGACAAGTACCACCTCTCCAGGACAGCCAAAGCATACCTGGCAGGGTTGCTTAAACACGCGCCAGAGATAACCCTCGTCACCAATCAATGGGTCAATTCATATAAGCGCCTGGTACCAGGCTATGAAGCTCCGGTGTACATATCCTGGGCAATGAGGAACCGCGCTGACCTGGTCAGGATTCCCGGTTACAAACCCGGCAAAGAGGAGGCAACCCGAATCGAGTTCAGGTCGCCCGACCCTGCCTGCAATCCTTACCTTGCCTTCAGCGCCATTCTCGCCGCCGGTTTGGAGGGGATTGAGAAAGGGTATGAACCGCCCCCACCCATTGAGGAGAATGTATACGAGATGTCTGAAGCGCAGCGTGCCAGAAAAGGCATCGGCACGCTCCCGGGAAGCCTCGACGAGGCTATCACCCTGGCAGAAAAGAGCAAGCTGCTGAAGAAATGTCTGGGAGACCATGTTTTCCACAGCCTTATCAAGAACAAGAAAATAGAGTGGGACCGCTATAGGGCTCAGGT
>FWPV01014250.1_pt1 | contig 11710 bp, 9 predicted proteins | sample 2228371 | NCBI WGS metagenome assembly FWPV01 (sample SAMEA103939776, study PRJEB20133) | metagenome | reverse complement strand
AGGGTTACCCGCTTAAGAATGTCGCCAGCGCTGAGCTGGAACCCGTGGCGGATGAGGCAGAAAGCGATCGAGAAGCCCTATCACCTGATAGTTACTCCGCGTTAATCCAACGCTTCAAAGCAAAATTGGGTGAAAAAATCGCCGATGTGCGCATCAGCCAGCGTCTGGTTAACTCACCTGCTCGCCTGGTGGATCCTGGCAGTGTACCCATGCCAGAACTGCAACGCGTCTATCGTATCATTCAACATGACTACGAAACGCCAAAGAAAGTGATTGAGCTAAACCCCAAACACCCCATCATCATTCGTCTGAATGACCTCCCGTCTGATAACCCATTATCAGACATGATGATTGAGCAAGTCTACGAAAACGCGCTGCTGTTGGAGGGATTACATCCTGACCCTGCCAGTATGGTGGAACGCATCCAGGAAATCATGCAGGCGGCATTGACGAAAAACATCGACCAGTAAATGAATTACTGTAGTTTCGCCAAAATAAGATAAGCACTGGTTTCTCTGGTAGGATTGATGTGCAACCAACGATCCAGCCGGAGGGAACCAATGCTCAAGACCATTGTACAACAATCTCAGTCACTCGTCGCATACATTTCTGCACTGAACATTGCACTTTACCAACCGCAAAAACGGCACTTGATCCAGTTGTTGGATGCGTTGCTGGTCAGCCAGGGGCGAAAGACCTTGAGCGATCTGTATCGCCTGTGGATTGGCAAGTTGGATCCCAAGACCGCCGCCGACTTTTTCCGAGAAAGCCCCTGGGCAACCGCAGCGGTCAGCGGGCCGCGCAAGCGTTTCATGGTGAAGAAGTTCTTGGAACTAGCCCGGCAATTAGGCATCGAATTGGTGATCCTGATCAGCGTGGATGATAGCCTGGGCAAGAAGGGCAAAGCGACGCGGCATCTGCAAGCCGTTGATATTCATCATAATCACACCGAAAGCAGGGGTAAGAAACAGGCTTACACCAACGGCTATGTGTACGTCGAAGTCCATGTCCAGATTGGTCCCATCGGGTTTCTGTTCGATACGCGTCTCTACCAGCGGGAAAAGAAGGTGCGTCAGCTCAACCGGCAACGAGAGGGCGAAAACCGGCTGCACTATCGTAGCAAGTACAACCTGGCTCGCAACATGCTGGAAGAACTGGCCCAACTGCTGCCCAAAGGGCACCGGGTGTATGTCCTGTTTGACTCCTGGTACGCTTCTGCCAAACTGATCAAATTCTGTCGGCGGCAACGCTGGCATGTCATCTGTGCGGTCAAAACCAATCGGCGGATCGACAAGAAACGCATCGACCACTACAACCAGGCGCTCAAGCATCAGCCCTATCAGCGAGTTACGCTGGAAGCTCTGGATCCACACCGCAAATCCCCCACCTTCCTGGTCCGTACGGTCCACGGACAATTACAGGATATAGCGGAACCGGTTCAGGCATTCATCTCGAAAAAGCGCCCCGGGGACAAACGCCCCAAGTACTTCGCCTGTACGGACATCAGCCTGTCTGCGCAGCAAGCCTTGCGATACTACCAGAAGCGCTGGCCAGTGGAGGTCGATAACTTCTATCTCAAAGACGTGCTCGGGTTGGGCGATTTTCGCCTGCAAAGCTTCGAGGCTGCTGAGAAGTGGTTTGCTGTGGTTGTCCTGGCGATCAACTACTTGCAGTTCCAGGCTGCCCAGGCTTATCTCTCTTCTCATACTTGCCTGCCCCTGGCCGATTTCATCCGCCAACATCGGCTGGAGCACTTGCAGGTTCTGCTCCGCACGGTCGTCGAGGAAGCACGTCAATCTCAGGAAGTCGATGCGATCTTGGACAAATATTTGCCGGTTGCATCCAGTTTGATGACCTGAACGAAAGACTGTGCCTGACCAACTCACAGATGATGCCAATGGGAGACTTCACCGTCTCCAGGCTTTGCTTTGCCTGCCGAGTGCCAATAAGGCAGATCATATCGCCGTTTTTATGGCAGTTTTTAAGGTTCTAATTTACTGCTCGAGCGCTTCTGCTCTTGCCGGGGTGCACTATCTCGTTTCAGCGCCCGGCTGACGGTGCGGGGATGCACCCCTAGTTCTGCAGCGATGTCTTTCTGGTAGAAACCGCGTTGTTTGAGGGTTTTGATCACAGCAAAGTCCTCCTTTCGTAACATGGGTACCTCCTTCTGCTTGCGCAATTCGAGGTACATTTTAGTTGCGATTAAGTGGACTTTTTAAACCGCGATTTTATTGACATTTACCAAAGTTGGTTAAGCTTCAGGCCTGCATGACGAAAACAACCGAGCAAGATATCAGGTCGTTTACGTAATCGGGCAAAACCTTGATCCAAAGAACAACGAATTTCTATTTTCGAGTGCAAGATGGCATTTTTCATGCGACGCTTGACATTGCCGTGGCAATACTCTTCCGGATTGAGTTCTGGTGCATAGGCTGGTAAATACTCCACGTAAATCTCTGGATGCTTCGCCAGAAATGCTTTCACCAGGTTAGCTTTATGGGTACGAGATCGATCCCAGATCAAGATGAAAGGGCCTTTAATGTGACGCGCAAAGTGTTCCAATCCAACCAGCAGTTTTTCGGCATTGATCGAGCCATCAAAATGGCGTTTGTAGATCTTGCCTGTTATCGTCAAGCCAACCATCGTCGATGTTTCCCGGCGAAATTTGGTAATTCGTTTCAGTTGGGGTGTCTTCCCTTTCGGCGCCCAAGTGAAGCTAACCGGCTCCGCGTAGGAAAACCCAAATTCATCTTCAAATATGATCTCTGCGCCAAGCCGCCGCGCCTTTTTTTATCCTTGGCCAATCCCGGCTTAACCAAGCCCGGATCAGGTCTTCATCCCGTTCAATCGCTCTGGGGTCCGGTTTTTGCACACTCCAACCCAGATCCTTCAACAATCGGCTGATGTAATTCTGATGATAGCGCACTCCAAATTCACGCTCAATCACCTTCTTCACCCGAGCCTGGGTCCACCGCTCGGTTGGAAAACCTGCCGCCACGGCGCCTTCTTCCAACTTCTTGACCAGCGCCTGCTTGGCTGCCTTATCCAATCTCGGTGGTCTGCCGCTAGATTTCCGCAGTTGCAGCGCTTCTGGCCCTTCTTCAGCAAGTTGTCTCTTCCACTTGCTAACGGATGCTTCGGTTACACCCAGATAGCGCGCAATCTCGACTTGCTTCATTTCCCCGGCTTCCAACAGGCGCACGGCTTCTGCTCGCCTTTCAGCTTGTTGTTCTCGCGTTAGTTTTTTCGGTCGCCATGTCATATACCTATCTTAACACACTTATATGAAAGTCAATAGTGACTTATATCACCAGCATCACCTCGGGTGAGAATTCGTGGTCAGGGGTGGTTATAGGGATAATTCTGGCTGGTTTGATTACAGTTGCCGTGGTTACGATTGTCACCATCCAATTACGAAGGTGAATTAGTTCAGTCGTTTATCGTCGCCTGATTAATGGGAGGTATACAAACGAACAATCAACTCCTGGAGCACAGGTCTCTCCATAAATAATCCTTAATGAAGGACGCGCCCAATCATCGGTGTCGGAGGTCCAAAAGTATTTTCCGGAATGCATTTCACCATCAATAGAATAGACAGCCAATCTCAATGGTTGATTCGCTCGATACGCTAAGTTCACAGCTTTACTGACGTCCCAATTATATGGTTGGTCTGGTAAGTTGTAATCTCGTGGATATACCCATGTGCCGGATATATTTTCTACCGCCAGAGGTGCATTATTCCAGGTAAGTGTCGCTTCATCCCAATCTTCATTTACACTAAATATTTCAATATACGAGTCAGGTGGTTCTCCCCACGATCCACCACCAGCATTACCGAACAAAGTCAAAGTTAAGCTCGCAGAGATGATAACCTTATTCGGAGGAACTGCATCTAGCGGAAATGTGATATAAAATTTCGAAAAGCAAGGCCAGTCCGAAATATCCCATTGGTTTTGGATGTTGAATTGGGAATAACCTGCGTAATTTGCCTCGCCCCACCCTGTCCAGTGGTCGACGTTTTCGCCACAAATCGTGTGACCGCCAACAGCGGCGTCTATAACATTCGCTCCATCTTTTCCGTGACGAATGATGACTTCTCCTTCCGGATTGCTGGTTGGAGGTGTGTAGGTAGCTTTGCCGAAAGAAAGCTGTCCCCAGCTACCAGGGATATATTCGTTCATTGCCTCAGGCCATGTTTTGTGATCGATTACCACCCCCTGCGCATCATCGCGATCGTGCATAATCACCCCCAGCCCCCAAATGGTTCCTTCAAGTGGATGTGAGGATAACCCAAAACTAGAGAAGGGGATTGTGAAATCAATCTGCCAACCTTTTCCATCCACACCGGAATTTGGTCCTTGGTCGCCGCGCCAGGTTGTTGATACAGTAAAGGGGAAAGTCGTAATATTCCAGTTTGTTCCATCTCCACGGTAACTTGCCTGTAATCCGCCAAGTTGAGCATCCAATCGAAAGGTATTTTTACTGGGAGTATTTCCGTAATTTCCATCGAGGTCGAAATAGAGACTGACTGCATCCCAACTTGTCAAATCACTGATATCTCTTGTTGGATCCTCCCAATGTAGGCGATCAATGATATGGACAACAATGATCAGGTATTCGTCGTAATACCACATACGAACATCTGCATTATTATTTATTGGGTTAACACTGCCGAACCAGAAGATTGCTGGCTCAAAGGGGAGCTCCTGTAAATAAGGTACATTAACTCGCCGGGGCGGTGTATCAATTGTCTTAGCGATTTGCCCAATTTGGGGATGGATATCAACAGGTAGAACGGATGCGAAAACCAAAGAGATTGTAAGTAGTTTCCACAGGTGAGTGTTGAGAAGGGATAAGATATTCATAATTCGAATTGTGTTTGACTGTGAGCTCTTAATAATTGGCTCTCGATCAGTTTATTGTGCTGCACTCAACGCGGCAACAAGATTTTGAATGTAAAAAAGGTCGCCACGGTAAAAAGCTGGAACATCCAACCATTTGACCAGCTCTTCGTATGGTTGTTTCAGGATGTAAGCTTTGGCTTGGAAGAGTGCAGGTGGATCGTATAGATGTTGGAAAGTCCCTTCGCCATATGAATCATCAAACTTAGATACAAACCAGTAGGGTGCAACATACTCATATTCGTTAACGGCATCTTGCACTTGAGAGTAAATATGTTGGTTCATGTAATCCGCTAGCTCTGGTGTGAGGAACATGAAGTTCCGGGCAACAGCCAGAGTGTTGTGATAACTAAGTTGCCAATCAGGACTATCAGAACCGATAGATGGATAGGGAGTATCTTTAATGAAATGATTGACTCTTAACTCGAGCAAGTGTTGATAAGTAGATAATTTGTTTTGATCTTGAGCGTACCCAGCTAATTGTCGTAATTCAATATAACCTTGATATCCAGCAATATATAAATTTAGCCAGTATGGTTTCTTTATCAAAGTACTGTCGTTAACAGGTACTTCTAGTTTACTACTCATCTGATCAAAAATATTCTTGGCAAACGCCTGATCAGAATTCCCTATTATTTGTGCATACTTCCAGGCTGCATAAAATGAGAAAGGTGGGAAGTTTTGCCAATATCCACACCAGCCACAGATGGGCTCGGTTGATGGATCGTAGGGGGATGTATAAGGATCTCCCCATGAGTCAACAACCTCTGGAGGAATGTCATAAGCTTCCCTCGCTGCTCCGGATCCCCACCCAATGTGGACGATCTTGGTGAAATCATATTTTTTACCCGGTCCATAATTGCTTTGCAGGTAGGTTTTCACCTGTTGCTGGGTTGATGAGGAAAGGTATGGATAAGCGAGGAGTAGGGTATATACAGTATCTGCAGGATTTTGAAAGTAGTCAAAGATTTCCCCCATAGTATGCTCATCGGTATATCCACCATTTCCATAAAGGTCAATAAAACCAGAATCATGATAACCGGGACGTAGAGGACCAGCATTCAGCATTTTTTGGATTTCAGTTTCCAATCTTTGGGCAATTTCTGCTGCGCTTGGTGGTGTTGAATTACTTTGTCCGTTCTGAATTGTGGCTAGGGGAAGAGGGGTCTTCGGATTAGTACCGGTTGGGCTAAAAGCGATTAAAGCATTGCCTTTGAGCATATAAAGTCTGCCTTGGTAAGGTATTGGAGGTGATTGATTGCTTCCATGCTTGCCATAGATCCCATTCTTGCTGTAGTTCTTTCCACTATAAATTTGCATTCCATTCTCGTCATTATATGCAGCATCATCTCCATCATTGTACATTTGCTGATATCCAGGCGTTAATACATTATTGGCGAGGTTATAACCATAATAACCCCAGTATCTATTTCCCTGTCCATAGGGGATGGTTACGTCGGATCCACCAGCCTCTCTATCACAACAAAGGGTAGTATATATAATCCTTCCTCCAGAGGAGTATGCCAGAGGTTCATCAGACGCAAACCCAATATCCTTTCCATCCACCCTACTGATATATTGGGTTCCAAATTTCCAACCGACTGTACTACCCCGGGAAATCCAACCAGGGGCGATGTATCCAGTAGCTTGGTAATAAACCCCATCGATACCGTTAACAATCGGTGGATATTTAGTTCCCGAGTGGGTCACCCCCGACCAATTAAATGGTGCATATTCAGGTTTGCCATCACCGTCGGAGTCAAACGTATACTCTTGCCCCGTTGAACTATCTAATACAAAGACAGTTCTTCGGTATGGCTGATTTTCAAAATAATCTGTCAAAATACTTGCGTCGATTGCTACTGTACCAGGGACCCAATCCCCTGGAATAGATGTACTTGTAGAACCGATCAATGCGCCATTAGGAATGCCATTGTATATTGTGTCACTTTCTTCAACAACTAAGTTCATTAAACGGAATCGGTAATTCTCGCCACTAGTGAAAATCACGTATTCTTTTCCGCTGCTTCTCTCGGTGTATACAACTGGCCAATAAGAATGGAAACCCGATCCGGGGAGTTTTTGAGATTTCCAAATTAAAGACCCATTCGATGAACTGATTGCATAGGCATGGGAGTCATTAGAGGCAAAATAAATAATCCCGTTTTTGTATGCAGCCGAAAACAATATTGGTCCGTCTGTTTTGTATTTCCATAACAAACTACCGTTGATTGCATCCAATGCATAAAAGTAACCATCTCGGTTTCCCGCATAGATAACATTGTTAATGACAAGGGGGTTGGTTTCGAAACCTGCTCCAGCTTCGAAGGGAATGTAACCAGCGAGTGGCTGACCTGAATTAACATCGACAGCATGAATCTTGCGGTCGTATCCACCGACAAAAGCCACCACTTTTCCATTTACAGTCGCAATTGTTGGTGAGTGACCTAAAGGTAATTCGGTGGGGTAGACCCAAAGTAGATCACCATTTGTATAGCTGAAAACATAGAGACCACGAGCTGTGGATATAAAGATCTTTCCATTAGCTGCGATGGGTTGAATTTTATACGGAATATATGGTTCGATTGGTCGATACCACTCTACGTTCAAATAACCTCTAACCTCTTCAGGGCTCCAAGAAGTCCTCTCCACATTAGCTGCAAGCATGGGCCACTCAGACCCAGACTGGGGGGGCGGCGGCGGTATAGGTGTAGGAGTAGGCTTGGGTAGAATTTGACCAGACGCAAAGACTAAAGGTAAGAACAGATGCTCGGGTGCAGTCGGTGGATTAGGTCCACCAGGATTAGCGAGGGTTGGACTGATTCTAATTAGAGCAAGACAAATAATTATAATCAGCAGAACTGATCGTTTATTGAAATATTTCTCGATATTCATAGATTTCTCTCTCGGTGTTCCAGATACATAATATTCGATGAAAATATTTCCGAAATCTTTGTTTTGAATTGTAAAAGACTTTCAAAAAATTGTGATTAAGGGGTGATTAAGTTATTGTTTTTGATTGTTTATAGCACATGGCAAATGGGTGATTATTTATATCCGCTCTACACTCTATTTGGTTGATACTATTACCCCGATTTCTGTGGCTGAAAAAGAGCAAGCAAATGGTAAGATACATTCCCACATTTATTCTATTAGTTGCAATGACGATTTTCAACTTTTCTATTGCATCAGGTCAAGAATCATCATTATGGTCTCAAGCTCGACGTATCCCTGGATATGAGGTTGACAGTTGGCCTCCAATTTTGGTTGTAGATAAAAACAATGCCGTCCATGCATTCTCCTACCAATGGCTTGATGATAGTGGTGGGACTAGGGTCAGAGCAATTCACTATAATAAATGGGATTCTAATCAGGGATGGACTGTACCAATCGACATTTTGTTATCACCTCTAAAATCTGATGCTCGTTTATTGGATGTTAGTTTGGATGATATCGGAAATTTTCACCTGATATTTTGGGGAGGTGATAATACGGAGGCAAATATATATTATTCCAGTGCCCCAATAAAAGAAGCAGGCAATGCAGGAGCCTGGTCTAACCCTGTTCTTATTGCCCAGAATGTGCAAGATCCTGAAAATGGCGTCTTCTATTCACTCGATGAAAACACTTTTGTAACTGTTTTCAGTGGAAAATCGCAGGGTAATGGTTTATATATTTCCACTTCTGACAATCGTGGATTGACTTGGACAGACCCATCTCTGGTTTACAATGTGAGTGATTTGGAAAACTTTGTGAATGAATTGAGTATATATGAGGGGGAAACGGGACATTTCCATATGGTCTGGAACGAGGTGAACAAGGGTGGGCAAGGTCGAGGCATTTATTATTCAATGACCGGGATTGATCAACTGAAATGGAGTACCCCTATTAAAATAGCTGAGGCGGAGAGTGGCTATGGAACTAATACACCAGCAATTTTTGAATATCAGGATCGAGTAATGGCATTTTATAACCTCGATGGTAAGATCTGGCAACGTGTGAGCCAAGATGGTATCAATTGGAGTATTCCAGCAAGGTTGTTTTCTCGTCATGTGGGTGTTAATGGTTCTATATCATTGGTCATTGATCATTCTGATACTCTCCATATTCTTTTTGGACAGCGAATAACTGGTGCACCTGATATTCATGGTATGTGGCACAGTTCTTATGATGGATTTGGTTGGTCAGAGCCGGAACCCATCGTATCTGGACCGGCGATAACAGACATGGAGGGGGAAAAAGGGTTTGATCCATTTGAGGCTAGAGCAGTGATCAGTCAAGATAATTTCTTGCTTGTGACCTGGAGGACGGATCCAGGTATGCATGGAAATGGCGTTTGGTATTCTTATACGAACCTTGGAATGATGTATCCCTCTACGTCAACATCGAAAACAGAGGTCTCTGAAGTTGAGACAACTATTGCAACAGCATCATCAACGATAGATTCACAACCTGTTAGGGAGGTAGTTCCAATATCTGCAGGTGATTATGATGATACATCACCTACATCTAGTAGTAACCCTATTTCAACAATACTCATAGGTGTTGTACCCGTGGTTATTCTACTTGTTTTTATCTGTATAACCCTCTTTTGGGTTAAACGATTATAGATATCAATTATTAGATCGGGAGATAGATAAATTCCGCGCAAATGGAACCTCAAGTCCGTTTTATAAATGTTTCAAAAAAATACAAGTTAGGGCTTACAAGAACCAGCTTGCCAAGTCTGGTGTCGAATTGGGTAAGGGACACCATAAGTCCTAAGGCGCGTGGTCAAACTCTGAAAAATGAGTTTTGGGCATTACGGGATGTGAGTTTCGAGCTCAATCGTGGCGAGTCGCTTGCTCTAATTGGTTCAAACGGTGCTGGAAAAACCACTATCTTGAAGCTACTGGCAAACATTACTAAGCCAACAGAAGGTGATATAAACGTCAAAGGAAAATTATCTGCTCTTATAGAGTTGGGAGCAGGTTTTCATCCAGATCTGACAGGCAGGGAAAATATTTATCTCAATGGTAACATCTTGGGTCTCAGCCGACGTCAAATTGCCGAACGTTTTGACGAAATAGTTGACTTTTCGGAATTGGATCAGTTTATTAATACGCCGGTAAAACGATATTCATCTGGTATGATCGTTCGCTTAGGTTTTGCTGTGGCTTCGTGTATTGAACCTGAAATCTTATTGGTGGATGAGGTGTTAGCAGTGGGCGATGCATCTTTTCAACAAAAGTGCATGAACCGCATCCGAAATTTGTTAAGAGATGGCGCAAGCATTATTTTTGTCTCTCATAATATGTACCTTGTCCAGGCAATATGCAACCGAGCTCTTTATCTTGAGCAAGGTTCTGTGAAAGCTATTGGAAATACAAAAGAGATAATTGATCTTTATGAATATGACCTCCATCAGAAGCGTGTGGCAAAACTTGGGGGTTTGTATCAATCACGTGATGATGGTTCTGAAGCCATTGAAATCACGAAAGTTGAAGTGGTCGGATCAGATGGTGTCCAAAACGGGGTACTATTGAATAATCAAACAGCCAAGATTCGAATCCACTATAACGCTTATCGAGCTCTGGGAAAATCGCATGTTTCAGCTTTTATTAAGCGCTCCGACGGATTAACCTGCTGTATGATGCGAACCAAACTTGATAATTTTGAGCTGATAATAGAACGTGGTCAGGGTGTTGTTACTCTCTATATAGAACCTTTGCAGCTCATCACCGGGACTTACTTTGTTGAAGCCTGGTTTCTAAATGACACTGATTCGATGGGGATCACCACTCATGCAGGAAGATCGGATTGGTTCACAGTGAAAGGAACAGCGATGAGCTACGCGGATGACAGCGGTGTATTTGAGCCAAATACTCACTGGGATCACCAGCATTCGCGTGAATTTCAACTGGATATTAAGAACCAAAGCTGATTGTCATATATTTATACAGTGTGTTGACTTCTTATGATTTACTCAATTAAATCGGCGTATCAAGCAAGAGATCTTCTCTTCTCTTGGACAGGGCGAAATATTCGTGCCAGGTACCAGCAATCTGTATTGGGATGGCTCTGGGCGGTTATTCAGCCTTTGGCTCAGGTGATTATTTTTACAGTAATTTTCACCCTGGTGGTACGTGTGGACACGGGTGATATACCTTATCCGGTTTTTTCCTATGTTGCTATTGTGCCATGGACGTTGCTTGCTGCATCTTTGACAGACATGTCGGGGACAATTGTGGCGAACATGGGTTTAGTAACTAAGATCTACTTTCCCCGTGAAATCTTACCAGTAGCTGCCATGTTTGCCCGGCTGATGGATTTTGGGATTGCTGTTGTTCTATTAGTGTTAATGATGCTGTTTTACCATGTACCAGTCAATATATCTGTTATCCTATATTTGCCTATAATCATGGTGGTGCAATTGTTATTAATACTGGGGTTAGGGCTTGCAAGCGCGGCAGCAAATGTGTTTTTTAGGGATGTTCAATCCTTGCTGACCCTTATTCTCCAGTTATGGTTTTATGCTTCTCCGATCATTTACCCGGTTTCTATGGTACCACCCAAGCTTCATTCGGTTTACTATCTCAATCCTATGGCAGGTATTCTTGAAGCTTATCGAGCGGTACTGCTTTATGGGCAAGCTCCTGGAACGTATCTGTTTGTCTCAGGAATCGTCTCTATGTTGATCTTTATTATTGGAATCTGGATATTTAAGAAAGTTGAGTTTCAATTTGCCGATATTGTTTAACTTTACTTTCCGCTAAATGAGTTAGCGAATAAAAGGGCAATGGGCCCCAAACATGGTAAGCTTGTTTTGT
>FWPV01014249.1_pt1 | contig 11710 bp, 13 predicted proteins | sample 2228371 | NCBI WGS metagenome assembly FWPV01 (sample SAMEA103939776, study PRJEB20133) | metagenome | reverse complement strand
CACCCGCTGCTGCTGCCCGCCGGAAAGCTGACCGGGGCGCTTGTGCGCGTGTTCGGCCATGCCCACCGCTTCGAGCAGCACCTGGGCGCGGCGGCGGCGCTCTTCGAGGGAGATGGGCTGGTGCCCGCCCTCAAAGCGGTTCCAGCAGAGGAAGCGCAGCTCCAGGTGGGCCGGGGGCCGGGGGTCGTAGTCGAAGTACACGTGGGCGGCGTCGAACTGGAAGTCGGCTACCTGGATCGGCTCGGGAAAGAGCAGCAGGGGGGCCTGCTCCGGCAGGCGCTCTAAAAGCGCGGTGGGGCGCTTGTGTACGGGGGTATCCCGAAGCTCCTCCCAGACCAACGGGTCGAAGAGGTAGGCCCCCTTGGTGAGCCGCCAGGCGGTGTAGACCGCCAGCATGGAGGCCATCAGGCTGTGGGCGACCGGGCCCAGCCGGTAGCCGTGCTGGGTCAGCAAGTCCTGGGCTATGCCAATGGGGATGCCCACCGGGGCGGGCCAGCCGTCCCAGCCCTGGCGGTAGTAGGCTTGCAGGGCCGCTTCCACCAGGGGGGCGTCCTTTTCCAGGGCGCGAAGGCCCTCGAGCACGCTGGGGAGGGCGGGGGGGGGAACGGAGGGGTTCATCAGCCCCATCTCCTTTCTCGGGCTTCGGCCATGTTGCGACGCATCTCCCTCTGCCAGTCCATCTCGTCCTTGAGGGTCCAGATGGCCCGGTTTTCGTTGAGGGTTCTGGCGGCCCGCTCGAAGTCCTGCCCGGCCATGCACACCAAAGCCAGGCCCCAGATGCCCGGGGCGGTCTCCCCTCGGGCCCTGGTCTCGAGCTGCTCGAGTTCGGTATGATCCCCAGCCTTGGCCTTTTTCCAGATGGCTTGCAGGGTGCTTGCTTTGTACATCTTGCCTCCTGTGCTTCCCTTATTTTGACGCACGCCTGTCGCAGCATTGGGCGAGAGCCGAGGCGGCTAGATGGTGCCGGGGCCGTTCAGCCTGGCCTCTACCGCCTCCCATAGCGCGAGGCGGGCCCGGAGGAGCTGGTAGTAGTGTGCCAACTGGTAGCGCACCTGGTGCAAGGGGGTTTGCTCAGGGTCGGTGAGTCCCAGGGAGCGGGTCAGCGCGCTGAGCACCTGCCTGGAATGAATGCGACTATCCGCCTCGTCGGCCAGGTGGCGCTCAAAGGCCTCGGGCGAGGCCAGGGTGTACGGGGCAGGGCGGGGGACGGTGGGCATTCCCAGGTGCACCGCGTAGGCGTTGTCCAGCGCTGTGGCCACCGCCTCGTATGGCACACCGGCTTCCCGGCGCACCAGCGCCAGCCGCTCGCGGGCGTACTCGGGCGAAGGCAGGATGCAATGCTCGAGCACCTCCGCCAGGTGGTGGGGGAAGTGGAAATGCTGGGTGGCTCCCAGGATGGCTTGTGCGGCGGCGTACTCATCTGGTATGTGGCAAAGGTTGTAACGCATTTAGAGCTCCTTTTGAAGCATCAACAAAAAGTGCGCCGGGTGTGGGCGCACCGTGGTCTGCTGGCGGCCATTGCCTTCATTGTTCCCACAGTCCTCCTTATGGTCTAGGATACCGGGCTCTCGACCATGCAGGCGGCACGGTCAGCTTTCGTTGTGGTAGCGGGCCAGCAGGCTCAGAAACGCGGCGTCAAGGGCCTTTCCAAGCGGCTCTTCGCTGGCGCGACAGACCGCCTCATAGGCGTTGTCCAGCGCTTCCTGGGCGGCCACAGCGGCGGTTTTGCACAGGGTTTCGCAGGCGGCTATGGCCGCTTTCTCGGCGGCCTTCGAGGAGGTAAACCAGCTGGCCTGGTAAGCCGCCTTGCAGACCGCATCCCATTGGTCGGACGGGATGGGGGCGACAGCCATCCGCCGGGCGGTTTGGATGGCCTTGGCCACCGCCTTGTCGTGGGGGCATTCTTCCTGGAACAGCGGCAGCACGCACTCGGCCACATCCGCTGCGAACAGGCGCAGGGCCGCGTCTGCCCCGTCAATGGTTTGCAGCGCCCACACCGCGTCGCCAAACCCGTTGGTTTGGGCGATTGTGAAAATGGAGATGGGCTTGTTGGGGTCAAAATCAACCCCCAGCACCTTGTTCAGCCGGGCCCACAGCCTGGGGTGGGGCTGGTGGGATTGGATTTTGTTGAGCGTGGTTTCCAGCGGGGCCCGGGTCTTGACCGGCCGTCGGTAGACCTCCAGGTACTTGTCCTTGAACAGGGCAGGCAGTGCTTTGAGCTGTCTGCGGCTGAGCGGGGGATGCGGCGTTATGTGCAGGGATCTTGCCTTGGCATTGGTTTTCATGGCTAATCCTTACTGGGTTTCTTCCTGGACAGAACCTGCGCGGTCAGGAGGGGTGGAGCAGCGCCTTGAGTGCGCTGGTGACCGCTTCTTCCTGATCCGGCGACCACCAGCGCTTGGAGCGCCCCAGCTCGAGCAGGGCTTCCAGGGTGGCCTCCGGGGCGAAGCGGGCCCGGAAGGCTGGGGGGGCCTCGCAGCGGTAGAAGGTGGGGTAGCGGTAAAGGGCGTACTCGGCCAGATCCTGCGGGGAGCGGGGGCTGTTCAGCTCGCTCAAGGGCGCGGTCTGGAGGTAGTGCAGCTCCTCGGCCAGGCCCGGATAAGGCTCCACCTGCTGCTGCAAACGGCCGATGGCGATCTCGAGCCGTTCCTCGGATAGCTCAAAGGCCCGGCGGACGAGGCTCCACCCCTTGTTGGGGGAGGCTCCGTGCGCCATGGCCCACAGGGCGATGTGCTGGGCTCGTTCCGGTTCCACTGGATCTCCTTTATGCGTGGCGTATGACCTGGGCAACGGCCTGCTGTACGGTCTTGCCCGCCTTTTTCAGGCGGCTGAGGGGGAAGCGTGGCTTGTTGGCCAGCCCCTGCCACAAGTCCACCAGGTTGCCTCGCTTGAGCGGCATGGCGCCCAGGGTATGGCTGAAGGCGCTCTGGAAGAAGGCTTGCTCCCAGGCCTCGGGGGTGGCCTCCGGGGGAACCGCCCCGCTGCCCCAGCAGACCCAGCCGTTTTGCGGGTTGTAGTTGGGGTAGGGCGCATAGAGCAGGGGGGTGTGCGGGGTGGGGCGCTCATCGGCGGGCAGGGCGTAGAGGTGGATGGTTTGTTCCTTCTGGATGAAGAGCAGGGGCGGCTGGGGGAAGGTCTGGCCGGAAAGGGGGGCCAGCGCGGCCATGGTGAAGAACATGGCGGCGGGCTGGGCGGGGCGCCACCAGACCTGGAGGCCGGGGCCCTGGGCGATCAGCCGGGGGTGGAGGTAGGTCACCGCCGCCTGGTTGAGCAGCCGGGCCAGGAACCGCTCCAGCCAGGCCGGGGTGGGGATGTGCATGGAGACGGGCTGGCCATCCTGAAACTTCCAGTAGACCAGGAGGTGTTCCGGGCCGCTTTTGTACAGGGTCAGGGCGGTGTGGGGCTCGAGGTGTTGGTAGGGGGGCTGTATTTCCATGGCTACCTCAGTCAAAGCAGATCTCCAGCGGCACCGTGGCCATCTGGAGGGGGGGCGGCTGCCAGAAGGAGGCGGCCTGCTGGGCCTGGTCGTAGCGGTGGTCGGTCATGTTTAGGGCCGCGGCGGGGGGCGGGGGCAGGGCATCCGCCTGGGTGAGCAAGCGGTGGTTGTGGGCATCGTCCGGGGCGCCCCAGGTCTCGATCAGCTCCCGCACCAGGTGCCAGGCCGTGGCCAGGGCCTGGCCGATCAGGCGGGCCTGTTCGGCGCTGTCGGCCCACCACAGGCCGCTGTGAACCATTTCCGCCCACTGGTAGGTGTTGTGGATCTCCTCCTCCAAGGTTAGCTGCCAGAAGTCGCTGCCGGCCCAGCCCTCCTCGTCGAAGACCAGCCGGGGCACGTAGCCGACCCCTGAGTCATCCCAGGAGGTTATGGTTTCAAGCTGGTTGTTGAAGGCTTGTAGCTGGGCCAGCCGCTTTTGCAGGGCAGGGGAGGGCTGGGCTATGGCCTGGAGGGGGGCCTGGTGGTAGGCGGCGTAGAGGTACTCGGCCATGCCCCGGTGGTAGCCTTCGGCCACCAGCTTCTCCTCCAGGGCTGCCTTGTGGGCCGGGGAAGGGGTGTGGCGCAGGCGCTCCAGGGCTTCCTGCAGCGCCTCGCTGCCGTCGGTCAGGAGCAGATCCTGGAGGTGATCCAGCATGAAGCCGGTGGTTCGGGGGGTGGGCTTCTGCTCGATGGGCAGCAGTCGGTTCAGCTCGAGGAGCACCGCCTGGACGGTGGGATCCTCGAAGCTGCCGGGCCGCAGGGTGATCAGGTCGGTCTCCGGCTGGAAGTAGTACACGTCCCAATGCCCGTCCACGAAGTAATCCAGCAGGCAGCCGGGCCAGAGGGCCTCCGGCTGTTGCAGCCCCGCTTGCAGCGACCTGAGCCAGCGTGCCCGCTCCTGGTTCCGGGCGCGAAGGGCGGGCAGCCGGGGCGGGTTGGGCAGGGGCCGCACCGGGCTACCCCTTGGTGCCCACCTGCACCATGAACTCGATGGTCTTCCGACCGTCCTGCTCGCGCTCCTGGATGCTGGCGTTGTTCAGCTCGGGGAACTGACCGGCGTAGAGCTCCCGCACCTGTTCGGGGCTGAACTCGGGGCCGGGGTCGGGAAGGGTGTTGCCTTTGTACTTGATGATGCGTTCCATGTAACCTCCTTTAGAGACACTTCAAGAGGGCCTGGGGGAAGGCCTGGGTGGGTTTTTCCATTAGCCGCTGGATGTTTTCGGTCTTGGTTTTGCCTGCTGCCAGCTTTAGCTCGCCGAGGGCTGCCTCGATGGCCGCGCTGGGATAGGCTTTGAGGTGCTCCTGATCGGCCATCCCCAGGGTGGGTAGCACCGTCTCGCCGCTGGTGGGCCTGGCGATCAACAAGATGGTGGACAGGGCAAAGGCCTGCTCGAGCACCGCATCAGGTAGCTGGAGGAGGGCCTCGAGGGTCACCTTGGTGTGCTTTTCCTGGTTCAGCCCGGCCTGCTTGAGCAGCTCTTCCAGCTGCTGGGTGAGGTGCTTCTCGTAGCTGAGCTCCCTGAAGCGGTTGCCCAGGATGGGGCTTTGGGGGGGCGTGAAGCTACCTTCTTCGAGGGTGCGGAAATAGCCGCTCTGGGGCTGGTAGCTGAGGTGGAAGGCCCCCATTACCGCCAGCACCAGGGCAGCTTTGCGCAGACGCTCATCGGCCAGCATCCGCTCCCGCCAGGCCCGAATCTCCAGGGCCCGGTACTCGGCCCGTCCTTTTTGGGAGGCCGCTTGGGGTTTTTCGGGGGCGGGCGTTACGGAAGGGGGAGAGGCAGGTGCGGGTACGGGGGGAGCAGCTGGGGCCGTAGCACCCTGGGTGGGGCTGGCCGATCCCGCCTCGGGGGGCTGGGCTTGCGCGTTGCCGGGGGCCGGGGCGGCTGGGGGGCTGGGGCGGTGTTCGCGTTTGGTGACCGAGAAGAAGAGACGCACTTCCAGGGTGTGGCTGTTGAGGTGGACGTAGTTCTGCCCCCCGCTGTTGACAGTGATGAGCTGGTGGATGGGGTAGTCCAGCAGAAACTCAGCCTGCATCCGATTGGCCTGGGCGCGGGCGGCCTCTTCCTGCAAGCGCTGGGCCAGGGCCCGGTCTTGCAGGTACTCCTCGCCGCTGAGGTCGCTGGCGACCACCCCGCCCTGGGTTTTGTAGGCTTGCAGGGCCGCCGGGAGCATCCGTTTGGCCGGTACTGCGTCTTTTAGCTGGAGGGCTTTGATGGTTTCCAGCCGCAGGGCCAGCCCATACCGCCGGTACAGATCGTTCTGGGTATCGGGGGCCAGCTCGGCCAGGGCCAGCGCGACCGCCAGCGGGATGGCCCGCTCGTTCAGGGCTTTGCGCCACTCAGGTGCAAGATCGCGGGCCAGCAGGATGCGGCCCTGGATGTAGGCCAGGCTGCGGCCCAGCTCGCGGGCGATCTCTTCCGGGCTGAGACCGCTGGCCGCGAGGGAGGCGATGGCCTCGGCTTCTTCAAGGGGGGTCAGGTCCTTGCGGGCCAGGTTCTCGCTGACCGAGAGGATCAGGGCCCGGGTTTTGTCCACGATGGCCACCGGCACCTGGGCCGGACCCTGGCCTTCCTGGTGGAGCGCTTGCAGGGCCCGCAAGCGGTGGCCCCCGGCCACGATCTGTACGGTGGAGCCTTCCTGGTAGCCGATCAGGTTTTGCAGCAGGCCCTGCTCACGGATGCTGGCCTTGAGGGCTTCCAGGGCTTCGGGGTCGGCCTCCTGGCGGGTGTTTTCTGGGGCCAGGCTGAGGTGCGGGATGGGTACGAGTTGTAGGGTGTGTGCGGTCATAGTCCTCCTATTTCATGGGGGCAACCACGGCCAGGTAGCCAGGCCGCGAACCTTCAAGGCGAATGGGGCTGCCGGGCTGTTGCAGGTACAGATCCACCGAGCCCTCCAGGGGTTTGAGCGCCTCCAGCAGGTACAGGGCGTTGATCTCAAAGGCGATGGGGGCGTTGCTTTCGGCGGCCAGGGTTTCGCTGGAGGAGCCAAGCTCGCCGCTGGTGGAGAGGGTCAGCAGGCCGTTGGACGCATCCAGCCGCACTCGGGGCAGCTGGTTGGTATGCACCAGGGTCATGCGCTTGAGGGCCTCGGCCAGCAGGGGGGCCTCGAGGGTGAGGTGGTACTGGGCGGGGTTCTGTGCTACTCGCTGGTAAGGGGGAAAGGTTCCGTCCAGAAGGTCGCCTTGCAGGGCAATCTGGCTGCTCTGGATGAAGAGGGTCTTCTCTTGCAGGGTGAGGGTGACCGGCTCGGGGTGGTTTTTGAAGGCCTGCACGATGAGCTGCACCAGGGATAGGGGCAACAAGGCTGCTCCGGGGGAGTAGGTCTCTTGCAGCAGATGTTCCTGCCAGGCGATGCGAAAACCGTCGGTGCTGACCGCACGGAGCCGATCCGGGTGGAGCTCCAGCCGGACTCCCTTGAGGTTCGGGGCGATCTGGGTGAGCGCCGCATAACGCACGGTGTCCAGCGCCTCGGCCAGCAGGTGGCCGGGCAGGCTAAGGCCCCCCTGGGGCCACTCCGGCAGGGGGTAGTTTTCCGGGGTGGTGTGGGTTACTTCAGCCCGGAAGCTGCCGCTCTGGATCAGGATGGCATGTTCCTGGTAGGACAGGCGGGTTTGCTCTCCCACACAGAACTGCACCAGGTTCTGAAAGATGCTTCCGGGCAGCAGCACGGCGGGGCCGGGGGAGACCTCCCCGGTGATCGTCACCGACTGGCTTTGCGGGCCGTTGGTGCTGGTGAGGCGAAGGGCAGCGGGAGTGCTTTCGAGGTGGATGTACCCCAGCAGCGGGTTGACCCGGCTGCCCAGGGTGGCGATGAGGCGGTGGACGGCTTCTTTGAGGGGTTTGCTGGGTAGGATGGCTTGCATGGATCCTCCGGGCTATAGCTCGAACAGGGTAGGCTGACCGGCGGGGATGACCACCCGCGTCTTGCCCACCCGCACGACCCGCTCTTCTTTGAGCTGGGGCAAGACCAGGGTGGAAAGCTGCTCCAGGGACAGCTCCCGGGCCGGCGGTGGGGGAAGGGAGGGCTCCTCCAAGGCGGTGCTGACCTCCTCCAGCCCCAGCAGCTCGCCCTTCCAGTCCAGCGAGATGGTACCGGCGAGCGCCCCGGCCAGCAGCAGGGTGGGGTTCTCGTCGCTCATGGCGGTGAGACCCCCTTCGACCAGCTCCCCTTCGATGGCCAGGGAGTTGCGGGTCTTGGTGGCAATGAGGGCCAGGGCCTGGGCTTGCAGGGTGTTCTGGTAGGCCATGAAGACCACCCGCACCGGCTTGGTCTGGCCGATGCGCCAGCTGCGCCGGGCTGCCTGGCGTAGCACGTAGACGCTGTACTCGGTCTGGTAGAAGACGATGGTGGGGAAGCCGATCAGATCCAGGCCGGTCTGCACCAGCTTGGGGTGGGTCAGGATGACCTGGGTGCCCCGTTGCAGCTCCCGCTCGAGCCAGGCCTCGCGCTTTTGCGGCTCCACCGTGTTGCTGTACAGCCCCTTGGCCCGGATGCGGTGCTGGGCCAAAAGCTCTTCCAGGCGGGCGATCTGGTTGACCTTGCCGGTGTTCTGGACGTAGACCAGCACCCGCCGCCCCTGGGCCAGCTCGGCCTGCACCAGCCGCAACAGCTCCCGCTCCTTGTTGTGCTGGTGTCCCTCCAGGGCGGGGAGGGTGGCGATGGTGGTTTGGGGATCCCGGGGATCCACCACCTTATAGCCCTGGAAGATGGCATCCGGCCCGTTCAAAGCCCCTTGCAGGTAGCCTCCCAGCAGGCGCATGTCGCCCTGGGCCAGGGCCTGCCGAACCGCGCTTTGCAGGCGATGGTAGAACGTCTCCACGCAGGTGGCGTGCTCAGGGTCCATCTCCAGCAGGCTGACCTTCTCCTGGTAGGGCGGCAGGGCGCTGGCCACCTCCCGCAGTCGCACGAAGACGCTGTAGGGCAGCAGGTGGGGCAGGAGCAAAGGCGACAGGCCCGGGCGTTCCTTGACCGTGGTGCCGCGGCCCTTGCGGCGGGAGACCCGCCCATCTTCCTCCTCGTCGCTTCTGCTGATCCGCTCCAGCAGGCCGTACTCCTGCACAAAGCGATCCACCTCATTGCGCTGGTACTCCTCGCGGAAGCCGGGCAGGAAGCGCCAGAACAGGTGGAAGAGGTTGCTGGCATACCCTCCAAAAAGGGTGCCGGTCAGGGCCATGACCCGCCCGATGTGGTCGGCCAGCTGCCCGGCCACGATGCCCTGGGCACTCTCCCCGGACTTGTACTCGTGGGCCTCGTCCAGGATGAGCGCGCTGAAGAAGCCCCGGGGCAGCTCCCGGCGGAGGTAGTCGGCCAGGGCCACCCGGCGGGGCGCGGTCTGCTGCCACAGCGCCTCTCCGCAAGGGCAGCGGTGCTTTTTGCGGGCCAGCTTGTCCGCTTTCAGCGGCACGCCCTCGGCGTCGGTGGCGATCTTTCCGCAGCGGGGGCAGGTGGGCACGCGGTAGTGGAAGCGCTCGCGGCCTTCCCGGACCAGGCGCGTGCGGTAGACGACCGCCGACTGCCAGCCCGGGCCCAGCTTGGCCTTTTCCCGGGAGAGGATGGCGATGAGGGGGCCCTTCCAGTAGCGCAGGGTGCGGACGCTTTGCGGCGAGTCCAGGATGATTCCCTGAAACCCTTCCTGCTCGGCCTCGCGCTTCCACTTTTCCACCAGGGTGGGGGGACAGAGCACCAGGTAACGGCCGCGCGGATTGAAGTGCATGGCCGCATCCAGGGAGATCTTGGTTTTGCCGGTGGACATCTCGGCCACCACAAAGGCAGCCCGGTACTGCCTCAGCGCGTGCACCACCCCCGAGGAGGCCAGGCGCTGGGCCCCCAGCGGGGGGCGGCCCTGAGAGGCGGTGAAGGGTTCGTGGATGAGGGGGGGAAACTTGTGGTGGGCGGTGTGGAAGAGCTGGGATCCGTATTCCTGAATGAACGAGGTCAGGCTATGGTTCATGCAGCCTCCAAGAGCGAATGCTGGGCTTCGGGTGGCAGGGGCAGGCGGCCCTTTGCAAGCTGCTGGCACAGGTACTCGCGCAGCTCCGACCACAGGGAGGGGCTTCCCAGCAGGGCATGGGTGTTGTACGCCTGCACGTCCTTGTTGAGCGAGGCCAGCTCGGGGTGGGCCTTGAGGTAGGGCACCCATTGGGGCAGCACCGGCATCTGCATCTGCTGGGCCAGCCAGTGGTGCAACCGTTCCTGGGGGCCCACGTAGAACTGGTAGCGTCGGCTGATGAACAGGCCGTGAACCACCCCCTTGCCGAGCCGGGCCATGTAGGTTTTGTTGTCCTGCCAGCCCGGGTGGAGCGGCTTTTGTTCCACGTAGATCTCCCGGTGGCTGAGCAGGGCGCTCAGGATGGCGCTGACCTCCTCGCGGGAGCCTACTATGGAGAGGTAAAGCAGGTTGCGCTGATAATAGGCGGCCTGGTGCAGGAGGGCGCTGAGGCCGTTGCTGGTGGATACGCTTGGCATGGACTCCTCGGGTATCGGAATACTTGGCTAGTTGACTTCGATGACCAGGCCCAGGGTTGGCGCCGGGTTTGAGGCGGGCTGCCGGGTAGTGGCCCTTGCTGACCAGCACCGCATCAACCTTGAGGGCGTCGCAGAGGGTCTTGTTGGCCAGCCAGCCCTGGGGGGTGCGGATGCCGTCGGGAAAGACCTCGGCCTGGTGGATGGTGCGTAGCAGCAGGTTGTTCTTGTAGATCTTGATGGTAGGCATAGGACTCCTTTGCGTTGGGAAACGGCGGCCCCGGCCCGCGCCGGGGGCCGGGTTACTTCAGGGTGTGCAGCGCGCCGGTCCACAGGTTCAGCGCGGCAATGCTCATCACGAAGGTTTCCCGTTCGATCTGGGCGGTATAGTTCTCGCGCTCCTCTTCCAGGTGCTGCACTTGCTTCTGGATCTGGCCCTGGATCAGATAGGGCTCGCCTTCCAGCCGGATCACCTCGTTGTTGAGCAGCCCCCCGGCGATGAGCAGGGCCAGGTGGGCATCCTTGAGCGGCAGCAAGGGCTGGAAATGGGCGCTGTCCCGCTGGTACAGGTGGCGCCACAGCGGGCTCTGCTCCACCATTTCCAGCATCTTCTCAGGCTCCGGTCCCCGGGGCTGCACGAAGGCGGCGGGGCTGGGGGGCAAGGCGTAGACCCGGGCGGTGTGGGCTTCCCCCAGCACCCCCTCCACCTCCAGCGGCTGGGGCGGGGCGGGCTCCTTGCGGCGGCAGCCGAACACCACGACCTGCTGGAAATCCCGGTACTCCGGCTGGGGGAAGCGCAGCGCGAGCAGGCTATGGTAGTGGGCGGTGAGGAATTCCGAGACCCTGGGCAGGATGCGCTCGGGGATGAGGAAGACCAGCACGCCGTCTGCCGTCAGGGCGGGCGTCCAGTGCTTGAGGAAGGAGAGCTCGAGGCGCTCCTGGAAGCCATCGTCGTAGGGAGGGTTGAGGTACAGCAGGCCGAAGCCCGCTCCGCGGTAGGTCAGGCTATCCCCCTGGAAGGTGCGCAGGCCCTGCTTGCGGCAGCGGGCGGCCCGTTCCTTGGACAGCTCGATGGCCTGGGCCGAGGCCCGAAGGTGCAGGGCCAGGGTGGCCAGGGCCTCGCCTTCCCCGGCGCAAGGATCCAGCAGGTGGGTGGGTTGTGAAGCCTTGAGGTGCTGGGCGATGAGCTGGGTGACCCGTGGGGGGGTAGGGTAGAAACCCGCTTTGGCACGTCCGGCTAGGCGCATAGGTTCTCCTCAAGAAGCAACCCCGCCCGGGCGGGCGGGGTCAGTGGGGGTCTGGTTCTTCTATCCATAAGGTGCCATTCCAGCAATACGAGGCCTGGGGCGGCGGATGCCAGGCAGCCTCGTAGTAGACGTGATAGCTTCCCTGTTGCACGATCTCCAGCGGCAGGGTTTGGATCAGGCCAAAGTGGTCGCGGCTGTCGAGGGGGATGGCCACCCGCACCGAGCCGGCGGCCACCTTGCAGCCTCGGGGAACCACGCGATAGCGCAGGGCGTTCATCGCTTTTTTCTCAAGGGGACAACCCGCCACCACCAGGCATCGGCGCTGGCCTTGCTGTTGTCCGGGAGGGCTTTTTGCGCCAGGGTGTCCAGCAGGCCGATGGCCTCGGCGGAAAGCAGGGGGGTGGTGTGCAGCCGGTTCAGGTTGGCCTCCTCCAGCACCGCGGACTTGAGCAGGTTCTGCACCACCACGTTCCAGGTGAAGTCCTTGAGCGGGCCGAGCTGTTCCCGGATGGCCTCCAGGGCGCTT
>FWPV01003227.1_pt1 | contig 11710 bp, 10 predicted proteins | sample 2228371 | NCBI WGS metagenome assembly FWPV01 (sample SAMEA103939776, study PRJEB20133) | metagenome | reverse complement strand
ACACCATATAGCCGCCCATGAGCACCGCACCGAGCACCAATCCATGCCAGGGCAGCATAGCCGGAAAGCGCAGCCCCCAAAGAACCGCCAGCAGCCAACCGCCGAGGATCGAAAAAAGCAGCCCGCCGAAATAGCCCTCGACCGTTTTATTCGGGCTGACGACAGGCGCGAGCGGGCGGCGGCCGAACTTGCGCCCGATAAAAAACGCTCCGCTGTCGCCGATCCCGATGGTTGGGATCGCCAGCAATACCCACCACGTTCCGCCCGGCAGGCTGCGAAGCGAGATCAAATAACTGCCCAAAAAGCCGAGGTAGATCAACCCGCCAATCGTCGCCCCAAAGTCCGACGCCGGGTTTTTGCAACCCTTCTCGCACTGGAAAGTGTGCGCCGCCATCGCCGCCAGCGCCATGCCGCTGATCAGCAGATCGTTGTATTCAAATCCCCAAACCGCCCGGGCGACCGCCAGCAGAGCCACCCCGGGAACAAGAATCCAGAAAAAGGGCAGCACGCCCCCGCGCGTGAACATCCGCCAGTATTCCCAGGCTGCCACCCCGAGCATCAAGGTGACCAATCCAGTGTACGCCCAGCCTCCCAAGACGACCACACCGACGCCGATTGGGATGAGTATGATCACGACCTTGAGCCGGTTCGCCAGCATGGATTATGCTATGCCTTGTCGCACATGTCCGATAATCTGCCAAATCGTCTGTCGCGCTTGCTGTAAGAAACCAGCGCTTTGAAGAATTCCTCCCGGTCAAAATCCGGCCAGAGAGTGGGGGTAACATACCATTCTGCGTAAGCCGCCTGCCAGATCAGGAAGTTGCTGGTCCGCATCTCCCCGGAGGTGCGCACGATCAAATCGGGGTCGGGGATGCCGGCGGTGAATAAATAGCGGCCGACCAGCTCGTCGGTGATTTCCTCGGGTTTGATCCCATCCATCATCATCCGCCGGAAGGCGCAGATGATCTCATCCCGCCCGCCGTAATTCCAGGCGATGCTTAAAATCAGACGGTCGTTGTTTTTGGTGATCTCGATCGAGCGCAGAACCTTTTCCTGCAGGCGCGGATTGAGCCGATCCAGACGGCCGATGTGGTGAAGCTGGACGCCCTCGCGGTTGAGCTCGTCCAGCTCCTTGTCGATCACGTCCTCAAGGATGTTCATTAAACCCTCGACCTCTTCCTGCGGACGCCCCCAGTTCTCGGTCGAGAAAGCGTAGATCGTCAGGTATTTGATATGGAATTCAACGCAGGCGCGGATCACCCGGCGGAGGTTTTCCGTTCCGGCGCGGTGCCCCGCAAGGCGGGGGAGGCCCCGCGCAGCCGCCCAGCGCCCGTTGCCGTCCATTATGATCGCAACGTGGGTGGGGATTTTCTCCAGTTTCTCCGGAGAGAACTCAGCAGGCTCTTCACCCATACTGTCGAGCTAAAACTCCATAATTTCGTTATCTTTACGTTCGCCTACCTGATCGATCTCAGCGATGATCTTGTCGGTCAATTTTTGAAGCTCTTCCTCGCCTCTCTTCAGGTCATCCTCAGCGATTAATTTTTCCTTTTCGAATTCGCGCAGGTCCTTGATCAGATCACGCCGGATATTCCGCACCGCAACCTTGGCTTCTTCGACCCGCTGATTGACCACTTTAACTAAATCCCGGCGGCGCTCCTCGGTCAGCGGGGGGAGGTTAAGGCGGATCGAGCTGCCGTCATTGTTGGGGGTCAGTCCCAGGTTTGAGGTGATGATCGCCCGCTCGATATTTTTCATGGTCGTTTTATCGAAAGGCTTGATCAATAAAGTGCGAGCATCCGGAACACTGATCGAGGCCAGCTGCATCAGGGGGGTTGGCGCGCCGTAGTAATCGACCGGCAATTTCTCGATCAAAGCCGGCGTCGCCCTGCCGGTGCGAATACCAGCCAGGTCGTCCTCCAGACTCTGGATAGCGCCCTTCATCCGCAGTTCGGCTTCTTTGATCGTTTCTTTTATCATGGAGCCCTCCCGGAAATAATGCTTCGATGCTCAAGATCATTCGGGCGCGAGGACCGCCCGCCATCGAAGAGAGCGGACAGCGAACCGCCACCCGTGCGGCAGCCAGGGCGCTTCAGTCCATCTCTGGATTCCCGAAAACAACCCTGACTCTCAGGAATTAAGGATACCTTAAAAGCGAAAAAAATGCCACGTTTCTTGACGCCAGAGTGGGCCGCGGCTCTCCATGCGGGACTGGACAGGCCGTGAACCGGTCAGCCTAATGGTTTTTACTATCGATCCCCCTCAATCCGCTGTCCTCAGAGGTCGGGGAATCGAGAGACAGCCAGCCGTTCGGAACGATTTTTCTGGACGATTCTCCGGATGTTGTGGTATACTTGGCGGGCTGCCTGGCTCAGGCAGCAATAATCACGCTCTCCGACCAACCCTGGCGTGCCGCGCATCCCCGCGGTTCAGGCTTGGGATGAAGAGAGCGGAAGAATAACGCAAAGGAGTTCACAACTTAATATGGCATCCATTATTTCCATGAAAGCGTTGCTGGAAAGCGGAGTTCATTTCGGACACCGCACCAATAAGTGGAACCCGGCCATGCGCCCGTTTATCTTCACTGAGCGCAACGGCATCCACATTATCGACCTCCAGCAAACCGTTAAATCGCTCAGCCAGGCGTATCAGGTTGTCAGCAAGACCGTTGCCGAGGGCGGCACGGTCCTTTTTGTTGGCACCAAGCGGCAGGCTCAGGAAACCATCCGGGATGAAGCCACCCGCTGCGGTATGCCGTATGTGACCGAACGCTGGCTGCCCGGGACACTGACCAACTGGATCACCATCTACGAACGCATCCAGGAACTTGAACGTCTGGAACGGATGCGCGACAGCGGGGAGATCAGCCGGCTGACGAAGAAAGAAGCCCTGCTCATTGAGCGGGAGATCAACCGCCTGGACATCCGCCTGAGCGGCATTCGCAATATGAAGCGCCTGCCGGAACTGCTCTTCGTCATCGACGTGACCCGCGAGGCGACCGCTGTCCACGAGGCAAACCTCAAAGACATTCCGGTCATCGCCCTGGTGGACACAAACTGCGATCCCTCCGGGATCGACTATGTCATCCCCTCGAACGATGACGCGATCCGCGCGATTAAATTGCTCGTGGGGAAGATCGCGGACGCCGTGCTGGAAGGCAAGGCCATGCGGAAAGATTTCGAAGAGGAAAAGGAAGCCGAGGCTGTCCCTGCCGCCGCAGCGCCGGCCGTGCGCATGCCTCGCCGCCAGATGCTCGAGGAAGACGAACTGGCGGATGAAGATCTGCTGGGAGAATCCACCCTGGCTAAACTTGGCGGCCGCGGTGAGGTTGAGGTCGAGGAGGAAGAGGAAGTAGAGGCAAAAGAACCCGAAGAGATCCTTGAGGAATCCTCGCCTGTCGAAACCCCTGCAGCCGAATCCGCCGGCGCTGAAGCGGAAGAAACAGAAACCGTTCCCGCAGTCGAAGTACCCGAAGAAACCGAAAAGGCGCAGGCGCACGTCGAGGTTGAAGGACCAGAAAAATCCGAGGCAGTTCAAGAAGCTGAACAGGCTGAAGAAACTCATGCGTTCGAGGCCCACGAAGAGGCTGAAGCATCCCAAGAAGCCGAAGACGAAACGAAGACTGACCAAACTGAAGGCGATCAGGATTGATTCGCTTCACCAAACATCAATAGAAATCATCTAAGAGGAATCTGGAATGGTAACCATCAGCGTCGATTTAATCAAAAAACTGCGTGAAGCGACCAATGCAGGCGTGCTCGATTGCCGCAAAGCCCTGGAAGCGGCCAGCGGCGACTACGACAAAGCGGTGGATGTCTTGCGCGAGAAAGGCCTTGCCACGGCAGCCAAACGCGCCGACCGCAAGGCTTCTGAAGGAGTGATCGATGTGTATTCACACGGCAACGGACGGGTGGCCGTGCTGGTTGAGGTCAATTGTGAGACCGATTTCGTCGGGCGCAGCGAGGTCTTCCGCACCTTCGCTCACGAGATCGCCCTGCAGGTTGCCGCCGCTTCGCCGCTATACATCCGCGAAGAAGATATCCCCCAGGAAGTTCTCGAACATGAGGCTGACATCGCAACCGTCAAGGCGCGTGAAGAAGGCAAGCCCGAAAGCATCCTCCCGCGCATCGTCGAAGGGACTCTGAGCAAGTATAAGGATGAGTTCGTCCTGCTCCGGCAGAAATACATCCGCGACGAAACCAAGACGATCCAGGATCTGCTCAACGAAGTGATCGTTTCAACCGGAGAAAATGTCGTCATTCGTCGCTTCGTCCGCTGGGCGTTGGGAGAAACCACACAAGCTGATTGAGAGGATTGAAGCCAACCGCAAGGTTGGCTTTTTTATAAGGAGCGCATATGGACGGTTTGAAATACCACCGGATTTTACTCAAGCTGGGTGGCGAAGCCATCGCCAATCCTGAGGGTAACGGCATCGACCCTCAAGCCGCCCGCGATATTGCCCTGCGCCTGCGCGAGGTGCGTGAAATGGGCGTGGACGTCGCCATCGTCATGGGCGGCGGCAACCTGTGGCGCGGCAAAGCCGGGCTCGACCTGGGGATGGACCGGGCGACGGCCGACTATATGGGGATGCTTGCCACCGTGATGAATTCTCTGGCGCTGATGGACGCGCTGGAGAGCTGCGGCGTGGTCACCCGGGTGCAGTCCGCCATCGTCATGCAGGCGGTCGCCGAACCTTACATCCGCCGCCGGGCCATTCGCCACCTCGAAAAGGGCCGGGTTGTGATCTTCGGCGGAGGGACGGGCAACCCCTATTTCTCGACCGACACCGCCGCCGCGCTGCGCGCCTGCGAAATCGACGCAGACGTTTTGATCAAAGCCACCAAAGTGGACGGCGTCTACGACAGCGATCCCAAGCAAAACCCGCAGGCGGTCAAATTCGACCACCTGACCTATCTCGAGACCCTCAACCGCCGCCTGGAGGTGATGGACAGCACCGCCGTTTCGCTGTGCATGGAGAATAAACTGCCCATTCTGGTGCTCAACCTGTGGGACCCGGACGCCCTGCGACTGGCTCTGCTCGGCGAGCACAAAGGCACCCTGGTCGAAGGGTGATATTTCTCCCTGGTTTTTCAGGGGGAATTTTCTCATTCCACTCCCATAGGAAAAAGAGAACACAGAGAAAAAACTCTCTGTGTTCTCCTCTGCACCCGTGGGAGGGCATTCCCGTGGTAAGCACTTACGCCTCGCGGAATTCGCCCTCGACGACATCGCCTTCAGGGCGGCTCTGCCCGGTCTGGCCGCTGCCGTCGCCGCCGGCTTGGCTGCCTGGAACGCCGCTGGTTTGGAGAACGGCCGCATACTTTTGCTGCAGTTCCTCGCTTTTGCGGCGGATCAAGTCGATATCCTCGCCAGCCATCGCCTTCCGCAGATCAGCGATGATCTCTTGAATCGATCCCTGCTGTTCCGCAGATACCTTGCCGTCCAGGTCGCGAATGCCTTTTTCGACCTGATAGATCGCATTATCAGCCAGATTGCGTGCTTCGACCAGCTCGCGCCTGCGGGCGTCTTCGCTGGCGTGGGCTTTGGCTTCCGCCACCATGCGATCGATCTCAGCTTTGCTTAGGTTGGTCGAAGCGGTAATGGTCACCCGCTGCTCTTTACCGGTCGCCTTGTCCTTGGCGGCGACGTTAAGAATCCCGTTTGCGTCAATATCGAAAGTTACCTCGATTTGCGGAATGCCGCGCGGCGCCGGCGGAATCCCGTCCAGGCGGAAGCGCCCAAGGGTGATATTGTCCGCCGCCATCGGGCGCTCGCCCTGCAGGACATGGATATCCACAGCGGACTGGTTGTCCTCGGCCGTCGAGAAGACCTGCGCGCGCTTGACCGGAATGGTGGTGTTGCGCTCGATGATCGGGGTCATTACGCCGCCGAGCGTTTCCACGCCAAGCGTCAGCGGGGTAACGTCCAGCAGAAGCACATCCTTGACCTGTCCGCCGAGCACGCCCGCCTGGATCGCTGCACCGACCGCGACGACTTCGTCAGGGTTGACGCCCTTGTTCGGCTCTTTGCCGATCAACTGGCGCACCAGATCCTGGACCATCGGCATGCGGGTTGCGCCGCCAACCAGAACCACCTCATCAATTTGAGACGGATTAAGGCCAGCGTCTCTGAGAGCCGTTTCGAAAGGTCCGCGACAGCGTTCCAACAGATCTTTCGTCATCTGCTCGAAGCGGGCGCGGGTCAGCTTAAGCTGCATGTGTTTCGGTCCGTTGATATCCGCAGTGATGTAAGGCAGATTGATCTCAGTTTCCAACATGGATGAGAGTTCGATCTTGGCCTTCTCGGCCGCCTCGCGCAGCCGCTGCAATGCCTGACGGTCGTTCCTTAAATCAATGCCCGTGTCTTTCTTGAATTCATCCGCTGCCCAGTTGACAATCCGCTGATCCCAGTCATCGCCGCCAAGATGCGTATCGCCGGAAGTGGACTTTACCTCAAAGACCCCATCCCCGACCTCGAGGATCGAAACATCGAACGTGCCGCCGCCCAGGTCAAACACCAGGATCTTTTCGTTCTTTTTCTTGTCCAGCCCGTAAGCCAGCGCGGACGCAGTCGGCTCGTTGATGATCCGCAGCACTTCCAATCCGGCAATCTTGCCGGCGTCTTTCGTCGCCTGGCGCTGGCTGTCATTAAAATAAGCCGGCACGGTGATCACCGCCTGGGTGACCGCTTCGCCCAGGTAGGCTTCCGCATCCCCTTTAAGCTTCGCCAGAATCATCGCCGAAATTTCCTGGGGAGTATACTCGCGGTTGGTCTGCGGGACGTGCACCCGCGCGTCCCCGGAGGGTCCGGCCACCACTTTGTAGGGAACCATTTTCCGCTCTTCTTCGACCTCGTCAAAACGGCGGCCCATAAAACGTTTAATCGAGTAAATGGTATTCTCAGGATTGATCACCGCCTGGCGTTTGGCCGTCTGCCCGACCAGGCGTTCGTTATTTTTATTAAACGCCACCACCGAGGGGCAGAGGCGAGAACCTTCTGCGGTGGTGATGACGACCGGGTCACCGCCTTCCATGACAGCCACCACGCTGTTTGTCGTGCCGAGGTCAATGCCTATGATCTTTGCCATGGTTCTTCTCCTTTCAATCCGATCATTCGGAATAATTACGCTATTAAATTAATGGATGACTGCAAGAAGAATGTTAACAAAAGATCAAAATTCTATTAATCCCCGCCCGGAACCGAAGGGTATAAGGTTTGTTGAAAGAAACATGCGGAGACCGGGTGAAACGGCTATAATTAAGAAAGGTTCCAGGCAGCCTGGCAGACGTCAGGATGGATCCGCCTGTCACAGCAGCGTAGATGACTGCATAGAACCCTGGAGGACGAAATGAAAAATAAGCTTAGGCTGGCGCTGCTGGTCCTTTCCGGAGTGTTCGCCTTCCTGTCAATCCTCGCTCCGGTCAGCGCCCAGACCAGCCAGGGGAATGGGCTGGCGCTGGTCTTGAACGCCGAAGGACCGCTGACTCCGGCGATGGTCAATTACATCGAGCGCAGCCTGGATATCGCCCGCACCGACGGAGCAGATCTGATCATCCTTCAACTGAACACCCCGGGCGGCAGCATCGCGCTTATGAATGAGATCGTCCAGTTTTTACGCTCCAGCGAGATCCCGGTTGTGGTGTACGTCAGCCCGCGCGGGGCGATGGCGGGCAGCGCCGGCACATTGATCACCCTGGCAGGGCACGCCAGCGCGATGGCGCCTGAAACAGCCATTGGCGCCGCCAGCCCGGTCGGCGCTCAGGGCGAGGATATCGGCGAAACGCTCGCCGCCAAAGAGAAAGAAATCCTGCGCGCCACGGTGCGCTCGCTGGCAGAGCGCAGACCGCCCGAGGCGGTCGCGCTGGCAGAAGACACGATCGAGAACGCCAAGGCGGTCTCCTCGACTGAAGCCCTCGACGTCGGCCTGATCGATTTCATCGCATTGGATATCGGCGATTTACTCCGCCAGCTGGACGGTTATTCGATCAGAGTCCTTGACCGGGAGGTCACTTTATCCACGCAAAACATGTCAATCAGGGAAGTCGAGCTCACGCTGGTAGAACAGGCTCTGCACCTCCTGACCAATCCCAACATCGTGTTTCTGCTTCTCTCGATCGGCGTTCAGGCTATCCTGATCGAAATTTCCAGCCCGGGCGGCTGGGTGGCCGGCACCATGGCATTCTGCCGATCAATCTGTTCGGCCTGATATTCCTGGTGCTCTCGTTCATCCTGTTCATCATCGACATCAAGGCTCCCACCCACGGGGCGCTGACCGCCGCCGGGGTGATTTCCTTCATCGCCGGGGCGTTGATCCTTTTTAACTCGACCCGCGTTCCGGGCTTTCCAAAAGTCTCCGTCCCTCTGGTCATCGGGACCGGTATTATCTTTGCCGCCAGTTTCTCGGTGATTGTCGGGTATGCGATCCGCGCCCTGCGCACGCCTGCCTGGATGGGCAAGAAGGCGATGGTCGGCCGCACCGGCGTGGTCAGCAGGACGATCGACCCGGTCGGCAGCGTCCAGTTCCAGGGCGAGCTATGGACCGCCGAACTGGCCGAGGGCAGCGAACCCATTCCTGAGGGGACGCGGGTCGAAGTGGTCAAGGTCGAGGGATTGCGCCTGAAAGTTCGCAGGACGCCCTGATCTCCGCAGGGGGCAGTTTTTTATCTCCAGAGAGCTGCGGTAAAACCCGCCGGCTCTCTGATTTTAGGAATTTTCAAGCGCGCCAGAAACCGCGCCGGATCGGTCGAACTTCCTCCGCGGTCACAAACGCTTCCGGGTCCGCCTCCAGGATCAGCGTTTCCACCTCAACCAGCTTACGGCGCATCACGCTGACGTTCAGGATGGAAACCATCCCGCTCAGCCCGCGGCCTGACAGCTCGGTCACTGCATAGCCGTTTCCGCGAAGCATTTCCGCAATCGCGGCGCCGCGCCTGGGGCTGACGACGCTCAATTGAATGAAGCCAATCGCCAGGCGTTCTTCGATCAACATGCCGATCACGTTGCCGGTGGCGAAACCTGCCGCGTATCCGAAAATGCTCAACGGATTTTTTAAGTTGGTCAGCACGGTGCTGATCGCAATGACGAAAATCAGCGATTGCATGAAGCCCAGAATCCAGGCCAGCTTTTTCCGGCCTCGGACGACAAAGAGCAGCCGGAGCGTATCCAGCGACATGTCAGCGACGCGCAGGGTGAAGATGCCCAAAGCAATCAGGATAGTTTGGGGGGTTATGACCAGTTCCATGTGCTTACCCTATTCGACTTTTTCCGTTTCCGGCTGCATGCTGGGGATATACATCTGATCCAGGTAATCCCGCACCATCCTGCGGGTGCTGAAGTGCGGGGCCAGGGTGCGGATGGCTTCCTTAATCCGCGCGACCCATCCGGTCGGGATATTGTCTGTGGTTCGGTTGGCGTAATAGAGTGGAACGATATCTTTCTCGAGCCGGTCATACAGGCTGCGCGAGTCCATCTCATCCTGCTGATTGGGATCAACCGCATCGGAATCCTCGCCGATCGCCCAGCCGTTGCTGCCGTTGTAGCCCTCGCGCCACCAGCCGTCCATCACCGACAGGTTCAGCACCCCATTGAGCGCGGCTTTCATCCCGGAGGTGCCGGAAGCTTCGTTCGGGCGGCGCGGATTATTAAGCCAGACGTCCACTCCCTGAACCAGGTAGCGGGCCATATTCAAGTCGTAGTCTTCGAGGAACACCAGCCGCCCGCCGGAACGCGAATCCTTGACCGCCCGGTAAACCTGCTGGATGAGCAGTTTGCCCGGCTCATCCGCCGGATGGGCCTTGCCGGCAAAAATGACCTGCACCGGTCGTTCCGCGTCAGTGAGGATCCGCATCATCCGGTCGTAATCGCGCAGGAGCAGGTTGGCCCGCTTGTAGGTGGCAAATCGTCGGGCGAAACCAATTGTCAGCGAGTAAGGCTCGAGAAACACCCCTGAAGCCAGCACCTGGACGGGGCGGGATAGTCCTTTTTGCCAGGCGTCTCTCGCGCGGTTGTTGATGTAAAGGGTAAGTTTTCGTTTTAAGTGAGTCCGCACAGCCCAAAGTTCGTCGTCGGGGATATCGTCGATCAGAGTCCACATATCCGGGTCATCGATATGATCCATCCAATCCGGTCCCAGATAGCGATCAAAGAGTATCCGCAGCCGCCGAGCGATCCACGTACCAGTGTGCACGCCGTTGGTGATGTGCGTGATGGGGACGTCCTCGACCTTGCGGTTAGGCCAGAGAAAGTGCCACATCCGCCGCGAAACCTGTCCGTGCAGCTCCGAAACCGCGTTGGCCCGCTCCGAAAGGCGCAGCGCCAGGACAGGCATGCAGAAGTTTTCTCCCCAGGGCGTTGTCTGGCGTCCGAGATCAACGAACTGATCCCTGGTCAGCCCCAATTCTTCCCACACCGAGGAGAAGTATTTATCCACAAGCCAGAGCGGGAACTGGTCGTTGCCCGCCGGAACCGGGGTGTGGGTCGTAAAGACATTCGTCTTCTTGATCTGCTCCGCGGCCTGCTCGAACGTCAAACCTTCCCGCACCATCTCCAGCGCGCGCTCGACTGCCAGAAAGGCTGAGTGTCCTTCGTTCATATGCCAGACGTCCGGATAGATTCCCAGGCGGCGTAACGCGCGGACACCGCCCATTCCAAGAAGAATCTCCTGCGAGACGCGGATTTCGAGGTCGTTGCTGTACAGTCTGGAGGTGAGCTGGCGGTCGGATTCTGAATTCGCCTCCAGGTTGGTATCGAGCAGGAAGAGCGAAACCCGCCCGATGCGCACTTCCCAAATGCGGGCAAACACCGCGCGCCCGGGAAGATCCACCGAAACGGTCACAGGCTGATTATTTTCATCGTAAACCGGAATAACCGGCGACTGGTCGAATTCCAGGATGTGCGTGCCGGTTTCCTGCCAGCCGTCCTCGGTGATCCGTTGCGTGAAATAACCCTGATTGTAAATGAATCCAACCCCGGTCATCGGTATACCCAGATCGCTGGCTTCTTTGAGGTGATCGCCGGAGAGCACGCCCAGCCCGCCGGCATAGACCGGAAGCGACTCGTGCAAGCCGAATTCAAAAGAGAAATAAGCGATATGTTTGCCATTCAATTCCGGGTGTTTTGCGGCAAACCAGGGTTTCTTGCCAGACATATATTCGTCGAAATTCGCCATGACCCGGTCGTAGAGATCAAGGTAGAGACGGTCGTTGGTGACTGCATTGAGGTAGCTGCGCTCCACCTTTTTTAGAAACTTGACCGGATTGTGTTCCAACTCGTCCCACAGGCGCTGGTTGACCAGCCGATAGAGCATTTGGGCTTCGGGGTTCCAAACCCACCACAGGTTGTGAGCCAGTTCGCCCAGCCGGCTGATGCGGCGCGGCAAGCTGAAATGGTTGGGTACCTCCCGTTTAATTTTCATATCCATACTGTCACTTCCTAAGGTATCTCAGATGACGGCTAAAGAATAGCGCGATATTATAACATCAGAATTATACTCAAATACGCGCGTTTCCCTCTGTAATTAGACTTTTAGTCACTCATTGGTGAATTATGGTAAAAATTGACGAGTACCGGCGTGCCTTGAGCGGACTTCAGCAATGGGAAGAATACTTGATGGAACATTCAAACCTGCCAGGCCCGCGGGGCAACCTCGAGCTCGCCTATGCCGTAGCCGCAGAAGGAAACGGAGACTTATTCGACGCGCTTCTTGAGCGCG
>FWPV01014248.1_pt1 | contig 11711 bp, 10 predicted proteins | sample 2228371 | NCBI WGS metagenome assembly FWPV01 (sample SAMEA103939776, study PRJEB20133) | metagenome | reverse complement strand
TTGCTGGAGCAGAGATTATTGGCCAGCTAAAGTTAGCATTGCGCCCACATGCCAGATCGCTTTCAAATGCAACCATTGCTCCTGGTGGTCTAGGAGGAAGGACACTGCTGAAAGCGCGCGAGACACGAAGAGACGTTGCAATGCAACGTCTCCGGTGTGCTGCGGAGCTGGTTGATTGACCAACTGCCTACACGATGATCGAGTCCTGCTGGTAGACGCCAAACACCTCGCGCAAGACATCGCACATTTCGCCGAGCGTGCAGTAGGCGCGGACGCACTCGAGGATCGCCGGCATCATATTCTCGCTGCCCTGAGCGGCTGCGCGCAGTTCGGCCAGCCGGCGCGCCACCAGCGCCTGATCACGCTCCTGGCGCACCCGGTTGAGGCGCGCAAGATGGCGCTGCTCGCCTTCAGGATCCATCTGGAGGATTGGGATAGTGATCGGCTCGTCATCCTGGAAGGCGTTGACCCCGACAATAATCCGCTCGCCGCGATCAATCTCTTGCTGATAGCGATAAGCCGAATCGGCAATCTCGCGGTGATAATAGCCATTGCGGATTGCGGCAATCACGCCGCCCTGCGCGTTGATCGCGTCGAAGATCTGCTGTGCCTCGCGCTCCATCCGGTCGGTCAGCGCCTCGACAAAATAGCTGCCACCAAGCGGATCGACCGTATTCGCCACGCCGCTCTCGTAGGCGATGATCTGCTGGGTGCGCAGCGCAATCGTCACCGCTTTCTCCGAGGGCAGCGCCAGCGCTTCGTCCATCGAGTTGGTGTGCAGGCTCTGCGTGCCGCCTAGCACAGCGGCCAGCGCCTGAATGGCCGTGCGCACGATGTTGATCTCTGGCTGCTGCGCAGTCAGTGAGCAACCAGCAGTTTGGGTGTGGAAGCGCATCCACCACGAGCGTTCGTTCTTCGCGCCATAGCGCTCGCGCATGGCGCGCGCCCAGATTCGGCGCGCCGCGCGATATTTGGCAATCTCTTCAAAAAAGTCGTTGTGGGCGTTGAAGAAGAAACTAATGCGCGGCGCGAAGTCGTCGATATTGAGGCCGCGTTCTAGCGCTGCTTCGACGTAGGCAAAACCATCGGCCAGCGTGAATGCCAGTTCTTGCGCGGCAGTGCTGCCAGCCTCGCGAATGTGATAACCGCTTACGCTGATCGGGTTCCACTGCGGCACATAGCGAGTGGCAAACTCGATCGTATCGGTAACCAGCCGCATACTCGGCTCAGGCGGGAAGATGTACTCGTTTTGGGCAATGTACTCTTTGAGAATGTCGTTCTGAATCGTCCCGCGCAGTTTGCTCCACGGAATCCCACGCTTCTCAGCCACCACCAGATACATCGCCCAGATCATGGCTGCCGGCGAGTTAATGGTCATCGAGGTGCTGACCTGATCGAGCGGCAGATCGGCAAGCAGAATCTCCATGTCGGCCAGCGAAGAGACGGCTACGCCGCACTTGCCAAACTCGCCTTCAACCAGCGGATGATCGGTGTCGCGTCCGTAGAGGGTCGGCATATCAAAGGCAATTGAGAGACCGGTCTGGCCCTGTTCGAGCAGATACTTGAAGCGGGCATTGGTCTCTTCGGCGCTGCCAAACCCGGCAAACATCCGCATCGTCCACAGTTTGCCCCGGTAACCGGTGGGGTGAATGCCGCGAGTGAAGGGGTACTGTCCCGGATAACCGATCTGGGTGAGGAAGTGATCGGTGGGCGAACCGCCATCGCGACTCAAGTCGAGAGGAGTGTAGAGCCGCTCAATCGGCGCGCTACTGGTGGTGAAGAAGGGGCCGGGTCGCTCAGGCGCGCGATTCAGGGCGGGCCAAAGACATTGCTGTTCCCATTGTTCGTGGGCGGCAGCGAGCTGCTCGATGTCAGACATCATCGTCCCTCCTGATGGGTGAAACTGGTGATCGCGTATATCTCTATTGTACACTGTTCGCGCCAAGAACTGAACGAGCCAGAGCGAGCGCGCTGATCTGGCGCGCGCCAGCCGCGCGCAGGGCGTCGGCGCAGGCTGCCAGGGTTGCGCCGGTGGTCAGCACATCATCGATCACGATCAGGCGCGGGGGCGGCGGCGTTTTCGCCTGCCAGACAAAGGCTCCCTGCACATTAGCTGCGCGGTTGGCAGCCACCAGCCGGGCCTGTCGAGTCGTGGCGCGCACTCGCGCCAGTCCCTCAATCAAGGGCGGGCCGCCCGGCACAACCAGGCGACGGGCCAGTTCAGCCGCCTGATTGAAACCTCGTTCGCGCAACCGGTCGGGATGCAGCGGCACCGCGATCAACGCATCGGCGGTTAGCGGGCCAGCGGCAACCGCAAGCAGATCGCCCAATGGCCGGGCCAGTCGCCGCCGCCGGCCATACTTGAGCTGGTGAATGGCCGTGACCAGATGGCCTTCATAGCGGAAGGCAACCCGCGCTGCATCGAGACCGGGCGGCGGATCGAAGGGCGGAAACGGGCGTAACCGGGCGCAGCAGCCGCCGCAGAACAACGCGCCGGTCAGTTGACCGCAGCCGGCGCAGCGATCGGGAAAGAGCCAGTTAAGCAGCGAATCGAACATCACGATGATGGCATTGATGGTTCAGTCAGGCAAAGCCTGGTATGATGATCTTTGAAAGAGAAACCGTATGAGCGATGTTCGAGATTCGCTGTTGAAAGAGAAAGATTGCTCACGATGGGGCGAACCCGGCTCACCAATGCCACCAGTCACACTCCTAAACGCAAGGGGCAATTGCCGACCAAGACGTGCGCTGCCTGCGGGCGTCCATTCGAGTGGCGCAAAAAGTGGGCGCGCTGCTGGGAAGAGGTGCGCTACTGCTCAGAACGCTGCCGCAATGCCGGTCGCCGGAGCGGATAGCGCCGCACCGGCGCTGGAACAACGACGACGCTTTGCCTGCGGTGAGGATTCTCCGGAGCGCTCAAGCCCGGCTGTCGCCCTCCATACCGCCAAGGGTGATGAGCGCGCTGAACACATCCTGCGCTCTGGCCGAGCCTGATATATGGCAACGAGCGCGGCAGCGAATCGCTCGCTTGCACGCGGCGTCCATAAGTGTCTTGCCTGGCGCTGTTGTCAGCCGAGCGTGATATAATTGCATTATCCGGTAGTCGCCGGCATTGCCATACCATGAAAAGGACGCTTGCATGCCGCGTTTTGGCGCACACATGTCAATCTCTGGCGGCGTCTCGAAAGCCTTTGCCCGCGGCGAGTCGGTGGGGCTTGACGCCATGCAGATCTTTGCCAAAAATGAGCGTCAGTGGGCAGCCAAACCCATCGCTGATACTGAAGCGACGGCTTTCCGCGCCGAGCAGCAGCGGACGGGGATCAGGCCGGTCATTGTCCACGACTCATACCTGATCAATCTGGCTGCGCCCAACGACGAACTGCGCGAGAAGTCGATTGCCGCCTTTGCCGATGAGCTGGAGCGTTGCGCGCAACTTGACATCCCCTATCTGGTGACCCATCCCGGCGCGCACACCGGGATCGGTGAAGAGGCCGGACTGGCCCGGGTGGCCGATGCGATCAATCGCCTGCTCGCTGATGGTGTTGGCGGCGCCACAACGATCCTGCTGGAGACAACTGCTGGTCAGGGGACGGCATTAGGATACCGCTTCGAGCATCTGGCCCGGCTGTTCGAGCTGATTCCATTTCACGAACGACTGGGCGTGTGTGTAGATACCTGCCACATCTTTGCCGCCGGTTACGATATTCGCGATGCTGACCAGTATCACGCCACTTTCAGCGCATTTGACCACATTGTCGGGCTAGGCCGGATCAAGTGTTTTCACCTCAACGACTCGCAAAAAGAACTGGGGAGTCGCGTCGATCGCCATGCCCACATCGGGCAGGGCTGCATCGGCGTCGAGGCATTTCGGCTACTGGTCAATGATCCCCGCTTTGCCGGGTTACCCATGATCATCGAGACGCCGAAAGGCGACGATATGGCCGAAGATCGCATGAATCTCGCGTTGTTGCGTTCACTGGTGCAAACAACCACGACAGCGCTGGCAGAAAAGACGGATTCGTGAACTGTATGGGGAGCAGACCGTTATGTGGCGTAAGTTGCTGTTTGTTGTCCTCCTCGTTGGGATCGGGTATCTGATCTGGCGTCGCATGCAAAGCAGCAGTGAGCCGACACCGCCGACATCACTGACAGCGGCGGGACAGCCGCCCGCGCCACCGGCGACCTCCGCCGCGCCGCCAGCCGCTGGCGGGCCGCGTCCGGTTGTTACCCGTGTTCATCGCGGAGCGCCGCCGCCTGTTCCGCCTACCGGAGCTTCATCAGGCACGACCAGCGCCAGCAGCGGGCCGCGTCCAGTCATTACTCGCGTGCATCGCGGAGCGCCGCCGGCTGTGAAACCGGCCAGCGCGCCCGTGAGCGCTGCGACTGCTGATCCGCGTTCTACGGAAGCGACTACGGGAGCCGCGCCAGCGCCAGAGGCTGATCCCACCACTAACGGTGTGGTCGAGCCGATGGGTACAGCGCCGCGTGATAGTGAGCCAGCGATGCCGCCAGCGCCGGATATGCCGCCAACGCCGCCGGCAGGTGACGCAGCTCCAGCCGTTGCCGCGCTAGCCGAAGCTCCGGCTGCTGCTGAGGCAGGCGAGTCAGTCGGTGTGACAGACGAGCAAGCTGTTGATGAAGAGGCGGTAGCTGCGGCGCTGACCGCAACCGATACGAGCAATCTGACCCCGATCGACATCAACCGCGCTGATCGCGACGCGCTGATTGCGTTGCCCGGCATCGGGCCGGTGCTGGCCGACCGGATCATTGCCTACCGCGAAGCGCATGGCCCCTTCAAGAGCGTTGACGATCTGATCGACATTTCCGGTATCGGCGAACGCAATATCCAGCTCTTCCGCAAACTGGTCTACGTCGATACCAATGCTTGAACCATTCCTGTTGCGGCGCGGCGATCATGCCTGCCTGCTCATCCACGGCTTCGCCGGCGATCCCGGCGAGATGCGCGGCCTCGGCGAGTATCTCGCCGGGGCTGGCTACACGATCTTTGGCCTGCGCTTGCCTGGCCATACCGGCACGCTCGACGATCTGCGGCTGGTGCGCTGGACTGACTGGCGCGCGGCGGTGCGCGCGGCCTACGATGCGCTGGCAGGGCGCTATGGCGTCATCTCGGTTATCGGTTTTTCGCTCGGTGGCGCACTGGCAGCCCTGCTGGCCGCCGAACGACTGGCGCATCGACTGGTCATGCTGGCCACGCCGTATCAACTGGGCGGCGACTGGCGAGTCGACCTCTTAGGCGTGGCGCGGTACGTTGTGCCCTGGTTTTACCTGCTCGCCCAGGCCGATTTCACCAGCCCTGATCTGCGGGCCTCGATCTGGCGGCGGCAACCTGGCCTCGACCTCGATGATCCGGCGATCCAGCAGATGTTGCGCCAGACGGTGCGCATTCCGGTTGCTGCCGCCGACGAGCTGCGTCTCACCCTAAACGCAGCCCGACGAGTTTTGCCCTCAATCCATGCGCCTACCCTGATCATGCACGGCCACAGCGATATGACCGCTGATCCTGCCAGCGCTGCCGCGATTGCCGCTCGCATTGGCAGTCGGCGGCTCGAAGTTGTCTGTTGGCCGGAAACCGGCCATCAACTGCTGCTCACCGGGCCTTATCGCTCGGCCATCTTCCAGCGGATCGGTCGGTTTTTGGCGGGATGGTAGGGCGAGAGTCGGGGATTCATCCGCAACCTACCCCCGCGCTTCTGACCGTTGCACGACGATCAACGTAATATCGTCAAACGGCGGCTGCCCGTGACTGTGGCGGGCAATCGCAGCCAGGATAGCCTCCACCAGCGCTCCGGCGCTGGCGGCATGGTACGTCTTGATGACGGCGCGTAACCCCTCGGTGTCGAACGGCGCCAGCAGCTCGTTCACCGTCTCGGTCACGCCATCGGTGTAACAGACCAGCACATCGCCCGGTTCCAGAGTCGTTTCGGCTTCGTGGAGGGTGACCTCATCGATGACGCCCAGCGCAATGCCCGGTGTGCGCAGCTCTTCGATCACGCCGGTTGCGGCGCGGTAGACCAATGGCGGGTTGTGGCCGGCGCAGGTGTAGCGCAGACGGCCACCGGCCAGATCGAGGCGACCGTAGAAGAGGGTCACGAACATCCCCGACTCAGAATCGCGGTAGAGCCAGCGATTGGCTCGTTCCATAGCGCGCGCAGGCGGCGAGCCATCGAGGGCTGCCGCGCGCACCAGCGAGCGCGCCATCGCCATGAACATCGCCGCCGGAACGCCTTTGTCGCTGACATCAGCTATCACGAAGCCCAGCTCGCGCGGCGGATCTGCCGCCACCGGCAGCAACCAGAAGTCATAAAAATCGCCGCCAACCAGGCGCGCTGATTGCCATGCGGCATCGATCTGCCAGCCAGGCGCGACCGGCAGCCGGGTTGGCAACAGCGAGCGCTGGATTTCGCGCGCGACGCGCAATTCCTGTTCGAGCCGGGCTGCTTCTGCCGCCTCTGCCGCCAGCAGCAGACTCTCCAGCGCGCCGGCAATCTGCGCGGCGGCGCCGGCGCAAAGATTCTGCTGGCGCGCGCTTAGCGAAATGAACGGATCGTTGTAGTCGAGCGCCAGCGCACCCAACAGCGCATTGCGCGCGCTTACCGGGATGCCAATCAGCGCGCCGCTGCCGGCCACCGGGATCAGCGTCGGCCACTGATCGGGGTTGTCCTGGGCCTGCCAGAGGACGACAGGCGTCAGCCTGGTTGTATCGCTTGCCTGTTCGCGGAGCCGTAGCAGAAACGGTGAACGAGTAGGCGCGCCGATCAGGGTTGCTCGCGCTGCTGACGAAAGCCCATACGCTGCGCGCAGCACGAAATCGCTCTGCTCGCGATCCCAGAGCGCTATGTAACAGCGCGGACATCCCAGCAACAACGGCGGCAGACGGACAACGGTCGTCAGCAGATCGGGCAGCGTGGTTGCCCGCCCGATATTTTCGGCAATTTGCAGCAACGCATTGAGCGTCCACGCTTCTTCCTGCTGCGCCACGTAGGCATTGGCGCTCTCGATTGCGATGGCGATCTGGTCGGCCAGCGTGCGAATGACGAACAGATCGTCGTCATCGAAGTCGTGCAGCTCATCGCTTTGCACATCGAGCACCCCGATCACGGTTGCGCCCACGCGCAACGGCACCGCTAGTTCCGACCTGGTTTGCAGCGTGTCGCGAATGGCGCGCCGATCGTTGACTACATCGCCTGCCAGCACTGGCTCACCGCGCTGCACCGCTTCCCCGACCAGACCCTGACCGATCCGCAGCGGCAGTGCGCGCAGTCGTTCGAGATCGGGGCCGTCAGACGTTGACGCGCGAAAGTAGATCCGGTCGTCGCCGGGATTCAGGGTGAAGATGTGGACTGGATGGTAGCCGAAGCGTTCGCGGATCAGGCGCACGATCGAGGGCAGCAGGCGGTCGAGATCGAGAATCGCCGTGATCTGCTGGCTCACCTCGCGGATGGCCTGCAACTGGTTTGCCCGCAGTTGCGCTTCGCGAAAGGCGCGCGCCCGCGCAATCGCCACTGCCGCCTGATCGGCGATCAGCGAGATCAGACGAAGATCGCTGGCGTCGAATGCGCCTGGCTCGTAGCTCTGCACCGAGATCGAGCCGATTACCGTTTCACCTGCAATCAATGGGACATAGATTCCCGAACGCGGCGGACGCTCGCTCTGATAGCGCGGACGGGCCGGCAAGCGATCCATTTCACGGGTGAAATCTTCGACCAGAATTGCCCGTCCTGTCTCGCGAATCCACCCGATCAATCCGCTGTTTTCCGAGAGATCAACCGTGAGACGCGGTAGCCGCACTCGATCTTGCACGCGCACCATCAAGGTGTAGTGCTGACCGTGAAACAGGCCGAGATGAAATGATGATGTATCGACGATCCGGCTCGCTTCACGGTAGATCAGCTCACAGAGCGCATCAACGTCAAGTTCGCTGCGAATGATCGCCCGGCTCACTTCGTTCAACCGGGCCAGTTCCCGCACCGAACGGCGCTGGCGTTGCAGATTGAGCGCTGATTGACGCAGAATGGCGGCAGAAGCGACCAGCGCCAGCCCGGCCATGGTCAGATGAAGCGAGCCGAGATCGCGGGCAATCGCTGCGCCCAGCCAGGCCAGCGGCAGGGGCGCGATTTCGGCCCCCAGGATTGCCCGCCAGGCCGCGCGCCACCAGGTGGCCAGGCCACTGCGGCCACCCTGCAACAGCTCGCGGATCACGCGCCCACTCTGGGTAACCAGCGGGAAACTGAGCAGTGTCCAGCCGAATAGCTCAAGCGCGGCGCTCTCGGCAAGGATTGGAGTCGTGAGTGCTCCGGCCAGCCAGCCGCCGACCAGGAGCCCCAGAGCGCGCAAGCCGCCGCGCAGCAACGGTCGTCCGAGCAGCACGGGAATGGTGCGAGGGCGATTGCTCAACCACAAAATGACCATCCCTGAGACCAGCCCTTCGAGCGCGGCCAGCCAGGCGGCGGTGACCGGCCCCAGCACGAGGCTGGCGCTGACCAGCACCAGCGGCGCGAGGCTATGCACTCCTGCTGGGGGAACGCGAAACGCCAGCAGATCGACGGCAAAGGCCAGCGCGGCGAACAACGCAATCAGGAACCACGGCGCCGGCGCTGCTGGCAATCCGAGCAACCAGATCCATGTCACCCCGCCGACGAGCACGCTATACCATGTCAGCAGGTGTTCGCGATCCACTCACAGCCTCTGGCTAAACGCTGAACGGGCTTCAGCGACCGAGGGATGAATATTGAAGACCTGGGTAAAGCCGGTGAGGGAGAAGACTTCGTGAACCTGGGGCTGGAGGGCGGCTAAGCGTAACTCACCGCCGAGAGTCATCAGCTCTTTCCGAATGAGCAGCAGAGCGCGCAGACCACTGCTGGAGAGGAACGGCACATTGCTCAGATCGAGCAAAATCCGGCGCGCGCCTTTGCTGATCTGTTCGCTGACCATCTGGCTCAAGCGTGGCGCGGTTAAGGCATCGATCCTATCGGTGATCGGAATGACCACAATCTCATCAAACTGAGCCGGTTCTTCGCGCGGCAAATACTTGACCATGGTCAAGACGTTGCCCTCCTGGGGCGAAAATTCAAAGCGCACTTCATCCATCAGGCGCGTGATCAGATAGATACCGAGACCGCCAACCTGTCGCTCTTCCAGCGGCGATGTGACATCGGGCGGCGGCACTGCCGATGGGTCGAATTGCCGACCGTGGTCACGCAAGATGACGATGAACTTGTGATCGCGGCATTGCCAGCTCAAGGTGAGATCGCCGGGCTGGTCGGGATCGTAGGCATGTTGAATGACGTTGGTGACTGCTTCATCAACGGCAAGCTGTACCTGCCACGTTGCGCGCTCGTCGAGACCGCAGCGTTCAGCAGCAGAGGTGATAAACGCGCTAATCTTGGCCAGCGCGTCGAGATCAGCGGTGAGGGTGATGCTTTCCATGGCGAGCGTAGAGCCGGTCGGGCGCAACCGGCAGGGTAGTACAGCTAAAATGATCCAACTGCTTCAACGGTATCGCCATAGATTTCAAACAATGAACTGAAGCCGGTGAGATCAAAGACCTCTTTGATCCGGGGCGGCAGATTGGCAATCCGCACATCACCGCCTTCGAGATCGGTCAATTTCCATTCGCGCGCCTTCTTGCGCGCTTCGATCAACACGCGCAAACCAGGGCTGCTGATGTATTCCAGCCGGCTGAAATCCAGCACAATGCGATAGCGACCGTCGGCGAAAATCGAATCAATCAATTGCTTGAGTTGCGGCGCAGTAGCTGCATCGATCCGGCCAGCGACCTCGATCAGATCAACCCGTTGTAAACGGCGATGATTTAGTTCCATTCGTGCCTCCCTGACAGGCAGCGCCAACGCGCCACAGTTACTGGCCGGTATTATAGCATACTGTCGCGCTGTGACCAGAGTCTTTCGACTGAGCGTGCTATAATGACGTGGCGGATACTAACCAAGAGGTGCGTATGGCTGGCTGGAATGATCTGGGTGTGGCGCTCAATACCCTGCGTGAAATCGATGTGGCGGCGATTCGCGCCGAGGCTGAACGTCCCCTGCAACTGCTCTGCGTTGGCTCACCCCGGGTTTGCCAGGCGATTGCGACGCTGCTGGAGCATGGCCCGCAACGGTATGGATCAACTGGCCCATCGTCGCTGCATCTGGCCAGTTTAAGCGCGCTCATACCAACGGAGCTGACCGGCATTGATCTGGTCATCCTTGCGCTCGATCGTTATGCCCGCCTTTCGGCGCGCGAACTGGCGGTTATCGATGGGATTGCCGCGCAGGCTCTACCGACTGTGGTGGTGGTTTGGGGCGCCGCGCTGCCAACAGACGCCGGGCCGCTCCATCCACGAGTGGCGCATGCCCGTCTGCTGGCGGTGCCTGATCCGACGGCGCCCGAAGTGCCTACCCATCTGGCCGAAGCGGTGCTCGATCGGCTGCCGGCTGAGCTGCATCTGGCTGCTGCCCGGCGTTTGCCTGGTCTGCGCGCGGCGCTGGCGCGTCAACTGATCAGCAGTGTCTCGTTGACCAATGCCTCGTATGTGCTGGCGACCGCGCTACCCGCGCAGATCCCAATCCTGAATGTCCCGTTTGCTGCCGCTGATATGCTCGTGCTGACCAAGAATCAGGCCCTGCTCGTGTATCGTCTCGGCCTGGTGTATGGCGCGCCACCCGATTTCCGCGAACGGTTACGCGAAGTGATACCGGTGATCGGTGGCGGGTTTGTCTGGCGGCAACTGGCGCGCGCGCTGGTCGGTCTCATCCCGGTCTGGGGTGTGGTGCCTAAAGTTGCCGTCGCTTATGCTGGCACATACACGACCGGTATGGCTGCATGGCGCTGGTTTGCTGAGGGCGAAGTGGTTGATCGAGCGCGCTTGCAGGCGATTGGGCAAGAGGCGCTGGAACGCGGTCGCGCGCTCGCTGCCGAGCTGATTGCCAATGCCCGTGATACCGGACAGAAACAGCTTGGCTTCTGGCAGCAGCGATGGCGTCGCCGGAAAAAGCGGCAATCCGACGCTGAGGATTCCTCACCCAACCGCGACCATTGATGGGTTTCGTTGCGCTGAACGAGGCGATCGCCGCGCAGCGGCAATTCTTGCCCCGGTGGCGCTGCGCGTCAGTGTTGCCGCCACTCCACAACGCAGCAGGATGCCGCTCAATTTTACAGCGTGTTATCGCCTTCCGTCATCCACCCGCTTCTCCTCGTTGTCGGGCAGAAGAAACATTGGATCGTGAGATCAGAAGCATCCCTGCGCCGTGCGAAAAGGCATCAGGCAGTGAGGCATGTCGCGCGCTGACGCAGCAGACTGCTGTGGGCGCGCCCGCGCAATGACGTGAATCCCGGCAGCAAGGAATGGCCCAAAACATGCTCTGCGATCTATCAGCGTGAGCTTTATGAACTTTGTGCCTTTGTGGTGCGGTCATCACCCGATCGCGCGCTGGCCGTGGCGCTGAATCGCAAATCTGGTAACATAGTGCCGTTTGGATTCAGGGCAGATGCGCCTGATTGCCGGTATAGCCTGATGCGGCATACCGGCGCGTCAGATGCCCGATATGTTCCAGGATCGCGCCATGGTTCCCGTTGTCAACTGGCGCCTCGAACATCGTTTTAACCTGAGCACGGAAAGAAGAGCGTATGGATCATTTCGTCATCGAAGGCGGTCATCGCCTCTCTGGATCGATCAGGCCGGCAGGCAACAA